>Ga0209831_1004338_pt1 | contig 11162 bp, 11 predicted proteins | sample Maine_Asex4_meta_FD_187451 | JGI IMG/M metagenome (GOLD analysis project Ga0209831, IMG submission 187451) | Marine algal microbial communities from Maine, USA - Maine_Asex4_metaG (SPAdes) (version 2) | ecosystem: Host-associated > Algae > Red algae > Unclassified | place: Maine, USA | collected...
TTAGTACCGTCCCAGTACATCTGGGCGGTGGCGACCGTCTCGGACAGGGTTCGGTCGGGGAACTGGTCGTTCAGGACCCGGACGTGCGCTTGCACAAGGTCCGAAAGACCAGTGATGAAGACGTCCTCAACGTCTTGGATGTCGAACAAACCGTTCAGGAGGTCGCATTGCGATTCCACGCGATGACCAAAGGCCGTGGGCGCCTCGTTGTCTTGTTGCTTCATCGTAATGATGTCTTGATAGGCGTTAGCCATAGTCGCGTGCGTCGCATACTTCGAAAGAAGCCAGTTGACGGCATCTCCGTATGTACGGATGGCATAACGCTTACGTCCGAAGGTGCTGTTCAGCGCGCCGGAGAAGGCCATCTTGGCGTTGCCGGCTAGTCGAAAGACCATAAGCGGAAGGGATTGACCGTGCGGCAGCCCATCCGCGTCGCACGCGCGGCGAAAGGTCGTCAAGAACGTGAAGATGCCCAAGGGCAGAACTCCCGTGAATGGCTGTTGCCCATGGAACGCTCCGTCCAAACGTTTGTTGAGACGGTGCGACCGCTGTGTCTCTTTAGACGTATACGTCAGTTGACGGCGGATCGGGAAGTACGTCCTGTAGTCAAAAGGTGTCTTGAAGCGGCTATTAGCCGGGCGGATTACTTTGATCCTATCGGCTTTTTCAAGTCGCTCCTTCCGTTTGGTGGGGGGCGCGGGGCGCTTGCGCGCGGCCGAGTCCGACTCGCTCGAGGTGTCGCTCGGTGAGGACCCACTTGGGGGCGACGGCGGGCCTGGCGGCCCGTGGCCATCGTCCGAAGAGGACGTGTCCGTCGCGTTGGAGTTGTCGTCGTCTGACGACATCGAACTTGACCCAGAGGCGGAATCGTCGGAAGATGAGGAAGGCGCGGCGTTCGCCGGTTCGTCCTTGCGAACGGACTTGTCCTTAGTCACCTTGCTCGTCTTCTTGACATTCTTGGTCTTGTCGCCCGACTCGCGGCGAGACTTAGCCACACGGCGTTCCTCCTCGTGGGAGTCGACCTTGCGCAGGGCCTCGAGGTCGTCGACCAACTTGTAATTGGCTCGCGCCAGAGACTCGTTAGTCTGTTCTTGGGCCGTTAGGCGTCGCTGAAGTGCTTCAACGGCCGCCTTCAGGCTCTCCACCACCTGCATCTGCCCAGAGGCGGCTTGATCCGCAGGAATGGGAGGAGTTGAAGCACCGTCCGTTGGGGCGTCGGAGGCGGCAGGAGGGCCTTGTCCCCCGCCCGGCGGCCGGTAGCCAGCTGGCAACTTGCCGTCTCTGGCTCGCCGAGTGCCGCCGGTACCACCAGTAGACATACTGGGACCTGCTCAAAGTGTTCCGACTTGGCGAACGCCCTGCGCGCCAACGTCGAAGATCTCAACCGTGATGCCCCCGGCACCACGCTCACAAGTCGATGGCTTACACCCCGCGCGCCAAGCGACCGTATCGACACCGTCACAATGCCACGAGGCAGCGAGAAGGTTCTCGGGGACACCGTGCCGCGAGGCACGACGAAGGCGAGGGTATCCCCTGCTGCTCCACCAAATGTGGTATTAATAACGTTAGTTCAATTACCATTGTACTGAGACCGACCGTAGCCACGCGATAAAGCGAGTTCTGTCGCCGTCGCGGCGAGGAAGAAAGACCTTTTGTTGAAGGGCATCCGATGGGGAGCAGGGTGGTGCCCACGACGGCGACCCCGGACCCACGGTGGTTTAATACAAACAACGGCACTGGTCGATCGACCATCCGATCAATCGATCGTAATGAGTGCCGGCAAACAGATGGACAGGCAAGCAAACAAACAATAAAAAAAATGAACAATGCGAAAGCAACCCCCCAAAGGGCTTGCCACAAGCCGAGTCACACAAATCCGTGGGTTCAGCCAGTCAAGGGGGCTACTCGTGGCCAATTTCCAATTGGGAGCAGAGATATGCTACAGATCGGACGAGACGGCCGGGCGGGGGGCCAACTATGCCCGTGGCCAACGGCGCCGATTCGCCCGAGCACAGGTTCACGCCGCACGTTTCGCCGCTAAGGCGCTTCGGATGGCCCAGGCGGCTGCTGCAGCAGCCGACGCTGTGCAAGCCCCCGGTCGAGTTGCGGATTTGCACGCGCCTCGGACCGGTGACTCCGGGCCTTGGCTGTTTGAGCCAGGCGGCGCTGTACGTGGCGCCAACGGCCGCACGGTCGACGCCAGCGTACGTGGCGGCGGTGTCACGTTGATCCGTCTCCCCAAGCGGCGCGGCCTGGACGGGGCCCGATCAGGCCGCCAAGATCGACAATCAAGGAAGAGCAGCCGCACTGACGGGCCGTCGCACGGCCAAGCGGCATCAAATGTCGTGCAAGGATCCAACTCTTCCGTCCGAGCGCGTGACCCCGCCGGGTCCGAAGCGCGGGTGCCGCAATGGCCACGCTTTGCTGCGGCGGTCGCGGCATCAGGTGTGGTGAGAGATCACGCTGGTCACGCCGGCCTGTTGGTGTCGGAAAGAGCTTCTGCTCGAACCGAGCACGTGATTGGATCGGGCCCTGCTTCACCGCCCATTGCATCTCCGTTTGCCTCGGTCATCCAAGGGGCTCGTGGAACGCTGATTGGCACCGTCGGCGGACTATCTTCCGGGCAACTGACAATGGCCGTTGCTGCGCTCGAGTTCGCTGGCCTGAGCTTCGTGCCAGACGATTCGCGATTGAAAGTTATGCGGGACTGCTCGGCATGTTGTGGCAACTTGGCGGGCCTTGATTCGACGATGCTAGGCTCTGTCATCATGCCGCAAGGTGGGGGCTCTGTTTCGCAGGCGGCTCGATTTCTCCTCCAGGGCCTCCTTGCACATGCATGCGATCGTGGATGCCGCCCCGCGCCACGCCGGCCGCCTTCACAGGTGGGATCGCCACCTCACCGGTTCGCGCCATCTGTCCGACCCCGGCCCCCGCAACTCAACATTCGCCGTCGCCGACCCTACTTCGCCGCCGACCAAGCGCCACCGTGGTGAATGTTACCCTCGGCCATAGCTGCAGCAGACTACGGAGCGTGCTGCCACATCGGGTGAGCGTACAGGGCCCAACGCTTCTGCCTCGGAGGGGCCGTTGCTCTTTCCCCGCAATGCCGAGCGTCGCGTTGAGCTTTCGAGTTGAGACACTCAGTCTGTTCGTGTCAGGAGCTCATTGTCCCAGCGGGTTTTCGATGGTGTCTTCTTTTGGTTCCTCTTCCGGGCGGTCACGTCGCGATCTCGTGGCGGCGCCCGTGTTTTGTCTTCTATGACTGCTGACGCGTTCGCCGGCGCCGCGGCTGGCAAGTCGTGGGGTATGCGCCTTGGGAGCAAGGCGATTAGGGACGGCATGGTTCTGAGTGGAGGAATGACGGTGATGTCTGTGCGTTCCGGCAACGTGTGAAGGGGGGTGGTCCTGAGAGACTTGGACCAAATTTTGCCGGTATTAGTGCACTACAAGCGGCGTGAGACGGACGCCGCCGAGGTCCTGAACTCGGCCAACGGCGCAATTGTGGTCATAGACACCTCTGGAATTGGCAGGGAATGGGGGCTGGAATGAGTGTGTGCTGCAGGGGTTCATCAAGATGCTGGCTGTCGTTGTGGCGCAGGTTCACTTCATCGACACGGACGATTGCTCCCGCGTTGAGAGCAACTTGAGAACTTTGCTGCCTGTGTCGGTCATTGCGCCGCGGCGGAGCGACGAGCGCGAGACAGCCGACAACCTCCTGGCGTACGGCGCACTTCTGTTTGGCGCACCCAACGACGCGAGCAGGCGAGATTTCCTGGACCCACACTTCTCCATGTGGCAGCAGGCGGCCTACGCCCCTGACTTCCGTCATCGCCTCCGGCACTTGCTCTTTGCTCCTTACCCTGCGCATGACAAGCTCAAGGAGGAAGAGGAGACTGATGCGATTTTGAGTGGACGCGCTGCTTACAACCCCAACGATAGCGATGGCGGCGGTACCTCTTTCCGAGATGCTCATGTGGGCGACCGCGACAGTAGCCATGACGACGAAGACCGGAAGCCAATATCGGGGCGGAACGCACGACGCAGTGAGGGACGCAGCCGCCGCGGTTTATCTTGTTGTAGTGGCGGTCGTAGTGGCAGAGGCGGTCGACGAGCAGGTGCCGCCAGCGGCGTATGCCACAGAGACCATATCCGACGTGAAGGCCAAAGCGGTGGCCAGCGGCGGCCTGATGGTCGTTCCGGCGCAGGTGATCAAGTCACAGCTCATCTGGACGCTGACGGTGCACGAAGTGGCAGAGGTCAAGGCAGCAGTCACGGTCGGTCTGATTGCCAAGTTGGCGGAGACGATCAAGTCGCCGTTTGTGCTGGTCGTGGTGATGATGGCGGACGGGGTGTTGCACGTCATGGTGCGGGCGGCGATTGCCGTCAGTCTGGTCGTCGAGTTGGTAGCCTCGTTGATGACGCAGGCGGCGCATTTGGTGGTGCCGATGGTGGCCGTCGTGTTCATGGTCCAGGGCAAGGCGGCAGTCGCGGTCGGGCTGATGGGCGAGCTGACGGCGACGATGGCGTCTCAGGTTACGACGGTCGTGGTGCCGAAGGTAGAGGAGATGAACATGCCGGTCGAGGTGGCGGCTGCTGTGGGCCTGATGATCGAGTTGGTGTTGACGATGCAGTGGCAGGTGGCGCCGGCCGTAGTGGCGACGGTGGCCGAGGTGGTCAAGGTCCACGTCAAGGTGGCGGCCGGGGTCGGGCTGATGGGCGAGTTGGAATAGACGGTGGGGTCGCAGGTGGTGCCGGTCGTGGCGCCCACGGTTAACAAGTTCTTCAAGATGCCGGTCGAGGTGGCGGACGCCGTTGTCCTGATGATTGAGGTGGTGGTCACGCTGCAGTGGCAGGTAGCGTCGGCCGTAATGGCGACGGTGGCCGAGGTGGACACATTCAAGAACAAGGTGGCAGACGCTGTCAGCCTGGTTGTCGAGTGGGATATCATGACGATGTTGATGACGATGAGGTACCTGGTGGTGCTGCAGGACGTTATCGTGATGGTCAATGCCAAGGCGGTGGTCTCCGTCGGCCCTACGAACAAGGCGGCGGTAACAATGAGGCCGCAGGTGAAGCTGGCCGCGGACGTGATGGTGCAAAAGGTAGTAAAGGTCATGGACAAGGCGGCGGTCGCGGTCGCCCCGATGACCGAGGTGGCCGTGACGACGAGGTTGCACGTGGTGCTCATCGTGGAGCTGATGCTGGACGGGGTGGTCAAGGTCAACGTCAAGGCGACGCATGCCGTCGGCCCGTTGGTGAAGAAGGCGGTGTGGACTCGTTCGGTGCTTCTGATCGTTTTTGCGCTGGTCTTGATTGTGTTTGCGGTTTTAAGCGGAGCGACTGTGCTGATGGCACCTCCGTTGCATTCAAGCCACCTTGTGAAAAAGCCGGCCTGAGGGGTCGGCGGGTGGCGCACGGTGGTGCTGGGGGCAGTGGTGAAGGGGGTCTGCATGCACTGGCGCGGCTGCAACGCAATGAGTCGGTGGTGGAGCCGCAGACTGCCGAGCACGGTGGCACGAAGTTCCACTCAATTCCTGTCACGTGCATAACCACCCTTCCGGGTCTCGGACTGCTTGGCTTGATTCCATCGCAGGCAGCGTCCATTCGTACATTTGGCGCACACGTGTTTCGAATAGTAGCACCCCAGATTCGACCTGTGTCATGCGCGGCGCCAAAGCGGAAAGTTGGCGAGCAAGTCCGGGTGCGGATTCAAACTTTCCCGCAGTACCCAGCCATTGTCAGTGCGTCCTTCGGTGGTAGCACGCAGGCGCATCCTGGTGTGAATCGCGACGGGCTACGAGATCAAATGCCGCCGGAAAGGGAGATGATGCTAACGAGTGCTGAGGTCAGGAAGAGGATGCGCGAGAGCACAACCGTTCTTCGCGCCAGGTACAAGGACTTCGGTGTTTCTCAGTTCCTTCAGAACGTCAATGATTCGAGGGTCACATGGACGCGAGGTGTGACTGCAGGTGGGCGCGAGACCAGAGCCATTGGTCCTGGAAAGCCCAAGCCAATAGAGGTGTGCTACGTCTCCGACATGACTCCAGCCAACGAGGATGGGTGTGGCAGGAGCCTGGGCGATCAAGCCTGTACAGCCAAACCGGAGCCCTTTCCGCCGAGTGAGCGATTGCAGAACCGTCGTACTCTGAACCACCACAGCATGCTTGGTGCCTGTGCCACATACGAAGGCATGAACACTAGATTTCTCTACGTGGGAAGCGTTGGCTCTCACTGAAGTTGGCATAAACAGGACAATCTGCTGCAGTCGATTTCCTACCTGCAGTCCGGGGCGAACAAGTTCTGGTTTTTTGTTGCCAGGTCTGAGGTTCCAAAAATGGTACGCGTCATAAGTGAGCATATGGACCCTGTCCTTCTGGCAGCTGCAGGAGGAGACGTGTGGACGTTTCTAGCGGAGAAGGCAATCTTGTGGCCTGCGTCGTTCTTCCTTGCGCACGGTGGTCGCGTCGGCTTCCACAAAATGGAAGTTGGCGACTTCCTCGTGACGGGCTATGGCGTTCCGCATAGCGGATTCAACGCGGGAACGAACGTCGCGTCTGCAGTGAACCTTGCGTGCCCTGGCTGGCTTGCGCACGCTATTAAACATAAGGCCCGCTGGCGTGGAAATATAGGGATGCTTATTCCTTTCGAGAATTTGCTCGTACTGAGCGCCCTGAAACTGGCTGCTGGAAAGCGGTGGTTTGGCGATGCGAAATCCTGTGAGGCGTGCGACCCAGCAGAGTTTTGACGGGACCTCCGAGTCATGACCTCATTCTTGACCGAGTATCTGGACTGCATCCTTGCGTACATGAGAACCGATTCACGTCCAGCCTGGAAGGGAGAAAACGCAGTCTCTGTGGACTTACAAGCGGCACCCCACGCTGTGAAGCAGTTTGTTACCGATAACGCGATCAAACCAGCCGGTCACGGGTTGGCGCTCCACAACGAGAAGGATGGAGTCGTGACAGAATACTCTGTGGACGGTGCGGCGTGCCCTCATTGCGGAACTGTCGTCTGGATGTCTTTGGTCGTGTGCCCGGCATGCATTGCCCAGCTAGGCGACGGAGAAGGGCCGAGTGTGCCGATCTGCTGCTGGCGGTGCGCGCCGACCAAGTACGACGATCGGCACTACCGGCCTGAGCAGGCCAGCGGGAAGGAGCGGCACCTTGTTGGATGTCACGCTCCTTTGGTGGTGAAGCGGCTATCCAATGGCCGCGTGTACTCGCCAGTGGAGGAGCCGAAACGATTGGGGACATAAATGCTGACTAAGTCGACAACGTTCTTGCATTCTGTGGCCTTCGTACTTCTCTGTCTGTATTATAGTTGAGTGGGAGTTTCGTGATGCTTACTGGGGCGCCTTCATCATGTGATGCGTTTCCTTTGATTCCTTTGTTCCGTCCATCAACGGGGCGCTGCACGCACCAGCGTTGTGGACAAAAACTCCCGCACCATCGTGCACAGGGATCTGGCATGGCTTGCACTAGATCATACAAGCCATGGCATCGGCACAGGTCTGTACGAAAAGTGAGGTCACTTCTAAGAGAGAGAAAAAGTAGTGGTTGCGATCGACGACTGGCAAAAGTGGCGAAAAGATACTTCTCTTTTGGCTTTGAATCATAACTGAAAATGTGAACAACTCTCCCTACGAAGCTTCTCTGCTTGTCTCTTGCGACCGTATCAGCACGATAGGTATCTAAAGCGTCGTGCAATAACAGCCTTTTCTGGGCTACCGTCTCCGTGCTCCTCACAAAACTCATGCAGCTTCCCTCAGCCGGTCTTAAAGTGGAAGCCCGACTTCTTTGTGAACTCTACCTTGTCCGCTTTGCAAGGGAGAACAAAAGCAGACTGCAGTACGTGCTCAGCTTGCACAAGTTCCACGCCGAACGTAGCGTCGAGTTTGACTACCGTAGGTTTCCCAACGATGAATAAGGCTGACGCGCGGGCTGTTCACCATTCACATTCAAGGTACAGCTCTTTCGCAATTGTGCCAATCTCTCGCACGCGACGAAATTGTACTCTCTGCCCTCCTGTCGAGCTGGGGTCGTTCAATACGTCAAATGCCTCTTCTTTTTGGAGCACAGACACTGTCAACCCCTCTCGAATGAAAAATGATCGCTGCGTGTGCCTGGTTTTCCTCCAGAACTTGACGGGCGCGTTGGGTGTGTGATCCCTCCAGAAGTCTTCCATCGAACTCACAACCATGCTCAAGGCTTTCCTGGCACAAAACCTTTTGCCAGTGGCGGATGCCAACCGCCTCTGGGGAGCGAGTCTGTGAAGAGAGACGGCCTTCAACGGATTACCGCCGAGGCCAAGCAGCCACGATGTCGGAACGCCGTACTCATCAGGCATGGACAGTGCCCTTGAGCACTGCTCTGTGTATCTCCACCTTTGCATTGAATATTCCGCAGGGTTTCGATGGTTGCTCTGGCCGATCTCGCGCTTCGCCATCTGGTGGATGTTCTCAAAGATGAGCTCGCATATTAATGAGCCGAGCTGCACCAACGGTAGAGTACGATACAGCAACTCCAAAAGGCGATGAACGGCAGGCCGCTCCCACATTCCGCTGAAGGGTAGCAGGCGACGCAACTCAATCATCAGACTCTCGCCGAGACGTTGGACCTCAACGACTGTTTGCCGTTCCCTCACGGCATGCTCTCCGTCAGAGCACAGAGGAGGCCTATAAAACAGAGCAGTAGCGAAATGTCGTAGCGCCTGCCGAGCGGTAAGAGTATCAACCGCATGTGCAGAAGTACTTTGGGTGTGCACACTGTACTCCAGGACCGTGGGACCCACGGTCAGCAGCACTGCGTGATCGGACATAGAAAGAGTCGTGCTACCCATTTTTTCAGGCTCAAAGGACGATAGGATCGTGTGTGTTGGAACATGTTTCGAACTGCGGCGCATTTCTGAAACGAATTTGTAACGCTGCCCGACAAAGAGTGCCTCGTACGCTTTCATCAGGAGGTTGGATGCAATGTTGTAGTACAAAAGGTGAGATGGTGCAACACTGACAAGTTCGTGTATGTCAAACGTCCCAGGACCTCGGGCCTCAGTCAGTCGCATCATCAGGCTACCTGACCTGTCCGTAACCCCATTGAGCATAAGTGCGTCTTTAATAGCTTCTGCAGACAACTGCGAAGAACTCTTCAGGGAAGACATGATGGCAGCTGTTCGCTCTAGCACTCTTGAGTACCTTGTGTCTTTGACATCAAAGGAAACTGTGCTGCCTATCGCGCGATCCCTCCTCTCGCTCATAGTCTTCGGATGGACAATGTCGCACCTGGTGCAGTGCTCAGTTCCTGGAGCTCCCACAGAGTTTGGGAACTCGGCCGCCATAGGAAAATCAAACACGCCCAGGCACAAGAAAACCCAAACCACGACGTTTTGTTTTGAGTGCGCGTCATACACGGCAACACCCTCCTTGCTTATTTGTAGCATGTCCTCGACGACACGCTTCAAGAGAGCTTTAGGGTTTGCCCCAGGTGGTAAGTAAAGAGTGGCCGAACGGAGAACGCACGATCATGCAAGCTCAGAGACGTGTACGCTCCGTAGTAGCCCTCTAAGCTCCCACGGCGTCGCTTGTACACGCTAAACTCATCCAAGTACAAGGACACGTACAGAGTTTGTGGGTCTTTCTTCGGCAGCTCGTCTTCGTTTTGCTCTGCAACTTGTGTCAGCTCGATCGGCTTTTCTGCTGTCAACAGCGTCCAAGAATCCTTTTCGCGCTCGGTAAAGCTGCGCACCGCATTGATAAATACACCGCCTGACCTCGTGAATCGTAGCGTGCACCGGCGAGCATCTTTAAAGCACGAAGCCCACGGATCAGGAGGCCCAATCCCATGCATGACATCAAACAGCCCTAGTAAGTCCCCAACTCTGAGGGCGCTTGGTGGAGCATACGACGCCTCTCAGATCGGAACGTCTCCATCGGATGCAATCGCTGTGATTTCCAATTGGGCCGGGAGCGTTGTGCTGCCATCCATAAAGACAGAGACAATACACCCAATGCCGTACGTGTATCCGTCTCGGAAAAATCCGTTCTTGAAATTGAACCGAGCCGGGTCCCTCGCAGCTACTGTTTGAAAAAAACTCTGTTAGGCGCTCAACGGTCCCTGCGCGCGCATCCCCTTCGCTGTGGAACAGAGCTGCTGTGACTGGGTCCTCAAAGTTCCTCTTGATGTGCACGGAAAAGGGAATGTAAGACACAGTAACGTCCGGCAGTTTGCGAAGAGCCTTCTTTTTGCCAGCGGGTGACTGCCGCGTGGTCACTTCCCGTCTCAGAGGTATAGCGGTGTTCAGCATTTGCTTGCGCAACTGTTGTAAGCGCCATCTCGATGGCCACTTCTCTTTGGGGCTGAATGAGTTCTCTGCCTCTCGCATAATGTCGTACTCCCGCAGCGTGACACGCGCTCGACCAAAGAGGTACCCATAGCAGAGAAACTCCCGGCGAGACGCAAATTGCCCGACTGGTCGATCCTCTTCACTGGAGATGTCTGTATCGTCAGAGGGGCATCCATCAGGCTCAGATTCTGAAGACGTGACTCCATCTTGGTGGTCCTCTAGAGCGAGTGCTGGTGACGGCCTTCCTGACAGCAGGCCCAGGTTTTGCGTCACACCGCTACTTCCAGACTCCTCCATAGGCACTGTTCTCGAACCCGTCGTATAGGTGGCCTGCTGCGACTGAATATGCATGAGGTCTCCATCGGCAAGATCGAAGTAGGCGGAGCCTCGAGGCCCCCGCCTGCGACGCTTCATTGCTGGTTGGGGGCCAGAAACAGGGCAGCAAGCTGAGCTTCCAATTCACTCAATAGGGAGCTATGACGAAGCGGGGAGACCCAAGCAGACTCGATTCGGATGAGACCAGTCTGGGAACGATTGGAATCGCGCTTCTGTACCCAGTACGAGCAGCCTTTGACAAAAAACGTCCCCGCGCACATCATCCGAGGTGTGGCATTGCAAGAGCGTAAACCCGCCCTGCCGCGTGTGCTCGATGCACACGAGGTTCTGATTCGTTAAAATCTACTGAATCCAGAAGCTGGCAGCATGCTTGAGCTCGCGAACCGTCCATGCAGCGTCTTACACGTCCGTGTGACGAAAAATCCCAGAACTGGGACGAGTGTCGCCCTCAGAAACGACCGACGGAAGATCTCACATATCATCCCAAT
>Ga0209831_1004343_pt1 | contig 11150 bp, 6 predicted proteins | sample Maine_Asex4_meta_FD_187451 | JGI IMG/M metagenome (GOLD analysis project Ga0209831, IMG submission 187451) | Marine algal microbial communities from Maine, USA - Maine_Asex4_metaG (SPAdes) (version 2) | ecosystem: Host-associated > Algae > Red algae > Unclassified | place: Maine, USA | collected...
GGATGCGCGAGAGCACAACCGCTCTTCGCGCCCGATACAAGGACTTTGGTGTTCCTCAGTTCCTTCAGAACGTCAATGATCCGAGGGTCACCTGGATGCGAGGTGTGACTGCAGGTGGGCGCGAGACCAGAGCCCTTGGTCCTGGAAAGCCCCAGCCAATAGAGGTGTGCTACGTCTCCGACATGACTCCAGCGAACGAAGATGGGTGTGGCAGGAGCCTGGGCGATCGAGCCTGTACAGCCAAACCGGAGCCCTTTCCGCCGAATGAGCGCTTGCAGAACCCTCGTACTCTGAACCACCACAGCATGCTTGGTGCCTGTGCCACATACGAAGGCATCAACACTAGCTTTCTCTATATGGGAAGCGTTGGGTCTCACTTTAGTTGGCATGTAGAGGACCATCTGCTGCAGTCGACTTCCTACCTGCAGTCCGGGGCGAACAAGTTCTGGTTTTTTGTTGCGAGGTCTGAGGTTCCAAAAATGGTACGCGTCATAAGTGAACACATGGACCCTGTCGTTCTGGCAGCTGCAGGAGGTGACGTGTGGACGTTTCTAGCGGAGAAGGCAGTCTTGTGGCCTGCGTCGTTTTTCCTTGCGCACGGCGTTCGCGTCGGCTTCCACAAAATGGAAGTTGGCGACTTCGTCGTGACGGGCTACGGCGTTCCGCACAGCGGATTCAACGCGGGAACGAACGTAGCGTCTGCAGTGAACCTTGCGTGCACTGGCTGGCTTGCGCATGCTATTGAACATGAGGCCCGCTGGCGTGGAAAGATAGGGATGCTTATTCCATTCGAGAAGCTGCTCGTACTGAGCGCCCTGAAACTGGCTGCTGGAAAGTGGTGGTTTGGCGATGCGAAAGCCTATGAGGCGTGCGACCCAGCAGAGTTTCGACGGGACCTCCGAGTCATGACCTCCTTCTTGACCGAGTATCTAGACTGCATCCTTGCGTACATGAGAACCGATTCGCATCCAGCCTGGAAGGGAGAAAACGCAGTCGTCGTGGACTTACAAGCGGCACCCCACGCTGTGAAGCAGTTTGTTACCGATAACGCGATCAAACCAGCCGGTCACGGGTTGGTGCTCCCCAACGAGAAGGATGGAGTCGTCACAGACTACTCTGTGGACGGTGCGGCGTGCCCTCATTGCGGAACTGTCGTCTGGATGTCCTTGGTCGTGTGCCCGGCATGCATTGACCAGCTAGGCGACGGAGCTGGACCGAGTGCGCCGATCTGCTGCTGGCGGTGCGCGCCGACCAAGTACGACGATCTGCACTACCGGCCCGAGCAGGCCAGCGGGAAGGAGCCGCACCTCGTTGGATGTCACGCTCCTTTGGTGGTGCAGCGGCTATCCAATGGCCGCGTGTCCTCGCTAGTGGAGGAGCTGAAGACGATTGGGGACATGGGTAGTGACTAAGTCGACAACGTTCTTGCATTCTGTGGGTTTCGTACTTCTTTGTCTGTATGTGAGTTGAGTGGCAGTTTCGTGATGCTCACTGGGGCGCCTTCATCATGTGATGCCTCTCCTTTGATTCCTTTGTTCCGTCGATCAACGGGGCGCTGCACGCACCAACGTCGCGGACAGAAACTCCCGCGCCATCGTGCACAGGGATCTGGCATGGCTTGCGATAGATTATACAAGCCATGGCGTCGGCACAGGTCTGTACGAAGAGTGAGGTCCCTTCCAAGAGAGAGAAAAAGTAGTGGTTGCGAGCGACGACTGGCAAAGATGGCGAAATGATACTTCTCTTTTGGCTTTGAATCTTAACTGAAAATGTGAACAACTCTTCCTACGAAACTTCTCTGCTTGTCTCTTGCGACCGTATCAGCACGATAGGTCTATAAAAAGTCGTGCAATAACAGCCTTTTCTGGGCTACCGTCTCCGTGCTCCTCGCAAAACTCATGCAGCCTCCCTCAGCCGCTCTTAAAGTGGAAGCCCGACTTCTTTGTGAACAGTACCTTGTCCGCGCCGCAAGGGAGAACAAAAGCAGACTGCAGTACGCGCTCAGCTTGCACAAGTTCCACGCCGGACGTAGCGTCGAGTTGGACTACCGTAGGTTTCCCAACGATGCATAAGGCTGACGCAGGGGCTGTCCACCATTCACATTCAAGGTACAGCTCTTCCGCAATTGTGCCAATCGCTCGGACGCGACCGAATTGTACTCTCTGCCCTCCTGTCGTGCTGGGGTCGTTCAATACGTCACATGCATCTTCTTCTTGGAGCACAGACACTGTCGACCCCTCTCGAATGAAAAATGATCGCTGTGGGTGCCTGGCTTTCCTCCAGAACTTGACGGGCGCGTTGGGTGTGTGACCCCGCCAGAAGTCTTCTGTCGAACCCAAAACCATACTCAAGGCTTCCCTGCCGCACCACCTTTGGCCAGTGGCGGATGCCAACCGCCTCTGCGGAGCGAGCCTGTGAAAAGAGACGGCCTTCAATGGATTACCGCCGAGGCCAAGCAGCCACGATTTCGGAATGCCGTACTCATCAGGCATGGACAGTGCCCTTGAGTACTGCTCTGTGTCTCTCCACCTTTGCATTGAATATTCCGCAGGGTTCCGATGGTTGCTCTGGCCGATCTCGCGCTTCGCCATCTGATGGAAGTTCTCAAAGATGAGCTCGCATATTGATGAGCCGAGCTGCACCAACGGTAGAGTACGATACAGCAACTCCAAAAGGCGATGAACGGCAGGCCGCTCCCACTTTCCGCTGAACGGTTGCAGGCGACGCAACTCAATCATCAGACTCTCGCCGAGACGTTGGAGCTCAACGACTGTTGGCCGTTCCCTCACGGCATGCTCTCCGTCAGAGCACAGAGTCGGCCTATAAAACAGAGCAGTAGCGAAATGTCGTAGGGCCTTCAGAGCGGTTACAGTAGCAACCGCATGTGCAGAAGTACTTGAGGTGTGCACACTGTACTCCAGGACCGTGGGACCCACGGTAAGCAGCACTGCGTAGTCGGACATAGAAAGAGTCGTGCCACCCATTTTTTCAGGCTCAAAGGATGATAGGATCGTGTGTGTTGGAACATGTTTCGAACTGCGGCGCATTTCTGAAATGAATTTGTCACGCTGCGCGACAGAGAGTGCCTCGTACGCTTCCATCAGGAGGTTGGATGCAATGTTGTAGTACAAAAGGTGAGATGGTGCAACAATGACATGTTCGTGTATGTCAAACGTCCCAGGACCTCGGGCCTCAGTCAGTCGCATCATCAGGCTACCTGACTTGTCCGTAACTCCATTTAGCAGGAGTGCGTCTTTCATAGCTTCTGCAGACAACTGCGTAGATCTCTTCAGGGAAGACATGATGGCAGCTGTTCGCTCTTGCACTCTGGAGTACCTTGTGTCTTTGACATCAAAGGAAACTGTGCTGCTCATCGCGCGATCCCTCCTCTCGCTCTTAGTCTTCGGATGGACAATGTCGCAGCTGGTGCAGTGCTCAGTTCCTGGAGCTCCTACAGAGTTGGAGAACTTGGCCGCCATAGGAAAATCAAACACGCCCAGGCACAAGAAAACCCGAACCACGACGTTTTCCTTTGAGTGCGCGTCATACACGGCAACACCTTCCTTGCTCATTTGGAGCATGTCCTCGACGACACGCTTCAAGAGAGCTTCAGGGTTTGCCCCAGGTGGTAAGTAAAAGAGTGGCCGAACGGAGAACGCACGATCATGCAAGCTCAGAGACGTATACGCTCCGTAGTAGCCCTCTAAGCTCCCACGGCGTCGCTTGTACACGCTAAACTCATCCGCGTACAATGAAACGTACAGAGTGTGTGGGTCTTTCTCTGGCAGCTCGTCTTCGTTTTGCTCTGCAACTTGTGTCAGCTCAATCGGCTTTTCTGCCGTCAACAGCGTCCAAGAATCCTTTTCGCGCTCGGTAGAGCTGCGCACCGCATTGATAAACACACCGCCTGACCTTGTGAATCGTAGCGTGCACCGGCGAGCATCCTTAAAGCACGAAGCCCACGGATCAGGAGGCTCAATCCCATGCATGACATCAAACAGCCCTAGTAAGTCCCCAACTCTGAGGGCGCTTGGTGGAGCATACGACGCCTCTGAGATCGAGACGTCTCCATCGGATGCAATCGCTGTGCTTTCCAATCGGGCCGGGAGCGTTGTGCTGCCATCCAAAAAGACAGAGACAATACACCCAATGCCGTACGTGTATCCGTCTCGGAAAAATCCGTTCTTGAAATTGAACCGAGCCGGGTCCCTCGCAGCTACTGTTTGAAAAAACTCTGTTGGGCGCTCAACGGTCCCTGCGCGCGCATCCCCTTCGCTGTGGAACAGAGCTGCTGTGACTGGGTCCTCAAAGTCCCTCTTGATGTGCACGGAAAAGGGAATGTAAGACACAGTAACGTCCGGCAGTTTGCGAAGAGCCTTCCCTTTGCCAACGGGTAACTGCCGCGTGGTCACTTCCCGTCTCAGAGGTATAGCGGTGTTCAGCATTTGCTTGCGCAACTGTTGTAAGCGCCATCTAGATGGCCACTTCTCTTTGGGGCTGAATGAGTTCTCTGCCTCTCGCATAATGTCGTACTGCCGCAGCGTGACACGCGCTCGACCAAAGAGGTACCCAAAGCAGAGAAACTCCCGGCGAGACGCAAATTGCCCGACTGGTCGTTCCTCTTCACTGGAGATGTCTGTATCGTCAGAGGGGCATCCATCAGGCTCAGATTCTGAAGACGTGACTACATCTTGGTGGTCCTCTAGAGAGGGTGCTGGTGACGGCCTTCCTGACAGCAGGCCCAGGTTTTGCGTCACACCGCTATTTCCAGACTCCTCCATAGGCACTGCTCTCGAACCTGTCGTTGAGGTGGCCTGCTGCGACTGCATATGCATGAGGTCTCCATCGGAAAGATCGAAGTAGGCGGAGCCTCGAGGCCCCCGCCTGCGACGCTTCATTGCCGGTTGGGGGCCAGAAACAGGGCAGCAAGCTGAGCTTCGAATTCACTCAATAGGGAGCTATGACGATGCGGGGAGACGCAAGCAGACTCGATTCGGATAAGACCAGTCCAGGAACGATTCGAATCGCGCTTCTGTACCCAGTACGAGCAGCCCTTGACAGAAGACGTCCCCGGCACATCATCCGAGGTGTGGCATGGCAAGAGCGTAAAACCGCCCTGCCGCGTGTGCTCGATGCACACGAGGTTCTGATTCGTTAAACTCTACTGAATCCAGAAGCTGGCAGCATGCTTGAGCTCGCGAACCGTCCATGCATCGTCCTACATGGCCGTGTGACGAACAATCCCAGAACTGGGACGAGTGTCGCCCTCAGAAACGACCGACGGAAGATCTCACAGATCATCCCAATGGTACTCTGCTGTTACGTTCTTCGTTTGATCCCACGGACTATCCACGGAGCAGTCCGCTTCTGATCCCAGGACATTGCGTAAGATCATCCCGAAGAAAATGACTGAAGTCGCCCTGAGAGAGTTCCAAGTAATTTCCGGAAGAAACAACGTGCGCCAATCTCACGACGATCCTGGCATCACATCCGGAGCATCTGTGGAAGAATTCGAGGGACTCCCTCCTACCGATCCTTCAATCGATGTGCGATAATTCGAAGGATCGTTCAAAGCTGTGTGCAGGATTGATTTGGATGCAAGAAACAGACAGACCTCTGGAAACCCCTGCGGACCATCTGAATCAAGCACCAGGATTAAATAAGGAAGAGGTCGCAAATCGCTGTGTGTACAGTGCGTTCTCGTTATAAGAGACGGCTGATTCAGCTGAATATCAATAACAGTGGCCTACACGGACTGGAATGGAAGACTCGCGACCCATATTCTCTTGTAAATGATTCTCTTATAACGAGAACGCACTGTACCACACCCTGGCCTGTTGGAGTACCTCAAGACGTCCTGCGACGGCATGCATGTGTCAATATCGCCGATAGCTACAGTCCTATGACCGCAAGCACCGTTCTCTGCACCACTGTGAGTTCAGCACTGTTCAGACGGTGCTACGTCTTCGTACAACCAATAGTGCACTCGCACGGTAGGAGCACGTGCACAGCGCCAGCAATGTACAGTATGCACACCAAGTGTCCACAATTTAGATGCTGTGTGCCTCACAGTGCGTTCTCGTTTTAAGAGAATCGTTTACAAGAGAATATGGGTCGCGAGTCTTCCATTCCACAAGGCGTTTCCACAACGCCAGTTAAGCATCACAGCGCTGCAGCGCTGTGATTTTTAACTGGCCCGCCAGGCTCCAAGGAAACAAACGAGAGTGGGGACCAGCTGGTCCCCAGGTCCCCACTCTCGTTTGTTTCCTCGGAGCCTCCTTTAGTTTGTTAGATAGCCTCGTAGTTTAGCCAATCACTTGTCGTGAACGTACTTAGGCAAGCCGGTCGGGTGCGAGTCATCCCGCCTCGCGCGGTGGCGCTCGCAGCGCCCGTCGGGCGCGTCGGACGCGGGAACCTTTGCGTTGCGGCGGGCTTCGACGGTGGAAGCCGCGGCGGAGGGCGTGGACGCTATCAACCCGCGGACGGCAGGTGGCGGTGGCGTCGGCGGCCGCCACGGCGGGGCGGCAGCTGCAGCGATGACGGCAGCGTCTGGCCGTCTCCCGTGGACGCCCGACGTGAGGGAGGTGACCGAGGCCCAGGACGCGGCAGCGGCGCCGCATCCGCCGCGGCGGCACCCCACTGACGGCGTCGGCCGGGTGAGCCAGGTCGCCGAGACGGGTGAGGCGGAGGCGACGGCTGCGGCGGTGGCGGCGGCAGCCGGCAACCCGGGCGACGCCGGCTCAGGCGACGCGTTGCTGAGTGCCAATGGAGGGGGTGCCTGTTCGGCGGCGGTGCCGGGCGGTCCGTCCCCGCCGGCCGACGAGGCTGTCGATGTGGGTGCCGGGGAGGATGGATGCGGGGGGAAGTGTGTGGGCGCAGGCTTGGACAGGGACGGGCAGGGTGAGGGCGAGGACGATGACGACGAGGATGATGACGGTAACGGGGAGGGCGGCGGGGTCACTCCGTCGCACGAAAAGCGACGGCGTGCGGTGTCGGCGTCAGCGCGCAAAACACCTACCGTCCAAAGCTCTGACGAGGAAGGGGCGCAGGCGACACGCTCGCCGACGCCGCCGCCGTCCAAGCGGCGGCGGGCGGCCGTGGCGTCGGCGCGCAAGACTGCCAGGACCATTGTGGAGAGCTCGGACGACGACGACGAGGAGGAGGAAGATGCCAGCGACGAGTACAATGGTAAGCGGAAGGCGTGGTGAGGGGGGTGCGGGTGTGCGGGTGGAGAAGCGTTAATGGCGGGCGATGCTTCCCTGCGGGTGCGCGGGGCGCGGGCCGACTGGCCTGCTGGCGTTTGTGTCATGTAGGCGGGGGGATGGATGTCTTCATCGGGCAGTGCCTTTTGACATGCCTGTGGTGTTCCACTTGTTGTCCTTGACTCTTGCTTCCGTCTAGCTTGTTTTTGTTCTGTGCACTGTGGCCGGGCGTGCGTGTGCTTTTTTCTTCGTATCGTCGTCTTGTCTTTACGCATGATGTGTCTTGTGCTTGGCTCCCCACCCCTCTCGCTTACCCTTGCTGGCGGTGTTGGTCTTCCTCCTTGTCGGCGGTGCCTCAACCGACGCAGTCAGTCGTGAAAGCTCCGTCTCCGCGGCGGAGGACTCGGACGACTCGGACTTTGAGGAGCAGCCCAAGCCCGCCCGCAGGCGCGGTGCGCCCGCCAAGGCCGCCGCCGCGGCCAAGGCCACCCCCGTAGCCCGCCGCACAGCGGGTGGCACCGCCAAGGCCACCGCCGTCAAAACCGCCCCCGTTCGTGGCCGCCGGCCCGCGGGGGCCACGGCGGCCGCCGCCCCCCGTGGGCCCCTGCCCAATAAGCCCGCTTTGGCGGCGGCGGTTGCCTCGGCCGCCCCGCCCCGCCCGTCGGCGCCGTCGGTCAAGCGGCCAGCGGCCGCGTCGGCACCGTCGTTGTCGTCGTCGTCGTCGTCGTCGTCCGGGACGGTGGCGGCGGCGGCGCCCGCCCGCGCTGTGCCGGCGGCTGGAGCAATGCGGCCGGCGAGGCTGACCAATGCGGCGGCACCGTCGTCGGCGGGCACTGGCGGCGGCGCGCGCGCGTCGGGCGGCGCCCGCGCCATCCAGTCGTACGGCCTGCCGCCCGGCGCCAAGCCCGGGCCGCCGCCGCGGCGGGTGGGCCTCAGCCGCACCGCGCCGGTGATGCCCCTGCACCCGGCGCTGCACAGGCGCTAACTCGGTGCGCTGCCGCCGGTCGATGGCGGTGGGCGGGTGGGGCGGCTGGGCTTGTGCGGCGCTGGGGGGATGTGCCGGCCCGCGATGGGGTGGCAGGCGACGGCGGCGGCGGTGGCGGTGGCGCATCGTGGTGTCTATCTTGGCGTTGCTGGTGGTGCGGTCTTTGCCGATCGAGGATGTGGTGTGGCGTCACCCGCCGCCCCGCGCGAGCCCCTGTTGCTGCTGCGTTTGACGTGTGGCTGGCCGCCGGCATGCCCGCGGCGCGCCCTGCGTCTGCGTGCCGCCCGTAGGTCCTCGGGGCGGTGGCCACAGCGCAGACGCGGGACGATGGCATGCGCGGCGGATGCGTAATTGGTCTTGTGTGTCACCATGGTGCTCTCTTTTTCTTTTTCCTCGTCTCATCTTTCGTCTATGGACGCCGCCGCTGGTGCAGCGGGGTCATCCACTTGGCGTCACGACCGCCCCCATCCCCGGCTCGGTGTGCCGCACGCCGCCCTACCCCTCTGCCTCGGGACGGCACCCACTCTGCGGGTGCCAACGCACCACTGGGGAATCAAGCGGCAGCAACACGGGGCGCGTCGGCGCGCCGGCGGGGGCGCTCACCCCCCCCCACCCCCGCCCCTGGATGAAAAGAGGCGGCGGAGCCAGCGGCGGCGGAGCCCCCCGCCCTACCCAGGCGGCTTCCCCCCCACCCCCGAGGGGTCCTTCCCCCCCCACCTTCCCCCACTCGGCGCGCGGCACGACGCAAACTCGACATAGTCATCCAACACGCCTACGTCTGCCTCCGCGAGGGACGCCGCGCACTCCGCGCCGGCGGCCGAGCCGCACCACACAATGGCGGTCGGACGGCCACCGCCGCCGCCGCCGCCGCTTCCGCCGCCCGCCGACGCGGCGGTTTGGCGAGCGGCGGCGGCACCGCACCAGTTGACAGACCGCCGGGGGAGGGTGGGTGGCGGCGCCGGCGTCGAGGCCGTGGCCGCCGCCTCCGTGCCTTCCGTCGTTACCAACGACGAGGCGAGGCGGGCGTCGGCGCGGACGGCCGCGCGGGGAGAGCCGCCGTCGTGGTGGGGGCCGAGCGACCGCCCACCAGGCGGCGACGGGGGGACGGCGGTGGCGCCACTGCCGCCGCCGCCGCCCGCCGGCAGGGCATCGGCCAAGCTCGCGCCCGTTGCCGACGTGGTCACCGTGGACGTGGACGTGCGGCCGCGGTAGGGCGGGCTGGGTGGCGTCACGGAGCGTCGCCACCCATTCTCGCCGCCGTCGCCGCCACCCGCCGACGCATCATCGACGCCGTCGCCGCCCGTCGGGCCGGCGGTAGCGCTGCTCGAGCGGCGGCTCGACGGCGGTGACGGGGTCGCCGGCCGACTCCGCGGCCACCCCGCGCCTCCACCACCGCGCGGGGGGGTGCTGAGCGGCAGCACGGCGGGGGGCGAGTCACCGGTCGTCACGGACAAGGACGGCGGCGGCTCCACCGCCTCGGCGGAACCGTCACGCCATCGTCGGACCGCCGTGCTGTCGGCTGCCACGGGTGGAGAGGGTGGCCCGCCGGTCGCAATGTCGGCGGCGGCGGCGCCGCCACCAGCCGCCGCCATGTACCATGTCGGCGGCAGCAGCGGGTCGAGGGGGCGGGTGGCCGACGCGGCGGCGGCGGCCGCGGCCGCCGCGGCGGCTGACGCCGCGCGCCGCCGATTTTCGGGGAGCAGGGGCGCGCCACGGACGAGCGGACCGGCGCTCGCGCCTCTGTCACCAACAGCCGCAGGCGGCAACGTTGGCCGCGACGGTGGGTGGGGCGGAGACGACCGCGCGGGTGCCCGTTCACCGACGAGGAAGGTCATGAGGGACAAGCCGGACGGCAACGTCTCGACGGCAATGGGCGCGACGAGGCGCCGCCGCTCGTCCGCGGCGCCGCCGCCCCCACCGCGCTGTGCTAGCCGGGACGGCGGCAGCGCGCCGCCACCACCGCCGCCGCCGCCGCCACCGCCACCGCCCGAACACGACGAGCGGGAGGTGGACGACGTGGCGCCGCCCTTCGCCACGGCCGCGGCAGCAGCGGCGGCCACGCCCGGCGGCAGCGGGCAGGGCGGCCATGGCGGTGCGCCCGCCTGCCCCGCTTCACCCCCGCCTGCGACGAGCGTCAACCACCCGGCAACAGCCGAGACTTCGGCGCTCCACGTCGGCGGCAAGAGCCGGGAGCGGCGGGCACCACCACCACCGGCCGGCGCAGCCGCCGCCGTGCCGCCCGGCCGCCGGCGCGAGCCGCAAAGGTTGCGGAGGCTGCCGTCAAGATCGCCGGGTGGTCCGCCGTTGCCCGGCGATGGCAGTGGAGCCCACCACGCGCCATGATGGGCAGCGGGCATTCCCCACGGCGACGTAGCGCCATCGGCGGGAGTGCCGGCGGCGGCGTGGCCGAGGCTCGATCCCACCGAATGGGCGGTGGCGGCGGCAGAGGTGGCGCCGCCCCCCACATCGCCCGCGTTCTACATGCTGCGGCTCTTGACTGACCGCGTGGTGTCAGCGCCTCCGCCGCCCGCCAAAGGCGGCGGGCGGGGGCGGACGCGGAGGCCCGCGCGGAGGGAGCGGAAGGAGGTTGTACCGTCAGCGGCGAACGGGTCAGCCGCGTCGGGGGCTGTCCACGGGGGCGGTGGCGGTGACGCGACAGTGCCGCCGCATTATGGGAGGGATGACGGAGTGGGCGTGTGCCACGGCGTTGGGGCTTTGCCGGTGAGGGGGGGGAGCGCCAGGGGGGTTGGGGGGAGCGCGCACGGCGCCGCCACCTGCATGGTGAGCGGTGTCGTCGACGGGGTGGAGGTGAAAGAGGGCGTACACGTGCGGAGGGCGGGGGGGGGGGCCGCCAGACACTGTCGATGACGCGACGGCGACGGCAACGCGGACGGCAGCATGAAGACCGGGCTGGACGTGGATGGGAAGGGCAGTGGCACCGCCGCGGGTGCGGCGTCCCCATG
>Ga0209831_1004344_pt1 | contig 11148 bp, 3 predicted proteins | sample Maine_Asex4_meta_FD_187451 | JGI IMG/M metagenome (GOLD analysis project Ga0209831, IMG submission 187451) | Marine algal microbial communities from Maine, USA - Maine_Asex4_metaG (SPAdes) (version 2) | ecosystem: Host-associated > Algae > Red algae > Unclassified | place: Maine, USA | collected...
GCCCCGTCCGCCGCCGACGAGGCTGGGCGGCCGACGGGCAGCACGCCCGCCCCCCACCGGAGGGTGTGGGCGGAGGAGCGCCCCCCCCACGTGGCCACATACACGCGCGTGCGGGTGCGCGGCCGCAGCCGCAGCGGCGGGCCGGCGCACCACAGGTGGCCCCCGACCGAGGCGCGGTAGAGGTCACCGCCGCCCGCCGGCACGGTCGGGTCGGCGTAGCGGGCGACGCTCGCGTTGAGGTACGGGCTGCGCCCTTCATTGACGAGCTGCAGGGACACGGCCGTTGCGGCGGCCACGTCGGTCGGGTGGCGGCGGTGGGGGGCGAGGCCGCCCCGGCGGGTGACGGCGACAATGGCCAAGAGGCCCGCGTCGCCGCCGCCGGGCGACGGGGACAACGCCGCCAGCGGGGTGCTCGACGTTGTCTGACCGGGCGCCGCGCCGGTGGCGGGCGCCGCCACCGCCGCCGCCGACGGTGCCGCCGAGGCGGGCACGCGGTAGACAATGGTGAGCGTCTCGCCGGCGGCGGCGGCTTGAAAGGCGGGCACGGCGGGCCCGCCCGCCTTGGCGGTACACACCAGGTCCAGGCCGACGACGCGGAAGGTGGTGTTGAACGCCACGCCCGTGTTGCGGAGCACCACCCGCAGCGTGTCGCCGGCCTCGACGTGGAGGAGGGGCCCCAGGAGGCCGTGGCTCCGCGGCTGCCGCACGCGGAGGGGCGCGGCAAAGGCGCCGTCGGTAAACTCTTGGAAGCGGGCTTTGCGGAAGCGGCTGCCGGGCGACGTGGCCGTCGGCGTGACGATCGTCTGCTGGGCGGCAGAGAGGGGCCGCTTGTTGCACTGGTCCCGCCGCTTTGGGGAGTAGTCCCACTCGACCTCCTCCGTGGCAATGTAGTGGGTGTACACGCCGCCGCGCGCATCCCGCTCGGCGTCCACCGGGGCGGTGCACAGGGCGCCGTCGCCCGACGGCGGCGGCTCCCCGCGACCCGGCGCCACGCTGACAATGGCAAGCATACCGGCGCGCAGGTGGTCCGTGACAAAGCAGGCGACCTGAAACGGCACGCGGCTGTTGATCACCGCAACCGCCGCGTAAAAGGTGCCGGGCATGAGGCGGCCGACGGGCACGACCTCGCCCGTCTCGTCTTGGCGTTGGCCCGACAGCCCAAAGGCGGGCGTGTGGATGTCGACGGTGGAGCCGAGGGAGAAAAAGTAGACGCGCACCCGCTGCCCAAACGCGACGGTTGTCTGCGGCAGGGAGCAAAACGCGTGGCCATTGATCGAGTGCATGAGGTTGGAATCCCGAAACGCGCCGTCGGCGGCGACCGCCGCCCGCGCCGCGGGCGGCAGCGCCGCGAGCGCCGGGTTGCGGAGCAGGTTGGTGGCCGCGTGGACGCTGCCGCCGACCACGTTCTCGTCAAAGACGGAAAAGAAAAACACCAGCTCCCGGTCCACGTCGGTCGGCACGAGCGTGTCGACGTTGTAGGCGACGCGGCCGTCGGCCGCCGGGGCGGCGACGAGCAGCGCGCCGACGAGCCCCGCGTACGTGTCTCTTACCTCGTCCGTATGGCTGTGGTAGGCCCACATCTTCACCCCGCCGTCGCCCTCCCCCGGCCCCGGCCCCGCCCGTGGCGGCACCAGCCACTCGTACACGACGGTGGCAGCGGGCTTGACGGCGTCGTCGCCCCGCTCCGCGGGCGAGCTCCCGTCGACGTACGGGGAGCCCTCGTTGGCCTTGTCGTACCACAACCCGTGCGGGTGCAGCGACGCGGGGTGGGACCCCCGGTTGCGGAACGTCACCCGCAACGTCTCGCCGACGGCGGTGCGGAGGAGGGGGCCCGTCAGCCCGAGGTGCGCCCACTCGGCGGGGCGCTCCAGTGGGGTGGAAAAGGAGGCGTCGGTGTACTCGACGTAGCGGCTCTTGATGTAGGTCGAGCCGAGCGTCACCCCGCCGGGCGCGGCCCCGACCGACACGTTGGCGTCGGTATAGGCGCGTGCCGCCGCCGTCGGCGGCACGCACGACCCGTTGGGCGACACGTACTCCCACACCACATCCTCCACAGCGACGTAGTAGTTGCGCACGCGGCCGGGCGCGCGCGGCCTCGGCGCCTCCCCCGTCACATCAAACACAAAGACCATCCCCGTTGCGACGTGAAAGTTGGTGTGGCAGTGCGCGAGCCACGTGCCGGGGTTATCCAGAATCATCCGCATCGTCACCGTCGTGCGTGGCAGCAGCTGCACCACGTCCACGTGGGCGCCGCCGGCCGTCACGCCAACGACGCCGTGAAAGTGGAGGGGGTGCACCGCCTTTGCGTCGCCGAGCGCGGCGGCGTGCCACAGCGTCTTGCCGCCGGCGGGCATGGACATGGGGAGGTGGCAAAACATGTAGCCATTGACTGGGCGGGGGTCGAAAGCGGTGGGAGCAAGAACAATCCAGACGCGCGCGGCCACAGTGGCACAATGACAATGCAATGAATCAAAGGGGACGGCAGCCAGACACAGCGTCAGAGGCAGCCTCGTCGGCAACGCAAGCCAGGGCGCAGCGGCGACCGAAACTGCCACCACACAACGCAAGCATCGTCACCCCTCGGAGCACGACCGACCCCGACGTACCCGCATGCATGGCGTGTTGTTGGGGTCCCACCGGCTCGGTGCCTGGTGGCGGGGGCTCCCGGCTCACCGGCGGTGCCGCCGCGAGGCTCTCGTTGAACAACGGGCTCTCCGTCTCGAGCATCGTGTGGAGGAACGTAAAGACGTTGGTGTAACCTGCAGCGGCCACCGACGGCGCGCACAAACCAAAAACACCAAGAACCAAGGACAAGACACGGATTCGAGCAGAGCTGTCGGTTGGCATCGGCTGCACCAGTCGTGGCGCCGCACACGGGTGCCTCTTGCTCCCCCCCACCGTGACAAACAGACACGAGCACGCCCCAACAACCGCCGCTCCACAGCCTCCCCCCCCTCCCGCCAACCCACAGCCCCACCCCCCCCCCTCTGCCGCGCTCCATACCTGCCGGCTTGCCGTCCCCGTCCGCGTCGGCCCGCCGCGTCACGACCAGCGGCCCGTACAACCCCGCCGCCGAATGCCCGTCCACATCACTCTCATACACGTGCATCGTCGACGGCACGTGGCCGCCCGGCCGCCCCGCCGGCGGCGGCGCCGCCGCCTCCCCCACACAAAACACAAACTCCCGCGTCGTCCCCGGCGCCACCGGCGGCGGCACCCCCCCCCGCGGGTGCCGCCCCGCCGGCACGACCCCCCCGACCGCAAAATTCACGTCAAACGGCAAACCGTTGCGCACCGTCACGGCCACCGCGTCGCCGGCGGCGGCGTACAGCGGCGGCCCCACCGACCCGAGGTGCTCGTCGACGGGGGCGGCGGGGGTGGCAAAGCGGCCGTCGGTGTAGGCGACCCAGCGGGCCTTGATGTACGCCGAGCCGACTTGCCCGCCGGGCCCGGGGCGGGTGTAGAGGGCCTCGTGGGGGCCCGCAAACGGGTGCCCCGAGCACCGGTTGATGCCGGACGGCGTGTAGTCCCAGGCGTGGCGCTCGGCGGAGAGGTAGTAGCGCCGCGTTGCGGCGGGGGAAGGGTTGCACCGCGCGGCCGCGGCGTCGATGCCGTCGCCCGCGGTGCCGTCGCCCGCGGTGGGGCGGGCAGCGAGCGCCGCCGCCACGGCAATGGCCGCCGCCACGGCCACGCCGAGGCGGGTGCGCGCCGCCGCGGCCATGGCGGGTGCGGGGGCTCCGCGGTTGGGGGTGCGGTTTGAGGGCAGACGCCGCCCGCTCCACGGTGCGGTCGCGACCAACAGCAGGTTTGTACGCCACGGCGACGGTGTGGCCTCAGAGCGGGGATGCCTTGGCAGCGGCCGGCCAAAGGGACGGGCGCCCGCGTGCGCGGGGCTCTTAAAGACGGGGGCGTCCACGCCACGCCGTCCATCGGCGCCAGCAAAAAATGCGGCAACAAGGGCGCGGGGCGCCGCGCGACCTCACACCCGCGCCCACACTCCCAAGCGACGGCACCATTCGATGCTGCCGCACGAAATGAAAAAAAGTCCACACGCACACGCCGCGGGTCCTCGGTGCACCCCTCGAGTCACGCGCCACCGCCCATGCCGTCCCCCACCCCACCCCTCGGCGTCAGCCCAAAAGGCGGCATCAAGGACGCGGGGCCCCGCGCGACCGCACACCCGTGCCCACACTCCCAAGCAACGGTACCATTCGATGCTGCCGCACGAAATGAAAAAAAGTCCGCACGCACACGCCGCCGGTCCTCGGTGCATCGCCGAGTCATGGGCATGATGCCGTCCCCCACCCTACCCGCGCACGCCCCCGCCTGGACCTCGAACGGCGGTCGCGTCAGGGCGCGGTCGGCGGCCGCCCACGTTGCTCCATCAATGCGGTGTCAGGGGGGCAGGTTTAGCCGGCGCGGGGGCAACTTTGGGGGGGGGCGGCCGCGTCCCGCCTCGCGGCGCGCGTGGGCGGGACCCGCCGCTTGGCTGCCCAGCAGGGCACGCAGCGCAGCAGTTGCGCGGAACCGTGCGTGCACGAGGCGCCCGTTGCTGCAGAGGCGGGTGTGGCCGCCCCGACGCGGTCCAGCGTGGGTCCAACGGCGACCGCATCACCGACGCAGCGACGAATCGGGCGTCGTGTTAACCTGGACGCACCGGTCGTACTGGTATCCCGGGATAGGGTATCCTGATACCTCGCGCCGGGAACCGTCGACCAAGCGACGGCATACAGCGTCTACAATGCCCTTACAGCGCATGTCAGCCAATGGTTTGGCGGTGGAAAGGCTTCCGGGCGGTTGGCAACGCGTCAGTGGACTGGGGCGTTGGGGTGGCGCGGCGCGGTGCCACACGGCGCGCGCCTGCGGGTGGCCCGATCGAGGCGTCACCCAGCTGCGCTGCGGCTGGGCATGGAGTGGGTTGGGGTGTGGCATGCCGGACAGCTGGAGAAGTATTAATAGCAGAAGAGACAACAAGTTCACCTCCCAGGGTCTGTTGTCTTGGAGACCCTGCATCCGACATGGTACGGGCGCCCCGTCATGGGCTTGGCGCAAAGCCGAGCAGGCCACGACGCGAGAGCCACACCAGACAATCCAGATCCGTGTAGTTGTCAGACTGCCCGTGCTCGTTTGAGGAGTTAGCACCTAAATCACATGACCGCGCCATCGCTGCGCGCGCCTCTGGTGCAGCCTTTGGTGGACGGTCTCACACGGATTGGCTATCCTGAGCATATCCCTGAACTCGTGGCCCCTACTTTTTCCCCGGCCTTTGCTTCAGGGTCTCAATCAAGATGGTAAAGACTTCTTTGACACCAACAAGAACCTCGATGTCAGTTCCTCAGCAGCCCCTGCGCGTCTCGCAACCTTTGCGGTGAACTGCTAACATTTGTCCCGGCGGACAGGTGCCTCGTGTAAAGATGGACGGGGTGGGGCCGTCTTGCTCGCGCCTGCGGTTTGCGACCGTGTTCGTAGCGCGAGGAGCTGGTTGGATTGGGTCGTGAGGCCGGGTGCTTGGTCTACGGCGCCTGCAGTTGTTTGCGATGGTCGGTGGCCCCATTGGAATTGATCCTGGGCGACGTGATCCGTGTACGAGCACGTGCGAAATACTCCCGGCCCTATTCCGCCTGCTTGCCACTGCAGGTGGTCTGCACGCCAAGGGGGTGCACCCTGCACGCGGGCCCGCGGCCATCGTCGTCGCGCCGCACGCCGTCCTCACGCTTGACAGCTACCAACCTCTGTGTTTGGCCAGCGAGGCGTGCTACCTCTCGTCAACTGCCTGTTCATCCAGCTGCTATGGCCTCCTCTGTCTCCCCCGTGCTGCGAGAATATGGGCATGTGGTGGACGACGGTGGCTGCTTCCCCGACGTCCAAAAGGTCATTTCCTTCCTCAACCCCGACACCTGCCATGCACTGCTGAGCGACGCGTCGTCCGCCAAGGCCATGGTCGAAAACCTGAGCGCCAAGGCGCGGTCGCTCATGGACCACCACGACGCGCACGGGAATGTGCCCATGGACCTGTTTTCGCGCGCGAGCATGCGCACCCGCTCCATCGACGTGGCCACCGCTGCCTGTCATTGCGGCGACGACGCCCTCTTGGACGCGTTTTTGGCCGCCCTCCCCTACCTCTACACGCCCGGCTGCCTGCGGTCCGACCCGTGCAGCGTCCTCGGCGCCGTGTGGGCCCTGGCACTCGACGAGCTCCTCTTCCGCACGGCCGAGCGGGCGATCAACGACCCGCCGACGCTCGACCGCTGCAGCTGCGCCTGCGGGCCGCCCGACAATGACGGCGTCGACCGGTCGCGGATTGTGCGGCTGGCGGCAGAGGTGCAGCTCCTCCGCCTATCGGCCGAGTGGATGTGCGTGACGGTCTTCCGGCGGTGCCGCGGAATGATGGGCTGTGACGGGCCCGGCCTGAGTTTGGCCGTCTTTGCCGTCACCTGCCCGCGCCTGCTGCTGTCGGCGGTGCCCGGCCTTGTCGACACGGTGCTCGCCGAGGCGGCGGCGCTCATGGCGGCGGTCCCCGCTGCCGACGCGGAGCCCCACCTGCGCTTCCTCCTCCGCACGCTGCGGGGGGTGGTCTCCGTCGACCCGGGGCGCCTGCGGCGGTCGCCGGGCGCCGCCCGCACGCTCGCCGACATGTACCGCTACCTCACCGCCGACCCGGGGCGGGGGTGCATCCACGAGGCGGCCGCCATCACCGACACCGTCCTCGCTCTCTTGTGTGTGGTTGGCGGCTCGCCGTCGGCGTTGGCCGCGTCTCCGACCGCCCTGGACCTCCTCGTCGACTTTTGCGGGCCGCGCCCGCCGGTCGCCGTCGACCCGTCGGCGGTGCGCGTCGCCGCGTCGCTCGCGTTGCACGTGGCCACCCAGTCGCTGGCGTCTGGCAGCCGCACCGTCCCCGCGCCGCTCGTCGCCGCGCGCGCCACGTGGGTGTCCTTTGCCAGGCGCGCGCGCCACGATGTGGCCGCCGCGGCCGCTGCGGCGGCGCTGGCAGACGTCACCAGCGCGGCCTCCACGAGCGCCGCGCACAGAGGGGGCACGCCCGTCACCACCCCGTGGTCGCCCGCACCGTTTCCCCCGGCGTGCCTCCAGCGGCTGATCCCAGCGGAGCGCTGCTGGTCGTGCGGCAATGGGCACATGGCCGGCCGCCCAGAAAAGACACTGGCCAAGTGCTCGGGCTGTGGCGTCGGCACCTACTGCGGCCCCGCGTGTGCCAAGGCGTCGTGGAAGGCGGACCACAAGCGCACCTGTGCGGGGTGGGCGGCGTACGGCGCGACGCGCGCCGCGGCGCTCGTCTGCCTCGATGCGCGAGCCGGGGCGGGGGGTACCTCCGGCGATGGCCGGTTGGGGACCATGTCCAATGCGGCACGGAATCGCGCGGGCGTCTACGCGACCGTCCAAGAGGACTTGTCGGGCCACTGGGCGACCGACTGGACGTGGCCGGCCGCGCGCGCGCGGGAGGTGGAGGCGGCGGGCTTGCAACTGCGGGACGTGGTCGCCCTCGTCGAGCGTGCCACGGGGGCGGTGGTGCTTGCGCCGTCGGCCGCCTATGCGCATTGGGCGGGGCCGGCGCCGGCGGCGCTGCTCGACGGGGCGCTGGGCAAGCACGGCGGCCGCGTCCTCCGCGTCGTCCACCGCGTGCATCCGCCACACGTGCAGGTGTTTGGGCCGCGCTCCCTCGGGCTTGTGGGGGGGGGGCCGCCGGCAGAGCGGTCGATGGCGGCGTAGGGGAGGGCGGGCAGAGGGGCGGGCGGCCGACCGCCACGCCGTGCCTGTGCGGTCTTGGCTGTAGCTGCAAGGCACCGCGCCTTGTCGGGGGAGGTCTCGCGTACGCCGCGCCGTCTGCCCGTGGCGGCGTTGGCCGCTGCCGGCAGTGTGCCGTGCTCCTGAGGGTCTTGGCGCCACGCCCACACCGGCCGCGCGGATGTGTGCGAGGCGGGGGTTCGTGGGGGGGTGGGGAGGGGGTGGGGGAGGGGTGGGGATGAGGTGGGGGGGTGGGTGAAGTGTCGGCGTGATACGCCCCCAGACTGCTTTCCGCACGGCGCGTACACGCCGAGATGCCGCCCGGTTCTGTCCCGCGCCCGTCCCGCCAGCCGTCAGCGACGGCGCGGAAGCGGTAGCCGACCGGGGCGCGGGTGTCCAGGAAACGAAAAAAGCGGTGACCTCCTGCACGCACCCTAGTTAAATCGTAGCAATCGACCTACGCACATGCACGCACCCCCCAGCCGCAGGCGCCCCGTCGGTGACGCCGCGCTCGACCGTCCCCCTCCTCCCAATGTCAGCACGGACGCCTTGCGCGTGGACGCGCTGCCGCCCGCGTCGCCACCCGCCGCGGCGCCGCCGTCGACGGCCGCTGTGGCGAGCCCGCCGACGGCAGACGACGACCCCAGCGCCCTCGCAACGGCGCCCTGTCCGTTGCGTGGCGATGACGACAAGCGCGCCCCCATCGCCGCCGGTGCCGCCCCCCCCCCACCAGTGTCGACACGCCCATCCCCGCCCGTCGACCGACGCGTGGCGGTGGGCGGCGCGGCGGCGCCGAGCCGCCGCACCCCCCGTCGTCACGCAAAACTCGGGTGCCCACGCAAGCCACCGCGACGCACCATGCAAATAATCGTGGCAAAGCACGCAACCCCGCCGCCGCGACGGGCGCCTCAGCCCGTGCCAACGTGCCGCCGCCCCCGCCCGTACCGCAGGGCGCCCGCCACGCCCAAATTGAGGGGCACGATCAAAAACGTAAACATGGACGCGCCCGTACACGCGCCGAGGTAGTTGGCCGCGTCCGCCGCCACTTGCGCGGGCGTCACGCCCGCGACCAGCGAGTTGACGGTTGTCACAAAGGAGCTGTAGCTCACGTCAAAGAGCCACTCGGAAAAGATGGTCGACTCAAAGCCGCTGATGCGCGCGCGGGACAGCTCCGAGACGGCGAGGCGCTCGGGCAGGTACCGGGGCACCCCGTCAAAGTCGATCGAGCGCGCCAACTCGAGCCGCACGTACCGCTCCGTTTGGCCGACGAGCGCGATTTGGCGGTCGGCCGCCGGGGGGCCCGCCGCCGCTTCCGCGGCCGATTGGGTGAAGAGAGAGAGGTGGAGGGCGGAGCGGGAGGAGAATTGGAATTGGACGGCTTCGGTGATGGCGCGGCGCTCGGCGAGGGCCGCCTCGGTCGCAGCGGCAGAGACGACCGCCGTCGAGTTGCCCCCACTGCGGCTGCCGTCGTCACTGCCAGGGAAGTCGTCACCGCCGGGGGCGTTGTCACCGCCAAGGGCGTTGTCACCGCCAGGGGCGTTGTCACCGCCAGGGGCGTTGTCACCCCCATTGGCGCCGCCGTCGTCGGCCATCTTGGCACTCACGTCGACGCCAACGATGGGCGGCGGCGGGCGCCCGACGCCCGGCACGGGCGGCATATTCTCCAGCGGCGCATTGACGGCCATGGAGGGGAGGGTGTCAGACGGTTCCGCAAAGCCGCCGGTGTGGAAGAGCGGCAGCGACCTGCCCTCCGACAGGGCTGTCCACACGACGAGCCCCTGGCGGTCAAACGGGTCGGTCGAGTTGAAACCCGTCACGTCGAGGCGGTAGGCGACCGAGCCCGGCGGGTCGTCCGACGGGTAAAAGTAGCCCGAAAAAAAGTAGACGTTGCAGTGCATCGACACCATCCGCGCGTAATCCTCGTCCGACCCCTGCTCGGCGAGGGAGAACCACGTGTACTCGCCCGACCATTCGCTGATGCGCGTCGGGTTGTGGCCCGCAAAGTCGAGCACCTTGGCCTTGACGAGCCCGGGCACGTGCTCGACAATGACGCGCGCGAGGACCTGCAACACAAAGGGGAAGATGTAGCCGGTCACGTCGTTGCGTCGCAGCCGCCCGTCGACGCAGTATTGAAAGGCGTCACTGGTCGTCAAGGACACGGACACGCCGACGGGCTTGCCCGCCGCGCGGCGGTCGGCCGACAGGGAGAGCGGCCCCGACTTTGGCGACACCCCAATGCGCACGCACGCGGTGCAGCGCGGGTCGTTGGCCGGGTCGACGCCCGGCAGCGGCTTGAGGCCATTGTAACCGTCGTACGACAATTGCATGCGGCGGATGCTCATCTTGGACAGCCGATCGTCGCACGTGGCATACGGCGCCGAGGCGGTGCCGACTGTCGTCGTCTCCACCCACCCCGACGTGATGGCTTCGGGGTAGGCCTGCTGCGTACCGTCCTCCCAATTGACAAACGCGTGGGCGGTAAAAATTGGGTGGCCCGGGTACCGCTCGGTCGGCAGGTGGGCAAACGCGGGCACGTCGCGGAAGGAGGAGCAAAAGGAGACGGCGGGGAGGTCGAGGCTCGCCGCCGGCTCGAGCGACACCTTGACCACCGGCTGCCGCAGCGACCGCGCGTAGGTGGCGAGGAGGATGGACAGCGCCACGGCAAAGAGGGCGGTCGCCACGAGCACCGACGCGATGGACGTGAGGCGCGCCTGCCGCCGGAGGGGCAAGCTCGCCCAATAGTCGACGGCGGCCGACCAGGACGGGCGTCGGAGGGCGGGGATCCACGCCCGCCACCGGGGGGGGGGGTTGGAGCCAAACGCCGCCGCGTCGCGGGAGCGCATGCGGCCGGCGCGGGCGGCGGCGGTCGTCCACACGCCGCCGCCACCACCAAGCAGCGAGTCCTCGTCGCTGTCCACATAGGCACCGCCACCGCCGGGGCCACCCCCACCCCCACCACCCGCCGGTGGCCCCGGAGTGGCGCCAGCCGCCAAGGACGGGGGCTCCCTGACGGGCTTCCCAAAGCCAGTCTCCTCCGAGGTGAGGCCCGACACCTGCCCGCCCGCCCCCGTCGCCGCCGCCGCCGCCGCCGCCGCCGCCGCGGCGGCGCTGCCGCCACCGGCTTTCCCACACCCCCCCCCACACGGGTGCCCACACACCCTACACGCCGCGACATCCGACGATGTGCGCGGCCCGTCCTCCCCCGCCGAGTTGCTCGTGTCGGTGGTCGTGCAGTCCCCCCCGCTGCCGCCGCTGCTGCCCCACGAGGAGCCACACGCGGCGGCGGCGGCCGCCGCTTTGCGGCTCACCGCCCGGCGGGAGGGGCCAAACATCGCCGACGGGAGGAGCACGCTGACCACCGACGCAAAGGCGCTACTGAGCGTGGAGCCGCTGCTGCCGCCATCGCCG
>Ga0209831_1004351_pt1 | contig 11130 bp, 15 predicted proteins | sample Maine_Asex4_meta_FD_187451 | JGI IMG/M metagenome (GOLD analysis project Ga0209831, IMG submission 187451) | Marine algal microbial communities from Maine, USA - Maine_Asex4_metaG (SPAdes) (version 2) | ecosystem: Host-associated > Algae > Red algae > Unclassified | place: Maine, USA | collected...
TGACCCAACACGAATGTGTGCAACTTGACCACGTCTTGCAAATGTACCATGTGGGGTACCATAAGGGTCACCGACCATCGTCCAACCGCGAACCGCCAGTGGAGTCGGCGACGAGCATCACAGTCCTACAGCCGGAGTCCCCGGCACTCCACTGCTGGTAGTCCCGACACGGGCCGGGTCTCCAGTCGGCCAGCACCCCTTGAATCGCATCAGGTGCTCAATTTCCGTGCTCCATTGCAAGAAGTTGGTGTCGTAAAGCTTGGTCATGCGAGGCACGCCGTCACCCGTCATCTTGCCTGGCCGGATCTTGTCAGCCGCCCCTGTGCGTGTCCGTCTGCCGGTCACGCCCCTTGGCCGCTCTCCTTGGTCCGTGTCACTTGCGGCCCGTGCTCCTTGTGCTGCCGGTGGCGTCGTCTGCCTCCGGCTCGTCCTCCGCGTTCCGCTCTCCTGCCGACACGCGCGCGTTCCGCGCCACGAGTCGCACCCAGAGCACGTCGTCCACGTACACAATCCGCGTCTCCCCGGTGCACCCCGGGTCTCTTGCTTGCGCACTCGCCGTCTCGGCCCACGACCGCGGAGCAACACCCAGCCCGTATGATAGGCCTGGGCCCATTACCTGTTGTGAGAGCAAAGCCCCACGCACGCGCAGTCAGGTTGCGCGAGCGTGCCGTCTATCACACCGTGGCAAAGTGCAGTATAGAGGTCCAACGCTTCTTATACCCTCTCGATCTTGCCCGCTCCCTCAGGCACCCGCCCTCAGGGCTTCCCTGCCCGCAGCACCGCCCGGCTGCTGTCCTCTCCTGCCCAGGGGCCTCGTCCAGGCTGGGCTCCCCCCACGCCTAGCACCCTCCACGCATTGGCGCGGTCTGTGGTTGAGTTGCTACGCCTCGCCGCCCCACCCCCCCTGCGGCTCCTGTCGTGGGTGACGCCCACCGTCCCGGTGGAGCTTCCCCTGACGGCCCCCGCCGGCCGTGCGGCGCCGCACCGGGTGGGTCACCCCGCGTTGGGTGGGCGCACCCCCCCTTCCCGATGGCGACACCCCCCGCCGGGACTTGGCAGGTGCCACGGGCACGGAGGGGGCGTACTTAGTAGTTGCTCCCCCCCGTGTCCACAACAGCGCAGATGGTTCGGTACGTTCGCGGTGGCAATCGGGGGATCATTCTCCCTGTTCGTGATTGGTTTTGGCTTCCCCACTGACACTGGCGGGGGGTCCTCGTGGAGGAACTTCTCCCACTGTTCTGGCGTCACGACGGTGATGTTACCTTCGCACGCCTCGATCGTGCCGAGAGACATACCATTGGAAGGACGGAGTTTGTTCGTCCCAGTGTGAATAATCTCTAGCCACCAAGGCGCACCTGCCTCACACGTCATGGTGCCCGGAGCGACACGTAGTCGATGTCGTTCAAACACCCGCTGCCTCTGAGTGAACAGGCCGTTTCCGTTGAAGGATGTTTGCACTTTCACATAGCCTTTTGACTTGGGCTCTATGATGAGTTACTGTGCCACTTGCACCTTTGCTTGACCCTTATATGCGCAGTCGCAAGGCGTCGCAGTTGACGTCGTAACCGGAGCAGTACTTTTACCCCGGCGGAGAATGGAGACTCTGCACCCATCCTTCAACTGAATGAAGCTGCGTGGTCCCGAAAAGATCGGGACGTGGGCATCCGAGTATGGGGTGCCCAAGAGTAAGGGCACGGACATGCCTTGCACTACGCCCAGCGAGTGCGTGGTCTCATACGTATCGAGGCGCACATGCAGGGTGACCAAACCCGTGATGGGAAGGATATTCCCATTCACATCAAACATGTTGGGTGTCGCCTTGTCAAGTGGACAAACCGTCACCTCCGGCGGGATTAAGTCTTCCCGTATCAAGGACACTCCGGACTCGGTGTCGCTTATGGCCCGGGTTGCCAAGAGGTGTCCGTCATGCATCCATACCCGGGCGGCAACTTGATAGTTGCTGCCTGTCAGGATCGCCACGACTTTGGTGCGATCCACACCCTTCGGGATTGGCATGTCCCGAGGGCGGATCCCCTTAGGACGCCGCAGGAGCTTGACTTTGCTCTTGCGGCCCGTCCCTGGGTTACCCACTGGGGACGTCGGGGACTCTTCAACCCCAGCGGTTATTCGTTTCTCTCATCCGACTCCGATGAGGAGTCCACGGGCTCGCCCGCCTGGGGTTTGGGTTCCCACTCCTCAAGGGGTGACTCACTCCCACTTGAGGTCACTTTGTCGCCGGCTACTGCGACAACGGGAGGCCCGGTCGGCCTCGCACCCTTTTGGAACCGGGCAGGACGAGGCTTGTCCTTGGCCCACCAACTACTCTGTGCTAGTCGGGCACGGAGACGAGGGTCCAACTTGGGGCACTCTTCGGCCCAGTGGCCCGTCTGGCTACACTGCCAGCACGGGAAGCTTGACGCTTTTCCACTCCCGCCGCCTTGAGGCGGGGTAGTTGTGGCAACACTGTGCTCACCTGGTTCCGTGCGAGTAGTTCTCGAACGGACCGGGTACCGCGGCGTGCTCAGCGCCTTTGCTTGTCGACGGAGGCGAGTCGCCTCGGCGCGCTTCGCGGACTCTTTGGCTCGCTGTTTCTGTTGTGCCGCTTGTATCCAGCGGTTCTCATCGCCTCGAGTTTGGGCGATGCGGGACAACTCGGCCAAGGTCATCTCTGGTTTATTACGTTCGCGCAGAGTAGCACGAACCACAGGGTGAACGCCTTCGACATAGCGTCCCTTGAGGGCTCCTGTCGAGTGGAGGAACCCACATGCGGTGTTCAAACCTCTGAGACGTTCCGCGAAGGACATCTGGTCTGCTTTTTCTTTTTGCCGAGCCTGGTGGAACTGTTCCACGAGGCCGGCTACGGTGGACTCATCCGCGTGCATGCGGATGATCCAATTAACCAACTCCAAGTAAGAGCTGACCTCTCCGGGGTTACCGCCACGTCGAGTTGGCATGACGGCCATTACCTCCGCGCGCAGTGGCTCCAAGGTAAAATCTTGTAACATGTAAAAGGCCTCTCCTTCCAAGTCGTCATTGTCGTCGCACGCCTTGCTAAACTTGCGCACGAATTGGAAGACCTTCTGTGGCGGGTCACCGCTCCACTCTGAGCGGTGACCGAAGGAATGCATGACATCCTTCTTGAGGCGCCCCATCATATGGGCGTGCTCCCGCGTGTAAGACACCGATTTGTTCTCCAACGAATACGTCTCGCAATCAAACAAATCCCGATACTGGGGATTGTTGACAGTGATCTTGTGTGGTACAACTCGTACCAGCCCCGCTGAGCGCTGCGCTGAGCGATGGCGTCGCGGTAACGGGCTGTGACGGGGGCTACCCCGTCGTGGGTGCCGTTGGCTACTACCGCGCGGGGAGTCGCCGCCGGAATAGTCACCATCCGACGATTGCGACGAGAATTGCAGTCATCGGCGGGACTGAGTGTGTCCACTTCGTTGCGGGTCGGGACGCTCAATCGGGCTCCGGGCCGAACCAGGCGTAACGGGGAGTGACCGGGCGAATTCGGACCGTTCCGCCTCAGCGATGGCTTCTTGCAAAGCAGGACCCACGCTGATCAATCCACCCAACGAAACGCCGGGAGCACGACTAGAGCTCCCACCCGCGGGTTCGCTTCCAGGCCGTGGCTCCAACTCACCGGCCGCAGCTCAAGACGCACGGTCCGTCCTCCCAGCTACGTGCGGCAGTCTTGTGCCGAAGGGAGTGTTGGCAGCCGACGGGGGCTCCACGGTGTCACTATGGACCGTGGTCGCTCCCGCCGGAGGGTGAACTCCACGTGGTCCGACAGGGGAGGCCGGAGGAAGAAACAAAGTGCTACGCCGAGCTCCGCCCACCTCTCCGCCACCCTGGCTGCGTGGGGCGACATGCTCGCCTCCTAGAGGCGAGCCGCAAGGGGGGAGCGAATCGGTGCTATCTCTTGCACTAGCCGCATCTGCGGGGGTGAAGGGGTCTCCACCCTCCCCTCCCGACATCAAAGTACCGCGAAGGTTCACCAAACCAACGTTGCAGAGTTGCAACGGAGGCACAAAGATCGCAAGGGGAAAAAGGTCGACTCGACCCCCTCGTGTCGCGAACACGAACGTGCAAAGTGAGCTCCTTCCCCTGCTGCTCTACCAAATGTGGCAACACAGGCAGGCCGACCCCGCTCGGGCGGTCGTCCCGTCCGTGCGCTCGGTTGTCTCGTCAAAGACCCCGGAAGCAAGCGCCAAGACGCACACACACAACTGGTGTGGGCGGCAAAGACAAGCCGCAAACACGACACAGTGTTGTGAGGCTCAACGTTTACTTGCCTCCCTCGGGGGTTCGGGACCGCTCTGCTGACCCGCTCAGATATACCCACCGGTCCCCGTCCCTCAACCCTCAGGGGGACCCTCTCCAGTGGGCCAAAAACACGGGCCAAACGCGGGCCACACCCGCCAGCGGGGTGTGCCCAAGACCCAATCAAAACACGCCAAAAAGAATCTCCGAGGCGAGGGTGAGATGCACCAAGCACATCAAATAAGAATCCCCACAACGAAAAGAACAGAGCAAGGGTGCGGCCATAACTCAGCCGACCGTTGAGTGGTATTTCCGGGAATCACAAGTGGGTCATTCCAACCACTATCCGATCATGCAGAATTGGCCTCGTTATTGCTCGGAAATCGCTTAGTCTAGCGAATCCCGGTAAGCACGGATCTCGGCCTTACTTGGCCGAGCTCCGGGGTCGACCCGCCCGAAGGGCGTAACCGTCTGTGGACCATCCAATTAAATGGCTCCATCAGCCTTGAAATCTCGCAGGCCTACGTGTGGTTATGCCGCCACAAGAGCTGCAGGAGCTTGCCTGCAGAGCGCACAACGGGGACCGGACGGCGCGATACCAGCTGCAGGAGGGCAGTCCGGCCTCCCTGGAGGAGAGTAACTGGTGGGAGGCGCGGCGGCACGGGCGGCAGCAAATGAGACATGGTCAACTGCGGCCTCCTCGGCAGCGGCCGGCAGGGCCACTGATCGGGCGGCCCCCGACGCCGCCGCCATTTCCGCAGACCGACGCGCTGACGGAGATGTCGCGGCCCCTCGAAGCCGCAGCGTCGCAGGCCGCGGATACAATCTCGTCGCGGGGGGGTCATCGGGGCTTTGGTGAGGCCGCGGACGAGGCCTTGCACTCGGTTGACCAATCGACGCCGGCGGACGCGGTGAACGCGGCGTCGGAGATGCTACCCTCGACGCCGATGCCGGGCTTGCACTCCGCGGCCGCGGGGCGGTCAGGCGCGGAGCACTTGGAAAGCGCTGCCGTCCCGGCGGCCGCGGTGCAGGAATTGCAGAGGTGCGCGGGGCTGAACAGGCTGTCGCTGCAGCCACCGCCGGTCTGCCGGCCTCTGACGCAGCACGAGGCGATGGCGGCGACGCAGAGTCCCGCGGTGCCGCGTCGCCCAGCCGATCAGGTCACGAAGCGGCCGCCTCAGCGGCCGCTTACGAGAGTGGATCTGGCAACACAGCCTGAGCCGCGGCCGTCGACGGCGGCCGCGGCGGCCGAAGCGGAGTTGGCGATGGAGGGCGTCCACCACCCGCCGACCCAGGCGAGGACGGACATGGAGGGGGTGCAGCGGCCGCCGGTGGAGGCGGGGACGGTGGCGCGCCCCTTTCCTCCTCAGCGGCCGCTGCCACAGCCGACGCCGTCGCCGCTGGCGACAACGAGTCCCCCACCACGAGAGGCAGAGGACGCGGCCGCGGATGGACCTAGGCAGAGAGAGTAGCTCTCTGCCAGGCCTGGTTGACGGTGGCGCAAGACCCGGTGGTCGGTACCGACCAGAGCCGGGCAACCTTTTCCGCTGCAATCGTCAACGGGTAGAAGTCCCATTGCCCGATGGGCCCTGGACGCAGAACGCGCACTGACACCGCCATCGACCGCGAGCTGCGCTATTGAGTTTTCAAGAACGTTCAACGCATTTCATCCTCTATGGTGGCCGTCGGGCGTCGCCAGATGACGGGCAATTTGACCGACGAGGACCTGATACGCATGGCCACCACTCAGAGAGCCCAGAACCGTCGTCGAAAGCACGTCTGCTTTTGCGTGTTTTGAGGCGAACAGATAACTTGCAAACCGCCTTGCGGCTCTGTCAAAGCTGATTTTTTCCAGAAAGGGCGCCAAATTCAACTGGTCGCCGGGATAGATGCCTCTCCACTCGTAAAAAGAGAGACGCAGCATAAGACGCATACACTGCACCCTTCCAGAAAGTCGCAGAGACGGAGAAGCATCTATGGCCCTGCAAGCAGGAGCTATGTGAAAAGTGAGGAACGATTCTTGTTCTCGCAAACACATATATGCAACGAACTTGCATGGGATGGCCTCTGAGAACCTGTCAAGAGGGGTCGATCTGTGTTTTGCACAGGAAATCTGTTTCTTCAAACAGGAACACGGGCCTCCCAAAGGCTGAAAACAGGTAAAAACAGACGTGCTTTTGACGACGGTTCTGGGCCCGCTGCGCCGCGCACTTTGACGCCGAGAACCTGTATGAGACCGTGCAGGTGAACGACAACGACGGGGACGCGCCGGTCTTGGTGGTGAAAAAGGGCGGCACGAGAGGGGCCGATTGGCTCAAGTGTTGAAATTTCATGCGCAAGTTAGGCAAGTTCAGCGGCGCGTCGGGGGCGGCCGCCACGGCGGCCGCCGGTCGCGGCTGCCGTCCTGTGCCAGACGGGGGCTTCGAGGACATTTCAGACGACGACTCGAGTCCACGGTTGGCAGGCGGCGCGGCCTCTTCAAAGAGCGGCCTATCGGTACGAAGGCGGCCAAAGCGGCGGCCTCGACTGACTTTGCTATCCGAGGGAGGTCGCCACGACCGCGGCCGCCCTTAAGTCCTTTCTGACACAGCCATCGAGCGCGCCGACATTAACTTTTGGAAGGCCAAGGACGTGCGTGAGACGGGTGAGGCGGAGCAGTGGCGCAAGAATGAGAAGGAGCGGCGGCTTGTGCTCTCCAACGCCAGACTGCGCAAGGCCAAGTCCGCAGAGGCACGGGTCGCTTTCCTCGGGACAACAAGGGCGCCGTCTATAGTGGCCATCTCTGCTGCCGCTACCGCGGCCGCTGAGGCGGCGGCAAGTGCGGCCGCAGGTAGCGCTCTAGGTGCGGCCACATCGCCAGCATCTGCAGTTTCTCCAAGTGGCGGTGCGGCCGCGTCTCCCGGGACTGGTGGAGCGCCCGCTACTCCCGGCGGCGTGGCTGTGAACGGCGGCCAGGCGGCCGTGTTGGCGCCGGCCGCTGATCACACGGTCGGGTTCCCGGTGTCTGGCGCGGCCGCAAGTGCGGCCGCATTGCCTCCGTCTTCATCTTCACCGTGCGGCGGCGTCGACGCGTCGACGCGTACCGGCGCATCACCAGCCGCGGCCGCAAGCGCGGCCGTTGCCCGCCGCGCTGCGGCCTCGGCCGGTGTCGGCTCGGTCATGCAGAGAAAGGGGCGAGGCTGGAACTCGTTGCAGACCAAGCAGGCCCGCTTCATGGCGGCCAGGAACACCGTATCGGGTCCAAACCGTTTCATGGCCGCATATTGCGGCCGCTGGCAAATCAGGCGACGACGAGGAGGACGCTTCCAGTGGTACTAGTGGCAGCGATTGCGCGGATGGTGACTTGGCTTGAGTTGTATCTCTTTTGACATTTGTGACGGTGGGGTCCCTGCGCGTGCGGAGTGCTCGAATACTGCATCGACTATTGCACGACAATGATACACGTTTTTTTTTCTTCTTCGCCGGTTTTTTTTTTTCCTACACACCCACTTTGTGCGATCCTGCGACTCTGTCCGAGAAGCGAGCACGGCACAATCCTCTTACTTGTACACCAGTCATGCTGCAGCATGTACGAATAAGCCACACTCGGACATCCGCCTACGCCGGACAGAGCGCCGGCCTCGTCCGTCTTCCTAGATAAAACGGAGGCCGTCCAAGAGTCTTTGCTATCCAGGGTCGTCGTGGTGGCGTCCGACGACGTGCCAATGTGTGAGGAAAAAAGAAGCACATGATGGCAAAAAAAAAAACGTTGAACGCTACAGATACGGCTCCAGAAGGGACCCGCGATCAACGAAGATATCGGCCGCCAAATCGTTTCGAAGAGAGAACAACTCAGCTCTATCTGTGCCGGTCTGGCGCGCCCGCAACTGGAACAGAAAAGAACCCGGCGAGGGTTCCGCGCCGCCAAAAACCACGGAAGCTTGCGGCAAAGCCGCCGAACGGGGAGCTGTGGACGCCGCGGCGGCGGCATCAGCGGCCGGTCCTGCGGTTGTGAATCCACCTTTCGCAGCCGCAGGCAGACCGACAAGGCCGGCGGACGCGGCGGCGGCGCCCGCACCATCAGCACCTCTGCCGCCGCCCCCGCCTGCTGGCGAGCCACCGCCGGCAGCGACCGCCGAGCCACCAAAGTTGGCGGCCGCAGCGGCGGCACCCTCACCACCAGCTGCTTCTCCTCCACGCACGTCCGCTGGCGAGTCGCCGCCGACGGCAGCCGCCGAGCAACCAAATTCGGCGGCCGCAGCAGCGGCGCCCGCACCAGCAGCTCCTTATGCTCCACGTTCGCCCGCTGGCGAGTCGCCGCCGGCGGCGGCCGCCGATCCACCAAAGTCGGCGGCCACAGCAGCGGCGCCCGCACCATCAGCTTCTTATCCTCCACGCACGCCCGCTGGCGAGTCGCCGCCAGCGGCGGCCGCCGAGCCATCAGAGTCGGCGTCCGCAGCAGCGGCGCCCGCACCACCTGCTCCTTCTCCGCCGCGCACGCCCGGTGACGAGTCGCCGCCGGCGCCGGCCGCCGAGCCACCAAAGTTGGCGGCCAAAGTTGGCGGCCGCGGCGGCGGCGCCCCCACCACCAGCTGCTTCGTTTCCACACACGCCCGCTGGCGAGTCGCCGCCGGCGGTGGCCGCCGAGCCACCAAAGTCGGCGGCCGAGACGGCGGCGCCCGAACCACCGGCTTCTTCTCCGCGACGCACACCCGCTGGCGAGTCGCCGTCATCGGCGGCCGCTGAGCCACTAAAGTCGGCGGCCGCGGCGGCGGCGCCCGCACCACCAGCTGCTTCTCCTTGACGCACGCACGCTGGCGAGACACCACCAGCGGCCGCCGCCGGGCGAACCAGACCGGCCGCCGCGGCGGTGACGACCGCACTATCAGCTTTCCCGCCACCGCCGACGCCCGCTGGCGATCGATTGCCGGCGGCCGCGGCCGCGGCGCGAACGCCGGCGGCCGCGGCAGCGGCGCCATCGGCAGCAGCTCATCCCTTCCCACTCTGCGCCGGTGAAAAGGTCTGCGCCGGCGGCCGCCGCCGATTCGACATCGCCGGCGGCCGCCGCACCAGATTTCGTATCGCCAGCTCAGCCGACGTCGTTTGCGCCACCGGCATGGCCATCATCGGCGGCGGCCGCCGGTTCCCCTTCCCTTGCGGCCGCGACCGCTGCCATACGCTCATGAGTAACATACCGGCCACGCCTCTGCTCAACGACCATGTTGTGCAGAATGGCGGCCGCCTTGCCGGAAAGCATCATCTGCTCAACAGAGCCAAATCGGCCAGGGTGCAGAAGATTATGAAACCTCACGGTCAAAACCCCGTAGAGCCGCTCGAAATCCTTGCGCAGCGCTTCTTGGAGCCTTTTGAAACTATTTTCTGCGGGTGTGATGGGGTTCTGGTACGGAGAAACAAAAATTGGATACTTGGGATAAACACAGTCAGGAAGATAATACAACGAACGATGTGGAAGACCACTATCACAGAAACAGAAAGACTTCGTCGGCCACACACCCTCCACCACATCAAAATACAACGGTGAGATGCATAACACGTTGAGGTCATTGAGGCTCCCCGGCGCCCCGATGGAGAAATGGCAGATGTGAAGGTCCTCATCAAAAACCGTCTCAATGACAATGGAGCGCCGCTTCTTGCGGTTCTGATACTGCCCAGCAAGCCCCTTTGGGCACGTGGCCCACTGCCAGTGCGAGCAATTGAGGCTGCCGATGCATCCCGGCATGCCCGTGCTGCGCTTCGCTCCAGCATGCGCATGACCTCCTCGTCGTCAGGAGGCCGCAGATATACGGGCTCCCACTCCTCAGCAATAAACTCAGTCAGCTTCTTCGTGGCCACCTCAATTGCAGAATTTGATAGCCGGACATACTCATCCGCACTATCATACGACTCCCCGTACGCGAGGACACGGAAGGCGGCCACCAGCTTCTGTAGAGAATAAGCTTGTGGCCGCCCCGTCGCATTCATGCTCTGCGCCAAAATGGCCGGTCCCAGATGGCCTCAAAAAGGCGCATAAAAACAGACCGTGGCACACGGAAGCGACGCTGAAACGTCTCTTCTCCATACACAGGCGGCTGCCCATCCACACCAAAATAATCCCGCATGATGCCGCGCATACCCTGGTCGAAATCACGTGGCCGGTCGGCTCGCCTCCCGGCCACAGACCCGACAACTCGCCGTCTGCGCGCTCGCTGCGCCGCATTCCTGCGATGACGGCGCATCAGGAACAGATATCGTGCTCCGATGACGGCCGCAAGTAGCTCGTCCGCGGAGCCCTCCGACTGCCCGCGGCCGTCATCGCTCGACGACCCAGACCCATCATCCTTGGACGCGTCCATCTCCATCCACCGGTACAGCCGACGTCACGAGATCTAGAGCGGCCGCAGAAGCGGCCGCAAAGGCGGCCGTCAACACGGCCGCTCATGGCCGCTCACGGCCGCTGCGCCGGCGAAGAAGACGGGCAGAACGGGGAAACGGGATGGACGACGCCGACGACGGCAGTGCCTCTATCGCGCTCCCCCCGACGACGAAGGTGTGATTGACGCGCCGCTGGTGGCGGGCGCACAGCGCCGATCTGTCGCTCCGCGCCCCTCCCCCCACAGAAAGCGGAATTGGCAGGTCCCCGGCAGCCGCGTGACCAATAATGTGGGCTGCGCGGCGCTGCCTGAAAACCTTCATGCACGGCCCACTCCTGCGGGTGCGGCTGCTCGCGGACAGTCACATACCGGCCACACAATGTTGCGCTGCGCGAAACCCCCCCCCGATTGGCTCCCAGCGCAGGTTGGTGGCACCAGCAGCGCGTCAACTGGGGGCCACCCCGCCAAAGAATTCCGCTGCACGACCGCATTGGGGCCGCGCGCCAACCCA
>Ga0209831_1004352_pt1 | contig 11128 bp, 10 predicted proteins | sample Maine_Asex4_meta_FD_187451 | JGI IMG/M metagenome (GOLD analysis project Ga0209831, IMG submission 187451) | Marine algal microbial communities from Maine, USA - Maine_Asex4_metaG (SPAdes) (version 2) | ecosystem: Host-associated > Algae > Red algae > Unclassified | place: Maine, USA | collected...
CGTCACGGTCACGGCCGTCGCGGTCACGGCCGTCGCGGTCGCGCCCGTCGCGGTCACGGCCGTCGCGGTCGCGCCCGTCGCGGTCCCGCCCGTCACGGTCCCGCCCGTCACGGTCCCGCTCGTCACGCCCGTCACGCCCGACGCGCCCGTCCCGCGGATCCCGGTCCCGCCCGTCCCGGTCGCGCTCGCGGTCCCTTTCGCGGTCGCGGTCTCGGTCCCGCTCCCGGTCTCTGTCCCGCTCCCGGTCTCGGTCCCGGTCCCGCCCGTGCCCCCCGTCGCGGCTGTGGAGGCTGTCCCGCTCCCGCTCCCGTTCCCGCCCCAACCGCCCGTCCCGACCGTCCCGACCGTCCCGGTCCCGGCCGTCCCGGTCCCGCCCAACAGACCGCCCATCCCGGTCCCGCCCGTGGCCCCGCCCATCCCGGTCCCGCCCACGCCCGCGGTCCCGGTCACGCCCGTCGCGGTCGCGGTCCCGGTCACGGTCCCGGTCACGGTCACGGTCCCGGTCACGGTCCCTGTCGCGGTCCCGGTCGCGGTCACGGTCACGGTCCCGGTCCCGATCGCGGGAATCACGGGCGCGCGCGTCGCGGTGGTCGCGCCCGTCCCGCCCGTCCCGCCCGTCGCGCGAGTCGCCACGGCCGTCACGGGAGTCGCGGTCGCGGCTGCTGCAACCAGAGAGGGCAGACCCATCACCCCGCCGCCCATGCTTACCGCTGCCCCCGCCAGAGTTGTCGGCGGGCGCCATAGTTGGGTGGGACGCAACCAAAGAGCCAACGACCGACCAGCGGGACGAACCAGTGAGGCGAGGGAAGGAAAGCGAGAGGTAGGAGTCGAGCACTCTACGAGGTCACCGACATCGGCGGTGAAGACGACGGCCGCGACAAAAGCGCCCCGGAGCGAGCACCCGAGAAGAATCTGCCGAGCGCGGTGGAGGTGGTCGGTGGGCGCGCGCTGCCACACGACGACACCACGCGCTGGATGGCGCGAAGGCAAGAGCACGAACGCCTACGCTGAATGCTGGCGCCACGCGGTGATTTCAGAGTGTCCCGTCCAGAAATTGCTTGTGCTTACACAAATGAGGACGCATTTTCGTTCGTTGATGCGTCAACATCCTCGACGATGCTCGACAACAATGCTGGGACCTGCGCCACGTGCACGGGCCTGCGTGTGACGTCCACCATCTCCTTTCCACGGCGCCGTACCGCGCAAGCCATGGTGCGATGAGGAGAACGAGGGAGACGGCTGGACAACGCAGACGCCTCGACAAACAAAACCTCTACTCGTGATGCACAAAAGCTGCTTCTCTCTCCTCTGCTCAAGGTCATAATGGTCTCGTGGTCGACCCACCGCGCCCTCGCCGCGAAAAAAAAGAGAAACACAAAACGCAAGCCCGTACCATTCTACCACCGAAGCCCCACAATCCTCACACACTCTCACACGCCCCCCTTTCTCCCTCGTGTCCATTGCCAGCAGCGTCGTCTGCCGCCTCTGCCGCTGCAGCCAGCCTCCGCTTCACGTACGCGTCAGTCGCAATCCCCACCGCCAACGCCACCCCGTTAACCGATGCGTCGGCAATTAACCACGGGATGTCCCCCGCCACCGACGCGAGCTGCCCATCATCCATCCTCTTGGCAATGACGGTACCTGTCACCGCCGCGATGCCAGTATTGATGGCCACATTGAGCAGCAGGTGTGTCGTGAGTTTGGGCGGAGGCACCCAGCCGGTTGCCCAGCCGGCACACGCGACGAGGAGCACCAGCGGCCATGCGGCGGCACCAATGAGGGTGATGGCCTCGACGATGTGGCTCCGCTGCACCATGCGGACACCCGTGTAGATGCCGATGCCGATGAGGGCGGGCGCGAGGACGAGCGCGCCGTCGGTGGTGACGGCCGCCAAGACGGCGGGCGCGCGGTTGCCGGCTGGCGGCGCTTCGTCGGTGGCTTCTTGGGTGGAAGACGGGGGGGTCGGCGGCTGAGCCTCGCCGAGCACCACGTCCGTGGACGGGTGGGCAGCGACTGGTGTAGTCGTCATGGTGAGCGGGAGTGGATTTGCGGACGCAAACGCAGGAGGGGGCGGATCAATCTGTTGACGGGAAGGGGCTCAGTCGGAAGAAGTTGGGAGGGCTCGCCGTTGGCCTCGTTCGATTGGCGTGCGTGGCGCGTACGGCTAGGAAATGCAATGCCCCTGCCGCCGCCGCCATTCTTGTGGACGACGGGCATGGAGCACAAAACAAGAGAGCCGAGACCATAGCTGGAGCATACGATCAAGAGAGAGACGTGGTGGCAATGCCAAAGCACGGCATCGGTGACAAGTGCGCCGGCGGGGTCGGTGGGTCCCCGAAGCCCGAGACATACACGCGGCATGGCACGAGCCGAGGCCGACGCGTCTGCTTTGTAAGCATATGCTGAGGCGCTCAGACCACCCCATTGGACCAAACACGTGCGTCAGCGACATCGACGGCATCGGCCAAAATTGGGAAGACAGCAATATCAGGATCATATGTGGCGCTTCATTTTGGAACCTCATTTGTTGAGGCAGGACGACTTTGTAGGTCTGCGGGGTCGTAGAGGCCGATTTGGAACTCTTTTGCAACTGTTGGAGTGCGGGATTTTTGGGAGAACGGCTGTATGTGATGCCCTCTTTCTCATGGTCCTCTCAGCTTTCTTCGTGCTCTCCTTTCCTTGTAGCGCCCGTCTCTCGGCGCCAGGTATGCAAGCGCACCGCGGGGGGGGACGAGCCCGCGGCAGCCGTCGCGCCCGCGTTGCTCACGACACCGCGGCAGGGCGCGTGTGTAGCAGGGGGGCCCTCTGAGCGCGCAGGATCCAACGGACCGCGCCAGATTGGCCACGCGTCTGGCGGGCACCAGCAGAGCGTGCCATTGCAACCATGCTAGTCCACCGATGCAAACGCACACAACGTGTCGTGATGCCCTGCGACGAAATCCGGTGCCCGTGGCTCGAGCTAAGCAGGAGCTGTCGACACTACTGGCAGTCTGGCCGTGACGCAGCTGCCTTGAAGGCCAGCCCCGCGCGTCTGCTTGGTCCGTGGGGGAAGGTTTGTTGCTGCTGCACCTGGTTGGGCCATGCCAGATTTCTCTCCGCGTGTCCAGTTGTCGAGCGGAAATGCGCCTGTTCTGTGTACCGGCTGTCGAAGTGTTCATGTTATAATGACAAATTACAATAAAGAAAGCTGAAAATGCAAAAATGTGAAACTTGTAGTGGCTAAGTTTGGTGGTTTCATGATAACCTGTTAATTAAACATTACGTTTATTATATACCTCCTCAGCAATGGACAGAAATAAATGAAAAAAAGTCATACAACATCAACGAAAAGCCAATATCAAGGGGCTGCTTGAGAGCCAAAATGATGCTGTTGGGTCAACTGCGATTGTAGCTATCTAATTGGACGAATTGCAATAATAATAGTACCTATGATGACATGAAATCCATGAAATCCTGTTGCCAGAAAAAAAGTAGAACCGTAAACTCCATAGGTATGATAAGAGCTGCGTTGGATCCACATTCGTAACGGATCTATTCCCTGGCCTTCAGGACACCGCAGCGGGCTCAAAACCGTCGTCAAGGAACGAACAGATAATCTGCAAACCGCCCTGGGGCTCTGTCAGGGCTGCTTTTTTCCAGAAAGGGCGCCAAAATCATCTGGTCGCCGGGATAGATGCATCTCCACTCGTGAAAAGAGAGACACAGCATAAGACGTATACACTTCACCCTTCCAGAAAGAGAGAGAGACGGAGAAGCATCTATGGCCCTGCTAGCAGGCGCAATGTGTGGAGTGAGGAACGATTCCTGTTCTCACAAACACAAATGTGCAAGGACCTCGCATGGGATGGCCTCTGAGAGCCTGTCAAGGGGGGTCAATCTGTTTTTTGCACAGGAATTCTGTTTCATCAAACAGGAACACGGGCCTTCAAGAGGCTCAAAACAGGCAAAAACAGACGTGCTTTTGACGACGGTTGTGGGCCCGCTGCGCAGGGTGCTCTCAAAGTGTAGTGTTGCACACATGTACTTACATCACGGGACTTGCTCTCCGTTTCAGAGGTGGCAGTCTGCACTCGTGTCCTCAGGTATACCACGCCTAGTCACGGTGCCTCTTCTGGGTCGGAACTTTACAGACACCGTCCGAAAGGCTTTCGGCCACGTGCAGGAACCTGAGAGGACGAAACGGAATTGCGTCGCGACGCAATTCTACATCGTTTCACACGGCCACTCTGAGGGGGGTGCGGCACCACAACAAATCCCGCGGTGGGTCAACACGCGATCCTTTGTCACTCTCACCCCTGAAAGCGTCTTGCACAGCGACGTCCCCGAAAGCTTTCATGGTTGCGTCCGTTTTCAGCAACCATCACCTTAGGGAGGGTCCCGCGATGACTGATACCGGCGCAGGAGAGAAGTACGGTTTTCCCCCTTTCCCCTCGAGATGGGCAGCGAGTGTGGGCCGACTTTGACACTGGGGAGCACTTTTTTGTATCGGCACCACCAGGTACCGCCATGCATGACTCTGATGCGTTGCACACCCCCTTCTAGCTGTCTTGTCCCGTGGTGACCCCCTGCACGAAGCTTTTCGGTTCCTATTCAGGGCCACAGTGGCGGACCTGGCCCTGGTCTTTGCTGCAGGAGTCCATCGTACAGCCGTTTTCCCAAAACTTCTTCACACCAACAGTTGCGAAAGAGTCCCAAATCGGCCTCTACAACCCCGTAGAGGCCGATTTGGAACACTTTTGGAACAATTGCAGTGAGGGATTCTTGAGAGAACGGCTGTACGTACCAGTGTCGTGTGTGCACTTCTCTTTCCCAAGCCGACCAGAGGTTTGGCAGAGTGGCAAACCGCGGCCTTAGACAACCAACGTGGCTCGTCTGCAACGTATGACGGCTGTCTGCTCGACCTATCTAGTTGATCATCATTCATCTAAGCTGACCCCGGCCTGTGCGGACGAAGAAAAGAATGACAGAGATCTCAGAGACCAATAGAATATCGCATTTGATGACAGAACCCAATGGGACGTTACAACTACAGTCAAAACTCAGAAGAGCCGATACACTGGGTCTTAACTAAAGGTCGACTACACGCATCAAGGCGCATGAGCGCGACTCATACTGGCGCGCACAGAACTCGGCAACGGAACGACCGTTGGTGCTCCGCATGGGCGCATCCTGGAGCCTACTTCATCAGCTTTCTGATGACGCACTTTCAGGCGGCTACGACAATAGGCTTGAGAGATAGACGTTTTTCCTTGCATCCCACCGTTGTCTTGAACACCTTTTCGTGGAATAAATGGCCCGCTGATGACGCTGCAGGCGGGAACTCGACATGGCTAGGCAACAAAAAGCGTGTCATCGGTGCTGCGGGGAAGTCTAGACGACATTTGAGGCCGTTGGTAAATATGGGCGGTGGCGGTCGGGGGCAGGTGACGCTCGTAGCCGGCCGAGAGGAGGTTCTTTTCCATGGGGTGCCAGATCGAATCAATACGAGTCTTGCATCAGAAATTGGTCAGAGCCAGTTCCGGATCGGCAAAGACAAAGAAAACGGCGCGATTCTGTAGGGACAGAGAAACACCTGGGTGTATCTCAGCGCTACAAGATCCTTTGAGCGCCTACTCTGTTTTCCTTGAGTACCCGTGTCACGCAGACCAGTTTTGTCTTTTTCTCATGGTTAAAAACAGTCTAAAACAGCAGGGAAAACCCATTCCTCATGCGCCTCAATGCATGGAATAAACCTATAGGCGTGGGTAGGGTTCGCAGTAGCGCCCCTGTGTAAGGGGCGCGTGGCGTACACACGCCCTAATGGCGCCCTAACAGCGCCCTTCTGAAGCCTAGCGACGCCCCCTAAGCGCGCTAAGTAGCACCCACAAGTACTGCTTTTCACAGGTAGCACCATATTATCCCGTGATTCTTCTGTAATCGCAGCCGCCAGTTGATCCAATGGTATATTTTCTCAAGGCAGTCTGGGGTCGCTACTGCGGAGTACCCGTCAGTCTTTGTTTCGGTCACAATGAAGCCCAATTACCACCGCACGTACAACATCACTCTTCACCGAACAGGCGCTCTACTACCGCAAGGTACCACACCACGTCCAAGACGTCACCCAGCCCCACGGCCTTGCGCTGCAAGACGCGACGATAGCGGTGAGCACCCCCATCCCCCGTCGGATCTCATGCATCCCTACAGGAAGAACCGGGCGGAAACCCGGCATCTCCTTAGAGAAACCGGCATACTTGACTCACTATTCCGGTTTTGTGGCACCATGGGGGATCGACTGTCGTGCTGACAGTAGTCGTCTCATTGACGCATCACTTTGCTGACATAAAACCGGATCAGATTCGATTTGTGAAGATTTCGCGGCCTGAAGCGCAATTCTTCGACTTCGTCAGTCCCCAGCGGGCCATTCTCAGCACATCACACGTCCAATCCATTTTTATGCGGTTAGGCGCGGGTGCGCGCTACATTGTACGACAAGGCACTTCACGGCCATCATGGGGCTCATGTACGAGTGTCCATGCGCGATATGCTCCCGTCACACATCTGGCGGTAAGTACGTGAGCGGGGCAACTTTTTACCGTCATGGTGGTATCAATACGGCCCTGCGCAGAGCCAAGCGCCGCCGAACTGATGACGCAGCTGCGGACTAAGAACCAAGCGCGCTGGACCCAGGCCATGACAGTAGCGAGGAGATGAAGGAGGTCGGCGACGGCGCTCATGCCACCGGCGGAGATGAACAAGACGAGCAGACGGATGGCGGCGTGCTCGACCATACTGGCGGTGGCTCCGTCGGTGCATGGACGGGCGCGTGTCATATAGTGGCGGACATAGCGACGGCAGTGTCAGGTCCGATGGCAGTGATGGTGGCGAGCCGCTGGAGGAAGGAGATCTACCCCTGGACGCGTTGCAGAACTTTCCGCTTTCTGATGGCGGCGACGACCATGAAGAAGGCGAAAACGCTGAAGACCCGGGGCTTTTTCTTCAGCAGGCGCTGGAGCCCCCGGATTACGCGCAGCACGGGGCTCTCGACAACGAGCACGTCGGGCAGTCCACGCTGGCTGACGTTGTCACAAACGGGGTGGCCCTGTCGCCAGAGGCCTTTGCCTCCATGGTCCAAGACTTTGTGACGTTCAGCTTTGCGCAAGAGTACAACTGACATCGAGAGGCGCTGGCCACCATGCTCAGAGAACTTACAGCGGGCTCAAGAACAGGACACCTGACAAGCTGGACAAGTTTGTCAACAACGCGGTGCGTCTTGAGGTGAATATCGTGCATTGCTGCCGGAACGGCTGCATGGCGTACACGGCTAAGCACGTGCAGGCTACGTCGTGTCCCTTAGGAAAGGTAGAGCGGTACAACTTTCAAGGGCAACCAGCCAAGACGACGCGGTACTGGAAGATAGCGCCATGGATGTCCATAATGCTCGCGGACCCGGACATTGGAACCGATATGATCAAATTACACGAGGACGCGCTTGCTGATGCCGAGAAGGCGCGAGCAGTGTTCAAGGATTTCTATCACGGCGACATCTACCGTGATCTGGTCAAGGAGGGCATCATCGAGTAGCCTATGGACATCTTCGTGAGCTTGGGGGCCGACGGATACGAAGCCTGGAAGCAGAACGGCTATCAAGGATGGCCTATCATGCTCACTATCATGAGTAAGCCCACCTCGACGCGGTTTAAAATTGCTTCGCAGCTGCTAGTAACGGTCACCCCGGGTCCTAAAGAGCCATAGGATCTAGAGTGCTTTCTCCATCCTGTCATGGAATAGCTCAACCTACTGGCGCACGGGGTGCCCGTGTTCAAGGTCTCAGGAGTGGATGGGCTAAAAGAGGCTCGAGTCCTCGTGCTCCAATTGACGTCGGACATGCCCGGTGGCAACAACATGACTGGCATGAAGGGAAGCAGTGGTCGACAGCCAAGTCGATTCCAGGACTTCCATGGTGTTTGGGTCGAGGGCTCCAACCACTATTACTTTCCAGACAAGGACCCGTCGGAAAAACCTGCGTCGCGTACCAAGCTGTTCGACATCAAGGACTACAACAAGAACCGAAGGACAGCTTCCTCAAGAACCGAAGCTGTCGACATCATTGAAGCGGCCCGATTGCAGAACCAGTCAAAGACTTGTGTAGAGCGATTGATGCGGTACAGCGGGTACAAAGGCTCCTACCTCATGGCGTGTCCCAGCCCGGCGGACAGGGCAGCCTATCCCTACATGAGCTACTTATGGAACATTGGGCCGTCTTTCGCGCCGTACGACGTCATGCACCTGGTGCTACAGAACAACGTATCCAACCTGTAACGTCTGTTTTCAGGCATGTGGAAGGACTTCAACAAGGCTGCACACAAGTAGGCTATGACGGATAGCGTCGCAGAGTTCGTGGGTGCCGAGATTGCGGCGGCCCGAGCGACTGTGCCCCTGTTTTAAGCTCGTGGGCTGCAAAATGCCAAGACTCACTACAAGTCGTACAGGGCGGTTGAGTGGATGTATTTTGTGCTGAGCACAGGCCCTGCTGCTGTAGCTTGGCACATCCCAGCGGAGGCCCACGCGATGTTTATGTGCCTCGTGCGCGCATGCCGCATGATCTTTGTCCTGGACAACCTCCCGGTGCGCGATGTGGCGACCCTCAAGACGGAGCTACCAAACGTTTGCGGCTTCTTCAACAAGAAGGCCTACGGAGGTGATATCAAGAAAATCACGATGTGCCTCTCCATAGCTGTGGCACTAATGGACATCTCGTACAACATAGAAGCATGCGGGCCTGTATGGAGCTACTGGCAGTTTCATATGGAGCGCTACATCGGAAGACTTCCTGAGCTGATGCGCTCTCGGTCCAGCCCGCACGAGGCGCTGATGAATGCAGTGGCGCAAAAGTACAGGGTGCAGTTGATTGCCTTGCACGCGTCTTCCTTCCACTGCGAGCTGTGGACAGACGCCAGCGGGCGAGACCCCTGCGCGCAGCCGGAATACTTGCCCAGTTCCTTTGCCTCTGCTTCCACAAAGAACCTTGAGGTCACCGCGCAAGAGGCCAGCGTTGCTGGCTGGCCATGAGCTGCAGAGCCTGCTTAAGGTGTTGGAGCGCAACCGGCAAGGCGCTCTACCTTCCCAGATCTTCGGTAAGAAGTACTTTCGTGCGGTCCCCCCCTCGGGGGCCGTAGCTGGCTCCACAACACTGGAGTCTGACAACAGTACAGCCCAACGACGTAACAGCTTTGTACGCGCTCGGAGCACTGTGCGTGTACGCATAGCCGGTGGCGGTGAGAGGTAGGATGGGCGTCCTGCACACAGACTCATCGACCCCTTCCTGCTCATCCGCGTAGGTGGCAAGATTGGGGCCTACGCCTGCCCTCGATGTGTCAAGTCAAGCTCTGATGATATGGTCTACCTTCGACATTCCACGACATGGACGCTTGTCGTGATGACAGTGGCTGCTTGCGGTATGTAGATGTCCTGGCTATTGACAGCACTGCCGGCACCCTGAAGCGGGAAGCCATCCACGTGGTCCTTCACACGAGGTATCCTTTTTCAATTGTAGGGGTGTGACCAAGGAACACTGGCGAGATCTGGACGGGATTCCGGAGTGGAGTGGGGGCGAGGAAGAACGCAGCATGGCCTACAACTACCACCAATGACGCCGACCGCCCGAGGCTCATGCAGCTAGAGGCGCTCGCCTCTATGGAGGCTGTCATCCTCGCACGTGCAGCGGCCTCATATGTCATCAGCAAGGACAAGGCCTTCAAAGCGGGCCCCACCTTTCGACGCTTAGCCGACGACGTCGTCAAAGTCGTTTCCCGCGGCTGGAGCGGTGACGCCATCGGCGGCATTGACGGTGTCCCGCTCCCCGTCGGCGCTGCCCGCGACATCCGCCGTCCCCGCAAGACCAGCCTCACGGGCATCAACGTCGTCCAGGGCGGTCTCTGCGGAGTCAATCCCAAGGACAAGAAGTTCATCCTCGCCGCCGTGCGGAAGGCGGTTGTCGACCACTTCTTTATCGGCCGCTCGTTCTGTCGGCAGAGCTCGGGCGACGTCGCTAATGCCTCTGCCGACGTCGAGGCGGCGTGCCCTACGCGAGCCCGCGCCCAGAGGAGCTGGGTGGCGTGTGCCCTGTTCGCACGCGCCGTCCCTCGTCGCAACGAGGCCGAGGCTCGCAAGGTCAAGGACAAGGTGGCGGAACTGGCGGCCGCATCCGCGGCCACGTACAAGACCCCTAAGGCGGCCGAGATGGCGACACCGGAGAGGCAGTACACACCCGCCGATGATGACCAAGATACGGCCAGCGGTCACGGCTCCGAGAGCCACGGCTCCGAGGACGACGACGATGGCGAGGAGGCTTTCTTTCTTGTCTGAGACCTTTTGTGTACCAGCACAAATGTAGTGTTAACGTCGTGTCATTACACATCTGCGAGCTATCTCTTCAATGTAGCAACCTGCTGCATAAACAGTCTTTCTTCATTGCTGGGCACCCTTTCTGGCGATAGTCCGTCCCTCTGAAGAGCCCAGATTTCAGCAGCAGGGTGGTCCAGTTGGCCTCAGATGAGCGGTCGCAAGCCATCAACCGGGGGATCGATCGACGGGTGACTCTCGGCGCTCGCTTTCGCAAGCCTCCAGCATCCGATAGCGAACGCAACAAATCCATCCGAATGGGGACTTCGCGATGAATACCTCCCAGCAAATTGCACTGTGACACGCCGTCTTTGGTCGGTCCTGGGTATGCCTTCGCCTTGCGTCTCGAATCAGCACCAAGTGAGAAGAGTGCCTTCGCCCAGCGTCTTGATCGTACGCCAAGTCAGGTGCCATCTTCTGCTACCGCCGCCTTCCGGCTGCGACCCCGCACATTTGTGTCGTCCCTGTCACCCTTCTCCGGGACTCCCTTCCCCTCCCCCTGTCGTACCCCAACGTTTTTTCCTTCCGCATCTGACTGCTTCTGTGTTCCAGCCCCGCTGTTGCATTCGGCAGGGGCTAAATCCAGTACTTATGCCCCTGCCGGGACTTGCGCCCGTCTCTCCGTACTTCGGAATGCGGCCTGTGGGACGGCTGTCCCTCCCTAAGTAGCCCCCCCTATTCGGGCCAGGGGCTACTCTTACGTCTCTCTTTTTCGTCTGTTTTCGTCTTGTTATTACGGCGCCGGCCT
>Ga0209831_1004353_pt1 | contig 11128 bp, 13 predicted proteins | sample Maine_Asex4_meta_FD_187451 | JGI IMG/M metagenome (GOLD analysis project Ga0209831, IMG submission 187451) | Marine algal microbial communities from Maine, USA - Maine_Asex4_metaG (SPAdes) (version 2) | ecosystem: Host-associated > Algae > Red algae > Unclassified | place: Maine, USA | collected...
CGAGGCCTTCGGCGCGGGCAAGTAAACGTCCGGTCACACAACCCGTGTTTGTCGCTCGGGGCGCCTTCCTCCGGTCGACGCCGTGCGTGTGTGCTCTTCGGGGTTTTCTTCCGGGGCGGGTATTCCCCGACAGGACTACCCGGGGACACGGTCTGGCTCGCCCTCCCCCCAACTGGGTGGGGTGGGCTGAGCGTGTGGTCACATTCGGTGGAGCAGCAGGGGCGGAAGGCAACTCAACCTTCCTCGGGGTGGTGGCGGTGCGCCAAGCCGCCTCGGGGGAAACCTAGTTGGTCCTCCTCCCCTTGGTGCCTGGCGCTGCGGGCGGAGCCCCGCAACGCCAGGTTTGGCTGAGTCCGGCCGGGTCGATGGCCGATTGGGGGGGGAATGGAGACCCCCCTGGTGTCGAGGTGCCTGGTGCCTGGTGCCGGGGCGGATGGGACTTCCCCCCCCGGAGGCGGATCGTCGGTTGACGATCGCCACACCAGTGCAGGCACCACGGATGCGGGTGCCCGCGGGCAGCGTACTTTGTTCCAGCCCTTGCCCCCGGGCCTCGATCCGACTGGGACTCGCCCCCCGGCAGGCGCTTCCTCGGGTAGTACTCACCCCGAGGCGGTCCTGTCGGGTGCTGGCACTCATTTCGGCGTAGGACAGCTGCCCGACGTTACCACGTGGGGCGGTCGGTCTGTGCCACCACAGGCACGGGAACCTGCGGGTGGGAGCTCTAGTCGTGCTCCTCCAGGTTCACGGAGTGACAAGGGTGCCCCGGAGCTTGAGCACAGCGCCGGAACCCACGGTATCGGTCCCCCGGCGCTCGGGCCCGGTGGTAGATCCCCTCTCGGTGCTTGGGAGGGGGGGGCGATGCCAGGATCGGCACGGGAGGCTGCATGCGGGAGCTCTAGTCGTGCTCCCCCAGGCTCACGGGGTGCCAGGGATGGCCAGGGTCTCGAGTAGCGAGACGCCGTGGCCGAGGTCGTTCGGTCTGAAGTTACCCGATCGCTAGTTACGATGTTGAGGGGCTCTACGCCCAGGCCCGCTGAGCGGCGGGGCCGAGCCCGACGCTCTGCTCGTCGGCACCGACGCGACAACTTGTCGTCGTCGTCGACCACTGACGTCTCCCGCTCGGGGGACGAGTCAGCTGTTGCGGCCCTACTTGATGCGTTCCGCGATACCCCCCCGCCGTCGACGGTGAGGGAGGGCACTCGGGGTGTTGACTCGAGGGACCAACCGACTCCTGACTCGGCGGAGGGTGAGCAAGGCGGAGGAGCGGCGCGAGAGCTACTCCGGGTTTTTGACCCGGGGTTCCTGACGCAACTCTCCTCCGTGACCGGTCCGGAGGCAGAGGGGTGGCCGACTCAAACCACCCCGACACCCCCCACTCGGGTGGTGCCGCCCAAGATTGTGGTGAACCACCCGTACTACCGGGTGATGTTTGATTGTGAGACCTACGCGCTAGAAAACAAGTCAGTTGTCTACACGCGGCGCCAGGCCCGTACTTTGGGCCGGCGCAAGAAGGAGGTGGCTTAGCCCTTCGGGGTTCACGACGAGTGCGACGGTCCCCCCCCGGCCAAGGTCTTCCAGTTCTTGCGCAAGTTCGCCAAGGCCTGTGACGACAACGACATATCCAAAGGCGAAGCCTTCTACATCCTTCAAATCTTCACGAATGAACCTCTTAAGTCAGAGGTGATGATGGTTATGCGAACTCTCCGGGCGGGTAACCCCGGCGAGGTCACTTCCTACCTGGAGCTTATCAACTGGATGCTCCGGCGTCACGTCGACGAGGCCTCAGTGGCTACTCTAGTCGAGACCCTAAACGTCGCGGTCCAACGGGAGGACGAAGACGAATTGTCCTTTGCCGAGCGCCTCCGCCGCCTCAACACCGAGTGCGGGTTCATGTACGGGGAGGGCGCCCTCAAGGGGCGCTTTGTGGAAGGTGTCCACCGCGCGGCGCGCGCCACTGTGCGCGAGCAAAACACCCCCGGCATGACTATGGCGGAGCTGGCTCGCGTCACTCAGACTAGGGGCGACAAACACCGCTGGCTACGACTTGAGCAGCTTAAGGAGCGGACCAAGGAGCGAGAAGCACTCGCGGAGGAGGACCGGCTCCGGCGGCAAGCTCGGGCAGCCGCCCTTCCCCTGGTCACCGGGGGAACACGGGGTTACCAACCGCAGGACGCCCCCGTCCGGGCCGTCGGTGCCGTGGGTGTCCCAACTCCGGGCACCCGGTACGATGGGTCCCGACCCAAGGCCCCGGGCAGCTCGACTCCCAGCGGCGACAACCCGCGCTACCGATCCCGACCGAGATATGATCCTTCCCGACCCAAACCCCGGGCGGGAGAGTACCCTTGCTGGAAGTGTGGCAAGATGGGTCATTGGGCTGAGGTGTGCCCCGACTTGGACGCACGCCTACGTGGACGATTGGCCATCGCCAGTCGGTGGTCCCCTCTCGGGACGTCCTCGGGCTCCCGTGGTGTCCAGCTGACGGGCCGGCGAGTAGCCGTTGCCACTCCCGACGAGGACTCCAGCTCAAGCGGCGAGGAGTCGACGCCGCTTGAGAAGAGGGAACCGCAGACCGAGCCCGAGTGCGGACCCGCCACCTCCTCTGAGTCCAAGGAGGGAAACGAGTAACCACCGGTGTTGGGCCCTCCCCGCGGCAACCGGTGGACCCAACCCGGGGTGTGGATGTGATGCCAGTACGCATCCAATCCCGACCCAATGGAATCTGCCATCGGGACGCGCCCCTCCCGAAGGGGATAGGCGGCCGAAATGTGGCGGCCATCCTGACGGGGTCCAACTATCACGTGGCCAGTCGCGTCTGGCTGGACGCGGGGCGTGAGTCAGCCCTCCGCGTCATTGTCGACACGGGGTCGTGCGTCTCCCTAGTACGGGAAGCGCTACTCCACCCGGAGATGAAGGTGGCGCCCTTAGATGCGACGACTGCCCAGTTGTTTGACGTGAATGGGAGACTCCTTCCCATCACGGGCACCGTGACTCTTACGATGCGAGTCGGAACATACTCCACCCCAGTCACGTGTGGAGTAGTGCGCGGCATGTCGGTCCCTCTACTCCTAGGAACCGACTACACTGACGTCCATGTCCCCAACATCTGAGGACCCAAGGGGTACATCCGGTTACTAACCGGATGTAAGGTCCCTATCCTCCGTCGAGGTAAGACGGTGTCGTATGCCAGGGAAGACGAACCCAGCAAGGCTGGTGCCGCTAGTGAGGCGGACAATAAGGTGCACCTGGCACACGAGGTGGTCCTACCCCCGCGGTCCCGGGGATACGTCCCAGTACAGACGTTATTCCAAGGAACTTGGGTCATCACCCAGCGCCATCGGGTGTATGAGCGCCACCGCGGGCATGTTGCAACTGGGACCATGGACTGCACCGCCAACCAGACGTGGTGGGTGGAGGTAACCCATACGGGGAACACGAGTAAGCGATTCCCCAAGGGCATGGTCCTAGGGCATGTGTCGGCCTACTCCGGTACGGTAGCCGCCATATCCCGAGAGGACTGGGTTGCACTCAGTCCCAGTCCGACAACCGCGCCAGACGCGACAGACCACGTGGAGGAGCCCCACGTTCATACTTCGAACGTGCTTGAGGGATTGCGGCCGTAAGTGCTCGCCCTTCTGGAGAAGCACCGAGCCCTCTGGAGTGGGCACTTGGGCTCCATCAAGGCCACGGAGCACCGGATCGAGTTGAAGCCGGGATTCAAGCCCGTCCTTCTCAAACCCTACCGGATGGGTTCCCGAAATAGGGAACTCATCAAGGCCCAAGTCGACCGAATGCTCAAACTCGAAGTTATAGAGCCCAGCCAGAGTGAATGGGCTAGCCCGGTGGTACTCATCCCGAAGCCCGACGGGAGTCCCCGGTTCTACATCGACTATCGGCAGTTGATCGAGCGCACAGTACGCGATTCGTATCCATTACTTCGGATGGACGACTGCCTCGACTCCTTAGGGGATGCACAGTTCTTCTACACGTTTGACTGCAACGCGGGGTACTGGCAGATCCCCCTAGTCGATGAGGATAAGCCTAAGACGGCATTCACTTGCCACTGTGGGACGTACCAGTGTACGCGTCTGCCGTTTGGCCTGTGCAATGCCCCTGCCACTTTCCAGCGGGCTATTGACATGATCCAATCCGGAGTCAAACGGCAGAATGTGCTCGTCTACTTAGACGACTTCATCATCTTCTCCACCGATGCCGAGTCCCACCTGTCACACTTGGACACGGTGCTCACCTTACTCGGGAAGCACGGGGTCACCCTCAAGGCACAGAAGTGCTACCTCTTCACTAAAGAGGTGGAGTACCTTGACCATGTAGTGCGGCCAGGACGCTTAAGTGTGAACGAGAAGAACCTCAAGGCCATAAAGAAGGCCAGCTTCCCCAAGACCCAAACCAAACTAAGGAGTTTCTTGGGTATGTGCAGTGTCTACCGTCGGTTCACGGTAGACTTCGCTAAGACCGCGAAGCCGCTGAAAAATTTGCACAGCGTGAAGCTTCCGAAGCGGCTGAGTCCCCCTACCCCGGAGGAACAGGCCGCGTTCGACAAACTACGCGAACAGCTATGCCACCCGCCCATCCTTGCGATACCGCGCAAGGAGGGGGAGTAAATCATCGATGTGGATGCTACCTACGACCAGCTAGGGTGCTGCCTACTACAGCAGCAACCCGATGGCAAGTACCTGCGCGTAGCCTACTTCAGTAAGGGCCTACTGCCGGCGGAGAAGAACTACACCGTCAACGAGATTGAGGGACTAGGTGTGGTGTTGGCGGTCGGGTTACTACGACCGTACATCGAAGGCACCAAGTTCCTCATCCGGTGTGATCACAAGGCACTGACGTGGATACTAACCACGACGGTCTGCACCAACAATCGACTCAATCGTTGGCGCATCCTCCTCTCGGAGTTCGACTATGATGTGGAGTACAAGCCCGGCCCCCAACATGCGGTGGCCGACGCACTGTCCCGCATCCCGACTGAGGGGCTGGATTCAGGACTCATCTCCCAGGAGATCCCCACAGTCGGGGTGACCACTCGATCGGGGGCGGTACTCGACCCCCGACTCCCCGAGAACAGGGAAACAGCCCGCATTCCCTTGGGCGAACTAGCCCAGAAGCAGGCGACAGACGAGTTTTGTCAGGGGGTCAAGAAGTTACTTGACACCCCCACGCCCACGCGCTTCTATGAGATTGCGGACGGGTTGTTGTGCCGTCGCGGACACCGCGAGGGGACCCAGCAAGTACTGGTCCCCAAGGCCTTAGTCAAGGACGTATTACGGTCGGAGCACCCCTCCCCGTTGGCTGCGCACCCAGGTGGGACGCGCATGTACCAGACCCTGCGAGACCCATACTACTGGCCCTTGCTGGCGATGGACGTGTTCGGGTGGGTGGCAGCTTGCCCCACCTGTGCAAAGAACCGGCTCATGGGGACGCAGAGAAAAGCGTTCATGCGGTTGTTCCCCGCGACAAAACCCTTTCCAGCGCTGGCCATTGACTTACTTGGCATCCTGCCCAGGACCCCCAAAGGATATGAGTATATCCTCGTTATTTGTGACCGATTTACTAAGGTCACTCGGGCGGTCCCGCTTCGAAATATCACGGCTTTGGATGCTCTCAGCGCATTCCTCGACACGTGGGTTGCTAGCTATGGGATCCCCGATTCAATTCTATCGAATAACGGGCCCCAATTCGCTGCCGTACTCTGGCAAGGGGTGCTCAAGACCCTGGGTATTGACAGTAACTATGCCACCCCTTACCACCACCAAACTAATGGGCAGGTCGAACGGTTTAATAAGACCTTAGTTAAGAAACTTCGACACTACGTAAGTGACCACGTAGTTACGTGGTCCCGATACTTAAGCCTGGTGGTAACGGCTTACAATTCGCAAGAGCACAGGAGCACCGGGCAGATCCCTTTTGCGTTCGTAAGCCCCCGACGGCTTACTCCCGTGGCAATCGAGCGACTTACAGCGGGCCCCGACCCCGGGGAGAGAGTAACCCCCGGGCGAGCCAAGGAGAATTTCCTCCAGCGCCCCGACTCCCTGATCCCCCTAGTACGGGATACCATGGAAAAGGCACAGGCCCGGTACAAACGAGCCTTCGACAAGCGCGTGCAGACTCGCCGCGAAGCCCTCCAAGTTGGAGACTGGGAATTCGTGAATTCTCACGAGAACCGGGGGGGTAAACTCGTCTTAAAGACAATGGGACCCTACCAGATCTTGAAGACCGACGGGCGTCGGCTTACCATCGAAAGTGACGATGGGATGCGTACCATTAATGGGAACCACGCCACACGGGCCCCTGAACCACCCGAGGGTGACCCGGCGTGGGCACCGGCACTGGCCGCGTGGCGTGTCCCCTCCCTCCCGTCATCGGCAATTAAACCGATTGAGGCTGTCTTCGACCGCTTTTTCGGGCAGGGGTACGACGACCAGGAGCGACTCATGCTCAAGGTCAGATGGTTCGGGCACGGACCTTGGGAGGACTGAAGGCACTTTGCGGAGGACCTCCCGGCTGAGAAGGTCCGCCAGCACTGTGCGCGGCACCGGCTGACGATGAGAAGAAGGGTATAATACAACTAAAAACCCCCAGTACGGGGTACACCTCACACCCCCCCCCGACAACAGATCCAACCCAACTAGGGACAAGCATGGTGGGGGGCGGGGCTGACCATAACTCAACGCCCCGGTACCCTACCCGGAACAGGGTAACTACTCCATTCCCGGCGATTGCGGGCGGTCGTCGCGGGCGTACCCCCCGTAGTGGTCGTCACCCGGGGGGTCCACCGGGTACTCCTGGGCCGACCCTCGGTCCGCTGGGCCCGGCCCCCACGACGAGCGCGGCACCCTCCTCGGTGCCGCCCCCGCCGCGGCATACCCCCCAGCGGATGTGGGGTAGCCGCCCCTATGGTAGGGCGCGGCCGAGCCAGCCGGCTCCCCGGCGGACGGGGCTCGACTGGAGCCCTCGCCCGCCGAAGGCACTGCTGGCCCAGGCGCCACCCGCTGGCCCTGCCCCTCCAAGCGGGAGGCCATCTGGTAACCGATGGCCTCTGGGGAGGTGTCCACCAGGAACTGCTCGGCCGCGGCAGTACGGGTGGACGAGGAATCCCGCAGTACGGCCCCCGCCCCCCGGGTAGCCCAAGCCAGGGTGTACACCAGGGAGGCCACCATCACCTCCCCATGGGCCGCCCTAAGCGCCCCCGACGCACTTCCGCCCCCAGGGCCGGGTAGTACGGGACCCCCGGCGGGGCAAACGTTGGACGGTCCGACCGCCCCACGGGTGACGCCCCCGCCCGGGTGATCCGCCGGACGGCGCACCCACGAGCAGGGGGGCGCTCGGCAGTACCCCAGGTGCTGCTCGTGGGGGAAACCTCCCCCCGGGGCACCCCAACTCGACTCGCGCTGGGGCGACGTCGCCGATACCTCCGCAGCAGAAGGGTAGGCGAGGTCACCCAGGCCCTTACGGAGGTCTATGCGTCCGGCCACTAGGCCTTTTTCTCAGTGGACAAACGCCCAAGGCGCCTCGCTCTCCTCTCGGCCAACTCGGCGGGCGAGGAGGGGCCCGGCAGCCTCCCAGTCCAACGGCTGGTGGAGGTCCAGCAACTCGCTGAGGCACGCATGCGCGTCCGGGCCCGCCCCCTCCGCCACGTTGGCAAGGCGGAGCCCCACCAGGCGGCCCACCACGGCGGCGGGCAGATGCCAGAGGTATCCCTTAGTGCGAGCGGAGGCATACCACACCCCCGCCACCTCGAGCACCCACTGGGTAGCGAGGATGGCCGCCGCCGGGGTAGACTCCTCCCGGCGGAGCGTAGTGCCAAAGTAGGCCACTATGCGCGGCATCCGGGCCGGGAGCCAGAAGGGCACCTCCAGTGTCGACCACCAGGACGGCGTCGGGACTTAGTACGCCCGCCGCGCCGAGGCGTGGACCTGGGTGCTCTCCACTTGAGAGGCCCGCACCAGGATGCCCGGAGCCTCCCGCACCCGGCGCTTGGTGCGGGCGTCCTGGTGGTGAAAGTGGGGATCCCCTTCCCTCAAGTACGGGGGAGAGGAGCACGCCCACTCCCACGCCACGACGGGCGGTACATCGTCGGCGGTGGCCCCGTCCATGACATTGGACAGGCGCACGGCGGCGCGCTCCACCCACGGCACGTCCCCCGCCTCTAGTAGGGAGGGGAGGTCCGTCTCCACCTCGGCAGGCAGTTCGTACTGCACGGGGGGGCGCGTCAGCAAGAGCTGCCAAGCCGGGCCCTGCTTGGGCAGCGGAATCGCGGAGTATAGCGTCCGCGGGCGACACTCCTTCAACTGACTGGCGGCGGGGGTGGGCGTCCACTAGACCAACGCCCTTGGCCCCGCGGGCCCCGCCTCCTCCGCAACCGGAAGGCTCCCCCGGCGCAGCACCGGCGGGGGGGACCCCTGCTCCATGGGATCATCCCCTTTATCGCCCGGCACCGCCGCTGCCGCCACCGCCGCCGCCGGGGGAGTGCCCGGCCGGCTGGGCGGCAACGGCACGCGCACCGCCGCCGTGCGGGGCACGACCGCGTCCTCGTCAGCCGACCGCGTCGCCGCACTCGACGCGCGGAAGGCCGACGCCGACCCGGCCGTCGGCTTGGACCGGGGGGGGGGCGGCGGCGGTTGAGTCGCTTGACTCCCCGACGCCGAAATCTCCCGGCTCGGGGGCGCAATGTTGACCAGGCGCGACCGACGGGCCGCCTTCCCCCGCGCCACCGCCGAGGCCGCGCCACTTGACTTGGTGGCGCCGGCCGGCGTGGCAGGCGCAGACGCCGCCGGCCCGCCAGCCCGCGGGGTGGCGGCCGTCGAGCCCTTAGCATTGGGGGCGCCCGTACTGCCCGGCGCCCCGCCCACCCGCGAAGTCCCCGCCGCAGGGCTGCCCGACTTGGCCGTTGCCGACGCCGGCGTCCCATTCGACGCCGGCGCGGCGCGCCCCGCACTTGGGGAATTCATCTCCTCAGTCGGTGCGACTGCGCTCGACCGCGAGGAAGCCATAGCCGCCGCGCCCTAGTAGAGGGGCTGCGAGGACGTTGGCGACGGGGAGGGGGGCGCTATGAGCACAGAGGAGCGAGGGGGGGCTCTCAACTTTAGTAGCGACGGGGCGACCGGTGGCGGCCGGTAGTGGACGGCCGCCCCGTCTGTCCCCCGCCTACCCCTCTTTTTATGAGCCCCTGGGGGCGGACAGGGGCCCCTACCCAGGGCTTCCTCAGCCCCGCCCCGCGGGCCACTCCCCCTGGATGACTCTCCACAGGGAGGGAGCCCGCAAGGCAGCCCCCCAGGTGGGGGGGCGGCGGCGCCATACTCGGCGCCCCCCTGTTGTCCGAAAAGGCACGGTTAGCGGGCCCGCCCCGGACACGCGGCCGCGCCCCTGGCACTTCGCCGCCGTGCTGACAGCACGGCGACGGCGCGTATCCCCTTGCCCCCGGCGGGAGCGCCCCCACGATGCGGGGCGGCCCCCGCTGGCGATGACCGGGGCAGCACCCGGGCCCCACACTGGGGAGCCCGAAGGCTAGCCGTCCTGGCCCGCCCGCCACACTCGTGTGGGCCCGCTCCCCTGGCTCTGGACCACTGGGACGGTGACCCCTTTAGAAGGGGGAATCGTGACGGTCCGGCACATGGCCTCCACACTCAAGGAACCAGATTCCACAGAAATATGCCCCACTACCGCATATTTCAAATTTTTCCGTTGGCGACCCACTTGTGATCACCTCGTGTCTCACCACCCACAACCGCAATCCCAATACTTCCCTTGGATTCGTAAACCCCACTAGCGGGCCCCTACTTAAGGTCCTGAATTTGTTTAAACCCAACTTGGTTTATCGACTTATGTTACTCCGCGCCCCTGACCCCGGGGCGCCGCGAGTGTGTCACGTAGCACCCTTCCCCCGCCTCTACTCGAGGCGGTATTCGAAGCTTCGGCCGTCCTCCGCTGAGACTGGCCCCGTGGGCCCTGAGGGGAGGGTTTTCCGAGGGTCCTTTGAGGTTGTCTGAGGAGGGTTTTCCGAGGGTCCTTTGAGGGTGTCTGAGAAGGGTTTTCGAAGTGTCCCAGGGGAACGGACGGGATAAGAGGGCGAGACGTGAGTGTCGCCTCGAGGCCTTCGGCGCGGGCAAGTAAACGTCCGGTCACACAACCCGTGTTTGTCGCTCGGGGCGCCTTCCTCCGGTCGACGCCGTGCGTGTGTGCTCTTCGGGGTTTTCTTCCGGGGCGGGTATTCCCTAACAGAACTACCCGGCGAAACGGTCTGGCTCTCCCTCCACCGAACTGGGTGGGGTGGGCTGAGCGTGTTGTCACACTGCTATTGCTGACCACCATCTGCGTTGGGGTTTGTACTACTTGGTGTGCTTGCTGAGGGACCGGGGGGGTGTAGGGACCGACTCTCAGATGCTAGGCAACAGGTTGTGGGCTGCGAGAGGTTGGAAGGCTGTTGTCAGATTCTGTCATGTTGATGGGTAACAATGAACACGAAAAAGTCGTCTGTGCGCTGAGAGCATTCCCACCAATGTAGGACCAGCGGTCTGAAACGGTGAAATAAATCCGCTATGTGCGGCCCTGCGAGTGGTCAGCTACCAACGGGCAATGTAATGGGGAAAATGGAGTGGGCTACCTTTCGAAGATATGAGCGCCGTTGGCATCGACGTTGTTGGCCGCACTGGGTAGTTGCCAACGACGGACACGTATCAGCGTCTTCGCCAGTATCAAAATGAAGTGGCGTCCGTCGAATACGTGCTCAACATGTCACGGAAAGCGTGTGAACGGAGCCCAAATCGCCCAAATCCAGGCAATATTGCGAGACACTTGGAGGCCTTTTCGTACCAGTTTGCATCGAATTCGCGCGAGTGCGTGACGTGTGGTGCGGTCGCACCCCCTCGTGTTGTGCAAGGCCTTGGAAGCCGAGTCATCCAGTGTAGTACTACGGGGCCCCCTATGCGCCAGGGGGCCACCGCGGGGACGTCGGCGACGGCGGGGGACGTCGGTCCCCGACGCGTGGTGGCGACGCCAGCGGCGGTGGTGGCCGACGGGTTGGCGACGCGGGATGGCGGGGCGAGGGGGCGGCCCCGCTGCCCGGCTCGGGCCACTTGAGGGAGCGCACCCGATCCGCCGCGCCCGGCAC
>Ga0209831_1004354_pt1 | contig 11126 bp, 15 predicted proteins | sample Maine_Asex4_meta_FD_187451 | JGI IMG/M metagenome (GOLD analysis project Ga0209831, IMG submission 187451) | Marine algal microbial communities from Maine, USA - Maine_Asex4_metaG (SPAdes) (version 2) | ecosystem: Host-associated > Algae > Red algae > Unclassified | place: Maine, USA | collected...
CGAGTAACGTCGGCCAGATGGCTGCTGCCAGCCCCGCGCCAGCCGTGGGGCACAGCCACTCGTCTCCGAGCCGCCTCGAGCGGGTAATCGTAGACTGTTCACCAGGTTCATCTCGTGGGGTGTGAATTGGGAGCTTCGCTCCTCACCTCTTCCAGAGGTGACTACTGGTAGGGTAAGGTTCTCATTGTCTATGGAAGCTCTTTTTTGATGCTTATCGAGGGATGACGGAATCCAAGTATCGTGCGGATTTGCAGCTTTAGCGACGATGATGCAACAACGGTTCGCAGCAGGTTCTGGCGCGGATCGTTGGCCGATATCGACCGCATGGAGTTCTCCCCTCGGAAGTCTGACTGACTCTGCTTGGAGCTATCCTTGTTGCTCCGCCGATCCGGCGACAGGACTGAAGCTTGGGAGGTGATGATGGCAGGCCCAGGCGAGCTCCATCCCCAGGGATACGCGGAAGAGCCGCGACAATTGTTGCCGTCATAATCGTCTGCAGGAATCGATTTGACATCGATTGTCCTGATGTAATCGCCGACCCACAGGATCATGTCATTGGAACTCCGACATGATTGCGCAGATGCAGTTCAATCTATCGACCGTTGTCGTCGAGATTCTGCGCTGACCAAATCGGACGCTGTGAATCTACGATTTTTGCCACTGTCAGCCATGTCGTCAACCTCGCCCACGGCGTGATGGGGGCCCTTGGCGGTGGCCTATGACGGGCCGCGGCGGGGTGGTGGACCGGGCGGCGCCACGTTGCGGTTGTTGTGTGATTTGACGGGCGGACCCGCTTGGGGAGGACCCGTCCTCGTCTTGATGTTTGACCTGGCGCCTTCGTAGGGGCGCCTGAGGGCCCCGGCAGCCGCGAGGGCGCTGAGCCTTTGCTTTGTTGCTGGCACCCGGGGGGGGTGGACACGTACCCTCCTGTTGGCATCCTGTTGGGTGCCTGTCGTCGGCCCCCTCCCGCCCTCTGGGGACGCCCACGAGCGGGGGGACTGTGCGGTCACCGTTTGAGGGTAAAAGAGAAGGCCAATGGGATGTCCACTCAACACTGTAGCACTTTTGTTTCCTTACAGCCGAAAGGAGTCCAGTCTCGTTTCCGTCCAGTGGATAGGACAGATGTCATTGTGGATGGGATTGTTATAATCCCAGTTTCATTGTTCGATCCACAGTTGGCAATCGGTCGTGTCGTCGACGGGAAAGCCCATTTAAAAAAATAGCGATGCCAGTCGCGATTTGGCCTGCCACTGACAATCAGGCTCCTGCAGCCAGCCGTCCTATCAGGGGCCCGCTCGTCGCCCCCGTGGAAGCCGTGCAGCAGTGTATTCGGGTGTTCTCCTGGCTGATCACGCTCTCCCCGGTTACTTGTTTGAAGACGGTGAGCTCGCGCACCGCGAAGAAGGGCTCCGTCCCCTGCTACAGGGTGAGATCATTTAGTGGTCATGCCGTGGAGCTGTACGCCTCGTGAAGCACGAATTTCGCGTTCTTGCCTCCGCTCGCTCAACGGTGGTAGCACAGCTCGGGTCCGGCGACGGCGTCGGTTCGGTGGTCACGTGAGTTCTCGTGATGGGGCGGTCGCGACGGTCGGCCGGTGACGACGGGCCATACAACCCTGTCTATCAGCTGCGATGGCTCCCTCCCCCGCTCGACGACGCCTACGTTCCCGGCGTGGACAACCCGGATCGCGTGGAGTACTCTATCGTCGCCACGCTGCAGGCACTTCGCGTCAACGAGAGCACGGCGGCGCGGATTGGCGTCTGTGCAGTCGGCGGGAGCGGAAAGTCGACGGCGTGCGCGGGGGTGGCCGCCTGTGACTGGGTTCGCGCTCACTTTCCTAAGGGCGTCGTATGGGTGCAGCTCGATGCCTCCTCAACGCTGCAGTCGGTTGCCGAGGCGGTCATGGCGCTTGTGCACCGCTTTTGCGGGAGCGATGCTGCTATGCAGTTGGCGGATTTGACCGCGGACAAGGATTTTGTGGCGGTGGCAGCCGGCTATGTGCGATCAGTGCCTGTTGTGGACGCGGCCAAGTCGCTGGTCGTCATCGACGACGTGATGGACGAGAAGCGGGCGCTGCTTCGACAACTCCTCGCGCTGATCCCCCCGGCCACCCCTGTGCTCTTCACGACCCGCTCTGAGGCGGTCGTCGCGTCCGTATCGGGTGCGACCTTGGTGTCCATCGACGCTCTGCCTGCTAAAGACGCACGTCTGGTGTTGGCCAAGGCCGCGGGCAGGACCGCGGTTGCCGGTGTACCCCCGTTTTCGGCCGCAGAGGAAGACGGCTGCGTGCGCCGCATCCTGGCCAAGACGGAGTGCCACGCGTTGTCGCTGGCCATTGTCGGCTCGATGATTGCCAACCGTGGCGGGGCGTGGCGAGCTGTGGTAGAGGCGCTGGAGCATCGTTGGATGGATCCGGACTTCGGGTGTTCGGACAGCACCTATCCACGGCCATCGGTGCGTGCAGCGCTAGACGTGAGCCTCGGGCTCATCCCCAGTGGTGTTTGCCGCGACGCGTTCGCTGCGATGGGCGTCCTTCCCGTCCACGTTCGCATTCCCGTGCTGGCGCGGCTGTGGCGGCTCCCGCTCGGTGGAGTATCCGCCGTGTCTGGGCGGTCGGCGGCGCAATCGAGCGACGCAATGCCGAACGCCGACCTTGAGGAGCTTGTCGACAAGCTTGTGCGAGCGGGCTTCCTGCGTCGGGACGTGGACAAGGCACGTGGAGAGCTCGTCGGCGTCATTATGCATCCGGTCGTCGGCCAGTATGCGCTGAGCTTGCTCGGCGACGCCGCCGGTGCCACGCATCAGCGGATGGTGGACGCCTACATGGACGGGTTGACCGTTGACGACTTGGACTCGTACGGGTGGCGGTGGCTCCCCTTTTGGGAGGTGCCCGACGACGGCTACTGGTACGACCACGTGGTGCGCCACATGGCCGCCGTGGGGGACGTGTGCGGACTGGTGTCGGCCATGGACGGTGCCTGGAAAGCGGCGCGTGAGCGGGTGAGCTCGCCGTTGGCCTTCCAGGCTGACGTGGAGGTGGTGCTTGCCGCGCTGATGGCGGTGGTGGACGATCCTGCTTCCAAGGCTTCCCGGTCGCCGGTGCTGCTCGGCCGGGTGCACGCCGCGCTAGCGTTGGCGTATAACTCGCGGATTGCTGGCTGCCGGCGGGACAACATCGAGGCAGCCGTCGAGCACTGTAAGGTGGCTCTAGAACATGTCAAGCGGTCTGAGGCACCATCGTTGTGGGCAACACTGCAAGTCGGGCTCGGGCGCGCACTCGTCTTCCGGGTTGCCGGGGACAGGGTGACCAACATAGAGGCGGCAATCGCCTGCTACTGTCTAGCGCTGGAGGTGCGGACGCAATCGGCGGCGCCCGTTGTTTGGGCAGAGACGCACAAGCTCCTCGGCGACGCGTATGACGTGCGCGTCGTCGGCGACAAGGCGGCCAACATGGAGACAGCCATCGCGCACTACCAGCGGTCGCTGGAAGTGTGGACGCGAGCGGCGGCACCGCACGAGTGGGCGAAGACGCAGAACAGCCTCGCGGTGGCCTATCGTCACCGCATCAACGGGGACGAAGCGGCCAACGTGGAAGAGGCGATCGCTCACTATTGCCGGTCGTTGGAAGTTCGGAAGCGGACGGCGGATCCGGTGCTGTGGGCCAAGACGCGCTATAATTTGGGTATAGCGTACTACAACCGGCTTGTCGGCGACAAGGCGGCCTCCATCGAGGCGGCCATTGCCTGCTACAAAGACACGCTGACAGTGTGCACGCAGGAAGCGGCCCCGCTCATGTGGGCCGCTGTCCAAAACCACCTCGGCAAGGCGACCCGTGACCGCCTGTTTGGAGACCCGGCAGACAACTTGGCGGCGGCGGTCGCCTGCTTTGATCGTGCCCTCACGGTGCGCACGCGGGTGGCAGTGCCCCGCAACTGGGCGGAGACGCAGCACAACATGGGGGTCACGCATCACGGCCGCCATGGAGGAGGCGCCACGGGAGTGGCTGACGTGGAATCGGCGGTCACCTGCTACCGCCGAGCGCTGGAAGTGCGCACGCCCCAGGCGGCGCCTCAGCAGTGGGCGCTCACAAAGTTCTACCTGCTGCTTGCGCTGGTGGATGGAAAGCGTTGGTCGGCGGCGGAAGAGTGCGGGCGGGCGCTGGAGCGGTTTGGGCCGCGCTGGGCGGCATGGCCGGCGCAACAGGCGGCCGTAGTGGGCGCCGTGGCCGAGGCGGAGCGCGCGCTTGCAGGTCAGGGAACTGAGGGTAGTGCAGTGTGAGGCGAAGCCCTGCAACCGTGCTGTGTCCTCCGACTCTCAGTGCTGTCATTGCGTTGCATTGCTCTCCTGTGCTCCCGCGTCTCCGCGCGCTCCTCATTCCCCCGGCCTTTCGCCTTTTTTCCGATGTTGAGGGCGAGATCGGTGAGTAACCGAGCTGAAGAACGATCAGAGCACGAGGAGTGCCTTCTTCGCGAGTAGCAGTAGAAATAGACGCGGCGCTCACGATATGAGCGCGCGCGAGTGTGCACCGAGTTCACGACCTGATTGGAGAAAGCTGACCGTCGACGTCGCGCAGGGGACATCCACGCGAGCAGCTCATGCCTGAAGGGCACCCGCACGTACAGTAATTTTGTGGTAGGACAAAGACGAGGGGGTAGCTGACTTCTTGTTCAGGCATTCTTGCCTTTGACTTTCGTTGACCACTATGACAGCACACGCTCCGGAGTTTTTAGCTACGTCTTGCGCCCCCTCTCATATGCTTGACAACCCCTGCTGCACACCACTCGGCTGTGTTTCTGAGCGCGTCCAAGGCGTGCTCACCAAGCCAACGTCTCAGACGTGTTACTGAATACACCGAAGGTGTCCTCATCAAACCTCAAAAATGGCCTACTTCTCCCTCATCAACTCCCGACTGGCCAACACAACAGGATGGCCACCGACAAAACCTGCAGACAACGGCCCCTCCGTCAAGTCGCCCGCACAGCGCCGTCCCCACCGACCCCCGCCTCCGCTTGCCACAGCCGTCGAGCGCCAGCGCCACTGCGTTCAATAGGTTCAGTCGAGCCCCCTCCACAGACCCTTCGTCACGCCTTCACCGCGCCCTCGAACGCCACCTCACCGCATCGGAATGGCAACGCCGCCGACAACTAGATGTGTGGGGTGAAAGGCGCCTCGCGCCTGCCGCCTGTCACTGCTGCCACTGCGGAGGTGTGTTATGGTGCCCCCACCACGGTGTTACCGACGGCGCGCAGTGGCTTGAACACGGCCATGGCGGCGGCGGCGGCGGCGGACGCGGCGGTGGAGATCGCGGCTCGGCGGGGCTAGCACGTTCCCACCGGTCCCTCGTGTGCCGCGGCAGCGGTGCGATGCGGACGCAGTGGCCGCGGCGCGCCAGCCTCCCGAGTGGGCGCGCTGACGCCGGCACCGGCGACGCCATCGCCGTCACCAGCCGAGGCGGCGACCCACCCCATGCCAGACGGCGTGGCGGCCGGGGCGGTCGCGGCCGCCACGGTGGCGCTTTTGGCGCTGCACCCCGCTGCTGTGCCGCCCCAACAGGCGCGGCGTCCCCCCCACCCCCGTCGCGCACGCGATCGCATGGTCGCGGCGGCGGCCGCCGCGGTGGTGACGCCGGCAGCCACAAAACGGCACCACTGCCTGTCGGCCGCCGCACGTGATGCGGGGTATAGGGACGGGAGATTGGGGAGAGCGCGGCCACCGACGGTGTGGCGGCACTCGACTGCGCGTGGGCACCGCGCCTTGCGCCGCTCGATGGCGCCATGGCGCGGCGGCCGTGCACACCGAGGCGGCACCGTTGGCCGCCGTCGCCTCCCCACCGCGCGCGCGCGATGGGCTTAGCCGCAGCTCCGTGCGTCGACCGCCATGACCGCCACGGACGGCCGTGTAGCCGCGTGCCAGACGGGTGGCAGCGGGCGCTGGGGAAGTCGTCACAAGCCATTGCCCTGCCGTCCCCGGCAGCGGCACCGCCGCCCACACGCGTGGCCTCGGGCGCACGTCCGATGCGCCCTCAACCCCCCTCTCGCCACTCGCCGCCTTCCGCCAACCGTCATCTCGCCAGCGGCACGACCCTGCGCGGCTGCCAGCCTCGGCCCTGCCGCCGCCGCCTGACAATCTTGGGGGCGTCGGCGCCGGGGGCCCACGCGCGCAGCGGCGGCGCGGCGCCCACCCGCTTGGTGCAGGTGCGACGACGGCAGCCGCTGCCGTGGCCGCCGCCGCCCTTTGCAGCTGCCGCCGCCACCACCCGCACCATCACGCGCGCCCATGCACAGTAGACCCCACCCTTTCCCCAACGAGCCTGCTGACAATGCCTGTCGCGACGGCAGCGGCAGCGATCATCGCGGCATGATGCCGCCCGCCGCTCTTGTCGCCAGCCGCCACCAGTGATGCCGCCGCCGGTTGGCCGCCAACACTGGGGGGGTGTCGGGCGGCCGACGTGCATGCTGGAGGTGTCAGCGCCGTGTGGCCGACGATCTTGGTCTAGGGGCCAGGGTGGCCACCGTGTCCGCCGTCGGCAAGGGACATACGCTTTTACTGCAGCGGCACTGACTGCAGCGGTGGCTGCGGGCGTCGCGCCAGCCGCTCCTGTACGCGGCCGATGGCCAGCCCGCGACACGCAGCAGGCGCCGCTGCCACCGCCGCGCCCGTCGCAGCTCCGCCATCGCAGGAGCATAAGTGCGAGGCGGGGGTGCGTGGCGGGGGTGCGTGGCGGGGGTGCGTGGCGGGGGTGCGGGGCGGGGGTGCAGGGTGGGGGTGCAGGGCGGTGGTTGCATTGCAGGTCATTGCAAGCGGCCCAGCTTCACGAGGCCCCAAAGACATTTCGCAAGCCAAACCAAGCCTACGGCAGGCCTGTGACAAGCCTGCAACAGTCCTGTGACTGGACAGCGCCCGATAGGGATAATGTTAATGTTATTCATACCATCGTTGGGCTTCTGACGTTCAGCCTTGGCATTCTGGCGTCCGGCATCCTAACCCCTCTCGTCACCCATGGATGAAAAAAAATCGATCACATAGAAGATCGAATAGTCCGTTGATTAATGGATTAAATTGATCATATTTCGGTTAATCAATCATCATTGTACGTTTTATTGCCTCGCCAGTCCACCTGCCTGTTCTCTGAGAAGAGTGCACCCAGCGGGCGCCCGCGGGGTGCGGCGGCCGCTTACTCCTTGCCACTATCCCTGACCCTTTTTGCTCGTGGCTACCCCCGTGGCCATTTCTGTGGAAACCCCCCCGCCGCGCGATCATCGCCGATGACCGACGTGATGGCTCTCCCTCCCCGACCCGTTACCGTCCTCCGCACCCCCTCTGACGCGCCCGTATAGGCGGTCACGTTCCTCCCCACGCCTGAAGCTGACACGGCGGTGGCGGTCGCCACCGCCGACGCGGACGGCGCCGTGGGGCTGTGGCACGTTGTCCACACGGCGCAGCTGGCGGTCGTTGAGGCCGCCGTGCCCGAGGTGGCCATTGCCATTGCGGCGCTGCTGCCGTCGGCTGGTGATGGCGGCGGCGGCGGTGGCGGCAGCGGTGGCGGCGGCCCCCACCGCCGCCGCCTCGTCGCGTCGCTCATCGTACAAGAGAGGGCGGGCGCCGTCGTGCGCATGGCAATGCTGCGAGGTGACGCCGTCGAGACTGACGGCGTCGGCCGTGGCAGCGTCACGGGGTCCGCGTCACGCGGCACTGCCGACCCTGCCGACACTGACGACGACGCAGACGCCGGCACCACCGGCGATGGAGACGGTGACGGTGACGACGACGACGACGATGGGGCACCGCCTCGGCGCGCCGGTGGTCGTGCGCCTCCCCCCCCGTCCCCCGCCATGGGCTTCACGCCCGCACGCTGGACGCCCCGCGGGTGGTTCACCCCGACGCGCGCCTCCGATGGCAAGTGCGGCTTGGCCGCCGCCGGCGCGGCCGTGGAGGTGGCCACGGCGCCGCCGCGGGGCATCGTCACGGCCACGCCAGATGGAGCGTTTGGCTGTCAGGGCGGCGAAATGGCGGTCGGCTTTGAGGGCGGCACCGTGGCGGTCGTGCGCGCCACCCACGGATGGATGGTGCCCGCGGCTGTTACAGCGCCTGCATTGTGCCGGCAGCACCCCCGTGCGGTCAAGGGTCGCGACGGCCGCGCGGCAACTCGCCGTGACGCTGTGCCAGAGACGGGCTGCTCTATGGCACGGCTGCACGCACGGGCATCACGCAGCAAGGACGGGTGACAGAGGAGACTCCAATATCCGGGGGGGGAAAGAGGGGCTAGAGCGAGACGATAGGGTAGCAAGACAACGGGTCTCTCTTTCTCTCACCGGGGTGCTCCTCACCCTTCACCGTCGCGGACGTGTTCGTGGCGGCCACGCGATGCCACTAGCAGCGGCGTGTCGGGTGCTGATTGCGCTTGCCGCGACGATGCCGTCAGCGGCGCCCGTACAGGTGGATAGCAACGCCCGCTCGGTGTATGGGGGCGGCGCGTCAGTGAGAGGGGCCGACCACGCAACACGATGCGCCGGTACGGGCGAAGCCTGCCGGCCGGCCTGACGCCGACGCCGTCGCTGCGGTCGCTGTTGACGTGCGGCAGATGTGCGAGGACCTTCTGTAGTTGGCTGCATGCATTGTCCTGTTGTCTTGTTTCTTCAATGGTCGGGTGTCTCTGAGCTTGCGACTGTTCACTGGGCTTGAACCCTCCTTTTACAAGCAATGTCACCAGAGCATGGCCATCCCGACTCTCGTTCTCCACATGGTCGTCTTCGGCTCCCACCTTGTTGCGTTACCCGGAGCCACTACGTGCCACTGCCACCTGCACCGGTGCCACCACCTTGTTGGCCCGTGTCTTGGTCCAGGGGCGTCTTGGCACGGGTTGTTGAGGTAGAGCGAGACGTGCTTGCAGTACTTTTTTCCTCCTTCTCAGTAGAGTCCTCGTGCTTCTTCTGCTTCTGCTGTGGCACGCCGTCATCGTCAGGGAGCTCACACATGGTCACCCTGCAGATGTGCGGGCGGTGGAGCTGGCTCACGCGGTCGTGTGCGTCCAAGGAAGTCGGCTGCAAGGCACCCAGCCCCAGTTTCCTCCTCTGGACAAGCAAAGACACGTGGTGCACAGTAGGAGAAGCCGTCCCGGCAGGAAGTGCGGGAGGAGGCTGGGGGAAGGTGCAGCGTGGGATGAAGGGGGGGGGAAGGCGCGCCCGCTCCGACGTGTGGTGAAAAAGAGAGAATAATGCCGTGGGGACGGAGTGCCAGGACAAGCCAAACCAGCTGGCCGCAACCGAGCCCTCCTGTGTGTCCCGAGTGCGCGCCGCCCAGCGCAAGGTCGGGGGCAACGGTTGCGAAACCTCGATGGTCCACTCGTGTGCGAGGCCGCGAGCCTAACCATCCGGGGTCACGGCGCTCTGATGCCAACCGCGGGCCAGACGGTTCTTTCGGAGCCGGGGTGCGTCGCCGACAACTGCCGGCCACTCTTTGCATGGCCATGCAATATTCCTGCCGCGGTGCGCGGCAAAGGGTGCCCCTACGGCCGTCTCTCCAAAATCCCGCAGTTCACCTGTTGCAACGGAGTCCAAATCAGCCAGCACGACACCCCGCAGAAGTCGATTTGGAACACTTCCACAACGCCCGACTTTTTGGAGAACTGTCGTACTCTGGGCCACACAGTGAGCTCTCGATGAGAGATTCGGGATGGATTAGCACGGTCATTGCAGTTGTTCATGTTTGCCCATGGATGGCACCAATACAATGCATGTATTTAGATCGGTTGAGTTTATTCAAAAAATGATTCATGAACTAACCACACTCGGTCGCATGCATTTAGTATGCAGTTTATGATTTTATTCGAAAGCCTCCGCTTCCGACGGCAGGGCAAGCGCGACCCGACGAGCTGTCTTGCGTACCACCTCCACTTCTTCAATCACGCCCAGTGCAGCCCCTTCCGCCATCTCCCCCCATCCTCCCCTCCTTCGCCGCTCTTCTGGTGGTGTCCGTCTCCTGCTGACGTCTCCGCCACCGTGTTCGCAGTGGGCGACGTACAGACCTCGACTTGCGGCAGGCGCCATGGGGTGGCGCCATCGGCAAGCGTCTCTCCTGCAAGACGCTGTGAGTCTCCGCCCACCCATTTCTTCCCCACCGTAACGCAGAGCGGCCGGAGGCTTTGTGCGGCTACCCACTCCACGACAGCGGCCATGGCCGACGGTGCCAGCGTTGACGAAGTACCGGGGCTGGTGCCGCCGCGCTCGCTGCAACAATAAGTGCACGTCAAAAAATGCACGGCAGACGTTGATTTAGTCAATTTCCAGGCACGTGCGTGCAATACCCTGGCCTTCCAGGCGCTGGAGCGCTCGGCGACGCATCGACACCGGGCACGCCGGCCGGCTCCACAGCCGCGAGCGAGTACGGGAACACAAAAAGCCACGTTGTCGTGGCGGGGGGAGCGTGGGGCGGGAAAAGTGTACCGCCACCGCCACCGCAGCGGCGGCGGCCCGCCGGCGTCGCGCGACACCCGCGGAAGGGGCCGTAACTCCACCGCGCAGAGCACCTGCGCACGGCTGGCTAGGCGGCCGACACGGCGCACGGGCGGGCGGGTGGGACCCACCGCCGCGCGACGGGGCGCCTCTAACCACGCCGCTATATGGCGTCAGAAACGGCCGACGAGACGCCGCAACAGATGCCGGCGCGAAGGCACGATCGCCCGCGGGTCATCGCGGGCGCGTCGAACCCCAGAAGTCGCTGCGCGCGGTCGCCGAGAGCAATTCGGGGCGGTGGGGGGGGGGCCGTGGGCCAGGCGCCGTCCGGGCCCTGTGACCCTTGCGGCAGAACAGTCCTCCTCAGCTACGTAATTCTATTTCCATTTGGCGTCATCGCGACCCTTCCAACGCTGACACGCCCTCAGATCATGGATTGCAGCAATATAATGCATGCATTATATTATTTAGAGTAATTCATGAATTAATTAATAGATTAATTCATCGGCCCTTCGAGCCCCTTGAATTAATTAAACTTATGGCAGGTGCAGCCATTTACACCAGGACTCACCAGGACTGCGTCGTTGCGCCGTATTCCTCGGCGCTTGCAACCGTCCGGGGGCGGTAGCACCCATGACTTGGGTGGCACCCTGCCGGCAGCCACGAGGAGCTTAG
>Ga0209831_1004365_pt1 | contig 11110 bp, 15 predicted proteins | sample Maine_Asex4_meta_FD_187451 | JGI IMG/M metagenome (GOLD analysis project Ga0209831, IMG submission 187451) | Marine algal microbial communities from Maine, USA - Maine_Asex4_metaG (SPAdes) (version 2) | ecosystem: Host-associated > Algae > Red algae > Unclassified | place: Maine, USA | collected...
CGCCTTGACCGTCACGTCCTTGAACCACCTTGACCTCGTCTTCTTCGCACTTGCCGCGACCGCCGCGACACCAGCTGGCACACCTTGCTCTTGTCACAGCCCCGGCTCTGGGCCCATAACCTGTTGGGATTCGAAAATTGTACCACTCAGCCACAGCCACAATACCGGTGTGAATTGTCCTGGGGAGTTCAATAAGTCCAACACTCCTCCTAACTTCACAGGACCTCAAGCCGCCAGGTCTCACTTACGGAGCCAATCCCCAGGCTCCTGCGATTTCAAGTCGCCCTCAGGTGACATTTGAACCTGCGACCTCCTGCAGAGCCAACCAGCTTTAGCCGGACTTTTCTGGGCCCATAACCTGTTGGGATCCGAAAATTGTACCACTCAGCCACAGCCACAATACCGGTGTGAATGGTCCTGAGGAGTTCAAACTTATTGTCCAACACCACCGCCACTGCCGTGTTCTGCCGGAGGGGGGGGGAAGGCGCGCACCGGCGCTGGCCACGGCCGCCACGCGGGCACGCGTGGTGGCCTGAGCGGCCGCGTCGCAGCCTGAAGAGGGCCTGACGCGGGGCCGCTCGGCGAATCCCCGCCTCGTGTGCCCCCTCACCTCGCCGATCCTCTCATTTTCGCAGTGTCTGTGTCAACGCGCCGCGTGTCTGATGGACCCGAAACACCGTTCGGCCACGCGCCATTTCATGATTGATACGTGACACGCTCCAACGATCGGGACCATTGGGCCGAGCTGACAGGCAGCCGCCCAGTTTCGAGAGCTACCATATTCCATCCATGGGTAGCTGTCGAAACAAAAATATGATACATTGGGCAATCTGAGGACAATATGAACTGCCACATGTCACTCATTTAACCCCGTGAAACCGCGATGGACGAATCAGAGCACAGAACCCGTTGGCCCCAGGGCCAACGAGTTGCCAACGGTGGCTCCGTTGGCAACTCGTTGGCCCTGGGGTGAACGGCTCCGACGCCGAATCGGACGGAAGTACATTCGCGTTTTAACTCGCTTGACATCGGTTGGCAACGCCGCGTGCTCGTTCGACATTGTTACCCGCCCCGAGAACTGGCCAACGGCGAATATGAGACACGTTTCTGCAACGTGTGCCCAATATGGCGTTGGCCCGACATTGCTGGGAAAGCTCTTAGAACAATTTCTGAAACAAACAATAATAATCGTGCAAGAACAGCTGTCTTGGCCATTGATATGGCCGGAAACCGGCAGAGGACCACTCAAACAATGTTCTGCTCTGGGCGTTTTGCTATCAAGGTCTACAAATTTTCATGCAACAGCAACACCCGACACAGCAAGTGCGCTACAGCGAGAGTTGTAGCACAAAGGAGAGAAGGCCGGCGGCGACCGAGGGGCGCGTGCTCGTGGCCGCCCTGAGCTGAAGTGGTAATGTCGCCAAGAGGAACCTCGCCAGCGTGCCTCTGGTCGAGCCCGCTAGAGGTTGCCACCGCCCGGTGCTGTCCACCGTGCGCAGGTGTCCGCCGCCCCCTATCTGGAGCTCTGGGCGGTGCCCCGGCCTCCGCATCGCTTCTGCGTTGCTTCTGAGAGGGTAAGAAACCTGAGGGGAGGGTCGCGTAGGCCGGGTCGGCGGGCGGCGCACGCAGGCTCGGGGGGTGGGTGCGCGCATCGATGGCTGGCCAGCGCGCGTTGCTGCTGCAGCTTGTTGGGGGTGCTCGGGTGGACGTGGAGGCAGGATTAAATGGGTTCGGGGTGGGTCGGGGGTGGGGGGCGGGGTGTAGGGTAGTGGCGTTCTTGGAATTGCAGCCGAGGTAGGGCTGGAGGTGAGACTGTAAAAGCCTGCTTCAACGTTCATGCCTTGGGGAACCAGTGCACGGTTCTGCAGTCAGCCTGCCTTCTGACGTGTCAACGTTTCCACGCTCACAACTGCCTGCAGTGCTCTTAGTCGCATGAGCCTGCCCCTCAAGTGTACAAGCACGCACTCAGAAGTGCGTAGATGTCGGTCACTGCCCTCTATTGACCCGTTTTGGCACAGCCTTGGGCTTTTGAAGACAGCACGGCCCTGAGACTGGGCGTGTCAGCTCCATTGAAGCCGCCCTAGTCAGCGTAAGGTGGGATGCATACAGTCGAGAGGGACGCGTAAATAGCTCTTGGGCCACTCATTTGCACAAACGGCAGCCCGCGATGGCTGCACGTGACCGTTCGACCGGCATGACTCAGCCTCGAAGTCCTTGCACAACCTGAGGTGGTGCGACCGCAACACACGTCACGCACTCGTGCGGATTCGATCCATATTGGTACCGAAAGGCCTACACGTGTCTCGCTTGATTGCCTTGATTTGGGCGGTTCGGGCTCCGTTTACACGCTTTCAGTGACATGTCCGGCACGTATTCGACGGACGCCTCTTCATTTCAATACTTGCGACGACGCTGATACGTCTCCTTCGTTGGCAACCACCGACTGCGGCCAACAACGTCAAGGCCAACGGCGCTCAGATCTTCGAAAGATAGCCCACTCTATTTCACCCATTACATTGCCCGTTGGCAACGCGTTGGCCGGTTGGCAACTGACCACTCGCAGGGCCACACGTAGCGGTTTCATTTCATCGTTTCAGACCGTTGGCCCGACATTGCTGGGAATGCTCTGAGAGGTGCGAGCCGACTGGCGGGTTGGTGTCCGCCGGGCTCTTTGGCTCTGCCCCGACCGAGGATGCGAGCGCGGCATCTGCCGCGGCGGCCGCGGCGTTGTCTTCGGTTACGCCCGGGGGCCGGTCTGCGGCCGTGTGAAGGAGTCCCCGGTGACTCGCGCGGCCCAGATACATCCGCAGGGTTTCGTGGGGTGCGACGGAGGCTTCCTCCCACGTGGCCACCTCGTACCCGGTCCAGGTCACCTTGACCAAGAGGCGGTCATCCTCGCCGTCGGCGTGGTCCAGGATCTGGTCGATATGGTACGTGTGTCAATCGGGCCTAGGCCCATGGGGCCGAACCGTTGCGTTCAAGGAGGGGTGCAGTGGTGGCTCGGCCGGGGGCCCCGACGGGGCGCGTACGAGGTGCACAATGTTCTCCCGCCGGTGTTCGCCCTTGATATTCAGCACCGCGGTGGGCGTCTCGACGCGGACGAAGCGGAAGGGGCCTTGAGCCCGGTGGCCGAGCTTGCTTCCCTTGTATTCGTGGTGACGCTTGAAGGCAAACCCGCCGACCTCCAGCCAGGTCAGTTGGGGCCGGATGCGGGCATTGTGGTTGCGCTTGTACCGCTGCTGCGCGGCCGTCACGGCCTCCCGGATCCGCGGGATCAGGCGTACTAAACGCGTCAGGAAGGCGGCCTGCTCTTTCTTGTCGGCATGAGAGCCCCGCTGCGCCGTCGTCGGGTACCGGCTCTTCCGCGTCAGGTGCTTGATGGACCAGCTGGCCACCCTTAACGGGTTGACGAGCTTCAACGGGGCGACCTTCGTCGCCGCATGCCGCTGTGTGTTGTAAGCCAGCGTAAGAGCCGGTAGGAGCTGGTCGCACGAAGTGGGGTACTCCGCGGCGTAGTGGTCGAGGATGCGGCCCATCTTCCGGTTGAGCCGCTCCGCTTGCCCGTTGGTCTGCGGCCGCGACGAAGTGGTCACCTTGGCCTCCACGGACAACAGGTTGCACACCTGGTGCCAAAACTGCGCGGTGAACTGGGGTCCGCCATCCGACAGGACCCGGTCTGGGGGACCGTAGGCCCCGATCCAATTGTCCAGGAGGACGGAGGCGCAGTCCACGGCGCGTATCTGACCCGTCGGAATCGCGCGTACCAGCTTGGAGAACCGGTCTGTGATGATCATAATGTACTCGTGGCCGGTGGCCGTCTTGGCCAGCGGCCCATACAAGTCCGTGGCGATGTCCTGGAAGGTCAGCGTGGCCAGGAAGAGTTGCAAAGCGGCTGCCACCTGAAGGGGGCGGACGCGGCCGCGAGCGCAGCTTGCGCAGTTGCGGACGTGCAGGACGACGTCCGCCGCCATCCCGGGCCAGTAGTAGTACCGCCGCATGGCTGCATGCATTCAGGACTCGCCCGGGTGCCCCGCCAGCGTGGTCTCGTCCTCCAACCGCAGCACACGCTCTCGTAGGGACACAGGCACGACGATGTGGGCCACAACGCCGTGGGTGGCGCGCCGGCACACGAGGCCATCGCTGTCCTCGAAGAACGGCACCGCCCGCCCGGCATTGAGCGCCTCCACGACCTTGCGGCATATGGGATCCTCCCCTTCTGCCGTCGCCACCTCGCCCTTGTCGATGGCACGCGTGGTCGGCTTGGACACGTAGTTAGCTGTCTCCAGGCCCCGGGCCGTCTCTGCCCGGGTCACGGCGAAGACAATGAGGTCCGTGTCGACCGCCAAGCGGTCGGTTCACGTCGTGATGAGCCGGGACATCCCGTCTGCGAGCCAATGGGTTTGGCCGGGCTTGTACGCGATGTAGAAGGCGAGCTGATTCAGGCGCATGCGCCAGCGTGCGAGGCGTCCGTGCGCCGTCCCGTCGATTTTGAGGAGCCAGCGGAGGCAGTCATGGTCCGTCCGGACCAAGAAGCGGTCGCCCTCCAGGTAGGCTCGCAACTTGAGGAAGGACCACACGACGGCGAGGCACTCCTTCTACGTCACGCCGCAGGCCCGCTTGGCACCCTAGGGGACGCGGCTGATGTACGCGACGGGGCGAGGCCCGTCCTCTTGTTGTTCCTGCAGCAGGGCTGCGCCTACTTGCGTGCCACACGCATCCACGTCCAACACGTACTTGTGGCCGGCGCGCGGGAGGGCGAGAACAGGGGGCTGCGTCAGCTTCTCGAAGGCGATCAGCTGCTTCGCGGTCGGTGGCGGCACCGTGACCGGTGCGGTCGAACCCATGAAGTCCGTCAGGGGGGTGGCGATCCGCGCGATGTTCGGGACAAACCGTCGGAAGACATCGCACATGCCAATGAAGCTCCGAACTTGGGTGCGCGTCGTCGGGAACGCCGCCTCCCGGAGGGCCCTGGTATGGGCCTGCAACACGCCGAGGCGGCCGGGGGTGATCTCGTGGCCAAGGCATTCCACCGTCGTGCGGATGAAGCGGCACTTCGGCAGTTTGAGGGTGACCCCCGCGGCCCGTAGAAGCCCTAGCACCTCGTCCAAATGCTGGACATGCGCCTCCGGCGCCTTGGAGTAGACGATGACGTCGTCGAGATCAGGGCCTTTCAGAATCCAGGATTCTAAGCAGAATCTGGGATGTATCCAGACATATCCGGATATATCCGCTGGAATCATCTCGTCATCCAATGTGAGAGCCAAACGGAAGACACTGCTGGAAAGCTCATCTCATGCTCAGTCTCCTTGTGAAACGACTGATGAACATAAGATGTTGCTGCGGGCAGGAAGCTGCTCCTTACAGAACGGTGCTTTATCCGAATCATTATTCCGAAGCCCCTGGATCTCGAATCGAGATACATCAGGCAACGTTGCCACTTGTCGCCGGACAGGATATTGTCCAACGCCCGCTGGAGCGTCGCGGGCGCGTTGGTCAGCCCGAACGGCATCCGCTTGTAGTGGTATGCCCCTTCGTGGCAGACAAAGGTCGTCGTCTCCCGGTCGCCGTCGGCGATGAGGACTTGCTAGTATCTGGCGTTGCAGTCCAGGGTAGAGAAGACCTTGGCCTCCCCGAGGCTGTCGATGCACTCATCCATGCGCGGCAGCGGGTAGGAGTCGCGCTTGGATACCGCATTCAGCAGGCGGTGGTCCATGAAGAACCGGAGTGTTCCGTTTTTCTTGAAGACCAGGACCACGGGGAAGCCCCATTCGGAGGAGGTCGGCTCGATTACGTCGGCCACCAACTGGCTTTCAACCACTGCGGCCTCCGCTTCTCGCGCCTTTGGCCCGGCCCGCCGGGGCGGAACGCGTACGGGCTTTGCCCCCGGGGTGAGCTCGTTGTGGTGCATTGTGGCCTTAAGCGCGTCCAGCGCTTGGCCCGACCACATCGCCTCGTGCCGGCGGAGCATCGCCCGGATCCGGTCGTGGAGATGTGGAGGAGCCTCTGGCAGCGGGACGTCCGACACACGCGATGGGCTCGGTGCCGCGGGCTCGGGTGCCTCCTCGGGGGGATCCCCCTCGGGGCCGCCGGCCCCCTCGGGGAGTTCCGCCATCAGCAGGTCCCCGTGCACGGCGGCTGTCGGGAGGGGTACCGCCGGGGACCCCTCGTCCGCCGGGCGGGAACCGCAGAAGGAGGGGTCCCGCGCCGGCACGTCGACCCGCATCGGCCCTCCGCCGCCGGCCGACGGGCGTGCTGGCAAGGCAATGACGCCGGTATTGAGCACCTCGACGCGGCAGATGGCCGTCGTCGGGCGGAGGGTCACCTCGCAGTCCCCGAAGTTCGAGATCACGACCGGGAAAGCGATGTCGGGCAGAATCTCTTGGACCTCGTTGATGACCGTCGCCCGGTACATGAACATCAACCGGGACGCCCCGAACATCTGCCCCAGGCCCCCCCACCGGGTTCGCACCCAGGAAAACGTCGCCGACCGAGGCGCCAACTGCGTCTTATAAGAGAGCCGCAGGACGCGGGACGCCGAGGCGCGGCGGTCGATGCTGTCGTTGGGGCCCCGAAAGATAGCGGACGCCGTCCCATCGTGCCACCGCACCGCTTGGTCTGACGGCAGGATGGCGTGGGCATGCGCATCCAGGAAGTCGCAGCCCAGCAGGACGGGGACGGAGAGGCTGGCGACCACTTGAAAGGTGCAGGGCACGCACAGTCCCCCCGCCCAGAAGAGCAGGGAGAGCGTCCCCGAGTTTACAAGCTGATTCCTGTTCACGTCGCGCAGCCGGATCCCGGCGCCGGGCGGGTGCGGCGTGATTGCCGCGTCCCATCCGCCGGGGAGGGCCTCCGGCCGGATGACGCTGGCGCCTGCTCCAGTGTCGACGACGACGGAGGTCGCGATCATGTTTGAAACATCGAGTCCCAGGGATGCCGTGTTCCGGTAGTTGTGCAGCGTCCCGAGAAGGATCTCGGCGTCCTTGGTCGCGCGTGCCGGCGTAGCGGGGGCCGTAGTGACCGGGGTGGGCCCCTCGGTGCCGCGCGCCGCAGCGTCCGATTCCGCCCTTGGACCGGGCGGGTGGGGCAGGATGCGGGGCCGAAAGGCCGGCAACGGCCGGACGCCTCGTCCGCAGCGCCACACGGCCCGCTGCCGGGTCGCCGTAATGTAGGCCGGCCGGCGCGCGGGTTTGAGGCGGACGGCATCGGTGGGCACCCCATGAAAGAGACTGCCCCTCAGGCGTTTCCCTTGGCCTCGTCATCGGCGTCGCCCGCCGTCTCGTCAGCTTCCCTGTCCGACCCGTCGTGGGTCAACTGGCGCCACTCCTCTTCCGTCGTCGTCCCGTCGTCGGTCTCGTAGGCCTCCGGGTTGCGTTCCACCTCGTGGATGACGTGCACCCCCGTGGCGGCCGCCTGCGCGGTCACGGCGGCCGCGCCGGCACCCCCCGACGACCGCGCCCGCCGGACCGCCTCGCGCGCGTTGCGCGCGCGCTCCTGCTGCTCCGGGGTCATTATGGGGCCCTGCTCCGCCCAGTGCCCCGGGTCGTAGCACACGACACATGCCCCTCGAAGACGCATGGGGCCACCGGCGGGGTACCCGCTCGGATGCGCGGGGTCCCGCCCCGCGTGGCTGTACGCCGCGTTGGGGCGTCCCGGGAAGGGGACCGCTGTGCTCAGCCGGGACCCGGCGGCTCCGGACGCCGCGGGACCGGGGCTGCGCGCCAGTGGTGGAACGAACTCCGTCGTGCGGCGGTACCCCGTTCGGGGAGCCGGGCTCGGTCCCCACCCCGACGGGGGTGGGCCGCCGGGGCCGGCAACGAGAGCCGCGGGGCCCTCTCCCTTGGCCGCCGCCAGGGCGGCCTGTGCCGCCTGCCAATCCCAAGGGACGGCGGTGGCGTCGACCGTGGCCACGTCGCTATCCCCCTGGGGGAAGCCCTCGAGGGCCTTGGACGCGGGGGCCTTGCTCCGAGGGGTCAGCGACAGCCGGTTCCGGGCCGGTGGCTTCGGCGCCAACTTCACCTTGTGCAGGGCTCGGGAAGACTTCCCTTCACGATCCAGGTGGGCCTTCAGCTTCGTGAACGACCACTCGGCCGTGTTGTACTGCCGCGCCGCGGCCCGGAATGATTCGGAAACCCCTGACACCAGCACCGCCTTGAGCTTCTTGCCGCCCAAGAGGGCCCCGAGGGCGGCGTTAAACGCCACGATGCGGTCCCCGAACAGCCCCTCGGTTTCCCAAGCGTGTTGCTTGGCGTACTGCAGCTCGCGGAGGCGGTCAGAAAGGACGTCCTCGTCCAGGTATTCCTCCAGCAGTTCGCGAATGATGCGTTAAACTTGGGCTGGGCGGCCACCGCCGCCGTGTCGCTGCCCATTGGCACCACGCGGCGGATGACCACCATGACGGTCTCGAAGACCAGCGACTGAAGCAGGTACACCGCGGCTCCCTCGGTCACGCCGAGGGCGTCGCAGGAGTTCTTCAGCTTTCGTAGGAAGTCGATGACGCTCACCCGATCCTTGGCGTCCCAACGCCGGTCCTCCGAGAGCATCATCTCTTTGAGGTCACGCCGGTTCTACCGCTGCTGCGCCCGCTGCGTGCGCGAGAACCCGGGCGTGCGGTCGTACAACCAATGGGCGTCCGCCTTGAACAGGAGCACAAAACGGGGGTCCGTGACCCGTTCCAACCGTTGGTCGCGTCGCAGACGACGGACCGCCTCGCCCACGATGGAATCGCGGAATTCCGCCATCGACGACGCCGGTTCGGCCGTGTCCTCCAACTCCGCCTCACTGTCGAAGGAGTGGGCCCCGGCATGGACGCCGCCCGCTGGGGAGGTGACTCAACCGGGCGTATGCGCCGCCGACCGGGTGGACGCACTCAATTCCGCCCGCGGGGCCGCGCGAGGAGGCGCAGACGGCGCCTCCGGCACGGCTGCCGAGGAGGCCGTCTCGGCGATCTGGTCCCGCAGGCGGCGAAGCTCCCCCAGCTCTTGTTGCATATCGGCCATGAGCAACTGCGACTCGGTCGTGTCGGCGACCGGCTCGGGGCGACGCCCGCCCGCCCGACGGGACCCACGCGTGGCTTTACCACGGCGCCCCGCCGCCCATGCGGAGAACGTCTCCTCCGCCTCCGTCGTGTCCAACTCCGTCGTCTTCGCGTCCGCCCGTCGGCGCGCGGCGGACGCAGGGGACAGACGGGTCGCACGTGCGTCCCGGCGCCTCGGCGGGGCGAAAACGCCGCTCCGACGCGCCATGTCCCGGGGGGTGTTCGCGGGCCCCCCCGGACCCCATTGGGATGTCATCCCCGTCAGCCCCTGGTCTGAGTCGACGGCTAGGTCGGTCGCCGCGGGATGCGCGTGGTTGGGATCGAAAAGCGACGTGCCGTCCACCGTCGCCACCGAACTACCGCCTGCCGTCGACGCCGCCGGGCCCCCTCGCCCCAGGGAGAGGAGGTCAGGCAAGGATGGCAGCCCGCCCCTGCCGTCCGGCCGGGCCCCGGCAACCGCGGCGAAGTCACCGTCGCTCACGACCGCGCGGGGAGCGCCCCCGGCGAGGGAAGAGGAAGAAGAAGAGGAAGCGACGCGGTCCATGGCCCCGAGGGCCGCGGCGCGTGCCTTGAGGCGGTCATACAGCGGGCCGGTACAACCTCGAGATCGGGGCCGAGGGTCGTGCAACCGGGCGTGGGACCAAACTGGTGTCACCCAGAGCGCAAAATGTAGCACAACCCCGTAGCCGTGGCTACACGGTCCCGAGGAGGGAAGCAACCCACCGCGGCCGCCCCAAGAACGTGCCCCCTATAGGATCACCCGATCCCGGAAGAGGGGCCGCCAAAGGTACAAGACAACAGGCACGGCTTACTTGCCGGCGACGACGGTGCCTCCCATTGTCGTCGCCCTTCGTCCTAAATCGGGCGGAAACCGTTGCGGGGGCCCCACTCCCCTAATGGAGTGGCCCCACGCAAGCGGCAACGTGAACGCCGTCGTACACGACCAGCCGCACGACCCCCGCAACCACGTCCAGCTCGTCCTCCGCGGCAACGTCGGCCGCCGTCACTCCGACGAACAGCACCAGCTGCACGCCGCGCGCATGCGGCAACTTGCACACCGTCCCACTAGGTATGCCGCACCACACCCTCCACCACGTCCAGCTCCACGTCCGCCGCAGCCACGCAACCACTAAGAACCAATGCCACGCGGAACGCAAGCAGTTGCGTGCAAGCCGTGCCACACGACAAACTGCACCACCCCCGGTACCACGTCGAGTTCCACGTCCGCCACCGCCACGCCGGGAAAAAGCACAAATTGCACGCCTACGGCAAGCGGCAACTTGCATGCCGTCGTACACCTCCCGCGAGTTCCGCCTCCACCTCACCTCTGCCTGTCCGTGGCCAAGTCGAAGAGACAGTAACATGCGCCGTCGGGCCGCTTGTCGGAGGTCGCCTGAGTTTCCCCACAAGATGCCGCCCCAACCAACGCCAAGTCCGTGCGTTCCGGGACATTCTCATGAAATAGGACGAGGCTCCCGTGACCAATGTATGAATTCAACCGGTCCACGAAGCCGCGCCTGCGATTGGACGGCTGGCCGTATCAGGTGTTGACAGCACGTTTGAACACGTTTGCTGCAGGTCCGACCTGCAAACGGAGGGGGGTCCGAAGAACAGGGATCTGCCATAGCTTAGGGTTGCTCAGAACGCCCGGGGCGTCGTTAAGGGCGTCGTTGAGGGCGTCACCAGGGCGTCAATGGGCGTCGCGCTCCCCTAACGCCCCACCTCAAAAGGGCGTCAGCAAGGCGTCGCGAAGAGAAAGTTTTCAGGGGGGTCTACATGAATCAGCCGGTGGCGGCTGTGCACCTTGGTTGGGGACAGGCACCCAGTCTTGAGACAGAAAATGATGTATGAGTGCACAGTATAGGTGCCACTTGAACCACCTCGTGAATACTGAGGGTGCTACTTGGGGCGTCGTAAGGGCGTTTTGGCTGCCTAATGGGGCGTCAGTAAGAGCACACCCAACAACGTCGGTTGCGAACCGCTTTTGCGTATTATTCGTTAAACGTGGCATATTTGCCAGTTATGGGCAGAGGTATGGGAAAACCGGTCATCCCACCAACGTCGCGAACCAGATCT
>Ga0209831_1004370_pt1 | contig 11102 bp, 11 predicted proteins | sample Maine_Asex4_meta_FD_187451 | JGI IMG/M metagenome (GOLD analysis project Ga0209831, IMG submission 187451) | Marine algal microbial communities from Maine, USA - Maine_Asex4_metaG (SPAdes) (version 2) | ecosystem: Host-associated > Algae > Red algae > Unclassified | place: Maine, USA | collected...
GGAGGAACGCCGCCGTCTTGGGGTCGAAGGGAAACGGCTGGGTGTTCAGCGCCCGTACCGTCTTGTTCCCCTGGAACAATCCGCAATCGATCAGGCAGGCCGTCCTGCCCGTATCGAGCATCGAGCACGACCCCGTGACCGTCCCCGCCGCGCCGTAGAAGGAAAGTGTCGTCATCGTCGCCTCGCTCGCCTGTCCCAAGGGTTCCATAAGAGGGGGAACGGACCCGCGAATGCAAGGCGGGCGACGAAGTAACGACACGGGGAGGGCGCGTCGAACCCCGTTATTTCCCGCCATGGGAGCGGGGATCGCAGGGCGATGTATGGTTTTACTGGAAAATGACCCGAAAATCGAGTAAACGATTCGCGCTGAGTTACCAAGAATCGCTGTCGGTTACCTTCTTCGAGGGTCGGGTGCAGGATTTTGCTCTGACTGTGCCAAAGCTGTCGCATTCTCGCGGGCAGTGTTCTTGAAGGAGTTATCACGATGGCCAAAGGCACCGTGAAATGGTTCAACCCCACCAAGGGTTTCGGCTTCATCCAGCCCGATGGCGGCTCGCGCGACGTGTTCGTCCACATTTCCGCCGTCGAGCGTGCCGGTCTGAGCAGCCTCGATGAAAACCAGAAGGTCGAATTCGACGTCGAAGCGGGCCGTGACGGTCGCGAATCGGCGGCGAACCTCGTCCTCATCGACTGATACGCCGACAGGCACCCCGCTTGGAGCGATTTCAGGGGCAATGGCTACGTTGCCCGACCCGGAAATCGCGACAGGACAGGAAAACGGAGCATCCTGAACGATCCTTTCATCGTTCGGGATGCGCTGGACGCTCTCAAGGTCCCGCTTCGGCGGGGCCTTTTGTTTTGGAGATCTGCAAGCGGTCCGAACCCGCTCGAATTGTCGCATAACGGGACAGAAGCCCGAAAATCGCCACATGGCCCCGCTCTTGCTTGTCGGAACGGCATATGGAGGCGCCGACCCGAGCGGTGCGATGAACGAGGGCCGATCCGATGACGAAACATCTATCCGTTATGACACTCGCCCTCGCGCTGGCGATGGGCGCGCCGGTCGCGGCGACCGCGCAGAACGACGACGCGTTCACCCGGGGCGCAGCCGCCTACGAGGAAGGCGACTACACGCGCGCGGCCCGGCTGTGGGGACCGCTGGCCGAGGATGGCGAGGCGGAAGCCCAGCGCAACCTCGCCCAGCTCTACCGTCTCGGCCTAGGGGTGGAGAAGGACGACGAGCGCGCCTACGACCTCTACGTCGCCGCCGCCGAGCAGAATTCGGTCGATGCGCAGGTCAACGTCGCCTTCCTCCTGCTGACCGGCGAGGGGGTCGGGAAGGATTCCAAGCAGGCCGCCTTGTGGTTCGCGAAAGCCGCCGATCAGGGCGATGCGCTGGCGCAGTTCAATCTGGGCCTGATGTACGAGAAGGGCGTCGGCGTCCCGCAGGATCGCGGCATCGCCCGCGAACTCTACCAGCTTTCGGCCAACCAGGGCCAGCAACGCGCCCTCGCGCGCCTCGACGCCATCGAAGGCGACCTGCCCCCGGACGGCGGCGCGACCGCCCGGCGCGAGCAGGAGGAAGCCGCCGAGAGGGAGGCCGCCGCTGCCGAGGCGGAAGAGGAGGCGGAAGAGAAGGCTGCGGAAGCTGCGGAGGCCCGCGAACGGAAGCGTCAGGACGCCGATGTCGAGCGAGCGAGGAAGCGCGCCAGAGCGGAAGAGGAAGAAGCCGAGAAGCGCAAGAGCGCGAAGGTCGAGCAGGCCGAGGTCGAGGCCAAGACCGGCCCGATCATGATGTTCGAGCGGGTCGAGAAGGACGAGGAAGAGGCCGCCGCCGAACCCGACACCGCCGCCGTCGCGGCCACGAAGAACGCCGAATCGTCCTTCTCCCGGTCGACGCGCGCGGCCCCGGAAACCACGCCCCCCGCGCGCCGCAAGCCGCAGGCGCTGGCGACGGTCGCGCCCTCCACGATGGAGCGGGTGCCTGCCGCACGGCAGCCCGCCGCACCGACGCGCACGCCGACCATCTCGCGCGCGCCTGTCACGATGGGCCCCATCTACGAACCCTCCGCCATGCCTCGCGGTCCCGAATCCCCCGGCATACGGCAGGTGCGCGAGGCGCTGGCGCTCTATCAGCGCGGCAACTTCACCGATAGCGCGGGCCTGCTCATGCCGCTGGCCCGCGACGGGATGCCGGTCGCGCAGTTCATGCTCGGGCGCATGTTCAACCGGGGCGAGGGCGTCGAGCTGGACCATTTCGAGGCCTACAGCCTCTGGCGCAGCGCCGCCGCGAACGGCAGCGAACAGGCCGCGACGGCGCTGGCCAACTTCTCGACCCGCTTCGCCCCGTCCGAGCTGGCCAGGGCCGAGCAGAATTACCAGGCGCTCCAGCAGTGGCTCGCGCAAGGGAACCGGTAAGAAGACATGCGTTCCCCCGTCCCGGCATCGGGCGGGGGATCGTCCCGCCTCCCGGACGAAAGAGCGACCGTTTTCCCGAAATGCACCGTTCAGGGTGCCCATCATCGCCGAAACATGCCATGAAACCCGCGAATTTACCTAACGCGGAGCAGATTTGCGATGAGCGACGACACCCCCCTCGGCTTCGACACCCGCATGATCCACGCGGGCGCGGCCCCAGACCCCGCCACCGGCGCGCGCCAGACGCCGATCTACCAGACGACCAGCTTCGTCTTCAAGGACGCGGCCCACGCCGCGCGGCTCTTCAGCCTTCAGGAAGTCGGCTACATCTATTCGCGTCTGACCAACCCGACCGTCTCGGCGCTTCAGGAGCGCATCGCCTCGCTCGAAGGCGGGGTCGGCGCGGTCGCCGCCGCCTCGGGCCACGCGGCGCAGCTCCTCGCCCTCTTCCCGCTGATGGCACCGGGGCGCAATATCGTCGCCTCCGACAAGCTCTACGGCGGTACGGTCAACCAGTTCGGTCAGGCGATCAAGCGCTTCGGCTGGTCGGTGAAATTCGTCGATTTCGACGATACCGACGCCGTGGCGGCGGCGGTGGACGGCGACACCCGCGTCATCTGGTGCGAATCGCTCGCCAATCCGGGCGGCGTCGTCACGGATGTCGAGGCGATCTCGGCCATCGCCAAGGATGTCGGCCTCCCCCTCATCGTCGACAACACCATGGCGACGGCGGCGCTCTGGCGGCCCATAGAGCACGGCGCGGATATCGTCGTCGGCTCGACCACCAAGTTCATGTCCGGAAACGGCACGTCGGTCGGCGGGATCGTGGTCGATTCCGGGAATTTCGACTGGACCAAGTCGGACAAGTTCCCCTCCCTCACCGAACCGTCCCCCGAATATCATGGCCTCAAATTCGCGGAAGCCCTCGGCCCCATGGCCTTCACCTTCCACTCCATCGCCATCGGCCTGCGCGATCTGGGCGGATGCCAGCAGCCGCAGAACGCTTTCTACACCCTGCTGGGCCTCGAAACGCTGTCCCTGCGCATGGAGCGCCATTGCACCAACGCGCAGAAGGTGGCCGAATTCCTCGAAGGGCATGCAAAGGTCGAGTGGGTGTCCTATCCCGGCCTGAAATCCTCGAAGTACCACGACCGGGCGCGGAAATACCTGCCGAACGGCGCGGGGGCGGTCTTCACCGTGGGTCTCAAGGGCGGCTACGAGGCGGGCGTCAAGCTGGTCGATTCGCTCAAGCTGTTCAGCAACCTCGCCAATATCGGCGACGCGCGCTCGCTGGTCATCCACTCGGCCTCGACCACGCACAGCCAGCTGACCGACGAACTCAAGACAGCCGCCGGGGCCGGGCCGGAAGTCGTGCGCCTCTCCATCGGTCTGGAAACCGCCGACGACCTGATCGCCGATCTGGATCAGGCGCTCGCGGCGGGCTGACCCTGCGCCCCCGGCATCCGCGCGGATACCGGGGGGAACACCCTACAGCTTGTGCAGGTACGTCCGGTATTCCGCATCTGTCACCTGCGCGCCCAGCCGCGCGATTTCGGAGAAACGGACCTTGTAATACGCCGCGTGGAATGCCTCGCCGAAGATGTGGCGCGCGATGTCCGATTGCGAGAATTCCTCGACCGCCGAGAACCAGTCATGGTGCAGCCGCTCGCCTTCCGGGCTGCCCGTCTCCTCGATGCGTCGGGGCGGCTCGATGGCCCGGTCCAGCCCGATCTCGATCCCGCCGAGCACCCCCGCGAGCGCGAGATACGGGTTCACGTCGGCGCCGCAGATGCGATGCTCCAGACGCGCCCCCGGCCCGCTCGTCTCCGGCAGGCGCACGGCGACCCCGCGATGGTCCAGCCCCCAACTCGCGATGGTCGGCGCGTAGGAACCGGGCTGGAACCGGCGATAGCTGTTGGCATGGGGCGCGTAGATCGCCTGCAGGGGCCGCATCGTCGCCAGCGCCCCGCCGACCGCATGACGCAGGGCGGGCGCGATGCCGTCGGCCCCCGCGCCCTTCCGGTCGTCGAAGATGTTGTTGCCTCCGGCGTCGATCAGACTGACATGCGCGTGCATCCCGCTGCCCGCCAGATCGCCGCCATAGGGTTTCGCCATGAAGGTCGCGCGCAGGCCATGAGCGCGGGCGCAGCCCTTGACCAGCCGCTTGAACAGGATCGACTGGTCCGCCATGCCCAGCGCATCATTGGTGTGGTGGAAGTTGATCTCGAACTGACCGGGGCCGAATTCCGCGATCAGCACGTCGGCGGCGATGTTCTGGACGGCGCAGATATGCTGGATGTCTTCGAGGCAGGGCGCCAGCGCCGTCACGGCATTGAGGTCGTAGACCTGCGCCCCCTCCAGCCCTTTCGGCGGCACGGGCGGCGCGCCCGGCTCTCCCGCCGGAGCATGGAGATAGAATTCCAGCTCCGTCGCCACAACCGCCGTCAGCCCGCGCGCCGCCAGCCGTTCCACCACCGCCGCCAGCCGCGTGCGCGGGTCGTAGACGCATGGCTCGCCCGAGGGCGTCGTCATGGTCATCAGCACCTGCGCCGAGGGGGTCGGCCACCACGGCATCACCGCCATCGTCCCCGGCACGGGCCAGCCGTAGCCATCCGGGTCGCCCGTCGCGATGGCCAGTCCCGTCTCGTCGACGTCGTTGCCCTCGATATCGAGGGCGTAGGTCGACATCGGCAGACGCACCTTGCCCTCCACCAGCTTGTCGGCAGAATCGGGCGCGTACCACTTGCCGCGCATCACCCCGTTCATGTCGGGGAACATCAGTTCGATGCGCTCCACGCCGGGATGGGCGTGCAGGAAGGCTTCGACGTCGTCCATTGTCATGCGTGTCATCGGTTCTTTTCCATGCCCGCCCGCTTGCCCACCAGCGAGGCGAGGATCACCCCGACCGAGACGATCCCGATCAGCAATGTGGACAGGGCGTTGATCTCGGGTGTCACGCCGAGGCGCACCTGAGAATAGATCTTCATCGGCAGGGTCGTCGCCCCCGGTCCCGACGTGAAGGACGCGATCACCAGATCGTCGAGCGACAGCGTGAAGGCCAGCAGCCACGCCGCGACGATGGCCGGCGCGATGACCGGCAGCGTGACCGAGAAGAACGCCTGCACCGGCGTACAGCCCAGGTCGCAGGCCGCCTCCTCCAACGACGCGTCGAAGGATACCAGCCGCGAGGAGACGACGACCGAGGCGAAGCACATGCCGAAGGTGATATGCGCGAGGATGATCGTCACGATCCCGCGATCCATCCCGATGGCGATGAAGAGGAGGAGGAGCGACAACCCGGTGATGACTTCGGGCATCACGAGGGGCGCGTAGATCATCCCGCTGAACAGCGTCCGCCCCCGAAACCGCCCCGCCCGGACCAGCGCATAGGCCGCGAGCGTCCCCAGCAGCGTGGCGACGGTGGCCGAGATGAGCGCCACCCGCAGCGTCACCCACGCCGCATCCAGAAACGCCTCGTTGCGCAGCAACTCCCCGTACCACTTCGTCGAGAACCCGCCCCAGACGGTGACGAGGCGCGAGTCGTTGAAGCTGTAGACCACGAGGATCAGGATCGGCAGGTACAGGAACGCCATCCCCAGCGCGAGGGAGGTGGCGTTGAACCAGGAGAAGCGGTTGGTCATGGGGCGCCCCGGTCCTCTCGGCTGTGCCAGATGCGGGTGACGAAGATCGCGTCGTCGGTCAGGCGATAATGCAGGATATAGGCACCCCGACCGAACGGAACGACGAGTTGGCGCATACCGCTCCTGCTTGCGACAGGTCTGCCGAGTTTCGGATTGTCGAGAAGTCTCGCGCCGCTCTTTGCTATCGCACGGATGGCATTTGCCGCCGCTGCCGGATCCTTGTCATTCAGAAAAGCGTGGAGACGATCGACGTCATCCTGCGCCGCCGGAAGGTAGACGTATTTCACGTCCGCATCTTCTTTCTGGATTGGGCAATGAGATCGTGCAGATGCGCCCGGAAATCCTCCCACGGGATCGCCTCGCCCGTGCGTTCGTATTCACGCAAGCGCCGCTCGTCCTCGGTCGTATCCGCGACGACCGTCCCCTCGACCTCTTCCACGAAGGATCGCAGCACGTCGGCGGCGAGATCCGATGCCTTCATCCCCTGCTCGCTGGCGAGCGTGGCGATGCGTTCGGTGAGGGCATCGTCGATCTCGATGCGGTTCTGATCCATCGTATCCATGGCGCATCCTATCATCGCGGGGTCATGGCGTTCAAGTCACGACCCCATTCCCTGCCGCATCTGCTGGCGCTGGAACAGCACGATCGGGACGATGAGGAGCATGAGCAGCACGGTCGCCACGGCGCTCGCCAGCGGCCAGTCGCGGTTGTTGAAGAACTCGACCCACAGCGTCTTGCCGATCATAAGCGTGTCGGAGCCGCCGAGCAGGTCCGGGATCACGAATTCCCCGATGGCGGGGATGAAGACGAGAAAGCACCCGGCGATCACCCCCGGGAGCGAAAGCGGCAACGTCACGAGGAAGAACGCCGCGAGCCGGGTACTGCCGAGGTCGGCGGCGGCCTCCAGCAGGCTCTCGTCCATCTTTTCGAGCGTCGCGTAGATGGGCAGGATCATGAAGGGCAGGTAGCTGTAGACGATGCCGATATAGACCGCCGTATTGGTGTTCATGATCGTCAGCGGCTCGCCGATCACGCCGACCCACAGGAGGAACTGGTTCAGCAGCCCTTCGGTCTTGAGGATGCCGATCCACGCGTAGACGCGGATGAGGAAGGACGTCCAGAACGGCAGGATCACCAGCATCACCAGCGTCGCGCGCCATCGTTGCGGCGAGCGGGCCAGCGCGTAGGCGATGGCATAGCCGATGACCAGCGTGATGGCGGTCGAGACGGCGGCGATCTTCAGGCTGGAGAGATAGGCGTCGATGTAGAGGCTGTCCTCGGCGAGGAAAACGTAATTCTCGAAATCGAGCGCGGCGAGAAAATCGCGAAGACCCGACCACCCCTCGGACAGGTCGAATTGCGGCGTGTAGGGCGGGCGCGCGACGGCCAGATCGGACAGCGAAATCTTGAGCACGATGAGGAACGGCGCGAGGAAGAGGACCAGCAGCCACAGGTAGGGCAAGGCGACGAGGAGGCGCTGGCCCCAAGTCGTCCTCATGCCAGCAGCAGGACGCCCGCGTCCTCCTCCCAGCTGATCCACACGCTGTCCTCCCACGTGATGCCGCGCCGGTCGGCAGGCTGGCGGTTGGATTCCTGCGCCTTGACGATGGCCCCGTCGGCCAGCTCGACGTGATAGGTCGAGATATTACCGAGATAGGCGATATCGAGCACCTTGCCGCGCATCCGGTTGGCGGCGGCGGGGGGAAGAACGGAGATCGACACTTTTTCCGGTCTCAGGGCCAGCCAGGCGGTCGTCCCCGCCGGGGGCGTGGTGCGGGTGGCGGCGCGCAGGTCGGGCGCGCCCTCCATCACCGACAGGCCCACGCCGCCCCGGCTCGCATTCGTCACGCGGCCTTCGAGGATCGAGACCTCCCCGATGAAATCGGCCACGAAGCGGGTATCGGGACGCTCGTAGAGGTCGGTCGGGGTCGAGACCTGCGCCAGTTCGCCGTCCCGCATGACGGCGATGCGCGAGGATACCGTCATCGCCTCCTCCTGATCGTGGGTGACGATGACGAAGGTGGTGCCGAGCGTCTCCTGAATGCCCATCAGCTCGAACTGCGTCTCCTGCCGCAGTTTTTTATCGAGTGCGCCGAGGGGTTCGTCGAGCAGCAGCAGCTTGGGTCGCTTGACCAAGGCACGGGCCAAGGCGACCCTCTGGCGTTGACCGCCCGACAGCTGGTCCGGCTTGCGGCGCGCGAAATCCGTGAGTTGCACGAGGCGCATGATATCGGTCACGCGCTCCGCGATCTCCGCTTTGGGCGTGCCCTCGCGCTTCAACCCGAAGGCGATGTTCTTCTCGACCGTCAGGTGCGGAAAGAGCGCGTAGGACTGGAACATCATGTTCACGGGTCGCTTCGCGGGCGGGATCGGCGCCATGTCCTGTCCGCCGAGCGAAATCGTCCCCTCGCTCGGCGCCTCGAACCCCGCGAGCATGCGCATCAGCGTGGTCTTGCCGCAGCCGGACGGGCCGAGGATGGCGAAGAACTCGCGCTCGTAGATGGCGAGCGAGAGCGATTTCACCGCCTCGAACGCGCCGAACCGCTTGGTCACGTCGCGTATCTCGATCAGCGGAGCGACGTCCGGGTCGGCCCAGGGGGCGAAGGGGAGGGTCACAGCCATGATGCGGTACCTGATATCACCGGGACGACCGGCCCTCGAACGAAATCGCCCCGCCTTCCGGCTGTCTGTTCCTGCGGGCAAGATAGCGGCGGGTCTGGCGGGCCAGAACCCAGATTCCGGCGACGAAGGTCGCGAGGGCGAAGAACACGAACGCCAGCATAAAGGCGATCCCCGTCGTCTCGTTCGCCGAGTAGTACATCGCAACGCCGCAGAGCATCGCGGTCGCCCACAGGATCATCCGCAGGCGACCGGGCGAGAACCCGTAGCGGCGCCACTCGTACACATGGATCGCCAGCGTCAGCAGAACCCCGGCACTGCCCATGGCAACGCAGAGGTTCGGATCGTACTCGAACTTGACCCCCCCCGACCACCGCCCCGATCATCAGGGCGAGGGAGAGGAAGTTCAGGAAGAGATTCACCGACCCGTCTTCACCTTGGTCCACAGACGCGTGACCTTGCGGTTCAGTTTCGGTTCATAGGCGGTGACGGAGTAGAGGTTCGCCAGCGTCGCCTCGTCCGGATAGATCGCGCCGTCGCCGATGACGTCCTCGTTCAGCAGTTCCTGCGAGGCGAGGTTGCCGTTGGCGTAGTAGACGTAGTTCGACGCCTTTGCCATCACGTCGGGGCGCAGGATGAAGTCGATGAACGTGTGCGCGTTCTCCGCGTTCGGCGCATCGGTGGGGATCGCCATCTGGTCGAACCACATCAGCGCGCCTTCCTTGGGGATCGAATAGGCGATCTCGACGCCGTTATCCGCCTCCGCCGCCCGGTCGCGCGCCTGGAGCACGTCGCCCGACCAGCCGAGTGCGACGCAGATATCGCCGTTCGCCAGCGCGTTGATGTATTCGGAGGAGTGGAACTTCTGCACATGCGGGCGCACGGCCATCAGCACCTCTTCCGTCTTCGCGATGACGTCGGCATCCTTCGAGTTGGGGTCCTCGCCGATGTATTTCAGCGCGGCGGGAATGATCTCGGTCGGCGCGTCGAGCATGTGGATGCCGCACTCGGCCAGCTTTTCGGCATTGGCGGGGTCGAAGATCAGCGCGAGGCTGTCGGTCGGCGCGTCCTCCCCGAGGATTTCCGCGACCTTGGCGACATTATAGCCCAGACCGGTGGTGCCCCACATGTAGTTGATCGAATAGGCATTCTCGGGATCGTAAACCGCCGTGCGCTCCCGGATCGCGTCCCACTGGTTGCCCGCATTCGTCAGCTTGGACTGGTCCAGCTTGCTGAACGCGCCCGCCTCGATCTGGCGGCTGATGAAGGTGCCGGTCGGAACGACGACGTCGTACCCGGACCCGCCCGCGAGCATCTTGGTTTCCAGCAGCTCGTTGGAATCGAACACGTCGTAGCGCACCTCGATCCCCGTCTCGGCGGTGAACTCCTCCAGCACCGATTCGTCGATATAGTCCGACCAGTTGTAGACGTTGACGACCTTGTCCTGCGCGAAGGCGGACGTTGCGACCCCGGCGAAGGCGAGGCCGGCGAGAAGCGAACCGAGTTTCATGTGTGGTCTCCCGAATCTGTGGTTGGTCGGAGAGTAGCAGCGGTTTCGGGAATGTCAGGGATTTTCGGTGAAATCGTGACCGCGCAGCGTCGGCAACCTCGACCTTGGCCCCGCGCGCCGATGCCGCTAGCATGCCGCTCGACCCTCCCCCACCGGAAATCCCCATGTCCTCCGCCTCCGCCGATGCTCTCGCCGCCCTGCCCCAGACCTGCCGCGACTGGCTTGAAGACCGCAAGATCGAAGAGGTGGAATGCATCATCGCCGACATGGCGGGCATCTCGCGGGGCAAGGCGATGCCGTGGCGGAAATTCGTCAATACCAGCCGCAGCTTCCTGCCCGTGTCGATCTTCTACCAGACCATCACCGGCGATTACGCGGACCTTGAGGGCGCGCGGGACCAGTGGACCGAGCGCGACATGCTGCTGACGCCCGATATGTCCACGGCGACCGCCGCGCCCTGGGCCAACGACGTGACGGTGCAGGTCATCCACGACATGCACACCTATGACGGCGACCCCATCCCCGTCGCCCCGCGCAACGTGCTGCGCCGGGTCGTCGCGCTCTATGCCGAAGCGGGGTGGAAGCCGGTGGTCGCGCCCGAACTCGAATTCTACCTGACCAAGATCAACACCGACCCCAACGAGGTGATCGAGCCGCCCGTGGGCCGCACGGGGCGGCGCGGCATCGGACGGCAGGCGTATTCGATGAGCGCGGTGGACGAATACGGCCCCGTGATCGAGGCGATCTACGACTATGCCGAAGCGCAGGGCTTCGAGATCGAGACGATCATCCAGGAGGGGGGCGCGGGGCAGCTGGAGATCAATGTCGGCCATGGCGACCCCATCACGCTGGCCGATCAGGTTTTTTTCTTCAAACGCTCCATCCGGGAGGCGGCGCTGAAGAACGGATGCTTC
>Ga0209831_1004372_pt1 | contig 11100 bp, 15 predicted proteins | sample Maine_Asex4_meta_FD_187451 | JGI IMG/M metagenome (GOLD analysis project Ga0209831, IMG submission 187451) | Marine algal microbial communities from Maine, USA - Maine_Asex4_metaG (SPAdes) (version 2) | ecosystem: Host-associated > Algae > Red algae > Unclassified | place: Maine, USA | collected...
ATGCGGAAGGGGGGGGAGGACAAAGGCTGGGGACAGAGGTAAGGAAACGTTTGCGAGGGGCTGACTGCCGTCGCGCATGGCACAGTGCCCTCACTTTATTGCGATCGGCGGCCTGCCCTGGCTCTCTCAGAGTCCTCATGTCTTGGTTGGGCAGTTCTGCACTGGGGGGTGGTGCCAGCCAATCAGCGGTCAACTTGCGCTGCAAGATTGCCGGCGATCTGCACGAGATCCTGCATCTCAATCGAACTTGCACGCCGAGGCCAGTCTGCTGCATTTCTCACGACCGCCTGCTGACAGTGATCTCGCCTGAGTGCTCTGGGGACGCGGCCGCTCCTGAAATCGTCAAATTACGTCATTACAGTGAGGCACAAGCCTGGGACTTCGCCGTGTGAGCTGGATTGTCGTTGTCTTTGCCATGCGACGTGACACCCCACGAGAACAATTGTGTCGCCAGATCTCTGACCTGCCATTCCAAGTCGTGGGCTGCGATTCGTGTAACGAACCACACTGTGTCGCGCCCGAATCGCCTTAAAGTAACCAGATAAGCGCGATGGCGGAACCGCCGACGGTGGCGCGCATTTGTATGCAGCAAATCCACGCGCTCCGGCATGCTCGATGGCTGCAGCGCCAGCGCAGTGGCACGCACCCGACGATGAGTGTCACGCCTCGCGCCCTGGAGACGGGCGGCTGCATGTAATTGCCGGCCCTTGGGAGCAGCACATCGGTAATCTTGATGGACAGGGTGGCGTACTCGGCACCGTGCACGGGTGCGCTGGCAGAGACGACGGAACTAGACGGAGACCGGGACCTACATGTACTCCTAGACTGAATGCTAACGACGTGTCGTCCCGTGATGAGGTACCCGCGCCTGCCCTTAACACAGTGCCTGAGCCTCGTTCTGCTCGCCGTGCGGAGCTTAAGACGACTGATGGTGTCGGCAGGTCGGGACCCACCTCAGACACAACCATATCTTGACTGGGCGACTGCCACTGCAGTGTTGGAGGCTCCACTGTTTCCTGTCACAGAGCCTGATCAGTCTGCTCGGCAGCGCAGGTGCAAGTCTATGGCTCCTTCGACGCGCTCGCCTTCAAGCAGAATAAGTCGCCCACTACACGTCCTCGATGCTAACAACACGTCGCACAAAAAGCGGCGGACGTTGCCAGCGAAAGGACATGAGGACTCAGAGCTGCCCATTTCGTCGACGTCTGGCAGCGTTTGTCAGAAGCCGCGGTTCGGGTCCTTGAAGTCGATGCAAGAGTGGCACAGGCGCGTGGGCTCGAATTGGAATTGATGCTCGTGCTGCTCGCCCGGTGAGTGCCGACGACGGACGTCCTGAAGCCACTCATAACGTACGTACAGGACCAATGCTGCCGCCTCGTTGTCTTGCTGCTCCCCTGGACCCACCATTTAGGCTTCCACCGGGCGCTGTCGGAAGATCGGTTCTTGTGTCAGAGGACCTCGTCGGGGAATCAGCGGGGACCTATTTGTCCGGGTGGACCCAGGCGCTTGTCGATGCGCTGCTGATGTGGTTGCAGAGCAAGGTATCGAACAGGGCCTTGCCCAAGTATGCCACAGCAGTTCTGAGCTCGTTTTGGTCGGACGTCTTTTGCTACAGGCGCCCCGACTCGCGGTATTTATCCACGCATGGCGTTGAAACAAGCGGTAGAACGATGGACGCTTCCAGGGCGCTAGTTTTCGCCGGTGGATGACGCACAAGGACACCGGTCGTGCCCAGTCTTGAGGGCAACGAGTGGGTTGCGCTCGTCATGCTGTGACTTCTCGAGGCTCTCAACAGCCACATGCTCGAAGCCAGGAAGTGCCGCACGGGTACGCAGCAGCGAGCACCACAGCCAGCTCTCCTCGGGATACTCGCTGACCCGGCGTCTTGGGACGCGAGTCTCCGTAGCAAATCCGTGCGGCGGCTGCAAGACGTTGTAACGGTTGCGTCGTGCCTCGGGCACGGGCTGCCCACGACAACGGCGTCTTTGCAGTCGGAGGGCACGTTCTTCGGACGCTGCTCACCTCCATTGACAATGGTGGTGGGGCTCGGGAAACGGATCTGAATTTGACTGGCGCCACGACACTAGCGCATGTCTTCTTTGTACGATTTGCTGCAAAAGAGCTCTAGGTCGCTCTCGTGCACGGAGGCAGGGAGGAATTGGATGGTGTGTTGACCGCACGGGAGTATGCGGGAGTACATGCCCGGCCTTCTCCTTGCTCATCGCCACGGGCTCGCATCGACCGTACAGACAATTCAGGGGTACTCGTTGCTCGGTTGGTGCGGCTCGTCCAGACACCGCAAGGAAGAGCACGATTCGCTCGCGGACCACGTACGTCACGGCGACAACGGTCAGGGACGAGGTCGTGGTGCAAGTCGCCGGGCCACCGCTGCGGATCCTGGCCGTGAGATGTGCCGCAGCCTCCTCGACGGGGCGGGCAACAACCGCGGTCACGACGACAATAACGATGGGCAGGGAAAGCACTATTGGGACGAATGTACGGTTGGCGGTGGGGGACGACGCGTAGACAGTGCCAACAATGCTGAGTCGGACGAAGCTTCTGGCATTCGCAGCCATGATGGCCACGGACACGGCTCTGCTGGCGCGCGCAGAAGGAGCTCCGCCCGCGGAAGGGGTGGTTCTTATCGTGAGCGGCTGCAACGCGCCGATGACGCAAATGTCGACTCTGACAGGAACAGGGCTGGGACGCTGGCGAGCCACTTCGTTGCAAGTCGCTCTCCTCGTGTGACGCGGGGACTAGCCAGACAGCCCCGCACCGGTGGTGAGACAGTCGTTTCGTCCAGCACGCCTTCTAAGAGCAGGGAAGTGTACGTCATGACAGAGATGACAAAGCTTCTGGCGCGCCCGGGCCGAGTGGACGTGGTTCATCATCGTTTGCAGCACGCACTCAAATGCCACCGTCACGCCGCGCTCGCCCCGGTCGACTGCCATCGGGTAGAAGCAACCCCCGACGCTGTCAGGCGAGCCTGGACAGTTACAGCAGCACGGATATATTCTAGGACGCTCCGCAGCACGAACAAGATGTCCGTCGCGGTCGTTGAGGCAACCGCAAGAAGGAATGGGAGGTTCGCCTCCAGCGGCCTGCCTTCTCTCCATCGGCGTTCCGCATAGACCTAGAGAACAGCGTGTTGACATAGCCCCTAAAAGATGACAGCGCCACTAAGGTGCTAAGAATTTCTAACGCAGTCTTAGCTCTGGAAACGATCCCGTCCAAGACAGTAGGCGCAGTGTTCAGGAGCACGACGCAGTCGGCCATTGAAAACGTTGTGCCACCCATCTTTTCCGGCTCAAAAGCGGACAGGACGGTGTTGGGGGGCACATGGGTCGCAGCTGCTCGCATACGTTCCAGGAAGAGATCCCTCTGGGAGAATGGGAGGTACGTCGACGTCGAGTCCAGAAGCCGGGGAGCACGTCCATACAGAAGGAGATGTGATTGGGCTGATCTAACGTGCTCGTGAACATCGAACGACCCGGGACCTCGAGCGCCAGCAAGCAGTCTCACATGATTGCCCTCATTTTTATATATGCCGTTCTCGTGGAGAGCAACCTTCTTAGCCGCATCGGACGACATCGAGGAGCCGGCGATGGTTGACTCAATCACTTGGGTACGCTCTTAAATGCGAGCGTACCTCACATCCCGCACATCAAAAACATGAGCGCTGTTCATCGCGTGGTCCTGGCGCACTCTGCTTGTCATCTGGCTGACCATGTCGCAGCTAGTACTGGGTGCCATCCCGGGCGCTCCGACAGTGCTGTAAAACTTTGCAGCCATGGGAAAGTCAAAAATGCCTATGCATGGAAACACGTGCACGGTTACATCCTGCTTGGAGAAGGCATCATGCACAACTACTCCTGTTGTCGAAAGCATTAGAAGATCCTCCAAAATTCGCAACACGAGTAGCCGAGCGTCCGCCCCAGGTGGAGGGTAAAACAGAGGGCGAACAGAGTACTGGCTGTCCTTCAGACAAAAGGAGGAGTGCGACCCGTAGTGCCCCTCTGTGCCTCCTCTGCGACGCTGTAAAATTCCGTACTCGTCCGCAAATCATGTAGCGTACAAGACGTGCTGGTCCTTCGCCGGCATTTGTTCAGCGACTTCTACCGGAGACGAACTCAGCGTGATTTGCGTAGCCGAGCAGAGTTCTAGCCAGCTGCCTTCCGCAGCGTCGGTTCCGGGACTCATACACTTGATGTACACTGCACAATCCCGAGTAAAGCGTATGGCGCAGGAGCCATACACAGCAAAGCAGGCCTTTATGTAAGGCGGTGACCGAGACGTGGAGCACAACGACAAGGAGGAAGTGAAGTCTCCTACCCGAAGGGACGTCGGTATGGCGTACTCTTCTTCTGACAGAGTAACGTCACCTTCTTCAGCAATACCTGTGCTCTCATGTGCCTCCATGTGTTCGACTGCCGACGTACACAGCGTCATGGTGCACCTGAACTTGTATAAGTCGCCGTTGAGGTGGAAACCACGACGAAAGTTGAAGTGTGACGGATCCCGAGCCGCCAGGGTCTGAAAAGTTTCTTCCTGTCTTTCTTTAGAGCCGAGCGCTGATTCCCCGACGTCATGAAACAGAATAACGGTGACAGGGTCTGCAAAGTCCCTGACGACGTGAGCAGAAAAAGGGACATAGCCGTCTCGAGCATCTGGCAGCTTTTGCATTGTCTTTCCCTTCCCGACAAGCAGGGTCCTGCTTGTTCGCTGCCAGCGCACGGTAGCGGTTCGCTCCAATACAGCGGCGCCGACCCTGGCCAAACGCCATCTCGATGGCCACTGCTCGGATCCGCACAAGGCGCTCTCCACCTCACGCATCCTGTCGTACTGCCGCACCGTGAGGCGGCCCTTGCCAAAGAGACAGCCGTAGCAATGTAGCTTAATACTAGACTTAAAAATGCCTTCTACGTCTTCTTCTTCGGTCAGGCCGCACCTCTCAATGTATGAGCTGCTGGAAGAGACCATTTCCATGTTCACCGCGTCACCCTCATCTGAGATTGACAGAGGTTTGGCAACGGGGCTGTCATCCGGATACCCCGCGGACTCCTGCCGACCGCTTTGGAAAGCCTCAGGCGCCTGAGTTCCAGCCGCCGGTAACGTGCGCCAGCTTTGGGCGCAACTTTGGCGGTCAGGCCCAATAGGGTGCGAGGCAGTGTCGTCTGTGCGTAGTGAACGCGGCACCGGGAGCATGTCATCCTCCTCGAATCGAAAGTACGGGAACGCTCGGGGCCCGCGCTTACGTCGTTAGCGGCTCGTCATGACTGCCGCTCAGTGCAGAGCTGCAGATGCGACGTGCCGCAGCTCCTCTGCCGTCCCGCGGGCGACGAGGCGTTCGAAGTGATTTCGGTCCCAGCTGCGCCGCGTGCACCTCGTAGCGAGCTGCAGGAAAGAGAGGAAGTAACCGCTCGAAGTAGACCCCGTGCCCAAAGAATTGTGGCCCTCGTGCTTGAGCACCTGTTCCATGCCCCAAGTGCAACAGCGCACTTGACATGGTGACCATCGTCAACATACGCGCAAAGAGCATCCGCGGGCCCGCCATGGTGTTCCCTTCTCAGAAAATCAGTTGGATGTCCTCAGACAGGAGACAGGGTCTGTTCTGGGAATTGCCTGGCGGACAATCTAAAAACGTGATCAACAACGATCCGCAGGACAGCCTGTCAAACAATTCTAGAGATGAACGCCATCCAACTGTGTCAGGAGCCCAGAAGTATTGCGTAATTATTTCTGCCATACTGTTCCGCAAGCAACTGGAGGATCAGCGTCTGCAAAGTGGGGCGCAAGCTGGTTTTCTGGAATGGCGCCGGTACCCACAAATTTCGAATTGCCTCCAAACGCGTCGAGAACAGGATGAAATGGCATGTACTAGGCCGTATTCAACCCCCCTCCACACAGCAAAACTTCCAATATAGTATGGAAACGGTATTTGCGTTTTAGTCCGCGGCGCACCACTGCACTCCCGCAGTACAGACAAGAACTGCGTCCAAGACATGACACGTAGACCTCTGTGACAGCAAAATTGTGGTTCTTTCTGAGCGACGAGCGTGTCCTACGTGACGTTGCCTGGATCAATTACGCTGCTGGGAAAGTGGTGGTGTATCAGGGTTAACACCCATGTTCGCGGCGGCGCGACGAGCGGCACGTGCTGGGGTTACCGTCGTCGGTGCCGTGTGGCGCCAGCTTCGTCGGGGGTTTGCTACCCCGGCGACAAGGTGACAGCCGTGACGCGGTCCCGTGGTGACGAGGGGATGCGCACCCCGCGGCAGGTTCACACCGTGCCTTTCGCGGGTGGACGGCGGTTGACGACATGGGGTGTCCCCGTATCATCATGCTCGCGCACAGGTTTAGGCCTGACGGCAATACTCGAGTAGGGGCGCTCTACCTCGAGGTGGGCAACCGCAAGGTTGGGTTGTGCTATGGTGCGGGGGGGAGGGGGGGAGCGAGCGGGGCGGCCGAAGGCGACGTGCCCGGTGGCGGCGGCGGCGACACAATGGCGGCAAGGCGGGCGACGCGGGCGGCGCGCCCGGTGGCGGCGGCGGCGCGCCACGGCGGCAAGGCGCAAGGGCGGCAAGGGCGGCAAGGTCGGAAAGGTCGGCAACGCGGCCGGCGCGGCCGGTGGCAAGGCGCAAGGGCGGCAAGGGCGGCAAGACCGGCGGTGCGGGCGGCGCGCCCTGTGGCAGAACGCAAGGGTGGAAAAGCCGGCGACGCGGGCGGCGCGCCCGGCGGCTGAGCGCAAGAGTGGCAACTCCGGTGACGCGGGCGGCGCTCCCGGTTGCAGAGCGCCACGGCGGCAAGGCCGGCGACAAGGGTTAACACCCGGGTGACTGAACATCATGGTCGACCCCGCCGCTATGGCGGTAGACGGCGGCAATGCGAACGGCGAGGTGCACGTGGCTCACGCCGTTGCGGGAAAGGGACCCGCAGTGGATCGCTCCGCGGACCCTGACATGTTACATCAGCTTCAGCCTTGCGGCTTGCATCACGCGCACGTGGACCCTTTCGTGGTTGTCGACGGTATGCCGGTCATCGCGGACCAGAGTCTCTATGACGCTTGCGTTCGCAACCGCGCTCGCGCGCACACACGAGGTGTTCACGCACGATTCGAGGCCCTGCCGGGGTTCGTAGACGTGTTTTCAGAGCAGGGGATACCAAACCACGTTGGTGACCGCGTGGTCGAGGTCCATGGGGACCCGTCCTTCGGGAACCAAGGGCCTCAGCGCCGTGTCTACGAGGTCCAGTCGTTCTGCAACGAGGGCGTTCACTTCCAAGTGACTTTGCACCCGTTCCACCGCTTGGTGTAGACCAACGCGCTGCTGTTTCTCGTGCGTCACAATGGACCAACACCAGTTTGTACGCTACCACCAAACGCGCATGTTTCGAGTACCAAGTACGTTTTTCAACAGATCCGAGGGATGCAAATCCCACACCATTGGCCATGTTCGCCTGCCGCTTCCTTCATCGATATGATGATTAACATGAAGCGGAGAAGTGGACAACATCATGTCGCACGACAAACATCAACCAAATGGCACCTAGAGGCCCGTCGTCAAAGAGCGCCCGAGGAAGACGGCCTTTCGGCAATTGCGGAACAAGCGACAGAACGTGTCGGCTGCCGCCCCGAAGGTCTCGATCACGCCGTGTGGGATAATCACGGTTGCTTCCTCTGTGGTGGTCACCAGGCGTCAAACGACTGAGTCCAAGTGCTGTATCAGGGGTACGAGAATCCCGTTGGGGAGCACTGGTACCGAGGGATCGGTTTCGATCAGTGTGGCTTGCGCGGACTTTGGCCACACATGTGTGTACGGACCGTACTTACGGTTCAGCCGAGGGAAATGCCGCAAGACAAGTTGGGGGTCATACGCAAAGTTGCGCGTCATGGAGGTCAGAGTCGACTTCAGCCACATGCAATGACTTACTTCCTGAATTGCGGTGTTGGTACTTACGTCCGCCCACGAGACGTTGGCATGGATACCTCCGTCACTGGTGACATGGACATGTTAGATAGTGGGTATCCACGTGGCGTCCATGACGACGTCTGACCGCGGCGCCGCCGTCACGCTCGCGCTCGTCGCGTCGGGGGTGGGGCTGCTCGCGGTCGTCGCCACCCTCTGGATCGGCTCCCTGCTCCTCGCCGGCGCCGGCGACGGCGGCAGCGTCCATGACGGCAGTTCTACATGAAATGGGGCCCTTGGTCCGATAGGATCCAGTTCGGGGGCCCGTAGTTAGACACCCACGCGTCGATGATGGCTGATGCCACGTACGTGGCCGTAATTCGTCGAAAGGCGACACACTTGGTAAGCTTGGCGAAGTGGACGGTAGTATCTCAGATGAAGCGATTGCCCTTCTTTGAGGCTGGTATGGGCCCAAAGATGTCAACGGACACTTCCGTGAGAGGCTCAGTAGCCGGGAACTGCATCAGGGGCGTGGTATGTCGCCGTAAGGCGAGGCGGTTTTGAGCACAAGTCGTGCTTTGGGTGATGGTGGTCTGGATGTCCGTTACCATCGAAGGCTAGTCATATGCCTTTTGCATGGTGTGATACATCCGGTTCATACCAGGATGGGCGGCCACGGTTGCTCGGTGCTCGAGCGTCAAGACGAGATTGCGTAACGACTTCGGTATAACCTATTGGTTGCCGTAAGACGTCGGGCGATACAGAGCGTGATGCTCGTTGCGAAAGACGGCCTTGGCCGTTCCGTGATCCACGCGAGTGGACATCTCGACACAGTAGTCGTCCGTTTGCTGTGCTTCGACAACGTCGTCGAGCTCCACCGGTTCGGGTGTGTTGGTACCCGTGTATCTCCCCGTCCTGAAGCCGTTGGCCGTCTCGGTCAATGCCAGGCAAGGTATTGCTGATCCCCGAATTTTGTCCTGGTGGACAGAGACTGACTGGCGGACCGACTCTCTCCATCAATCAGATGCGCCCCTGGGACTGACTTGGTGCTCCTGATTGCTTACATGTGCCCATGCAGCCTGGAAATCAACATCAGCTCCTCTTCTGTTCTGCACTTCTGGCGAGAAGACAGTAGAAAATCTCAAGATCTCGCGTTGGCAGCTGTGCCAACAAAAGCGGATCAAGCGGCAACAAACAGTGAGTTCTGCTCGATGCAAGGTCCTGGCACAGGATGAGGGCTTTCTATTGGCTTCGATGCCTTCTTACTGTCGTTTTAAACCAATAGAGTGCTCATATTCAGAGTCAGTCTCTGTCTCTGTCCCCCAGGACAAAAATCGGAGATCAGCAGAATATCATCATGGATGTCTTCTGTCGGCGCCATTGTAGAGGCACGCGAAAGGAAGTCGGGCAACTGATGCGATGCACCAGGTTTTCAATCCATATCGAATGTGTATTCGGGAAGGCGAAGTCGCCATCGCATCAAGCGTCCGCTTGAGTCGGTCGTGCTGTAGATCCAGCTTAATGCTTAGTGATCCGTTCGGATGGAGAACCGTTGCCCATCCAGGAAGAGCCTCGGTTGGAGGACAGCCCACAAGCCGCCGAGGTATTCGCGCTCCGTGGTGGAGGAGTTTTGCTCTGCAGCAGTGAGTCCTCGGCTTCAATATCCGACAGGATGAAGCAGCTCGCCCGGTTCCTCCTGGAGGAGGGTACACCCGACTTGGTCGGCATATGCGTCAACGTCGACGAAGAGCTTCCGGTTGGCCTTTGGCAAGGACAGTACCGGTGAGCACAACAGTGCGTTGCGAAGTTCTTCGAATGCGGCGACGGCCACGTCCGTCGGTGGTGGTAGATCCGGTGGGATCTCGGCCCTAGTCAGGGCGTTCAGGGGCTTCGCTCGTTTGGCAAAGTCCTTGACAAAACGTCAATAGACGCTTCACATTCCCAAGAAGCTTTTCAGCTGGGTCTTTGTCGTGGGAAACTTGGCATGCTTGAGAGCATCATCGTTCTTGTTTTGCACGTGCAGTTGCTCTGGGCGGACAATGTGTACAAGGTACTTGGCTTCGTCGGAGAACCATGTGCTCTTTTCCAAGTTCAGGGTACCCCCGGCTTCGCTGAGGCGGTGCAGAACCATGTCAACGTCCTTGACGTGTTGTTCCGCGTTCGCGGAGAAGACGATGACATCGTCTAAGCAGACGAGGCATATCTGCCACTTTAAGCGCGAGAGGATAATATCCAATGCACGCTGGAAGGTTGCACGTGCGTTCGTCAAGCCAAAAGGCATTGATAACCAGTTGTATATACCACAGTGCGTTTTGAACGCCGTCTGCTCTTGGTCGTCCTTGCGTAAGAGCACTTGCCAGTACCCCGCGGTGCAGTCGAGAGACATAACACAGCTGGGCATCTCCCAAGGAGTCAAGGAAGTCCATTATTTGAGGAGAGGGATAAGCATCCTTCTTGGTGATGTTGTTCAGCCGACGATAGTCGAGATAGAATCGGTCTTTGCCGTTCTTCTTTGGTACGATGACCACATGGCTCGCCAAAGCACTGTGGCTACGTGCCATGACGTTGAGCTTCAACATCTTGTTGATCTGATCTGATATTATCTGCCATTCGAACGGCCCGGTCCGGTAGGGTTGAGCCCGTATGGGCAGAGCGCCTGGAGGGGTGAAGATGGCGTGCTCCGTAGCACGGATGAAGGTAAGGGTTCCATCCCACATAGACGAATTCGTCTTAAGCATGTCGCGAATCTGCTTGTGCAGGTACTCGGGAGCCTCACTGAGGTCAAGGTCCGCAAGTGGTTCACGACTGATGTCGGCCGATGAAGTATCGGTTCCATCCTTTGGACTTTCATCATCCCAGACGGCGGACAACATCGGCCCTTGGTAGGGTTCCGCAAACCCCAAGGTTGAGTTCTTGCGAACGATGAATTGGTCCTTGCCGAAGTTGCATAACTTGACTAAGAAGGGTTCGTCAGGTTTGACGATGGCTAGTGTCCATTCTACTGACCGCCTCATTTGAGCCTCTCAGGCTCATTTGAGCCTATTTTTGATGCCTCTCTGTGACCAGGTTCCGGCCTCGGCTGCTCTTTCTGAGAATAGATCTGGACTCAGCGCAGTCCACTTACCTATGGGCCAACTCGGCGGCTGTGTACGATGAAAACTCGGAGGGGGTGCCCCAGACACCCCAAAAAGGCCGC
>Ga0209831_1004375_pt1 | contig 11098 bp, 9 predicted proteins | sample Maine_Asex4_meta_FD_187451 | JGI IMG/M metagenome (GOLD analysis project Ga0209831, IMG submission 187451) | Marine algal microbial communities from Maine, USA - Maine_Asex4_metaG (SPAdes) (version 2) | ecosystem: Host-associated > Algae > Red algae > Unclassified | place: Maine, USA | collected...
CAAGGTTGTTGACCAACTGGCAAAATTTGTTTCTGGCAATCATTAAGGCTTCTCTCTAATTTTGTATTTTGGTACAAAAAAATTCAAATAAAAAATCATTGAGAAGTAAGTTAAAATCAAGGTAGGAATATTTGAATTAAAATTGAAATTTAATACCGGAATACCAAACCATTCTCTAAATGAAGTCGTTGCAATGCTCAACATAAACAAAATACCAAAAACAAACAAGCCGATAATCGAGGCTTTATTTTTGGTAGTACGCTGAAAACCTTTTTTTGCCTCTTGACTAAAAAAATACAAAAGCGTGACTCCAATAAAAACAGCTTCGATTCCAATGGCCATATAAGGAGCTGAAGCATAATTACCCAATCCAAATTGTTGTGTTTCCGCGCCAAAAATATGATGTGGATGACCTGAGAAAAAGTCTAACACAAAATGACCAATTACTAAAGCAGCACTCGCTAAAGCAATTTTAGTATCCTTAAACAATATTTTTCCTATAAAAAAAATAATAAGTACCCAGAGTATTTGAGGAATTAAATCATGGCTATAAAGCATGTCAACCGCAAAACTGTTTAAGGTGGCATCGAATACATCACTTGGTTCAGTACGTTCTAAACCTAAATAGTGAAAGGTGAACCACAACAAATCTTGTAGTTGTGAAACGATCAAAAAATATAACAAGGTTCCTTTTGGAAATTTTTGATTTGCGATTAAAGCGGTCGTGAAATGTCCTGCTAGCATAATTTATTTTTTCTTTGTATTTTACTTTCAAATTAGAAGCAAATATACAAATTACTTTCAAAATAGAAGTAAAAATGAAAAAAGAATTTCGCTCCTCTTGTCCTATCGCATCTACCCTGGATATTTTAGGTGATAAGTGGTCATTGGTGATTGTACGAGACATGTTGATTCGAGGGAAGAAAACCTATAAGGAATTTTCTTTATCTGACGAGGGGATCGCAACCGGGATTTTGGCATCAAGATTAAAGCAGCTGGAATCTTTTGGATTTATCACAAAACGAAAATTGCCGGAGAATAAAAAGGAAAATATTTATCTCCTTACAGAAAAGGGAATTGACCTGGCTCCTGTGGTTATAGAAATTACTTTGTGGGCGGACAAATATATGAAAGCGCATCACCCAAAAGTAAAGTCTTATAAAAAAATAATAGTGGACAAAGACTCGGCGATCAATACGATTCAGAACCAATATCGTGAAATTGTGGCAACGGTTGTTTCTTAAGCTGTTTCTACACGGGAATCATCTTCCGAAAAGTCAAGCTAATTCTGCTATTTGCACCAACCACTTTTGGTAGTCCATGTTGCCAATCTGCCTGCATATCATTGGGCATGTAAAACAAGGAACCGTTTGGTAAAATATAATTGTACAACTCTGTCGGATTATTCTTTCTACGGACTTGAAAGATTCTACTATCACCAACACTTACAATTGCAATTCCCGTATCAGGTTCTAGCATTTTAATCGTATCGCCGTGAAAACCCATTTTAGACTTTCCATTTTCATAATAATTCAAAAGGCAATTGTTAGGTCTAAATCCGATTTCCTGATTAATCAGATCAGCTATCGTTTCCATGTCATTACTCATGGGTTGAAAATCGTATACTTGCTCGGAGTAGTCATAAGGTTCTCCAAAACAGGCAGTTTTCCTTGCGCGCATATTTTCATCCCACGAGGTATTAGCTACTAAGTCCTCAAACAAGCCTTGAGCATTTTCAATAAAACCAGGAATAAAAACAATACGGTCCGTTATATTTTTCATCATTTTAAATTTTCTCTTTTATAGAAATATTAATTCTTATATTTTATAGTCTTCTCATTTAACCACTCCAAAATATCACTACCATCACCTTGATGATCGCATAATAAAACACGATCGCCTTTATGTTTTTTAAATAATTTCTCTCCGTGTGCCGCTGTAAAAAATTTATCCGCCCAATTATCCACATAAAACCAATCCGTTTTTAAATCCATATACGTACACCGAGCATCGGTATCCGAAATTAAAATGAGTTTTTCAATAAACCAATTCTTATCAGGAAACATCGGTTCGAGCAACTGATACATAGCTGTCTTTCTTTGTTCTAATGAATCCAGTTTCATGACCTTATCTGCAAATATATCCACCCAACCACTCACACAAGCAAGGTAATCAAAATTGGCTTTTTTCAAGGAAGCCTCTAACTGCCCATTCAAGAAAGCTGTCTTAGGCACATCATCATAATCCAAAAAAGTCCCATCAATATCGAAATACAAGATCTTTGTTTCAGGATTAGCATCGAGGATGAACTCATCATTCGGTGCTGCTTGATTAGGAACAGGATGTGACACATCTTTAACTCGATAACTAACAACATCCATACAATCTTCAAAGATCAATTGTTTAGTACCTAGATTTAAAGCACACAGGTGTCCAAATCCATAGCTTTCGAAAACACAACCCGCATCAATATTTATGGCAGGAATATCTTCTAAGTGATGTAGATTTTTTTTGATCTCCCATTTTTCATAAGGCGTATGACCGTGAACTACAATTTGGTTTCCCAACCATTCTTCATCAATATCATCATACCAATGCCGAATCCAAATCATCGCTGCCTCATCTTCGAGCGGAGCATCAGATTTAAAATTTAAACCAGCATGGACGAGCAGATAATCTTCTAAATCAAAAAAGTAAGGTAATCGATTCATCCAATCCAGATAAACCTTTGGAACATCCTTAACGTTCTCTACTTCAAAACTTGTCAAAGTTTCCTGAGGAATCGTATAAGTAGATTCTGTCTCATAGTAAGCGTCCAAAAAATACTGCTCATGGTTACCTCGAAGACAATGCACCTCAAAGCCGTTTTTTTGCAATTCAAAAATATGATCAATGACTCCTTTACCATCTGGCCCCCGATCTAAATAATCGCCCAAAAGATAAAGTACGTCTTCCTGAGAAAAGTTGATTCGCCGAATTAATTTTTTAAAAGTCTTGGCACACCCATGAATATCTGAAATAGCAAAACGTCGCATGATTTTTTTATTTGAAAAAGGAGTTCCGTATAGTATGGTCAATATACGAGAATGAAATAAAATTTTAAAGTAACTGGATTGCATAGCCTCTTAGAATGAGGCCTTAGGTCATTTCAGAGATTGGAAAAACAGTTGGATGAATAGTTCTTTTTTCATTTTAATATCTGTTTAATACAGTTTTCAAAACAAATACACGATAAATGGGAAGTTAGTTCCTGTAGATGAAATTTTCTTTAATTATCTCATGATTATCTTCGATAAATTGTTTTCTGTTAATTATTAAACTTTTGTTAGAAAGTAAAAAAATTTCTAAGCTGTTTCCACACGGATCGGGTAAACGAGCGTTTTTATTTTTTTAAGATTTTTTAATTTTCGTTTTTGATCGGTCATATTTGCATTCGGTTGGGCGTCTCGATCGGTTAAAAATACGTACTTATTGCAGATGAGCAAGATTACTATGTCACATTTTTTAATTTTGTGATTATTTGTTTTAGGTTACTTATATTTCTTCAAACGCCATTTTTTTTCTCATATAATTCGTAATATCAGATTTGAGCGATTTTATGATTTTGTTAGTGCATCTTTGAATCATCAATTAAATACAATTAAAAAACCACGAGGTCAATATTTTATTTAAAAAAATTCACCTCAACTAAAAATCTTTTCTGATGAAACAATTACTTATTACTTTACTAGCACTTTTTTCTTTTACTTCTCTTTTTTCCCAAGCCAATATGGGAAGTCAACTGGAATCTCTGATGAGTACGGGAACCGATACGCCGCTTGAGGTGGTGGTTACTTTTCACGGAGACGATGCGCCCACCGCAGATAATCTGAATTTGCTAGATGCGATCGGAATTACCCAGGGTGTTAGTTTTAATGCTTTACCGATTGCGGGCATCATTGCCACTCCGACCCAAATTAATGCACTCCTTAACGACGCTTCTGTGCGCTCCGTTTTTCATAATTATGCCATTGAAATGGAAAATCACGGCGGTACCGCTCTCACGGGTGTTCAGCGATTGCGCAGCGATCCAGTAGTGACGGCCCAAAATGGTGGACTGCCCGTTTCCGGAAAGGGAATTGGCGTGGTCGTCAACGATAGTGGGGTAGACGGCACCCATCCGGATCACAAATTTGGCCAAAATCTGGTTGAAAATGTCAGTGCTCACCTTAACCTCAATTCTTATAACAGCGTATTACCATACACGCCCATCGAAGGAGTCGTCAATACCGACGCAGCGGGTGGTCACGGAACGCACGTAGCGGGAACCGTGGGTGGAACAGGTGCCGCTTCGCAAGGATTGCACGCCGGTGTAGCACCGGGCGCGGACTTGATCGGATACGGCGCCGGAGCCGCAGTTGCTCTACTGGATGTACTATCCGCTTTTGATTATTCTATTGTTAACCAATTCCGATATGGTATCAGAGTAGTAACCAACTCCTGGGGAACAACCGGAGACTCTGGTACGCCTTTTAACCCAAATGATCCAATCAATATTGCTACCAAAAAATGTACTGATCGAAATATTGTAGTGGTTTTTTCCGCTGGAAATTCGGGTTCTTCTTCCGGTACTATTTCTGGAAATTATAAAAAAGCTCCCTGGGTAATTTGTGTCGCAGCGGGTGACAAGCAGGGCCGACTGACCGATTTTTCTTCCAGAGGAACCGAGGGAGTGGGAGGAACTGTAACGGTGGATGGTCAGACGTTTGTCTGGGAAGATCGTCCAACTATTACATCTCCCGGTAAAACCATTATCTCTACCAGAGCAATTTCACCCATCGGACTTTTGAGTACACAACAGGATCTTGATCTGATCGAGCCTGCTCACCTGGCGTTTTATACCACCCTGGATGGTACGTCTATGGCTGCTCCCCACGTAGCTGGAATTGTCGCACTCATGCTGGAGGCCGATCCAACTCTTAATCCTTACCAGGTAAAAAATATTATCGAACAAACGGCTACCAATATTCCCGGTTTAAAAGGTTGGGAAGTAGGTGCAGGTTATGTGAATGCGTACGCGGCCGTAAATCTGGTTTTTGGTAACTCGGATAATTATGGTAATTCTTTAAACTTGAGTCGAGACTTTGTCAGCAGTGTTAATACCAGTAAAACAACCGAAAATTTTAGCGTAGAATATGTACCCGGAGCCTCCAGACAAATGACTTTTTCTGTAGCTAGTGAAACTACGGCACTGGAAGCAAAAACGAAGATCACGGGAATCCTGGGAGAAACCGGCAATCTTTTAAACCTGGTTTTATTTTCTCCCAGTGGTCAACGATTCAGTGCGGGGGTACCTGTTACTTTTACACTTTCTACGGGGCGTGGAGTAGCTATCACAAATCCCGAAGCGGGAGAATGGACATTGAGTATTGAAGGTGTACAGGGAGCCGGACTTCCCGAAACAGTGGTGGGAACAATCGTACAGAGTGTCATCTCGGGTATCAATGGATTGTCGGATGTAGCTGGCAATACCCACGAATCTTCCGTTCGGTTAGCAGTTAGTAATCAATTAATGGATGGTAAAAATGGAAACTTTCTACCCAACGAATTATTGACGCGAATAGATTTAGCCGATTACCTGATGATGGGACAAGGCGTGCGACAGTTTAATGCTTCTAACGGATCCTTACAGTTTAATGAGTTAAGTGGAACGGAAAGTTTACTGGCCGAATCCGTGATGGCCACCGGAGCCGCAATGCGAGATATCTCGCAGATTAACAATCCTTTGATGACAGCTGCGGCCAATGGGTTTGATGCACAGGGATCAGTAACACGGGCCGAATTGGCATACGCTCTGGGACAGAGTCTGGGTCTACAAAACTACGCGGCTTCGCTACAAGGTGAGGAGGTAACCGTAGAAGTGAACGGCGAAACGATCGAACTGGAAGATAGCGATGCCATCCCTGCGCACCTGCGAGGATACGTGCAAGCGGCACTGAATTTAAATCTGATCAACGTACAGTATGCCATCACACAGGAGCCATTCGGTTTAGGTTTTACCATTCAGGCGCACTTTAATCCCGGAGAAGAGGTGAGCAGGCTGGAATTTGCCATCATCGTAACGCGTACCTTTGACCAGTGGCAAGCACCAACTGCTGGGCCTGCGGTAACGGCTAGTAACAATGAAAATACTGAATTTAACGGTGCCTTGGCTACCTTCCCGAATCCTGCCATTGAGGTATTGAATGTGCAAACCAATGTTTCGGATACGGCCGTCAATGGACAAATCAAACTTTTTAGTAGCAATGGTCAGCTGCTCTATTTTATCGAAAGAGAATTATTCCCGCAAGAAAACCTGGAGATCAACGTTTCTGAATTTCCAAGAGGAATGTATTTTCTACAGGTAATCACCGATACGAATGAACAATATACCGAGAAAGTAACCTTAAAACAATAGCTTTAAATAACCCCCGGAAAAGTTCTTTAAATAAATTTTTAGTATATTTAAAGATACCTTTCCGGGGTTTTTTAATTTTTAATAAAAACTGTTTAAAAACAAATCTACCAACGATGAGACGAATACTTACCCTGTTAATTACCGTTGTATTTTTTGCAACAACCTACGCACAAACTTCCTTTGAAGAAATCTTTAATCTTAATATTGGAGTTTTAAATAATCAAAATGGCTGGACGGGAAATACCTCTTTTCAGGTAGTCTCCGACGGGATGAATTTGTCTGGTTATTTTTTTGACAATATAGAACAAAAGGTCGCCGAGATTCGGTCTTCCGGAGGAAAAATTACGCGTGATAATGCGCTGACCAATCCCTTGTCGACCGGAACGGCGTATTTATCTTTTTTGGCAAAAATTAATGATAAAAATAATTTACGGGCCGTTGCGGATTATCAGGTGAGTATTGGCAAATCCGTTTTTGCTACCAGTTTTGCGGGGGTTGGATTTTATCGGGATGGTATAAGCGGAGATATCAAAGCGGCTTTACAAACCAATAATTCGGCGGATTGGGTCAACACGACTCAGACCTTTGCGGAAAAAACGGTCTACCACGTGGTCCTGAAGTACGAATTTATAGCGACGGGAAACGATCAGGTTTCCGTTTTTATCAGCGACAGTTTTATGGCAACCGAACCGGCTACTCCAACCCTGACTACCCCCGCCACCGGCACTTTACTCTTAGATAATATAGGATCGGTTGTTTTAAATTCGCATCTGACGGCGACTAGCGCGGAAGTTTTACGGGTCGACGGATTTCAGTTGGGCAATAGCTGGAATGGATTTACGACCGTACTGCAAGGAATGCCCGTTGAGCTGACCGGATTTTCGGGAAAAGAAAAAAACGAACATATTCAGCTGGACTGGACGACGGCCACGGAACATGATAACGACTATTTTACAATTCGTAAAAGTCGCGACGGTGTGGTATTTACCTCTATTGGAAAAGTACGGGGTCAGGGAGACAGTAGAAGCGAAGTCGCTTACCAGTTTGTCGACCAGCACCCTTATTCCGGCGTTAATTATTATCAACTACAACAAACGGATTTTGATGGAACCAGTACGACCAGTGAGATGATTGTTATCAACAGGTCTGCGCGCAACGCACCTAATATTTTTCCCAATCCGGCCACCGACCAGGTCACCATCGAACTGGCACCGGACGGAGCTGATCCAGTCGGCCACCTGACGGTTACGGGGAGCAACGGACAAGTAATATTAAATCAGTCTTTTGCCCGCCTTGACCAGGTGAACCTTTTTACGGGCGACTGGACTTCGGGCTGGTATCTGGTTCAATTATATTTTGAAAACGGTCAGGCCATTACCCAAAAACTGTTTGTTCGGTAGATCGAGTGCCATCAGTTTTCAGCTACCATTTTACCGTTTTGTTGGTCGCTCCTTTACCGGGTGCTTTCTTCGATGATAGCGATTTCCTCGGGGGTGAGGTCGTAGAGTTGGTAGACAAGTTGGTCGGTCTTCTAATATTCATCTGGATCATCGGAGCACTAGTGCCTCATCCCGTAAGTAAATGGTAAGCTAGGCGACGTTATTTTTAGTCTGGTTGAGGCATGACTGAACGTTTCCGAAGGATGAATGTCCATCGGACATTCAAGTGAAGGAACCGCTAGCGGACGGGATGGCCTTTGAAGCTATGCCGTAGCATAGTGAGGAATTTTCTAACCCTGTCCGATCTGACCATCGGTCAGGCGGGGAAAAGCAGGCGAAAAATAACAAGCATAGATTGGTATGGATTTACGGGATGAGGCACTAGCTAAGGATCATTAAAAAAGACATAAATGGATTATATAGATTATTACAAAGTGTTGGGAGTAGCCAAAAGTGCTTCTGATAAAGACATTAAAAAGGCATTTAAAAAACTGGCTCGTAAATATCATCCCGACCTCAATCCTGACGATAAAGAAGCGGAAAAACGTTTTAAAGAAATTAACGAAGCCAACGAGGTATTGAGTAAGCCGGAGAATCGTAAAAAGTACGACCAGTACGGTAAGGACTGGAAGCACGCCGAACAGTTTGAACAAGCAAAACAATCACAGCGGCAGTCACGACGTTCGGGGGGATCGCAGTATCGGGGCAGCTATTCGCAAAGTGATTTTGGGGGTGAAGATTTTTCCGATTTTTTTGGTTCCATGTTTGGCGGTAGCGGTGGTCGTCGTTCTCAAAATGTAAAATTTAGAGGACAGGATTATAACGCAGAATTGCACCTTGACTTAAAAGCGGTCTATACATCCCACCAAAAAACGTTAACCGTTAATGGAAAGAACATACGAATTACAATTCCCGCAGGTGTAGAAAATGGACAAACTATAAAGATAAAAGGTCATGGTGGTCCAGGAAGGAATAATGGTCCCAAAGGTGATTTGTATCTCAAATTTATTATTAACAATAATACTAATTTTAGACGGGACAAAAGCCATCTTCACCTGACCGTTGAGGTCGATTTGTATACCGCTGTGCTAGGCGGAGAAATTACAGTGGATACGCTGGATGGAAAAGTAAAATTGAAAGTGAAGCCAGAGACCCAAAATGGTACCAAAGTAAAATTGAAAGGTAAAGGGTTTCCGGTTTATAAAAAGGAGAAACAATTTGGCGATCTATTCTTAACCTACCAGGTGAAGATACCGCAGAATCTGACCAAAGAACAAAAAGATTTATTTAAATCATTAAGATCATTGAATAAATAAGTTATCATTTTAATAATCCTTAACTGCAAAAGAAAATTAATGATGGAATCTATACAACTAATATCGGTTAAAGAATTTTGTGACAGTCACGGAGTGGAACAAACTTACCTACTGACTTTGCAGGAATTTGGTTTTGTGCAAATAAAGGAAGGCAAATTCATTGAAGAACATACGCTTTCCAAAATCGAAAAGGTAATGCGATTGCACCGGGAAATGGAGGTCAACCTGGAAGGAATCGAAGTCATTCTGGATTTACTGGAACGAATGGATGGTATGAATCTGGAAATGAATCAATTAAAAAATCGACTCCGTTTTTACGAAGCAGTAGCTGATTAACGGGAATGTCCCATGAAGATCGTCTTTCGCTGCCCACACCTCAATTTTAAAGGAAGCCATACGCGCAGACACCCATTATCGGACAGTCCCACCAATGGGCAATCACGCCAATTTAAAAGATATTGGTTCTTAAAAAGGAGGTTTTATAAATAAAAAAAACTGTAAAATAGCATGTCTCTATTTTACAGTTTTTATTAATTTATTAAAATCTTATTTCCAGTTAACCATCGGCGAAAGATATCGGTAAGCCTCATCAAAAAATTCATAAACCAGACTTGACTGATCCAATAAAAGCTTATTGTTATCAATACTGTTTGCCAGCGTGGTTAATTTATTATTTGGTGCCATTTTGGCGGCTCCGGCAATTTCATTAATCATTTCAGAAATATTTTTGAATGCCTTGCTTGCCATTTCTGCGTGCTGATCACTCATTGGATCTTTACGTAAACCAGCGGCACTGTTTAAAATAATATTTCTTTTGTTATCAAAATTAACAAGATTTAATCCTTTTTCAGATTTTATGGTGTTAATTGCTCGTGTCAATTTTTTCAAGGCTGTACTGGTGTATCGGTGTGAAAGATTCATTCCTCTGTTTCTGCTATTGATCCAGCTATGATAAGATCTTAAATCTCTTCTGGAATTCCTTCTTTTTCGTTCCTTTTCAACCATATCTTTCTTAGTCGAAGCGGCTGGTAATGCTTTTATAGCAGAAATTTGTGGAAACATCATCATTTGCGAATTCCTTTCCAGTTTACCTTGTATGGCATCTTCCCAAACAAAATATTGCATAGCTTTATTGAGTGGAATGATATCTTCCAGGTCATCATAAAATTCCTTTTTCAATTCCATTTCATCGATTTCAACTTCCCAGTATTCTTCGATAAAATCAGACATATCTTCTTCTTCGTTTTCCGGGCTGTCATCCTCTGTCAGCTCTTCCTGAATGTCTTCGATTAGTTCCATCTTCTCTTCTACCAGTTCATCTTTTCTATCCATGTACTCCTTAAATACAGGATCGAACTCGATGATCTCGTCTTTGGTCAGGTCCAGTACTTTTAGCGTATTGTTACGATAGTCCATATCCATACGAGCATCAAAATAACGGGTGATATCTTCGGTTACTTCCTCAACTCCTTTTTCGGTCATAATTTCTTGCGCGCCAGCAATCGTTAAGAAAGTCATAGAAAATAATAGCGATAATACAAATAACTTTTTCATGTTTTTTTAGGTTTTAAAATTCTATTTAAAAATAATTAAAGTGTAATGTATTTAAATAGATAAATAAATAAATAAATAATTGCACCTTGTTTAAAAATACAACGAGGATGATTCCCTTATGTTCAGTATCAGTTGGAAAAATGGGGCTCAAAAAAGGAGGAATATTTTATTTTTGACGAAAAAAAATTATCTGTTTTTTCTATTTCTAAAACTATATCAATGCTACAATTTTCTGCGGTCAGCTTTTCCGAATCGGTGGTGGAGTTAATCGTAGAAAATAAAATGGAAGGTTGTTTTCTCCCGGTGAAATGCCGGAAGTTAGTAGGCAGCAAAGCAAAAAAAAATTGGCTCTT
>Ga0209831_1004377_pt1 | contig 11094 bp, 12 predicted proteins | sample Maine_Asex4_meta_FD_187451 | JGI IMG/M metagenome (GOLD analysis project Ga0209831, IMG submission 187451) | Marine algal microbial communities from Maine, USA - Maine_Asex4_metaG (SPAdes) (version 2) | ecosystem: Host-associated > Algae > Red algae > Unclassified | place: Maine, USA | collected...
ACCACACTGGAAGGTATGTTGTTAACTGGATACTTAGCGATGGATCCTGCCACTTATGGCATGACTTACTCTGCTAAAATTCCAGTGCTCCATCAGAAAGCAGTAGAGCAGAATCCTGACAATCCCAGAGCTTACTCTAATATGATAGAATACGAAATGGGGGCGGCACAGTTCTTTGGTCAAGATGTTAAGACAATCTGTGAAGAGATGAAAGAAATAATACCTAAATTCAAGAATCAAAAAATTGAAGAAGCTTTTGCCCCATCCTATGGAATAGAAAGGGCTCAGCAAATCATCGATAATTGCAAATGAAAAATCTGTATAAAGAATTACGAGTTGCCATTATTTTAGTAGTGATTATTTTCATAGTGACAGTATGCATACAGTTCTTCATATCTGGAAGCCTTACCTGGAGTGTTATCATAGAGCAAGTAGGCTATAATATATATTATGGCATTCCGCTCTGTTTAATTAATAGCAGATTATTCGATACCCTTAATAGAATGCTGCCTTGGGATACACGGCCAAAGCACCGAGCATTGGCAGGGATCATCGGGTCAATCAGTATCACCATGCTATCATTAGTGATTCTTAATTTTATTCTATGGACCCTCATCATGGGTAATGATATGAGTGTCTTATGGTTAGAAAGAAATAGAGGATTCTATGTGATCGGTCTGCTCATCACTGTCTTAATCTCTCTGGCCATGCATGCCATCGGATTCTTCTATGAAATCCAGCGAGAGAAGGTCGTCACTCAAAAGCTCAGACAAGAGAACTTGGCATCAGAGCTCAATGCCCTGCGTGCGCACATCGATCCACATTTTTTATTCAATAGCTTTAATGTCCTATCAGGACTCATAGATGAAGACAAAGAAAAAGCGCAAAACTTTCTTTCAGGTCTTTCTAAAATTTATCGTTACATACTGGAGCAACGCAATGAAAATACGAGTACGATTAGAGATGAATTAGATTTTGCAACTAAATACCTTGATCTACAGCGGACCAGATTCGAAAATAGCATCATTCTAAAGACTGATATTGACCCTGAGTCACAGCAGAAAAAAGTCCCATCTCTTAGTCTGCAGCTCCTATTAGAGAATGCCATCAAGCACAATGGCTTCGATGCAAAAAATCCTCTAACAGTAGAAATCTCTACAGATGAGAATCACTTAACTATATCTAATAACTGCAAATATCGAAGTCATGTAAATGCAAGTAATAAAATGGGCTTACAAAATATAAAAGATCGCTATAAACTCATGAGTGATAAAGAAATAGAAATACGCGCAGAAGAAAATACATTCACTGTACAACTTCCATTGATTTGATTAAAGCCATTATCGTAGAAGACGAAGCTGTAGCTGCCAGACGGATGCAGGTGATGCTAGAAAAAGAAAGTATACAAGTCTTAGGTATATTATCTTCTAATCAAGAACTCACACATTATTTATCTAATGCTCCAGAAGCAGAAGTCTTCTTCATGGACATACATCTGAATGATGGTTCTGTATTCGAGACATTGCAATCAGTTGACCTTAAGACACCAATTATATTTACCACTGCTTATGATGAATTTGCCATTAAAGCCTTTAAGCAAAATAGCGTTGATTATCTATTAAAGCCTATTGATCAGATGGAACTGCAAGAAGCTATTGAGAAATTCAAATCTGTCTATCAGAAAAAAGCTGCTTTTGACATAAGTGCTTTGAGCGAATTAATCACACAACAAGCAAAGTCTTATCGACAAAGGATCAAAGTTAAAATAGGTGATAAAATCAAAAGTATAAAAATAGAGGACGTCGTCCTGATCTACAGTGATCAGAAGATCACATTTCTCCGCACAAATGATCATAGATCGTATCCTCTCGACATATCTGTGGAAAGCATCTCATCCGAGCTTGATCCCTCCCTATTCCAAAAAGTGAATCGCGCTCAGATCGTCAATATTAATTACATTTCAGAAGTGATCAGTTTTTCTAACAGCAGGCTAAAAGTCATAGTAGAATCTACAGAAAATTACGAAATTATTGTTGCAAGAGAAAGAGTTAAGGAGTTTAAAGATTGGTTGGGATAAATAAATCCAGAATTAAATTTATTTTACTAACTTAGATTTGATCAAATCATGAATCATGGATTCAGAAAAACTAAAATACCTTACCATAGAAGAGCTACAGAAGCAAGAAAATAATATGAAGCGATTAGTGTGGCTATTTGTGCCCATCATTGGCGGCTTATTGTACTTTAATCTTCAAGAATATCAAAATGGCAAAGATCTGATCAATACCATGTCGATCATAACCATTTGTGCCATTGGTGGGTTAGTTTCACTATTTCCTAATATGAGTTCTATTAGAAGAGAGATAGACCAAAGAAGGTAAGTAAAACTTAAGCAGTTAAAATCTGATTTCCATCTTCATCTCTGAGTCTCTCGCCGCTATGCAGGTACCAGTGCAAATGTTTTGTCGTCTGATAATTACCCACATTTGATGAGATACGACAGCCACCAAACTTTTCCTCTAACATCTTAGAAACTAATGATATCGCTTTAAAAAAATCATGATTTAACTCTTCAGTATTCGGGTACTCACTGAGAGAGTTGATGTGCATTTTAGGTATGATGACAACATGCTGCTCAAAATAAGGCTTAGTATGGTGGAATGCCATGACAAGCGAAGATTCAAAAATGATATCCACTTTCACTTTTCCACTAAGGACTTGGTCACAATAAAAATCAGGCATATTTATTATTTTAATAATCTCCTTGTATGAATTTCTTTGCCCCAGCTACCGTCTCGCCACTTTCTAAAACTCTTAGTCCTCTCTTAGTTTCATTTCGTAACGCTTGCTCTATGCTAAGATCCCACTGCTCCAGCGCAGACATTCGGTCAGATCGCATACAAGTCTGCGGAAACTCTGCTATCTGTTTAGCCAATGCTATCGCTTCGGCAAGTGCCTGACCAGAATGAGTCAGTCTATTGACCATGCCCATAGCTTTTGCTTCCTGACCATTCACGCCTCTTCCTGTCAGTATCATATCCATAGCATGACTATGACCAATGAGCCGTGGCAGCCTTATCGTGCCGCCATCTACTAATGGCACTCCGAACCTTCTACAATAAACCCCAAAAACTGCATCCTCTGCAGCGACCCTCATGTCACACCACAGTGCTAACTCTAAGCCTCCTGCGACTGCATAACCTTCCACAGCAGCTATAACAGGCTTAGATAGTCTGAGTCTAGATACGCCGAGTGGAGCTCTGCCTTCGTTCTGTAGCTGAGGAGCTGTACTCAGATCACTAGCGATGGATTTTAGATCAGCTCCAGAGCAGAAGACACCATCCACACCGGATAATACAGCCACTTTATAATTCTCAACTCTATCAAAATCCATAAATGATTCATACAGTAGATCGGCCGTTTCTCCATCTATGGCATTTTTAACATCAGGTCGATTGATTTTGACAATGAGGATATTGTCTCTTGTTTCTGTGACTACTTTTGGCATGATAGATAATTATAGCTTAAATAAAATATTTTCCTCTAAGTTAGAAAGTGTATCGCAATTGTTCGTTTTACTAAATAATCTCAGATGCTTCCCTACTCCCTATTGTTCTTTTCACTTCGCAGTTTGTTTCACTATATCTTCTTTCAATCCTTTTAATTTGCCAAATCTACTAAAGGCTGATGCTCTCATATTACATCTGTTAGCCAGTTTTATTGTCAGTGATTTATTAATATTTCATCTGTAGCTAAAGATATTAATTACCGAGAACTTTTAAATTTTTTTTGATCGTTAAGCTTTTGGTATTTGGTTTTCTTCTATCAAATAGGAAATAATTACTATGGGATGCCTCTTTTCAGAATACTCAATTCATCTATGCGCATAATCATCAATTAAGAATTCTTCTCTCCGAAGAACGAGGAGATATGATCAGATATATTTTGTCTACCATTTCTTATTCCGATTCCCTTACTTCCTTTTGAGTAATTATAGGTTTACCGTTTAATGCCTGAACTAATGTGGATGTAGCAAGAAGACCATAAAGTATTGAAATAACTATTATTGCTTTTGTGTTTTTAACAACATAGAATGAAAGCAATGGCAGTAACTGTAAAGCGTGCATTCCTATGAAGTGCGAGACTCTTAAATCGCCTACAGTTTTGCTCCAACCTATAATCCACCAATTCGAATTATCATTGATTGCACCAACGCTATGACTCATCTGGGAACTCATTAAAGCTCCTTCAAATGAAAAAACAACAAAAATCAAGATTCCTAAACGAATGCCCCAAACATAATGACTTGGTAAATTTGGAAAAGACTGCGTAAAAAAGAGCAAGCCAATATAAGCAGTATAGAGCGTAACCACTACGGCCGCCAAACCCATTAACGAATAGAGTACTGAATAGAGTGATGTGTCAAAGTTGAAGTGTGACAATTGCCCTTTTGAGGCTTGAAAAGTAATATATACCAGTTCAAAACCGAACAATATAATTACTGTCCAATTAAAAGGTGTGACATTAAAATCGGAGAGATAATGGCAGTACCAAGCCATAGTCCAAGAGTATAATCCTATTGAAACTGCGAATTTGAATGGCTTGAACCAAGCATTTACTCCATGAACTTGTGTGGATGTTGTTTTGGTAAGGACGATACAAGCTATTGATAGAATTATACATAACCAGCCAAAATAAAATAGGTGCTCATTACGCACTTTCAATTCCCTTATAAAGCCAACCACTTCTTCAATCATAGTTCAGTTTTTACTCAAGCTTGTATTTCGGCACAAAATAATTTAAGCAAAAAAGCATTGCTCCGTAAGTAAAAATCAGGGTCGGCATATTAGTGTTAAATCCTAAATCAAATTCAGGAATACTTAATAAATCTCTAAAAGAACGCGTTGCTATGAGTAGCATAAAAATAATTCCATAAGCGAAAACAGAAATTATAGCAACTCTATTTTTAGTGGTTCGAATAATACCCTTTTTCGTTTCTTCTCTAAAGAAATACCAAAGTGCTGCAACGCTGAATATTGCTTCTATTAAAATGGCTAAATATGGACTGGAAGCATATAAGCCAAGACCAGCTTCCATTGTACCTGCTCCAAACAGATGATGCATATGACCAGAAAAGAAATCTAATACAAAGTGGACAAAGACTAAAGCCATACTTACTAATCCTATTTGTGTGCTTTTAAATATAAATTTTCCAATTACGAACACAATAGCTAACCAAAAAAATAGAGGCAACAGATCGTGACTATATAGCATATCAACTGCCATATTACTTAAAGTAGCATCAAAGGCATCACTTGGGTCGGTAGGTTCAAGTCCTAAATAATGGAAGGTAAACCACAATAAATCCTGTAATTGTGATATGATTAAAAAATATAATAAGGCTCCTTTTGGGAATTTTTGTTTCGCTATTAGTGCCGTTGTAAAATGTCCTGCTAACATAATTTCTGTATTTTTGCTTTCAATTCGATAGCAAAAGTAATAATTACTATCGAATTAATAGTAATATTTTATATAAAATGAAAAAAGAATTTCGCTCAAGCTGTCCAATTTCTTCTGCATTAGATGTTGTCGGTGATAAATGGTCTTTGTTAATTATCCGAGACATGTTGATAAAACATAAAAAGACTTTTAAAGAAATATCTGATTCGGACGAAAGGATAGCTCCAAGTATATTGTCTGCCCGATTAAAATTATTGGAATCCTATAAATTAATATCAAAAACAAAATTACCTGATAATAAAAAAGAGAATATTTATTTGCTAACAGAAAAAGGCATTCGTTTAACTCCAATAATCATTGAACTTAGTTTGTGGGGAGATTCTAATATGCGAGAATTTAATAAAATAGACGATATAGAAGGTTTGAATTCAGATAAGTCTTATGTTATTCAAGCGGTTCAGGATGGTTATAATTCTATGTTACTCAATTTCCGATAATATTGCTCTCATATGGCACACATCTATAATGGTATCCTTGGTTTCTGTGAGGTACGAATAGATATGCGATCATATCTATTGTTGAACTATACACCTACGGTGAAGCCCTCATCGTCAATTACTTTTCTTGGTAGCCTCTGTGCAGCATATTCGATATTAATTAATTCAAAAAAGTTATTTATTAATACGTCTCATAAAAAGCGAAGTCGACAGTGACTTAAAAGCACAACATTCAGACTTACTATCCATCACCCTACCTATGATAAACCGAGAGAAGGTAGAGGATAAATCTGAGCAAACCATCAGGTCCTATGTTCGAGCTGTAGATCGTAGATCAACTGATACGCTTTCACGTTTAAAAGCTCCATCGTTAAAGCATAGCGAGCAGTTTTGCTTTGATTCAAAATACACGTAGCCTTGCTCAAGCATCTGTGTAACGTGCAACAAAATCAAAAATGTCATGGACTGCTACGCAGCAATGAAATTTGTTGCTAAGTGTTATATTGAGTATTTATTTGAATAAATCAAGATACTTTTCTAATTCAATCATTCCTATCTTCTTTCTCCTATTTCTAACGCTATCAATATTATCTACTTGATAGAGCTCACCATTCCTAATCTGAGAGCCATACAATTGTGGCTTATTCTGATTCATTAATAAGCGGTCTGTTAGTAATGCAATTTGTTGATCTGTTATTATCCCCATAGGAACCGCTTTCTTGAAATAGGGTAAATATTCTCTCATCCAAACTTCATTTGAATGTTGGATAGTATAGAATAGAGCTCTTCCATGAATAGGGTCCAGATCATTAAATAATTCCTTTTTACATTTAGAAAACAAACTAACAACAATTTGCAAATTTAACTGGTCAATCCCCTCATCAATACCTTCTAATCCATTTTCTCTGTTTTGCTGGTCTCTTTTAAACACAGCTTCCAAAATATTTTTCTTATCACTACAGTCTACAGGAACTAAAATAATATTTTCTTTATTCGGTTTATTTGACACTTTAGATTCCAAATTATTCATCAAGTCAAAGAATTCTTTATCTTTCTCAGTAGCTTTGTAGAGGACCATTTTGACTAAATCTCCTTTAATATTCACATAATAATCTCTTTTTATATCTCTAGGGTTAACCTGAAGATATAGAGAATCTATATCAATTGACCTTCCAGTTGAATCATAAACTAATAAATTGGCTGGCATTGGAAAAGTTTTGGTTTTCACCCACTTCATAAGAGTTTCATCGTCAACCTTAATTAATTTAGATTGTGTATTGTTTATACACCCAATAGAACAATTAAGAATTGCACTAAGAATAATTAACGTAAAAATGAATTTCATTTTTGTGAACATATTTTTATGGGATAATTTTGTGAATCAATTTCGTCGATATTCAAGATAACGTGATGGGTGTATGTGACGTGCTGTGCGTTGGCTTTTGCTATTGGCTGCATGACATCATGACACCTTGTTGAACCAAACACCTATGGTGTAGCCCTCACCGTCAATTATTTTTTGGTAGCATCCCTGCAGCATTTAAATATTAATTACATTAACAAAATTATTTTTGAATACGTCTCAAATAAATGTAAAGTCGACAGTGACTTAAATGTACAACATTCAGACTTACTATATATCACCTTAGCTATGATAAACCGAAAGAAGGTAGAGGATAAATCTGAGCAAACCATCAAGTCCTATGTTCGAGCTGTAGATCGACTGGTAAGCTTTCACGTTTAAAAGCTCCATCGTTATACCATAGCGACCAGCTCTGCTTTGATACAAAATACATATAGCCTTGCTTAAACATCGGTGTAACGTGCAACAAAATCAAAAATGTCATGGACTGCTACGCAGCAATGACATTTGTTGCTAAGTGTTAGCTCGAGTTATTCATTTATGCTAATTGTTATTGATTTACCTAAACCAATTTCGAACAATCTATAGAGTGTTGAAAGCTGAATGTCAGTTTTTCCATTTTCAATTCTTGATATATAGCTTTTCTTTGCTCCAATCTTGTTTGCTAATTCTTCCTGAGTCAGTTTTGCTTCCAATCTTTCCTCTTTCAATAATTCACCAATCACAAAAGCTTTGGCTTTAACTTCAAAATCATCACGAGTTTTTGTACCGATTTTACCATATTGATTTTTTAGGTGTTGTTCGAATGACTTTAGGTTTTTATTCTTTTTCATCACAATATTGTTTTTGAACTTTTGAGGCTTTATTAATCTCTGATTTAGGTGTTTTCTGAGACTTCTTTTGAAATCCTTGAAATAAGATTACCAAGCTCCCTTCATCATAGCAAAAGAAAATCCGATAAATGTCTGAGCTTTATTTGATACGCAAGTAAAAGAGATTTTTATGTATTGTTGCACCAACATACTTGCTTGGCATCTGTTTAGTGTATTGTAAGTAATACAAGCCTTAGGTCAACTTTCGATTTAACTTTATCATCAATGGATTCATAGAACTCATCAAAGTGAGATTTGTAAAAAAGCAAATTCCTGATTTTCTTCACCTCTCAAAGTTAACTAATTGTGGAACAATAATCAATATTTGATTGAGATGTCATTACGTTTTATCACTAACTTCATCCCCGAAGGGTAATAATTATAAGGCTTTCAGAGGTTCAAGCACCTAAACTGAGAACTGCTGGTAAAAGACTATGTTTTTGAGGAGGAACTCCCCCCGGGGACGCACGTCTACTTCAGTCCACCCCACAGCGTGGGTGCAATTGTAAAACCAATGTAGCTCGGTACTTTTTCTCCGAAAGCCAGATTGTACTCCAAGGCGAGGCGCAGGTGGCCTAATTCGACACCGATCCGAGGACTGATACCAAATGAATTGCCCGCGTCCACATCATCGGGGTCAGGATCCATGCCGGTACCCGTGTCTACGGTAATGGTACCACCGCCGTATAAGCCCACGCCGAAGCCAGCGAAGGGACGAACGGCACGATCATCAACGAAGTAATAGTCGCCGGTCACGGTATAGCTAGCGGCTACACCGACGTCTACCATTTCGTTTTCGACGTCGCTACCGAAAATGCCCATTTCGAAATTGAGGCCCGCGCTGATTCGGTCCGAGACGTTGTACCGCACCTCCGTGCCTAGCGAAAGGCCGCCGACGTATCCCTGACCGATGGGAGAAGCGAAGCCAAGTTGAAGGACGTCCCACTCGAAGGCGCGGAAATTTTCGGCTTGAGCCGATAGGGTTGAAGTTGCTGCTGTTAGCAGCACCAGGAAGAAAAATTTAGGTAACATATATTATATTAATGAATTAAAAAATGACCTCGGACCTGATTTATTCGGGGCCTTATGCAAGGGTATGACAGTGTTTTACTGTAGTAAATTACCTCCGTACCGTATTATTTCTCAAGTACCAGTACTGGTCACATTGGCCATTGGTCAATACCCGGCCCTTCACGGCCTCAAGCACGGGACAGACCAGATTCTCATAAAGCGATTTTAAGCTAATGTCATTACGTTTTGTCACTATCTTCATCCCTAAAGGTAGTAATTATAAGGCTTTCAGAGGTTCAAGCATCTAAACTGAGAACTGCTCTCATGAATAACAGTTGGAGTTACTTCAATTTCATCACTTTAAATCTCATTTTTATCTACTTCATACCAATCAAGACATTTAATTTGAGCACTAATACTTGATTCCTTTTTCTTGTAACCTTGAACATAAATTGCAACTCCCATTAAATATTCTTTAGCGACATATGTCGTGCTGACGAAGGAAGCATGATCGTGATCCTGGCTTGTTACATTCCGTTTTTCACCACTATTTTGGTCTGGTAATTACCTTTATTCGTCTGTACTTTAATTATATAATTTCCTGATGGAAACTCGGAAACACTTAAATTATTTGAATATCCTTTTTTCAAAATCTGACCATGGATGTTATAAATCTCAAGGGTTATAAGAATTTCATCATTTGATAGTTCAACATTTATGTTATGGTTTGATGGATTTGGATATAAGAAAGGTTCTATATTTTGTTGTAATTCAAATATTGAAGTAGTTATTCCAAGTTCCCCAAACCAAATGTCTGTGTTTCCGTTATTGGATGCTATGTCTAAATCATTTGAGCTACTATGACCTGCTAAGAGAATTTTGTCTTCCGTTGTAACTATTTGAGTAAGTCTATCTGAGTTTGTTCCTCCAAAAGATAGAGAATTCTTGATAATTCCATCTGCGGAAAGTTGTAATAACCAAAAATCATTATTCCCATTATTTGACTTCAAATCACCATCACTTGAAGAACTGAATCCTGTAATAAGTAAATCATTATTGCTTAACTCTCTTACTTGTGTAGGATTGTCAATTTGAGAACCTCCATAGTTTTTTTCCCAAATTACGTTTCCATCGCTATCAATTTTAACTATCCAATAATCACCATTGTTATCGCTTGGGTCTATGTTGTATGCTCTGCCTATTACTATTATATTTCCATCTTCGGTGAATATTGATGACGTAGCCACTTCAGAACCTATTCCTCCATAATTTTTATCCCAGAGTTTATTTCCGTCCTTATCAATTTTAATTATCAAATAATCAAATTCCCCATTGTTGGATGTAACCATTAAATCACTTGATTCTGAAGAACCAATTAGAAAATACCCATCATTAGATTCAAGTATTGTTATTGGCCATTCCTCTTTAGAGCCTCCATATTCATGATTCCAAATTAAGTTTCCTTGTTGGTCTACTTTCGTTAACAGAAAGTCATCCGCTGTTTCTTCTTTTTGACTTCTTGAGAAGATGAGAAAATCTCCATCACTACCCTGAATTACTTTTCTTGAGTCATCCCATAATGTATCTCCAACTGTTAAATCCCATTCCATTTCTCCTTGGTTGTTGATCTTAAATATCCATACATCAGAGGATCCTATGTTAGTTGAAACTTGATTATCTATTGATCTTGTTCCTCCTACAATCAGATAGCCACCATCATTAGATTCAATAAAATCATCTGCTCTGTCACTATCAGATCCTCCATAATTCTTTATCCATTCAATTTCTCCAAATTCATCTGCCTGAATCAAGACTATATCAGTTGAGCCTATGTTGTTTGATAAGTTGAAATCTGAAGACCCTGAGCTACCGAGAATCAAAATCTTGTTTT
>Ga0209831_1004378_pt1 | contig 11093 bp, 8 predicted proteins | sample Maine_Asex4_meta_FD_187451 | JGI IMG/M metagenome (GOLD analysis project Ga0209831, IMG submission 187451) | Marine algal microbial communities from Maine, USA - Maine_Asex4_metaG (SPAdes) (version 2) | ecosystem: Host-associated > Algae > Red algae > Unclassified | place: Maine, USA | collected...
AAAAAAAGACATATCCTATTGCTAAAAAAAGCTATTCCCGCCCTAAAAAATCGGAAAAAGAGACAGCTTAAAGTTTATTTTCCCAGCTTAGATCCACAATTCAGCTATTTTTAACTGGTTGAATTGTTTTCTAATGATTTTTTTAGTCTAAACTACAGGTGTAATATCTAACTCCAATCGTTTAGTTGGCGATCGCTAATTATTTTTGTTCTTGAACTCGTCGCATTTGAGGCGAAGCTGTTGTAGGTTATAAACTGATGGGAATGACGACGGTAAAGGTAGTTCCTACTTCTAGTTCACTAGTAACGGTAATCTTACCGTGGTGTAGCTCTACATAATTTTTGGCGATCGCCAATCCCAAACCGCTACCCTGATGGTTTTCAGAATTGCTAGCGCGATAAAAAGAATCGAATAAATGGGGCATATCTTTGGCAGGAATGCCAATGCCGCGATCGCAAATGGTAAAAGTTAATTCCGTACCATCGGCACGAACGATAAAGTCAACGCTGCTCTCGTCGGCAGAATATTTACAGGCATTAGACAATAAATTAGTTAGTGCATGATTGAGCAAGCCACAATCTAGACTAAACTCTTCTCCAGCTTGATAGTCAAAATTAATGGTTGTTTGCTTAAATGCGGTTTGTACTTCTCCCATTACGCTACGACAAAATATTTCCAACTTAACTGGAGCAGGATTGAACTGCAGCTTGTTCATGTCTTTTTGACTAACAACCAATACGTCATCTAAGAGGTTAGTCATTTTAGTAATGTTGCGTCGTAGCTGCTGTAAAACTTCTTTTTTCTTCTCTGGAGTTAATTTGTCACCGTAAGCCTCGATAATCTGTGCCATTCCAGAGATGCTATTAAGAGGGTTACGAAATTCATGAGATACTGTTGAAACAAAGCGAGATTTAATTTGGTTTAGTTCTTTTTCCTTAGCTAGAGCCAGATTTAACTGTTCCTGTGTTGATTTAAGCTGTAAGGAATAAGAGCGCGATCGCAACATAACTCTAATTTTAGTTCTTAGCTCGTTCTTTTCTACGGGAAGGTGGATTACATCATCAATGATAGGTTCTAAATGATCTGTCGATAGACCAACGTCTTGTAGGGTGGTGAGGAAGACAAAAGGTAAAAAAAGCGGAATCGCCGTCTCTCTTCGTGCTAGCATCTCTGGGCGCAGATAGTGAATCGCCGTATAGTCAACAAAACAGAGATCGAAGTCTTGGGCTAACATCTGTTCTCCAATCGCCGCAAAATCTGCATCAGCTTCAGGAGCTAGTACCCGATAGCGCGCTTTTAAAACTTCAGCTAGTAGCTGTCGATTTTGCTGATGTTCGACTAACAAGAGTATGGTTCGATCTTCCACTATTTACTATGCCCCTAAATATGCCCCTCAAGAGGGATCGCTACTGCCTAGCCTATTATCAATCGAATCTGGTATCCCACTCAAAATCCCTCGCAGTTGAGATAGAGGTTCACCCACCTTAATTCCGTACCTAGTGATCTCGAATTCTCTCAAAGTCCGTTCAAAATTAGAGATTCTCTTTTTGAGTACGCCGATCGCTTTTCGCAATTCGCCATCGATCTCCAAGTAACGGAGAAAAATAAGATTGTCTGCCAGATAGGATAGTCCAACTTCTGTAACGCTAAACTCACCTCCCGCAATTACATGGGTTTCGTTAACCAGAATCACGGTCACGCCCATATTTTTTAGATATTGACAGAGAGAATGTAGTTGGCGAACCAGATCTTCTCCCTGCATCGATAGTTTGTAGCCAGAAGTACTGTCGATCATAACTATTTTGGCATTGTTCTGCTCGACTTCGGTACGCACAAAATGGACAAATTGACTGGGTGTATATCTTAGCGGTTCGATTTTAACAACGGATAAAGTACCCCGCTCGATCATGACATGGGCGGGAATATTAACCGATTCGCAGCGTTTTAATAGAGTTTCTTCCCCTTCTTCAAAAGCATAGAGAACAGAACGCTCGCCTCTGCCTGCTGCTTCCTTCATAAACTGCATCCCAAAGGTAGATTTTCCGACTCCTGAAGGTCCAGAAACAATGGTTGTCGTGCCACGTTCGATACCGCCATTAAGCAATTCATCAATTTCGGGAATGCCCGCCGAAATAATATCAAAAGTCACTTGGCGTTGGTAATGTTTCGGCATCAATATCGGGTAAACAGTAAGACCTCGATCGCTTAACTGCAAATCATGATGACCCCTGGCAAAACCAGAACCGCGAAACTTTTTCACTTCAATACACCGTTTATTGACTGACGCATGTAGCTCGATTACCCCATCGCTCATAAACTGGAGATCGTCGTCGGGATTGCGATCGCTGCCTTCGGAGGTAAACAAGAGAGTAATATTGCAATCGATTACAAAGCGCAAAAATGACTGTACCTGCTTGCGAAATTCAAACTGTTCTTTTGCCAAATAGCGAAACTGAGTAATGGCATCGAGAAAGATTCGCTGGGGCTTAATTCTTTCAATAGACTCGATTAGCTTGGCAGAAATTGGTGCTTTTTCTACTTCTGAGGGGGAGAAAATGTCATATGCTTTGTCCTCGGCAAAAAACTCTGCTGTGGGACTCAAATCTAAAAATTCTACATTAGTCAAGTTGATATTTATCGACTGAGCATTACGACGCAATCTAGCTTCGGACTCGCTAAAGCTAATAAACAGGCTAGTTTCGCCTAAGGCGACCCCCGTACTTAAGAAATGTAATCCTAAAGTTGTTTTTCCGCTACCTGGCTGACCCTTAATTAGATAAGCTTGGTCTGTCAACAGCCCTCCTGACAAAATTTCATCCAGACCCAAAATGCCAGTTGAGATGCGTTTAATCGCCATGTAGATACTTTCAAAAATTTAAGATTGAGGTAAAAAATAATAGGTACGATACGCCACATCTGCAGTATAGGTCAGTACGATATCGCACCTATTTTAAATAAGTAAGAAAACTCTTAAGAAATACTCCTACAAATCATAGATTATCTTTAAAATTGGAGCAAATAAAAGAGGTGTGGTTATCCCACACCTCTAGATACAATTCAGACAAGCTAATAAATGCCAGTTTAGGCTATCAAGGCAACTTGTTCTGCTGCTTTAGTTGTTAGCCAATGATTCAATACGCGGTGCTTTCATCGGTTTCATCGAATATTGATTGCTTAGATTTCCCTGCGCCTTTTGAGTCAGAGTGGGTACAGAAGCTCGTAATCTAGCCGTAAGCTGAGTAATACTAGAATCATAAATCTGTGTGACCAGCTTTGGATACAAACCAATACCAATAATCGGAATCAATAAGCAGGCAATGATAAATACTTCTCTAGGTTCGGCATCCACCAAATTGGCATGATCCACTAACTCTTTATTCTCTGGTCCATAAAGCATTTCTCGCAACATTGATAGAAGATAAATTGGAGTCAGAATTACGCCAATCGCTGCTAGAAAGACGATACAAACTTTAAACGTAGAATTGTAGGCATCACTAGTCGCAAAGCCGACAAAAATCATAAGCTCGGCAACAAAACCGCTCATTCCAGGCAGAGCAAGAGAAGCAAAAGAACAGGTCGTCCACATGGCAAAGATCTTTTTCATCTTTTGACCCACGCCACCCATCTCGTCTAGCATCAGGGTATGGCTGCGATCGTAGGTAGCGCCCACCATGAAGAAGAGACTTGCTCCGATCAAACCGTGAGAAATCATCTGTAGCATTGCGCCACTAGTTCCCAAATCGGTAAAAGAAGCAATCCCAATTAGGACAAAGCCCATATGGGAAATGGAGGAATAGGCGATCTTGCGCTTGAGGTTGCGTTGAGCAAAGGAGGTTAGGGCTGCATAGACAATATTTACCACCCCCAAAATAACTAGAGCAGGGGCAAAGAAGGCATGAGCATCGGGCAGCATCCCCGCATTCATCCTTAACAAGGCATAGCCACCCATTTTGAGCAGTATACCCGCAAGCAGCATGTGGGCAGGAGCAGTTGCCTCGCCGTGAGCATCAGGTAGCCAGGTATGAAGGGGAAAGATTGGCAGCTTGACACCATAGGCAACCAAGAACCCAGCATAGAGGAACAGTTCCATATTGAAGGGATAATCCTTAGCTGCGATCGCACTCATGTTAAACGTAACGGTGTCGCCATAAAACGCCATCGTCAGCGCGCCAATCAAAATGAATAGCGAACCCCCTGCGGTATAGAGGATAAACTTAGTTGCTGCATAAAGACGCTTTTTACCGCCCCAAATCGAGAGGATGAGATATACGGGAACGAGTTCTAATTCCCAAACCAGGAAAAATAACAGCATGTCCTGGACGGCAAATACGGCAATCTGTCCGCCATACATTGCCAACATTAAAAAGTAAAATAGCTTGGGCTTATAGGTGACTGGCCAAGCTGCCATCATTGCCAGGGTAGTGATAAACCCCGTCAGCAAAATCAAGGGCATGGAAAGACCATCAGCACCAACAGACCAGTTAAGATCTAGCTGGGGAATCCAGCCATAACTTTCGACTAGCTGAAGGTCGGGATTACTAAAATCGTAGTCCTGATAAAAGCCATAGACGAGAATAGCAAAATCAATTAAGCCGATGACTAAAGCGTACCAGCGGACAGTTTTACCATCTTTATCGGGAATAATTGGTAAAAACAGAGAGGCAGCAATGGGAAATAAGATACAGGTGGTTAACCAAGGAAAGTGGGTCATATAGAAAAATAGAACAAAGCAAAAATTTTATTAGGTCGTTTTACTTATAAACTTCCTTTCTTCATTTCCATGTTCCGAGGTATTTCTGTCTACCCCTGGCATTCTTAATAAATTGTTTATAGGTTTGCTAATTTTTGCCTGGGGATCGTCTTTTTACTCCACAATACTTAACCTAATCCCAAATATTCGCCTCGCACCAATCTAATTTGTGCCAAAGTAAAAACAATCGGAATAACTCTACCGTAGTTAGTGGCGATCGCCTTCCAACCTAAATCTGCAACAAAGTAGCCCCACATCACTGGACCTAAAACGGTAAATATACCTCTAGCTGCACCATAACGGGCTGCATTTGTCACCATGCCTTTCTTCGCAGCCTGAAGCGCTAGCTGGTTTCCCAGACCCGCCACGGCGGTACTACCGCCCTTAATCAAAGCCGTTTTAGCTGCTTGATAGGTAGCAAAATGGAGAGCAAACTGTCGGGCAATATGCTTGAGCAACCACGATTTGAGAACGGTGCTAACTGTAACCAGACCCGTACCCTTAAGCAAGATTTTCAAAGGGCTGTGCTGTAGCTGTACCGGTAGGGGTTCGGGAGGATTGGCAGCGGCTAAAGAATTACCTACTTGAGCTTGAAGAGATTTTTGCTCTTGAAGAGGTAGTTTATCCCAAGCTTTACTAACAAGATGTAAAAAAATTTCTGCTTCTATATCTGTCGTCCTCATCCTATTGGAGTAAGGGATCTTTAAGTAATGACAGACTTTAGTTAAAATGTCACGATAGGATATTTCCTGGGTGCGTCCCCGCAATACGGTCATGCCATCTGCTGCTAAATAGCGAACTCTTCGATCCAGAGAATCCAGCCAGAGATTTAAGTCCTGACTTTGAATCTCTATTGCTTCGGGAGTTTGCCAATAATCTAGGGGATTGAAACGGCGGTCAAATAATACTTGCGTGATCTGCTGCAATTCTTCTTCGTTAGCTAAAGCCAAACCTGCCCTTAGTTCGTCCAATGCCGTCTCCTCCACAACATCGTCTATGTGTGTGATTTGTATAATTATTTATTCGATCTGGAAATATTTTTTATTATTCCATCTTGAATTATAGCGAAGAGTTTAGATCGGTAATTATTAGATATATAAACCGCCAGCAATACCGATCGCGATCGCACTCAGCCAAAATCCACTTTTTATAAGTTGACTGGGGTTTTTCATCGGTAACTGTAGCCAATAGTAGGAAAGTAAGCCAGCTTCAGCTACGGCAATCGCTGCAGAAATAATTACTGTCTCTTTCTGTCCCCAGATTAAACCGCTCGTAACCACCAAGAAGATAGGAATTATCGTACTTAGAACTATCCCCTGAATTTTCGCTTGAGGATCGGTATTAGCGAGCGTGGCTGCACCAATCTGGGTTATGGCGATCGCCACAGCAGCTAAAATAGCGGTCGCTACAGCCAAAAAAGTTAATTCGACTCGACTCGTGACAAAGCTAAGTCCCCAGCTTGCCATCATCGTCACAACCGTAATTCCAACGATGCCAATAATTTTAGGCTTCAAGCTCTGACTCAATTGCAAGCTCTCAGCTAAAGACGAATCTGCTGGATTTTCTGACCAGGCTAAGGACGAATCAAGCTCTCTTAAGGCTTGTTGGGCAGACAAAGCATCGGCAAAACGCTGGCTAACTTTGGCACTGGTCATTTTAGCTAACCAAGCATAAAGCTCTGGATCTAGGTCGGGAAAAAGCTCGGCTAAATCTAATTGATAGGGGTCGTCGGCAAAGGTAAGGCTGGATACTTCGGCAATCTTGCGCTTGCTTAACAAACAAACTAAAACAATTCCCAAACTATATATATCCGATGCTTTACTAGGTTTGATAATTTGTTCTGGGGCAATAAATCCTGGTGTTCCTCGAAAAAGGCTGCTCGCAGAAAGGCTTTGATTTTCCCAACTCGAAAAGCCAAAATCGATTAGGTAAGCGTCTAAAGATTCAGACAATAAAATATTGTCTGTGGACAGATCTCTATGTAAGATCGGCGGAGTCTGCTGCTGGAGATAAATCAGGATATCGAGAATCTTACCTGCAACTTCTTTGACCTCAGCTATGTTTAGAGAACGAAAATGGCTACAAGAAGTCGCTGCAATATATTCTTGAACCAAGCAAAAGCCGTCATCTGTTTCGATACTCTCTAGATACTTGGGAATACCAGGATGATTTAAGTTTTGTAAAATTTTGATTTCTTGACCGTAAGCTTGATATCCCGACCAGCTTGAATTGACTTGAGCAAAACAAAACTGTTTAATCGCTACTGCAGTTGCGTTAGGAGAGGCAATGCCGCAGACTCTCGCTTTCCAGGTAATTCTCCCACCTTCTCGATTGCGACCTAACTCTGTTTCAATTTGATATCCATGATGAATTAAATCGGGATAATCGCTCATTTTAAACTTTTATTTTTAACATTTGTTGAATATTTATCGCTACTTTCAGATTGAGATATAATCCCCATCGTTAAAAGTTTTATCCAATATAGCCTTAAGTTTATCGTCGAATAAAAATACACCAGTGAACAGCCATTTGTCTATCCGCTTCGGGTTCATATTTGAGAAAAAAATATTTAGTGAACTTAATGCTCATTTTATGTATACTCTGATGAACAAACTATATTCATAAATAAACTTCTCTAAGCATTGCAGAAGGAGCATTCAATGTGATACAAGATACAGAACAATTAAAACAAATGCGATATTTAAGATTTTAAAAGTGACAATTATATTTTCAGCAAAAGCCATAAAATCCGATTTATAAACTAAATAAATATTATTAAAAATAGTTGGCGATCGAAGCTGACTATTTAATGTAAAAACTATTTGATAATGCCAACTAAAAATATATTATTAGTGGAGGATAATCCCGACGATCGCGAGTTGATGAAGCTTGCTTTTGCTCAAGGTAAAATTCCACATAATTTAATTGTATTAGCCGATGGAATTGAGGCTTTAGACTACCTCCAAAAACAGGCAGAAAGAGTAAAATCTACCGTGAGCGTCAGGAGCAATTTAACGGTAAGCATGCCAGCATTGGTAATGCTAGATTTAAATCTACCCAAGATTAACGGTATAGAAGTATTGAAGCGTATTCGTGCCGATTCGCGCACTCAGATATTACCAGTTGTCATAATTAGCTCTTCAAATGAGCCACAGGATCTCATTGACAGTTATATTAATGGTTGCAACAGTTATATTAGAAAGCCAATTCACTTTACTCAACTACAAACTTTTGTGAGAGAAATAAGTACGTATTGGTTGACTGTCAATCAGCTTCCCCCTGTTTTTGGAGTCCTAAATGAGTAAACTTCTGCGAGTCTTAATTATTGAAGATTCAGAAGACGATGCCGAACTATTGGCTCTTGCCTTGGAATATGGTGGTTACCAGGTAGTTTATCGACGAGTTGAGACAAAGGCAGATATGCAGACCGCTTTATCCGAGCCTCAACCTTGGGATATCGTCTTAGCAGATTATTCTATGCCCCAGTTTAGCGCGATCGCTGCTTTAGAAATTCTAAAAGAATGGCAGCTAGATTTGCCTTTTGTAATTGTTTCGGGAAAAATTGGTGAAGATACTGCCGTTGCAGCGATGAAAGCAGGAGCGCATGATTATTTGGTCAAGGGACAATTATCTCGTCTTTTACCTGCAGTAGAACGAGAATTGAGAGAAGCGATACTGAGGAAAGAATATCGGGAAGCTCAGGAGAGACTTAGATATCTGGCTTACTATGACAAACTAACCGACTTGCCCAACCGAACTCTATTTCTCGAACATCTAAATCGCGAGCTAGCTCAGTCTCAAGAACTAAAGCTCTATGCCTTTAAAAACAGAGACAGACCTTCGAGCGAGCAGCTATTTGCCGTTTTGTTGCTCAGCATCGACCGCTTTCGCAGCATCAAGCGCAGCCTGGGCTATGAAATTAGTGAAAAACTCTTAAGAGCGATCGCCAGACGTTTGGAAAAGTGTATTGCCGACTTGGATACCAACGTTGTTGCCAGAATCAGCGAAGACGAATTTGCTCTATTGGTGACAAATTTCCACAACCCCAATGAAATACTAAACAGAGCTGGGTATCTGTATCGCGAACTAATTAAGCCTTTTGAAATTGATGATGCTACGGTTTGCTCGACTGTAAGCATAGGTATTTCCCTCAATCAAGGTAACAACCGCGAGCCAGAAAAACTATTGCGCTGGGCGGACACGGCAATGCAGTATGCCAAAGCAAATTTTGCCAAAACTTCGGTTTTGTTCGATGCTTCGATGCAGAGTCAGGCGGTAGAAAAACTTCAGCTAGAAAACGATCTTCAACGGGCGATCGATAACCATCAGCTATACCTAAATTATCAGCCCATCGTCTCTCTCGATACGGGTAAGATCAACTGTTTAGAAGCTCTAGTTAGATGGAATCACGAATCCTTGGGCAGAATTCCTCCCGATAAGTTTATTCCTATTTGCGAAGAAACTGGGCAAATTATCGCTCTCGGTCAATGGGTACTATCAGAAGCCTGTTGTCAGCTAGTAGCCTGGCAAAAGCTCTTTGTGGATACGGGGAATTCACCTTTAACCATGAGCATCAACCTCTCGCGAATTCAGATATATCATCCCGAACTGATTCCCCAAATCGACAATCTTTTACAGTCGCTCAATTTAGCTGGTAAAGATCTGAAGCTAGAAATCACCGAAAGCACGCTGATGGAAAATACGACTGCCGTAACCAGAGTTCTCGAACAGCTAAGAGAAAGAGAAATCAAGCTCTGTCTCGATGATTTTGGTACGGGCTATTCTTCACTCAGCTATCTGCGTTACCTGCCTGTAGATACGGTAAAAATAGATCGCTCCTTTATTGGTCCTGAGATCAACAATACTAATTACGATATTGTTAGAGCGATCATCAATCTTGCTCACAGTTTGGGTCTAGATGTGATAGCCGAAGGGATTGAAACCGAGGATCAATTGCGAATTTTAAAAGAATTAGGTTGCGAATATGGTCAGGGATACCTTTTTGCTCATCCTCTGAATAGCGTTGATGTGATGAGTACTGTGCAAAGATAAGTGTTGATTTGAAGTATTGGATTATGTTCGAGCAGAGACGCAAAGGCGCAAAAAGAGATAAATATTTTATTGATTTTCTATTACCTCATCTTAAGCTTGTTACGCCAGTAAAATAGGTTAGGAAATTATTCAGCGAGAACGAAGTTACCCAACTCGTGTGTCGTAACCCACCTCTTTAAATCCATTTTGTAGATAGGCTGTTAACAGAATAAAAAATCGGGATTGGTAAATTTAGGATATGACAACGATCGGCACAGATAATTATCAGCATGGTTTTGTAAACACCAACGGCGTTAATTTACACTACGTTAGTAAGGGTTCGGGCAAGCTAATGCTGATGCTCCACGGTTTTCCTGAATTTTGGTATTCCTGGAGGCATCAGATCGAAGAATTTGCTGCGGACTATCATGTGGTGGCGGTAGATCTACGAGGCTACAACGATAGCGACAAACCAGAATCTCAGTCCGCTTATCAAATGTCTGAGTTTATCGAAGATGTAAGGGGTATTATTACGGAATTGGGCTATGAAGATTGTATCCTAGTCGCTCATGATTGGGGTGGCGCAATCGCCTGGAATTTTGCCTATGCCTATCCAGAGATGGTAGAAAAGCTGATTGTGCTAAATATTCCCCATCCCGCCAAGTTTGCTCAAGGCTTAAAAACTACAGAACAACTATTAAAAAGCTGGTACATCTTTGCTTTTCAACTTCCTTTGCTGCCAGAATTTGTCTTTCAGCTTAATGACTATCAGGCAATCAAAGAAGCATTTACAGGAATGGCGATCGATAAAACTGCCTTTACTCCGACCGACTTGCAGGCTTATCGCGATGCAGCAGCCAAACCAGGGGCATTAACAGCAATGATTAACTACTATCGAGGTGCTTTTGATTCCTTACTCAAAAATAAATCTCAGGAGTGGGGGATATTAGACATTCCGACTCTAACCATTTGGGGCGAAGAAGATACTGCTTTGGGTAAAGAATTAACTTACGGTACAGAAGCTTACGTTAGAAACTGGCAAATCAAATATATTCCTAACTGTAGTCATTGGGTGCAGCAAGAACAACCTGCTTTAGTTAACACTTATATCCGCGAGTTTTTGCAATAAATTTGGCTATTAACTGTAAACATCTGTATAGGCGATCGCTTTTTATTTTGGGCAACTCATAGCCCAAGAACAATTGATAATAACTGTAGTTTAGACTAACGGAAAGGCTAAAACAGAAAATAAAAAGAGAATGAAGGGCAAGTAGGGAGAAAATGAAAATAACAACAAAATTCAAACTCTCCC
>Ga0209831_1004380_pt1 | contig 11091 bp, 6 predicted proteins | sample Maine_Asex4_meta_FD_187451 | JGI IMG/M metagenome (GOLD analysis project Ga0209831, IMG submission 187451) | Marine algal microbial communities from Maine, USA - Maine_Asex4_metaG (SPAdes) (version 2) | ecosystem: Host-associated > Algae > Red algae > Unclassified | place: Maine, USA | collected...
CGACGGCGAAAACCTGCTCGCGGCGAGCAAATCCGAGCTGATCGCCTATCGCCGCCGCAAGATGGGGATGGTGTTCCAGAATTTCGGCCTGATGCCGCATCTCAGCGTCCTCGACAACGTCGCCTTTCCCCTCGAAGTGCAGGGCATCGGGCGCGAGGAACGGCGCGAGAAGGCCCGCGCGATGATCGACCTCGTCGGGCTGGAGGGCCGCGAGGCCAGCTTCCCGCACCAGCTTTCGGGTGGCCAGCAACAGCGCGTCGGCATCGCCCGCAGTCTCGCCGTCGAACCCGAACTGTGGTTCCTCGACGAACCCTTCAGCGCCCTCGACCCGCTGATCCGGCGACAGATGCAGGACGAATTCCTGCGTCTGCAACGCGACTTGCACAAATCCATCGTCTTCATCACGCATGATTTCATGGAGGCGCTGCGCATCGCCGACCGCATGGCGATCATGCGCGACGGGGCGGTGGTGCAGATCGGACGCCCCGTCGACTTGATCCTGAACCCCGCCGACGACTACGTGCGCGATTTCACGAACGACGTGCCATGGGAGATGGTCCTGACAGCGGGCGATGTGGCCGACGCGACCCGTCCACCCGCTCCCGGCATGGGCCGCATCGCCGCGAAGACGACCCTTGCGCTTCTCCTCCCCTACCTCGCCGAACACGAGGCGGGCGTGATCGTGCGGGGCGAGGACGGGCGCGATATCGGCACGGTCACCGCGCGCGACGTGGTCAAGGCGCTGGCCAGCGGCGTCCCGAACCCGGCGGAGGTGGAGGCGTGAGCGCCGACACCCGCCAACCGTTGATATGGCTCGCCCTCGCCGCGCTCACCCTCGTCCTGTGGCTCGCTTCCGGCCCGCTCGCAGTCTGGCCCGAGGCGTGGGAGATGTCGCCCACGGCGGCCATGAATGCCGGGATGGACGCCTTCACCGACCTCTTCGGCCCCGCGTTCAAGGCGGCGGGCCGCGTGCTGGAATGGCCCATCGACGGGGCGCAGGCGCTGCTGCAAGTCCTGCCGTGGAGCGTGACGACCGCCATCTTCGTCCTGCTCGGCTGGTTTGGGTCGGGCTGGCGGCTGGCGCTCTTCGTCGGGCTGGCGATGCTCTACATGGCCGTCATCGGCTACTGGCCCGAGAGTATGAACTCGCTGGCCATCGTGCTGATCTCCGTACCGATGGCGGTGGCTCTGGGCTTCGCGCTGGGCGTCTGGGGCTTCTATTCCGACCGCGCGCGGCGGATCATCGTCCCGATTCTCGATCTGCTCCAGACGATCCCGGCCTTCGCCTATCTCCTGCCGATCCTGATCCTCTTCGGCTTCGGCACCACGGTCGGGCTGGTCGCCTCGATCCTCTACGCCTTCCCGCCGATGGTGCGCAACACCATCCTCGGCCTGCGCGCCGTCCCCGCCGAGATCATCGAGGCGGGCGTCATGTCCGGCACCACGCCGGGTCAGCTCTTCTGGAAAGTCCGCCTCCCCGCCGCGCGCAACCAGATGCTGCTCGGCGTGAACCAGACGACGATGGCCGCGCTCTCCATGGTCATCATCGCGTCGATCATCGGCGGCACCAACGATATCGGCTGGGAAGTCCTCTCCACCATGCGCAAGGCGCAGTTCGGCGAGAGCCTGCTGGCCGGTTTCGTGCTGGCGCTCATCGCCATGTCCCTCGACCGCATCACCCATGCCTTCGCGACCAAACCCCGCGCCATCGAGCGGGAAGGGCGCAATCCGTGGGTCGTCTCCGCCGCCGTGATCGCCGGGGTCGCGCTCCTGTCGCTGCTCGTCTCCTTCCTGCGCGAGTGGCCTGACGCGCTGGTCTGGAACCCCGCCCCGGCGATGAATGCGGCGCTCGAATCATTGGTGGTAAACGGGCGCGAATGGATCGAGGGGTTCAAGAATTCGGCGTTCTTCTACGTCATGCTCCCCATCAAGATCGGGCTGGGCAAGGCCGTCAGCCCCTTCACATGGGGTTTCGCGATGACGCCGCCCCTCGTGGCGGGCTACGCCGCCCTCGTCTGCGCCGGGGCGGCGTGGGCATGGTGGACGGAGCGGCGCACCCTCGCCGCGCTCGTCCTTCTCTGGGGCGTCGTGTCCTATATCGGGCTGACGAACATGCCATGGCTGGCGCTCGGCGCGATCGTCGTCCACGCCGCCTATGTCACCGCCGGGCGGGGCCTCGCCATCGGGGCGGCGCTGGGGCTGGCCTTCCTCGTCCTCGCGGGGGTGTGGCCCGAATCGGTATTGTCGCTCTACCTGTGCGGCATCGCGGTGCTGATCTGCTTCGTGGTCGGCACGGCCATCGGGATATGGGCGTCCGAGAGCGACACGGTGTCGGCCATCGTGCGGCCCGTCATGGACACGCTCCAGACGATGCCCGTCTTCGTCATCCTCATCCCCTTCGTCATGGTCTTCAAGATCGGCGAGTTCACCGCGCTCCTCGCCATCATCGCCTATGCCATCGTCCCGGCCATCCGCTACACCGAGCACGGGTTGCGCAACCTGCCCGCGTCGGTGCTGGAGGCGGCGGAGACGATGGGGTGCTCGCGCTGGCAACTCCTCCTCCGGGTCAAGCTGCCGCTCGCGCTCCCCGCCATCATGCTGGGCCTGAACCAGACGATCCTCTACGGCATCGGCATGCTGGTCATCACGGCGCTGGTGGGGACCAACGGTCTGGGCCAGCAGATCTATATCGGCCTCGGCGACGGCGATTTCGGGGTGGGGATGACCGCCGGGATCGGCATGGCCATCATCGCCATGATCGCGGACCGCATGACGCAAGGAGTCAGCCGCCGCCGTATGGAGCGCTTCGGCCAGACGGCGGATATTATCTGACTATGACAGCATCATTGAAAGGGTTCAGCTTGCACTTTGCGTAATACGAAGATTAATTGTCTTGTCAGAGTTCTTTTTCTTTAGTGGTTCTGAAAAATCAGGAGGTTGCATTGAAATTTGCAAAATTTACATCATCAGGTCATGAAATTCGAGTGAATCCTGAAAATGTCACTCATATTTTATCAACTGGAGACGCGAAAATTCCTACACATATTGTGTTTGTCGGTAATACGCCCCAAGCACCTTCTTCTCGTGGTGTTGATCAAACTCCCGATGAGGTTGAAAGGATGCTTTTAGAGGCTCGAATAGTTTAAAGGCATTTCGTCAAAGCTGTTCGTAAGAGTTTGGCTTGCGTCGCCCGCGCCGCGCCGACAAGGTGGCACGAATATACGCAGCGATCCGCAGGCCCGCATGGAACTCCTCAACGCCCTCGCCCTGCTCGGCAATTTCCTGATCGTGCCGGGCATCACCTACGGGTGCCAGCTTGCGCTCGGCGCGCTGGGGGTGACGCTGATCTACGGCATCCTGCGATTCTCCAATTTCGGCCATGGCGAGACGATGGCCTTCGGCACCATGGCGGTGATCCTCGTGACATGGGGGATGCAGGGGATGGGCCTCTCGCTCGGCCCGCTGCCGACCGCTCTCCTCGCGCTGCCCTTCGGCATCCTCGCCTGTATCGGGCTGGTCCTGCTCACCGACCGCTACGTCTACCGGTTCTATCGCACGCAGCGGTCGACGCCGGTGATCTACCTCATCGCCTCCATCGGGGTGATGTTCATCTATAACGGTCTGATCCGCTTCGTCATCGGTCCCGACGACCGGCAGTTCACCGACGGCGAGCGCTTCATCATCACGGCGCGCGAATTCAAGGAGATGACGGGTCTGGACGAGGGCCTCGCCATCAAGACGACGCAGGGCATCACGCTGGCCGTCACGGTGGTGCTGGTCATCGCGCTGTTCTGGTTCCTCAACCGCACCCGTGCGGGCAAGTCGATGCGGGCCTATTCCGACAACGAGGATCTGGCGCTCCTCTCGGGCATCGATCCCGACCGGGTGGTGATGATCGCATGGTGCCTGACGGCGGTGCTGGCGACCATCGCGGGCACACTCTACGGGCTCGACAAGAGCTTCAAGCCGTTCACGTACTTGCAGATATTGCTGCCGATCTTCGCGGCGGCCATCGTGGGGGGCCTCGGCTCGCCGGTGGGGGCCATCGCGGGCGGGTTCGTGATCGCGTTCTCGGAAATCGCCGTGACCTTCGCCTATCGCAAGGTGTTCGGTTACATGGGATACGAGGTGGACGGTCTGATGCAGCTTCTCTCCACCGACTACAAGTTCGCGGTGTCCTTCGCGATCCTCGTGATCGTCCTGCTGGTCCGGCCCACGGGCCTCTTCGCCGGGAAGTCGTTCTGATGGGGTGGCGCGGGGCAGGGATGTTCGCCGTCATGTTCGCGTTGCTGGCGCTGGTCGGATTCGTGCAGAGCTGGCCGCTGGCCTTCACGATCCTCAACCTGTGCCTGATCTCGGCGGTCCTGTCGCTGGGGGTCAATATCCAGTGGGGCTATGCGGGGCTGCTCAACGTCGGAGTCATGGGGTTCGTGGCGTTGGGCGGCGTGGCGGGAGTCGTCGTGTCCTTGCCGCCCGTGACCGAGGCGGTGCAGGCGGGGGGCGCGGGCATCCTGCTGGCGCTGCTGGTCGCGCTGATGACGGCGGGGGTGGTGTGGTTCCTCGCACGATCCCTGCGCGGGGGCTTGCGGACGGTCGCCATCGCGGTCGTGCTGATCGCCGGGGCCTTCGTCGCGCGCGGCGTATTCGACCCGGCGGTCGAGGCCATTGAGGCGGTGGATTCGGCGCGCACGGGCTTTCTCGGCGGTCTCGGCCTGCCGATCCTGTTCTCGTGGATCGTGGGCGGGTTCTTCGCCGCCGGGGCCGCGTGGCTCATCGGCAAGGTGTCGCTCGGCCTGCGCTCGGACTACCTCGCCATCGCCACGCTCGGCATCTCTGAAATCGTGATCGCGGTGCTGAAGAACGAGGACTGGCTGACGCGCGGCGTGAAGAACGTCACGGGCCTGTCGCGCCCGGTCCCCTACGAGGTCGACCTTCAGGAATCCCCCCGCCTGATCGAGCTGGCCGACCGCTGGAACATGTCCATCGTCGACGTCGCCTCGGTCGCGGTCAAGCTGTGCTACGCGGGCCTGTTCCTCGCCGTGCTGCTGATCGTGCTGACGCTGTCGGAGCGCGCGCTGAAATCGCCCTGGGGCCGCATGATGCGCGCCATCCGCGACAACGAGGTCGCCGCCGAAGCGATGGGCAAGGACGTGACCGCGCGGCATTTGCAGGTCTTCGTGCTCGGCTCGGCGGTGCTCGGGATCGCAGGGGCCATGCTCACCACGCTCGACGGCCAGTTCACGCCCGGATCGTACCAGCCGTTGCGCTTCACGTTCCTCATCTGGGTGATGGTCATCGTCGGCGGGTCGGGCAACAACTGGGGCGCGGTGCTGGGCGGGTTCGTCGTGTGGTTCTTCTGGGTCGAGGCGGAACCCATCGGGTTGTGGTTCATGGACCTGCTCACCAGCGGGCTGTCCGAAGACAGCGCCCTGCGTGCGCATCTGCTGGAGAGCGCCGCGCATATGCGCCTCATGACCATGGGCGCGATCCTGCTGCTGGTCCTGCGCTTCGCGCCGAAGGGGCTGATCCCGGAGCGGTAGGGGTCAGCCCTCCAGCGCCGCCTTGAACGCGGGCGACAGGTTCGGCACCCCCTCCTGCGCCAGCCCGGCCAGATCGCCGACCCGGTCGCGCGCCTCGCCCTCGTAGAGCGCGCCCGGTATCAGCCGCAGCGGCCCGGTATCGGCCCCGATGCGCGCATCGGGCAGGGCCTGCAACGCCGCATCCATCGCCGCCATCGCCAGCGCGGCGCGGCTGAAGACCATGAGGGTGCCGGACCCTGTATCCTCGACCACCGCCCCGCCATGGACCAGGGCGATGCGCCGACAGGCCGACGCCTCCCCCGTCCCCCTCGCGCTGACGATGACGAGCGAGAGGGTGCCCGCATCCTGCGCGCCGTCGGCATGGAGCGTCGCGGGCGGCGTCGCGTCGCGGCATCGCTGATAGGTCAGCCATTCGCTCAGGGGCGTCGCCTCCGCCTGCCATCCCGCCCGCTGGACGATGATGGTGGCGACCCGCTCACCGTGGTTCTCCAGCACGACCCCGTCCGTCGTCTCGGGCGACGAAATCCAGTCGTCGCCGACCCGGATGAGCGCGCCGGTGCCGCCCTCGGCCATCAGGTCGAGACGCGCAGGGGTTTCGAGCATGCGGACCACATGCGCTTCGGCGCTCAGCGTGGCGGGCAGTTCGCGCCGCTCGTGCGGGTCGAGGATCTGCTGGAGGACGACCCGGGGCGACACCCCCGGTCCGCTCGCGCAATGGACGAGGGCAGAGGCATCGCGAAAGGTGGCGTGCGGCTCGAACACCACCTCGACGGTGCGCGCGTAATCGGTCTCGACGGTCGTGCCGCAGCGGGGGCAGGGCACCGCGGCGGGCAGGTCGCGCGGCTTCTCCGCCTCGCGCGCGGTGGCATGGCACTCGCCGCAGACGAGACGAAAACGCCGTACCAGCGCCCCCATCATCACCCCCACGACCATCGCCGAATGCGCCTCGACCGCCCCGATCCCCAGCGCCCGCGCCACGCGCTTGGCCCTGATCTCGCGCAGGTCGCTCTCGAACGCCGCGCCGAGCCAGTCGAGCAACTGCTGCGCCAGCACCCGGTCGCCGGGCGCGACGTCGGCGGGCACCTTGTAGGCGTTCCCCCGCTTCTTGCGCGTCGGCGTGCGCGTCGCGGCGATATTCGCGTAGAAATCCCCGCGCGGCTTGCGCGCGTGGGTATCGGCGAGCTTCACCAGCCGTTCCAGCGCCTTGCCCGCTTCCTTCAGATGACCCGTGCGCGCCAGCATCGACCCCGCCGTGCTGCGCGGTTCGGCGACCAGCGTGTAGGTCGCGACGGTGCCGCCCCTCGGGTCCGGCTCCAGCACCAGCGTCCCCCGCGCGCGCTCCAGCGGGCCGGTCTCGTACAATCGGTCCCAGCGCCACCAGTGCTCGTGCGACCACTCGAAGGGCGGCTCCTCCCAGCGGACGGTTGCGCCGTTCTCCTCGTATTCGCCGTGCCGCCGCCGTTGCCCGTCGTCGCCGATGGTCTCGCGCAGGCGATAGCGGGGCAGGCGCAGCGCCTCGTTCATCCGCTCGGTATCGGAGACCAGCGGCCACAGGCTCGCGCGCGGGGCCTTGAGGTGCCAGGTCCAGCTCTTCTCGACACGCTTGCCTGCCATTCTCTCGTCCTCGTCCTGCCGGATGCCGCGATATTTCCTACAGCAAATTGCCATTGTTCTAAAACAAGTAACAGGTCTTCGCGTTCGAGCCGCAGGCGAGAGGCAGCGAAACCTGTTTCAGCATTATGGCAAATTGCTTTATGCGAAGCGCGGGCGTCCGGCAAGCCGCGCCGCGGCACGCTTTTGTGCGATGCGCCGCCTTGCGCGGGCGGGGGCGGATACCTATTGTCCGGTCACGTTTCCCGTTATCCTGATCGGACCCCGACCCATGCTTGAATCGCTCCGCAATTCGGTGAATTCCTGGACCGCCAAGGTCCTGCTCGCGCTTCTGGTTCTCAGCTTCGCGGTCTGGGGGATATCGGACGTCTTCACCAACCGCCTCGCCTCCAAGGTCGCGACCGTAGGCGAGGAACCGGTGACGACCGAGGAATTCATCACCGCGTTCCAGAGCGATCTCGTCTCGCTCCAGCAGCAGGCGGGCCGGGCCGTCTCCATCCCCGAAGCGCGCCAGCTGGGCCGCGAGCAGGTCGTGCTCGCCCGCCTCTCGACCCGCAAGGCGCTGAACGCCGAGGCCGCGTCGATGGGCCTGTCCGCCTCGCCCGACGCCGTGCGCAAGGCGATCCAGACGGCCCCCGTGTTCCAGGGTCCGGACGGCACCTTCAACCGCTACAGCTACGAATCCGTGCTGCGGCGCGAGGGTCTGAACACGCAGGAATACGAGGACGGCGTGCGGCAGGATCTGGCGCGCAACGCGATGATGCAGGCCGTCGGCGCCGGTACCGCCGCCCCCCGCGCGCTGGCCGAGGCCCTGCACCTCTATCGCAACCAGCAGCGTGTCCTCGACTACATCCTCCTGTCGAAATCCGACGCCGAGGACCCCGGGGAGCCGACCGACGATCAGGTCGCGGCCTTCCACACCGACAACGCCGACCGGTTCAGCGCCCCCGACTACCGCGCGCTGTCCTGGGTCGCGCTGACGCCCGATATCATGGCCGACGCGGTCGAGGTCAGCCGCCAGCGGATCGAGGAAGCCTATGAGAGGCGTCTCGGCGAGTTCACCGCCCCCGCGACCCGCACGCTCGACCAGATGCTGTTCGACGAGGAGGAGGGCGCCATCGAGGTGAAGGCCCGCCTCGCTGCCGGCGAGGACCTCGCCGATATCCTCGAAGAACGCGGCGAGACGGCGCGCGACATCTCTCTCGGGACCGTCACGCAGGGCGAACTGCCCTCCGGCCTCGACGAGGCCGCCTTCGCCGCGACCGAGACCGGGATCGTCGGTCCCGTGCGCACGGCGTTCGGCTGGACGCTGCTCAACCTGCGCGAGGTGAAGGAGGCGGTCGTCACGCCCCTTGCCGATGTGGAGGATGATATCCGCCGCGACCTCGCCCTTGTCGAGGCGCGCGACCTGATCCTCGAAGAATCCGTCGCGATGGATGACGAGATCGCCGGGGGTGCCACCCTGCCGCAGATCGCCGAGCGCACCGCCGCCGTCTTCGGCAAGATCGAGGCCGTGGATGCCGAAGGGCGCGGCGCGGATGGCGAGCCCGTCGCCGATCTGCCCGGGATCGCCGGGTTCATGAACGCGGCGTTCGAGGCGGCGCCGGACGAGGAGCATGTGTTGGTCGAGGCCGATGGCGGGGCGTTCTATTCGCTGGCGGTCGACGGCATCACGCCCGCGACCCTGCGCCCGCTGGACGACGTGCGGGACGAGGTAATCGCCGCGTGGAAGGACGCGCAGCGCACGCAGGCGCTGACCGAAATGGCCGAGGCGATCGACGCGCGCCTCGCCGAAGGCGCCACCCTCGCCGCCATCGCCGCCGAACTGGGCGAGGACGTGGCGACCACCCGCCCCCTTCGCCGCTCCGACCAGGTGCCGCCCCTGACGCGAGAGATCGTGCAGCGGCTCTTCCGCGCCGAGGTCGGCGCACCGGTCAACGGCGAGGCGGGCAGTGACTACGTCGTCGGCACCCTCGCCGAGATCGTCGCCGGGGATGCGCAGACGGAGATGGCGGCGGTCGATTCCACCGCCGAGCGCTACTCGACGCAATTCGCCAACGACGTCGTGCAGACCTTCTCGCGCAACGCCATCGAGCGCCATCCGCTCCTGCTCTACCCCGCCGCCATCGACGAGACGCTCCTGCGCCTGAGTCAGGGCTACGGCGGCCACGGCGGCGGCATGTGAGGACGCCGCCTCGATCCGTGATCGTGCAATCGGCGCGGCGCGCAACGAACAGGGGATGCCCGCGATGATCGAACCACCCTTCGACACCTTCGCCGCCCGCTACGACGCGGGCGAGGCATCGGTGCTGTGGAGCGGGCGCGTCGCGGATGTGGACACGCCCGTCTCCCTGACCCTCAAGCTGGCGCAGGGGCGGAAAGACAGCTTCCTCCTCGAATCGGTGACGGGGGCCGAGAAGCGCGACCGCTACTCGATTATCGGCTGCAAGCCGGACCTCGTCTGGCGCTGCCGGGGCGATCATGTCGAGATCAACCGCGCCGCCCGCTACGACCCCGACGCGTTCGAGCCGGAGGACGCCGCCCCGCTCGACAGCCTGCGCGCGCTGATCGCGGAATGTGCAATAGACCTGCCCGCGCATCTGCCGCCCATGGCCGCCGGGTTGTTCGGCTATCTCGGCTACGACATGATCCGCCACGTCGAGAAGTTGCCCGAGCCGAACCCGGACGTCATCGGCGTGCCCGACGCCGTGCTGATCCGTCCCACGCTGGTCGTCATCGTCGACAACGTCGCCGACACGGTCATGCTCGTGACCCCCGTGCGCCCGCAGGCGGGGGTGAGCGCGCGCGCCGCCTATGCCCGCGCCGCCGAGCGGCTGGCCGACGCGCTCGACGACCTCGACCGCGCGCTGCCCGCCGATCCGCCCGTGCCGCAGGGGGCCGAGGTGGGGGAGGGCGTCTCGAACACCACCGTCGAGGAATACCACGCCATCGTCGAGCGCGCGCGCGAGTACATCAGGGCGGGCGATATCTTCCAGGTTGTGCCGTCGCAGCGCTGGACGGTGCCCTTCACCCTGCCGCCCTTCGCGCTCTACCGCGCCCTGCGCCGCACGAACCCGTCGCCGCACATGTTCTATTTCGATTTCGGCGGGTTCCAGATCGTGGGCGCCAGCCCCGAAATCCTCGTGCGCCTGCGCGGCGACGTCGTCACCATCCGCCCCATCGCGGGCACGCGCAAGCGCGGGGCGACACCCGAGGAGGACGATGCCCTCGAAGCCGATCTGCTCGCCGATCCCAAGGAGCGCGCCGAGCATCTCATGCTGCTCGATCTGGGCCGCAACGACGTGGGCCGGGTCGCCAGGGTCGGCACCGTCGACCCGAACGAGCAGTACACCGTCGAGCGCTACAGCCACGTCATGCACATCGTCTCCAATGTCGATGGCGTGATTCGCGATGATGTGGATGCGGTCGATGCCCTGCTGGCCGGGATGCCCGCCGGTACGGTCTCGGGCGCGCCGAAGATCCGCGCGATGGAGATCATCGACGAGCTGGAGACGGAAAAGCGCGGCATCTACGCGGGCGGCGTCGGCTATTTCGGGGCCGGGGGAGAGATGGACACCTGCATCGCCCTGCGCACCGCCGTGGTGAAGGACGGCAAGATGTACGTGCAGGCCGGGGGCGGCGTCGTCTGGGACTCCGACGCCGAGGACGAACGCATGGAGACGGTGAACAAGTCGAAGGCGCTGTTCAGTGCCGCCGAAGAGGCGATGCGCTTCGCCCATGGGGACCGGCGCACGAATCGGTAGCTGTCAGACCGGCGGGTACAAGCCCGCCGACACTACACCCCCAGCGTGCACCACACCGGCACATGGTCCGACGGCTTCTCCCACCCGCGCACGTCGCGGTCGATGCCCGCATTGCCCAGAGTATCCGCCGCCTGCGGGCTGAGCAGGATGTGGTCGATGCGGATGCCCTTGTTCTT
>Ga0209831_1004383_pt1 | contig 11085 bp, 6 predicted proteins | sample Maine_Asex4_meta_FD_187451 | JGI IMG/M metagenome (GOLD analysis project Ga0209831, IMG submission 187451) | Marine algal microbial communities from Maine, USA - Maine_Asex4_metaG (SPAdes) (version 2) | ecosystem: Host-associated > Algae > Red algae > Unclassified | place: Maine, USA | collected...
CCGCCGCCACCCCCCCCGCCGCCGCCACCACCACCGCCGCCGCCACCACCACCGCCGCCGCCACCACCACCGCCGCCGCCGCCGCCGCCACCACCACGACCGCCACCGCCATGATGGTGGTGAGTGCCAGCGCCACGACCACGACGAGCGCCCCCGCCGCCCCGACCACCTGCTGTACACATCGTGTTACTGGGGGTGTGTAAATCAATGGATCACAACACATGCAATGAAATGGACAAGATGAAAAGAAGTAGGAAAGAAGAAAGAGGCACTTGTATACATTAGGAGCTGGGCATCACAGCGAACAGAATCGTTGTCTCTGAACGGCGTTCATGTCCACCACTGCATGGCACGCGAGGATCAATGAAAAACGGAGTGAGCACACAGGTACACGTACGGCAGGCACGCACGGAGAGAACGTACCACGAGCGTCGAACCACGATCGGATATCGATGCCTGCGACCCGCAGAGTGCAGCACGGAGGCACTCTTGTCCACGTCTGCATCCGATGGGGAGGGCGGGGCATCCCCTTGGCCGATGTTCTTGGCCTCTTATCAATGACTATCTGGGCACGGCTGCCCCAGCAGCCAAAACAGTTGCACCGGCAGCTCTCACAGGCAGCCCCACAAGCAGCCCCCACAAGCAACCCCCACAGGAAGCCCCCACAGGCAGCCGGCCCCACCGGCTGCCCCCACAGGCAGCCCCCACCGGCTGCCCATCAGAGTGCATCTGATGGAGCAGCTCCTCTGGTCTGCTCCCTGTGACTGAAATTATCGTAGACTTGCAGACAGCTTTGCAGTCTGATCCGTTGGCTGCCGCAGGCGGTTGTTTCCCCACAAAACAATCTGTGCACGCCGGCTCACTGTAACTGTGGCACTGGCGGCACCGGCGGCGGCGGCGGCTGCGGCGGCGGCGGCGGTCGTCGCCGCCGCGGCCGTAGATCTGACAGCGGTGGCGGCGGATTCGGAGGATTCGGCGCATTCGGTTGGCTCCAACTGCCAGACAGCCAGCCGGCGCCAGTCGTGACCACTGCCGGCCACCTTTCCTGTTGCCTTGGGATCTGCTGGGTGCCCTCTTTCCGCAATACGCTGCTGCACCACCCTCGTAGCGTCCCGCTGTTCTGCTTCCACCCTTCCCCATTCGCGCTCTCGCTGCAGCGAACGTGTGTCATTCTCGTCACGTCGTGATGGTGTCATACACGGACGCGACGTACCACTGCGGCTGTGACCGATGCTTGTCCAACAATGGGTGGAAGCCCAAGGCTGTGTGTCGCTCAACTTTCTTCAAGCACAAACACGCTGCTGGGATGCCTGGTCGTCATACGGCACCCTACCGCGCAATTCCTCTCGCCGACGCTGTCTTAGGCACGTCACTTCCCGCCACCGCGGCCGGCGTAACGGCACCGACTGTCGCTGCCGCCGGTGTAACGGCCCACTCATCAAGCGGTGCCACGCGGTCTTCCGCGCGTGGTGACGTGGGTAGTACCGCGCACGCCGGCGGCGGCACGGCTGGGTACACGGGGGACGTCGCCAGCGCCGCTTCAGAGGGTGCCACGGCGAGCACTGCGGGTGGTGCCGCTTCCGGCACCGCGGGTGGTGCCGCGGTGAGCAACGTGCGTGGTGCCGGGCGCGGTTGCGCGGGTAGAGCCGCGCGCGGTGCTGCGGGTGGAGCCGCTCGCCGCGCCGCGGGTGTAGTCGGGACCGGTGCTGCGTGTGGTGCCGCACGTGCCACCGCCTCCACGGCTGGCTCCACGGGGGGTGTAGCGGGCGCCTCTGCGGCTGGTGCCGCGGCAAAACCCCCGAGCGGCGCGATGGACCTCGGGATTGAGGTCGAAGCGGGCGACGGGGAGGGCGACGGGGAGGGTGACCGGACGGGCGACCGGATGGGCGACGAGACGGGCCACGAGATGGGCGGCGGGGTGGGCGACAAGACGGCCAACGGGGGGGGCGACTGGGTGTGCGATGATCCGTACGACGAAGGGGGCGACGGCGTGTGCGACGATACGGACGACGGGGGCGGCGACAAGACGGATGACGGCGCGGGAGAGGAGATGGAAGACGGGGCGAGCGACGGGACGGAAGACGGGGCAAGCGATGGGACGGAAGACGGGTCGCGTGCCGGGACGGACGACGGCACGGGCGAAGAGAGCAGTGACGAGGAGGAGTACCTTGTCGCCGCCCGTGTCCGGGCGCGGGCCGAGGTGGCGGACCTTGGTCTACTAGGCGTGAACGGGGTGTCTGTCTCCAAGGAGCAGTTCCGATGGGCAGTTGACGATTTCGTTGGCTACGTTTTTGCACAAGAGCATGGGTTGACGCGCGAGGCACATAAGGCGTACCTGAGGCAGCGCGGCAGCTTCAGGCGTTTTCGTACACCTCACTTGGTGCATGAGTACGTGAAGCGAACCGTGCCCCTGGCGTCGTGGCCCATTGAGTGCTGCCCCAGGGGATGCATGGCCTTCTCCCTGTGGGACGACGAGACGCGGGTGTGCCGGCACTGCGGTGCACAAAGGTACAGGACCGACGGAGTCCCCGCTCTCATCATATCATACTCGCCGCTGACACCGTGGTTGCGCATGCTCCTCGCGGATCCAATCCTATCTGTGTGGATGGCCGAGACCATGGCACTCGCGCGGCGGCGCGCGGCCACCCCTCGGGGCGCCCACAAGTACCAGGACTTTTACGATGGCGACAGCTTTCGCGGTTTTTGTGCTACGGGCGTCATCACCGAGGACACCGACATTGTGCTGAGCGCGGCCATCGATGCAGCGGAGTTTTGGCGGCAAACGGGAGAGAAGATGGTGCCAGTCGTGTTCACGGTGTTGAGCTTGCCCCCGGACGTGAGGTCCAAGGTCGTTTGCATGCTCCCAGTCCTGATCACACCCGGACCCAAGGAGCTGGTCGACATGGACTCCTTCTTGGAGCTAGCGCTCCACGAGCTGAACTGTCTGGCTGTCGGCGTCGACGGGGTGCACATCCACGGCCGGGAGGGCGCGCGCAAGGTCAAAGCCGTGCTCCTCTGCATCACGACCGACATGCCCTGCGGCGATAAGTCCGCGCACATGGTGGGGCACAGCGGATGCGTCAGTGGTCGGCTGCGCCCGCTCGAGGGGGTGCTATCGCCTAGTAGCACAAACCATTACTTCCCACCCATGGATCCGAGGACCGGCGAGCCGCTGTTTGCGGTGTCGGCGACGCCCATGGCGGTCCGCAGCAGCGCCACCATCCAGGCGCAAGCGGACGCCGTGGAAGCCCTGCGCAGCGCCGGTCGGTCGGCAGCGCACGTCGCGCGCATGGTGCGCTCCACCGGCGTCTCGGGGTGGTCGGCCCTCTTTACGCCCGGGCCGGAGGGGCGCGCCACCTACCCCAACATGGCTTACTTGTGGGCACTCGGCCCCACGGCGGCGGCGCCCTACGACCCCATGCATTTGCTCCTATGCAACGTCGCCCCGCAACTATGGAGGCTTCTCAACGGCGTGCTGGCGGCCGAGCCGGGTGTTACCGACCATTTCGTCGTCAGCGCCAAGGTGCTGTCTGAAATTGGGAGTGAGTACCGCGCGGCAGCCGCCACGGTGCCGGCTCGCCAAGCGCGGGCGTTGCGTGACATCAACAAGCACTACCGCTCGTTCAAGGCGGTCGACTGGTTGTTCTTCCTTCTTTCTGGCGCGGAGGTGGTGCTCTACGGACGTGTGCCAGGCACCTTTTACAATATGACCATGTGCTTGTGCCGCGCCGTCCGGTTGCTGTTTCACCCGAGCGCCGTCGACTGCAAGGACCTTGATGAGGCCGAGAGCGAGATTGTCAAGTTCCTCAAGGCCTTTTACGCTGACATCTACCGCGGCAAGCTGTACCGCGTTCGGGTATGCCGCCTGATCTTTGCGTCGTTTCTGGACCTGGTGCCGTGTATACGGCAGTGCGGGCCAGTATGGACATTTTGGCAGTTCCCTCTAGAGCGCTTCATTGGAACGCTACCGGCGCTCACCCGCAGCCGCTCCGCCCCCAACAAGGCGCTCGTCAACGCTGTGGCCCGGAGACAGCGGGCAGAGCTGTTCGCCGGATACGCAGCGCGGGAGTGCCAGGGCGACTGGGACGCGGCACTCGGGGACGAGGCGCCCGGGCAGGATGGGGCGGCGGCCTGGAGCGTACCGCTGCCCGAGTCGGGCGGGGTCGAGGCTACCCTCCTCCGCCCAGTGCTGGCACCTTGCGCACTGCACGGAGTCGAGTTGGATGCATTGTTAAAGTACGACGCTGGCGTCGCTGCAGCTAACGGCAATCCCACTAAGTGCTTCCGGCTGCGGCTGCGCGGTGGTGCCGTCATCAATGCCCGTGACAGCGACAACAGGGGAGCGGTCACGCGCCGTCGCACGTCGCTCGTACGCGTCTTGTCCTCTGACCGCCAGCGTCGCCGAGACGGGACGGTGGAGACGTTTGAGCGCCACACGCTTGGGCTGGTGCGCCATTTCCTGCTCTGTGTTAGCCCAGGTGCGCGCATTGGTCTGGCCTTTGTGCAGCTAATATGCTCTCGTGCTGATGTGACAGGGAGGTTTGGGATCCCCGACCATGTACGGGGCATGGACGTGTTTTCTTCGTATGGTGGCACGTCGCGCTACATTGATGTGCGTTGCATTTTGGAGTCCGTGGGGTGCATGACGCGTGCTGGGCGCCACCATGTGTTGTTCACGCGCCAGCCTTTTTCGAGTGGCGGGCTGCGGGAGGAGGTGAGTGAGAGTGACTGAGCATGTAAACCACAGTCGTCGCCTCCTCATGCGTAGCAACACAGCCGCCACCTTTGTCGCAAAAGCGGGCGACTTGGAGGGGCGGCTGGCAGCCGGGACGGACGCTGGGCGCGGGTTCAGTGCCCTTGACAGATCCCAACAGTCAATTGAATTACAGTCGCGCAGTGGCTGTCAATTCCCCAGAACGTGCTGGCGGAGGCCCAGAGTCGGTACTTACACTGTAGGAAAATTCAATTACTGTAAGTAATTACATTTTATTGAACCTATTCTTGGTTTCGTGACAGACTTGGTCTCAGCGCCTTTCCACATCGCAGCCCTTGCTTGTCAAATGTGGATCACCTTGCTGGGAACAAGGATCCGACCCCGACCCACGAGCCCATTGCAGTGCCGGAAGGCCGGGATCCGCTGAGGGAAATTTACGACACATCGGAGAGTCATGCTGACGCAGCAGTGAAGAATATTTCTGGAGGGCGGCGCCGTCTCCCAAGCCTCCATCCCGCTCGACCCGCCACAGACGGCGTGGCGATAGGGCAGCGCGCGTGTCGTGCACCGATCGGGCCCATAGCGCAGGCGCCATCTTGGTCACACACAGTTACCAAGAGAGAGAGAGCCCGCGTGTGCCATGCGACGTTTCTATTTATTAGTCGAGCTGCAGACGAAGAAATGAACCAGAACAGTTCGGAAAAGAAAATGACCCACTCAAGAGAGGCCCCCTCGAAAATGAGAAAAACAGTGGTCGGGCGCGGAGTGCGGGCGCCAGGGTGGGACGGTGGGCAGCGGAAAAACAGCGGACGTGGGGAGCCGGGGGATCAGGAGGGAGCCGCGGGCGGCGGCTCCTTAAGGGTGCTGGGGACGGATCGGGACGGCGCGTCTGTGTGGCTACAGAGCGCGCTGCGGCTCGGAGCCGCGGGTGCCGCCGGTGAAATGATCTCCGGCGGGATCCGAATCCTCGCAGAATTCCCCCGGTGTTGCTTTTAATCGGTCCCGGACGCCAAGCCCGCCGACTACACTCTAGGGGTCAGCCCCTCAATGCAAAAGGTGAGCCACCAGTGGCGGAGCCGCCAGTGGAACCCCCCCCATCCGAAAAGAATTCGCAATCCCGGCCAAAACAATCCGCGCATTCCACCGCCACAAACTCAGCGACACATCGGCCAGCAACCCAGACAGGGCCTCCCTGTGGTTCTCCTCCCGCAGCGCCGAGGCGAGGAAAGACGCCGTGGCCGGGCCAACCCGCCCGCTCGCCTCCCACACCAGCGGTGCGAAGGTGTGGGGCGGGTCGCCAGCGGGAAGACAGGCGTGTACTTGCCGAACTTCTCCGCCTCGCGCACCCGGGCAGCCCGGGGCACGCGGGGAGAGCCCGCCGTGCGGGAGACGTGGATGGCCGCCGTCGCGGCGACTACCGACACGTCCCCCCACAGCGGCGCTCCCGACGACACGCGCGTCGCCCGCAGGTCCGGGCGCAGCGCGGTCGACTGCTCCCCAGTGGGGAGAGGCGGCTCGGCCACGACCCCCGTCCACCTCGGGTCTGCGCGCAGCACCGTGGCGACCCGCTGCAGCACCTCCGTGTGGCGGAAGGTGCGCAGCGGGACGCTCCGCGGGCACCCGCCCAACCAGTGGGAGCCAAGCGGGTCTGCAAGCACGCCGTAGCGGCACTCACGGGCGGAGGCCTGTGGCACGGGGGCGATCCCCACCCACAGCCGCACGGCCGCCACCATCTTAGCGCCCTTCATGGCGCCGCCCAGCGGACCGCCGAGCGGCAGCCGGTTCAGCCACAGCCCGGAGCCGTGACCGCAGCAGGCAGCGCGCGCGTGCCGCCAGCGACAGCGGAGCCCACATGCCGCGCGCCGCCGCCAGGTGTGCCGCCTGCGCCAGCTGCCGCTACGTGAGCCGCGTCGGTGCCACGAGCATCGACCCCAAGCTGTCCGGGACGCCCCCCAGGGCACGGTATAGGCCAGCGGGCGATATGCTGGCCCTGTCCAGGGGGGGCGGCAAGGACAGGAGGAGGTATGTGGTCAGCGGCGCAAGAGACTCAAAGGGGGAGCTGCCGGGCGACCTCATCGTGGCGGGGGTTGCCTTGGCGACGCACGCCGCAAGGCACGCCTGCAGACGCGGCAGAAGCGGGCCCCACAAGCCCCCCTCGGCTGCGAAGGCGGCGAGGGAAGCGGGCGAGGCCGCACCCACAGAGGCGGCGGCAAGAGGAGGTTCCAGTGTGGGGGGGGCGGCAGAAGCAGCGCTCCCGGCCGGCGCCGGCCACGCACTTGTGCCCCCCCACTTGGCAGGAGTCGCCCCGCCCCCCCTGCCCGCGGCCGTCGGAGGCGCGGCACCGACCGCCAGTCGGCCAGGCGCAGTGACCGCCGGCAGCGCCGACAGCGCCCGCACGAGCTCCCGCAGCGCCGGTGCCGGCAGGTCCTCCGCCCGCAACGTGGCCAACCACGACGCCACGTGGGCGGCGGACGCGACGACAGAGCGGTCGCCGAGCCCAAGCCCCCCCATGTGGACGGAAAGGGCGGCGCGGGCCACGAGCGCCTGCCGCGTCCCCCACCTTTCGTCCTCGGCGCGTAGGAGGCGCAGCAGTGCCCGCCGGATCGTAGCGTCCACCCCCTCCGCCAGCGCCGTCGCCGCCGCCGGCGGCAGGCACCGCAGAGCATACGTGACGAGAGTCGCGGCGCACATGCGCAGCAGCAGCAGCTGCGCCTGCACGGCGTCAGGCGGAAGGGAGGCGATGGCGGGCACCACCCTTGCGTGCGCCGCCGCCATCTGGTCGACCTCCGCGGCCACAAACTCGGCCCCCCCGACCGGGATCCCAAAGAAGGTGATCCCCGCCGGCCGCCACTGGTCGGCAAGGTCGGCTGGAGACGCGCGCGGCGTCGGCGGCCACGCCGCGCACTTGGCCGGTGCCAACTGGGCGTCGACCTTGGCGCCCAGCTCCGCCGCGGAGCGCATGACCGCTGCCAGCTCCTCCACCGGGCCGATGACCGACACGTCTTCGTGCAGGCCGAGCACAGTGCAGCACGGCTGGCGCGCCGCGAGGGCCTCGAGGGCGCGGTGTAGCGCGAGCGCGTGGATGAGCGGCCCGAGCACGTCGCCCTGCTGGGTGCCGCGCTCGACCCGACACAACAGCCGTGCCGGCAGCCCCCCGTCCCTGTCGTCCACCTCCCATCCGTACACGGGTGGCGGCGTACCAAGGTAGATGCACCGCAAACACGGCACCAGCTCCGGGAAGGCCGCAGCCGCCACCGTCAACGCCGCCTGAATGGAGATCTTATTGAAGGCGTTCTTGAAATCCAGCTGCAGCAACCCCCAGGTGGGCTCCACCGCCAGCTGCGCATCCGCCTCGTGCGCCAGGTCCTCGCAAGCACCGGACACACCGACTGCCCGCTGCAGCGGCATAAAGTAGCGCCGCGCGTCGGGCAGCACCTCCCGCATCAGCGCCTTGCCGACCAGCTTGCGGATGGTCTCTGGCATGCCAATCGGCCGCAGGCCAGGCACGCCCGCCGCGTCCACCCCGCCCGGCTTGACCAACAACAGGAGGTTGGCCGCACCGAGTGCGCGCCTGGCCACTGGCAGCACCTGGTCGAAGCCGTCGGCCGATGACAGCAGCTGGAAGACGCGCACAAGGGCGTCGCGGCCGGCCAATGTCAGGGCCCAAAGATGCTCCATCCTGAGCCCTGACGGGCCGAGCGCCTTGCCCCGTGCCTCCAACCGGATGGTGGCAAACACCGTCTCCGCCGCAAGCCGTCGCGTCTCCGTCCCGGCACGCGCCGCCCCGAACGCCTTGGCCGCCTCCAGCTCGGCGGGGAAGGCGGCGGCCAGCAAGTCGGCTGTCGCCAGTTCGATTGTCGCCGCGGGGAACAGGGTGCTCGTCTAGGCGCGCACCTCGTCCGTCTTCGCGGCCACGGGCTGCCCGGTGAGCGTTTGCACGCACTCCCGCAGCTGCCAGAGGGCGAGGCGGCGCAGCGCCCGGCGCTGCAGCTTGGTGGGGCGCCGCCTCCCCCCCCCCCCCCCCCCCCCCCCCGCCAGCACGTCGGCCGCCCCCGCGTTGTGCGCGGTAGCACGACCACCCTGCGGCTGGCGCCACACCCCCGCGTCCCGATCCGCGAGCGCATCAGCAAAGCGGCCGTCGAGGAGGGCGTCAAGGCGCGCCGCCCGCGAGAGAGGCTAGGGGCCTGGGGCGGGCCCGACGCCCCGAGCGGGGACTTGGAAAAGCACGGAGGGAAGGAGGAGGAGCCAGAGCCAGGCGTGGGCGTGCTTTGGGGCGCGGAGCACCTACCGGAACATGTTCGCGCCCAGCGCGTCCCGTCCCTCGGCAAACACAAGCGGCACAGTCCCCTGCGTCCACGCGCACGACGCCACAAGCGGCGCCCAGTCGGCCACCGTCGGCGCGGCGGCCTGTAGGAACTCGCCGCGCAGTCGGAACCACTCCCCGTAGTCCGCCGTGAAGAGCGGCGGCGGAGGAGCATCGGGGTCCACTGGTGGCGAGGAGGCAGGCGACGGAGGACTAGGCGGCCGTGGCGGCGTAGAAGACGGCAACGGTGTGGACAGCGGCGTCGGGGTACGCAACATCGACGACGGAGGTGTCGACGACGTGCCGCCGGCCGGGGCATTCCCCGCGGCCGGTGCGGTCGTCAAGTCCGCCGGCGCGCCGGATGCAGAGGGCGGTGGGGCCGGCGGCAGCGGCGGCGCGGCAGCGGCCACCGGCACGGCGTCGTCCGCATTGCCCTTGAACACGTGCACGGCCAGCGGTGACGAGTCGGAGCGGGGCTTTTGGGCCCGGTACGGCTGCCTGCACCGCGGGCACGGCGCGAGCTTCATCTCCCGCACAGTCGCGGCGGGCACCTCGAAGAAGAGGTGGCACCACGCGAGGTGCAGCGCCACCGGCGCCTTGTCGGGTGCTGCCTTGACGCGGCGGGCGCACTCGGCCACCGGGCACGCTGTCGGCGCGTTGCCGGCCGCGTACTCGGCGGCCAGCACCGGCGGCGCCGCGCACCGCGCCACGTAAGCGGAGAACGGATGCCGCCCCGCGGCCGTCTTGACGAGGGTGTACGGGCCCGAACAGTTCGGGCACGTGCCGAGGCGGTGCGCCGTCAGCACCACTGCCGGCACGTCGGTTCCCGAGTGCACGCGGCGGAGGTGCTCTTCCACCGTCGCGCCGACGTGCACCACCCCGCAGGCGTTGACGGGGCAGAGCAGAGTCCCCTCCCCCCCCTCGACCACGGCGTCCCCGGCACCCGCAAGGGGCGGCACGGCGGCCGCAGCCGCCGCAACACCCCTAGCCGGCGCGCCCGCAGCGGCCGAGGTCGCCGCCATCGGTGCACCAGTCACGCGTGCACCGGTCGTTGGTGCCGAGGAGGTTGGGTCGGGTGAGCCCCCGCTCCCCCCCGCCACCCCGGCGACACCCCCGCTAATCATTGGCGGGGGCGTCTCTGACGGTGTTGGGGGCGGCACCGCTGTCGGGCGCTGCTGCAGCGGTTGGCACCGCGGCGCCAGTCGGCGGGCCCGGCGGCAACGATGCGGGCGGCGTAGCCGCCGGGTTGACCGTGGCCGCCAGGTCGGGGGGGGTAAGGTCCATGCACGTGCCCCCCCCTCCCGCGTCACCCACTCCGTCCCCCGCCGCGCTCGGCCCAGCCGCGGCCGACGCTGTCGTCATGTGCAGCGGCCGCGCCGCCGCCCGCTGCGGGGTGCGCAGCACCTTGCGGGCGCCGGCCGGCGACGTCGTCGGCGACGGCCGCGCCTTGCGGCGCGACCCCACCGGCGCCGCGGCGGCGAAGAAGGTCGCAGTCGACGGCGACGGCGCCGCGCCGACTGCCGCGCCAGTCCAGGAGCGACGGACGTGGGCAGCGCTCACCACCTGCATCGCTGCCGCCGCCATCATGGCGACAACGCCCGGCTGGTGGCCGAGCGCGGCGGCGGGGCCAGCAGCGGGGCCTGGGGGGAGGGGGGTGTGGCGTCGTCCAAATCGTCCGAGTCGGACGCCACCCCCTCCAGCCCCCACCCCTTGCCGCTGTCCAACCCCCCCTCATCGCCGGCCTCAAGCCCTCCCGACTCGCCACTCGCCTGCGCCGCCGAGCCCCGCTCGCCGACCGGCGGGCCGGGCTGGACCTGTGCTGTCGCCATAGGTGTCGACACCACCGCCGCCGACGCCACCCCGCTGCGGGCGGGAGTCCGCGTCCGCGGCGACGCAGGCGCACGAGCCACTCTATCCGCCCCGGCCAGAGGCGTTCGGCGCCCCCCGTCTCTTCGTCGCTCGGCGGCGACCGACGCCCCAACAGCAAATGCGGGCGGCTGCGCCGTCGCCGCCGACCCGGCCATCGGCCTCGCGACGTGGCGGCCACGCGCCTCCGCCGGCGCGGCCG
>Ga0209831_1004384_pt1 | contig 11085 bp, 7 predicted proteins | sample Maine_Asex4_meta_FD_187451 | JGI IMG/M metagenome (GOLD analysis project Ga0209831, IMG submission 187451) | Marine algal microbial communities from Maine, USA - Maine_Asex4_metaG (SPAdes) (version 2) | ecosystem: Host-associated > Algae > Red algae > Unclassified | place: Maine, USA | collected...
GGCGTTGCTGACGCAGGAGATCACATGCGCATGGTTGGCTGCGATTTCGTCGGCGGGCAGCGGCGGCAGGACTTGTGACCACAGCACATTGCCCCACCCGTAGAGCTCGAGTTGTCGGGCGGGGCGACCTTGGAACCAGACGTGGAAGTGGGCCGAGCCGTCGCCGTACCGGTGCACATGGACTCGACCCACCGCATCGAGTCCGGCCATTGCCCGTTCGATCTGCCAGGTGAGGACCCCGAACTCGCCGGCCATCGCGGCGTCGAAGTCGTCGAAGTCGATGTGCTCGACGGTTTCGAGGAACAGCGCCGCGGGGTTGGCGGTCGGTCGCAGCGGGGTGATCTTCCACCGATCGTTTTGCCAGAGCACCCGGGACTCGTCGCCACAGGACTTGCAGGGCCGGTCACCTTCGCCCTCGCGGATGATCTCGTGCGGCAGCAGTTCACCAACCGGCTTGAGCTTCAGCTGCTCGTCGAAGGGGAACAGCGGTGACGAGACCACCCGTTGGATTGCCTCGCCTTGAGTGTCGTCCATCGCGCCACCGTAGAAGACTCGTCGGCAGGCGCTACGCAGCAGCGCGGGTCTTGCGCAGGATCGGGTCGACGAGGCCGAGGCCCTTGTCGGCCATCCACATGACCTTGCCGGCGGCCCCCGGCGTCGTGTTGTCGACCAAGTTACCCATCACGGCGAGCGTGATCTTCGAGATCGCCTCGGTGCTGACCGACAGTGCCAGGCCCGGCTTGAGAATCCAGGGGTGGCCGATCAGGAACGAGAAGCGACGGCCGGTGCGCAGGAACGCGTCGAACTTCTCGCCGACCATCTCGTCGTAGCGGGCCGGAGCGGTGCCGGGATGCTCGATGAAGAGGTCGACGGCGAGCATGCCGCTCTCCAAGCCGTAGTCGATGCCCTCACCGTTCATCGGGTTCACGAGGCCGGCAGCGTCGCCGATCGCGACCCAACCATCGCCGTGACGTTTCTGAGCACTCATCGGCAGGCGCCAGGCCCGGGGCCGTTCGAGGTTGGGCCCGAGATCCCAGTCGTCCATGACCTGCTTGCGGTAGTTGGCGAGCATTGTGTTGAGGTTCAGCTTCTTGAACCCCTTCATCGTCGACAGCGCCCCGCAGCCGATGTTGACCGTGCCGTCGCCGGCCGGGAACATCCAGCCGTAGCCGGGCACGGCCTTGCCGTCGTCGCCCTTGAGCGACAGCAGCGCTTCGAGGTGCTCGCTGTCGTGGCGCGGTGTCTCAGCGTAGGTGCGGATGGCGAGGCCGAACGTCTCGTCGGGGACGCGGTCGGCGCCGAGCATCTTGGCAACAGCACCCGGGGCTCCGGTGGCGACGATGGTGAGGTCGGCATGGATCCGACGCTTGGTCAGACCGTCGCCGGCTTCGACACCGAGCACTCGGTCGCCGTCCATCAGCGGCAGCGCAACCGTTTCATAGACCATCTCCGCACCGGCGGCCGCTGCGGCGTCCATCAGTGCGGTGTCGAGCCGTCGCCGTGGCCACACCGCGCCGTGATTCGGGAACCGGTCGGTCGTCGGCCAGTCGAGTTCGCGCACCCGCTTGCCGGCGATCATCCGCAGGCCCTTGATGTGGTGCGCGTCGTCGAGCGCGATGTCGAGTTCGTCGAGTGCGCCGATCGCCCTCGGGGTGAGGCCGTCCCCGCACACCTTGTCGCGCCCGTGCTTGCCCTTTTCGAACACGACGACACGCAAGCCGGCGCGCGCAGCGCGAATCGCGGCAGCGGTCCCCGCGGGGCCGCCGCCGATCACTGCGATGTCGTACTGCTCCGGAGTCACCTCCCTACGGTGCCCCGATTCGCGCTGAAAAGCACTGTCCGACGGGGTCTTCGTGGGTGTGAACCGTGGCGCACCACGGCAACCGAGCAGATCGAGGTCACTCGACGCTGCGCAGTCTTTGTCGAATCTTGTGCATTCCGCAGGAACGCCCTCACTTCAGAGGTCTTGCATGGTGGATGTCAAACCGACACCGAAGATTCAACCCCCTGAAACCCAACCCCTGAAAGGGACATCATGAACAAGCGAATTCGAAACGGACTCATCAGCACCGCCGTCGTCGCCAGCAGCTTCGTCGGTGCCGGCGTCGTCAACGCACAATCCGACGACACAGCGCCGGCCGAGGAGCCAACCGTGGAACCAACCGAAGAGCCGACCGTGGAGCCAACCGAACGGCCGACCGACGTCGAGCCGACGGAGACCGAACGGCAGGAGCGCCGCGCCGAGCGTGCCGAGAGCCGAGCCGAGAAGGCACAGGAGATCGCCGATCTCCTCGGTACCGACATCGACGAACTGCAGACCGCCTTCCAGGACGGCCAGACCATGGCCCAGGTCGCCGAGGCCAACGGCGTCGACGTGCAGGTCGTCATCGACTCCATCGTCGAGTCGAAGACCGAGCGCATCGGCCAAGCCGTCGCAGCCGACCGTCTGACTGACGCCGAGGCCGCTGACAAGATCGCTCAACTCGAAGAGCGGGTGACCACCCGGGTCAACGAGGGACGCGGCGAGCGCGGCGACCGCATGTCGCGCGGCGAGTTCCACCGTTTCGGTCGCGGCGGCGAGGCGTCTGCCGTGGAACCGGAGAGCTGATCGGTCCTTCCGTACCGACCTGCTGAAATCCCCCCGCAAGCAGGCGGCACCCGCCGACGGGCCGGGTGCCGCCTTGCCGCGTCAGAGCTTGTGCTCATCTACGCTGCACGCATCACGAGAGGCCCCCGATGTCGACGATTCTCATAGCTGAAGACGACCAGCAGATCCGCGAAGCGCTCGATCGAATCCTGCGTTTCGAGGGGTACGACACCGTCCTTGCCAATGACGGCGCCGCGGCACTCGAGTCCTTCGATGTGCACGCTCCCGATGCAGTGCTTCTCGACGTGATGATGCCGTATGTCGACGGTCTCAGCGTCGTTCGCAAGCTGCGTGATCGTGGCGACCGCACACCGATCCTGATGTTGACCGCACGCCAAGAAACATCGGATCGAGTTGCCGGGCTCGATGCGGGCGCTGACGACTACCTCGCCAAGCCCTTCGAACTCGAGGAGCTGCTCGCCCGAGTACGGGCCCTGCTCCGGCGCAACGACCACAGCGACTCGGTCACGCTGCGATGCGGCGATCTCGTGCTCGATCCGGCCAAGCGGCTGGTTCACCGTGACGGCGTTTCGATCGAGCTCACCCGGACCGAGTTCGACATCCTCCACACGTTGCTGACCAATGTCGACATCGTGATGTCGCGCAGCCAGCTCTACGAGACGATCTGGGGCTACGACTTCGAGACCAACTCGAAGTCGCTCGACGTCCATGTCGGCTACCTCCGTCGCAAACTCGAAGCCAACGGTCGCGAACGTCTGGTGCACACCGTGCGAGGCATCGGTTACGTGGCCCGGGTCGGCTCATCGTGATGTTGCAGTCGTGAAACTGCAGACGCGCCTGGCGGTGCTGTTCGGTGTCCTGGCGCTCGCGGTGAGCGCCGTGGTCGGCGGTTCGTCGTACCGTGCGACCAGCGGCCAGATCTTGGCATCGACCGACGACTTCTTGTCCGAACGCGCCGACGCACTGGTCCAGGGTTCGCGGCAGTTTCCCGAAGGACGGCGTTCGAGCCAGCGGGGCACCGTCACACTGGCGTTCGACCCCGACGCCATCGTGCAGGTGACGAGTCGGACCGGTGCCATCCTCGGGTCGAGTGGCGCCGAGCTGCCGATCACGAGCGGCGCGCAAGAGATGATCGACCTCCGCCCCGGCGACGTTCGCCGATCCCGCAACTCCTTCGACGACGTCGAGGTCGACGGCGAACCGTTTCGGATGGTGACGAAGGCGCTGTCCGACGGAGGCGCCATCCAGGTGGCTCGATCGACCGCCGAGGACGATGGCCTGCTCCGCAGTCTGCTGCTTCGGTTCGGCATCATCGCCCTCATCACCACGGCGGGCGCTTCGGTGCTCGGTTGGTGGGTGGCTCGCCAGACCACCCGCCCGCTCCGGCGGCTGGCCGACGTCGCTGCGACCGTTGCCGACACACGTGACTTCGATGTCGAGGTGCCGATCGATCGATCCGACGAGATCGGGACGTTGGCCGCCAGCATGCGCACGATGCTTGCGGCCCTCTCCACGAGTCGCGATCAACAGCAGCGCTTGGTTCAGGACGCGAGCCACGAGCTCCGAACGCCGCTGACCAGCCTCCGAGCGAACGTTGCGATGCTCGATCGCATCGAGCAGTCGGCCGGAACGATGTCGGCCGGTGACCGAGCGGCCATCGTGGGCGCCATCTCCGCCGAGACCGCCGAACTGGGTTCGCTGTTCGACGAGCTGATCGATCTGGCATCGGACTCCGACGATCGCAACGCGGAGTTGCTCCTCGTTCGGTTGGACGAGATCGTCGCGCGCGCCGCCACCCGCTGGCAGCAGCGCACCGCTCGCCGGCTCGACCTGGAGGCGATGCCCATCACGGTCTTGGGCGATGCTGCGATGTTGGAGCGCGCGGTCACGAACCTGATCGGCAACGCACACAAGTTCAGTCCGGCCGACGAACCGATCGAGATCGTGGTCGGCGAGTGTTTCGTCTCGGTACGAGACCGGGGACCGGGAATCGCGGCGGCCGACCGAACGCGGATCTTCGATCGCTTCTACCGATCCGAAGCCACCCGGACCATGCCGGGTTCCGGCCTCGGGTTGGCGATCGTTGCGAAGATCGTCGAGCATCATGGCGGTGAGGTCTGGGCGCGCGAGTCCGAACGCGGTGGCGCCGACGTCGGCTTCCGCCTCCCCGAGATCATCGATTGAGCACCGGAGTGGTGTCGGTCAAGACCGGTGGTGCGATCTTCGCGATCGTCGACGACCATGCGGAACTCGACGGCATCGTGGCGCTCGTCGACATCAACGACGAAATGATCGCAGCCGAACCCCGCTACATCTTCGCCGCCAGCGTCGCCGACATCGACGGAATCGAACCCGACCTTCAATCCCTGCCAGACGCCTCCCGCGACTGACAACCAACAAGAGGGTCGCACAACCCTCCTACACCACACCCCGGGACGCAATCAGCCCTGCATGGTTCGTGTTGATCGCTGTCGTCGGCCTGTTCGGTCTCGTCGTACTGGCTGCCGTCCGAGCATCGTCCTCATCGGACTGAGGCGCTCGCCGATGGGAGCAGCGGCGGCGAGCGGCGTGCCAGGGTTCGTCCTTGGGGCTCTTCTCGTTCGACGCCAGCGTCTCCAGTTGCACGGGGTGGAAGGACGATGCAACTGGCTGATAGTCCCGAAGAGCGCATATGAACAGAGCGTTGAGCGCCGTCGCGCTTGCGCGCTAACGGCACATCGGATCGATGAGACCCGATCAGATCAAGCGTCAGTTCAGGTCTGTGTTGTGCGGACACCGAACTCGGCCTCCATGAAGCGCCAGAACAGTGCAGGGCCTCCGAAGCCGGACGAACGATCTCGGTGTGTTTGCCATGAGCGCTCTGAAAATCGATTCGTATACGTCTTTGGTGTTTGGTCATACGGGCGCGGGCAGAGCGATCGCGTGAACGCCGCGACCCGGCGAGGCTCGTCCAAAGTTGGCTAGGAGTTCGAACGCCGGCGAATTCCCAGCGATGCGAGCAGCCGGCGCCACCATGGGGGCCGACGCTTGATCTCGTCTGGTACGTCGACCAGACGCTCGAGGGTCCACGGGCGCCTGTCGACGTCGATGCTGGGTCGGGTCGACGAGATCGATTCGATGGGCACGACGGACCCGTGAAAGCCAGCAGCACCCAGAGCAGCACCCAGAGCCACAGCAAGTCGTTGCGGCGCCCGCAGATCGTGCGCCGGGAACGGTGGGTAGGCGTCGCCGGCGAGCTGCAGTTCGAGCGCCATCTCGGTCGCGGAGCTGGCGCTGCCTGCGATGCCTCGACCGATCGCATCGAACACTTGGGCGGTGACTTCGGTGGGAGATGATGCGACTCGACGGGGATCGGTGTGTGCTGATCCGACGTGCAGCGACGGGAATTCGCGGGCGCCGGCGGGAAGCGTGGTCGCCGCGCTTGGCAGCGTCGAGTCGACAATCATGGCCCACGACAGGTCTGCTGAACCGTCGCGACGGGCGCTGGTCGTGTCGGATGACACGACGCGAGCGAGGGCCATTGGTGCCGGCTCGACGACTGGGTCGGCGAATTCAGCGTTCTGGGCAAGTGTTCGGATCCGACGCGCCGAGTTCTCGTTCCAGCGGAGTGCGACGAGCCATCGTCGGGCGCCGCTGTCAACGATGGTTGATGACCCGTGGTCATGTTGCTCGTCGAGGTCGCGGCGGAGTGCATTCAGCTCGGATTTGGACAGGCCGCTCGCGTCGACGCGTTGCAACGTCGACCCGGTCGGAAACCAGCCGAGGCGGACGGGTTGTAGGTCGGCGTCGAGTTGGTGGTGGAGGAGGGCGAATGCTTCGAGCAGCACGGCGTCGTCGCGGAATGCGGACACGGCGACCTCGCTGGCGTTCACGACCCGTCCGGCCCGCTCGTCGATGACGACGCCGCGCAGCACCGACGGTGTGACTTCGATGCCGATGCCCGTTCGGCGAGCCGTCATGTCGATTCCTGTTCAGTGTCCACGATCGCAGCGAGGAACGGGCTGATCTCGCCGTCGTTGACGAGGAGCCCACGATGGCGTGCGAAGCGGGGGAGGCGGGCCCCGAGCGATGTTCGCAGGAGTTCGCCGTCAACTGCTGTTGGTCGGATGAGGGCGCCGTTGCGGAATCTCTGGAGCGGTCTCGACCAGTGGCCCATTGCCCGCAGTGCGTCGGCGCGCCCTGCCACGACCACGATGAGCCCGTCATCGACAAGTTGTCCCAACTGTTCGATACTGGGCCCGGCGAGGCGATCGGCGTCGTCAACGAGCACGATCCGTTTATCGGTCGACTGCTCGATCCGGTCGACCCATCCGGCGATCTCGCCGGGGTTTCCAGGGGCATCGGACGGCACCGTCAGCGCGCGCAGCGGACCGCCTCGTGGCGCGATCGTGAAGATCGGAACCTGGTTGTCGGCGTGGTGTACCGACTGGGCAATGGCGACGAGGAGCGACGAGCGACCGCTTCGTGCTGCGCCTGTCACGAAGAACGACTCACCGAAGGCGATGGAAGCAAGGGCGGGCTTCGCTGTACGTGTATCGAGCCCGATACCTGCGTGGACAGCTGATTGGTCGATGAAACCAGCTGTCACCACGTCACGGATTGAGATCGATGCCGGGATTGCGTCGACGCGCATCGGCGAGCGCCGATCGGGGGCTTCGAGGCCGAGCTGCGCGATGTGGCCGGCCAGGTCGGCGGGAGGCTCGGCGAGTTGGACCTCGACTTTGTCGTCGGGCCGCAACGCTCGCCCGGTGACGAATGTCGGTAGCTCGTTCGGGCGGAGCCCAAACCCGGCGTAGGCGAACTGGTCACCAAGGCGCATGACCAGCCGATCGGGAATCTGGGTTGCCAGCGACGTGGGTACTGCGCGTTCCTGTTTCGCGGTGATCAGCGCACAGATACCGAGCGGTTGGCCGTCGCGTAGCGCTCGCTCCAGTTCTTGCCAGGTGCCATCGAGTTCGCGGTCCTCGTCGAGCATCTGGCGGAGCGCTCCGACATTGTCGATGAACAACACCAGCGTTGGCTCGGTTCGCGCTACCACCTGCGGCCCGCCCTGCTCGATCGCGAGCAGCTTGCGCCGGTCGACCTCTTCGCCGAGAAGTCGGGCGAGACGAACCAGACGCTCGCTTTCGTCGAGCCGGACGACGCCGCCACAGTGGGGGAGTGCCGCGAGCGGCGCGAGGCTGTTGGTGTCGGCGTCGATGACGAATATGTGGAGATCGTCAGCAGTAGACCGGCCGGCTGCGCCCAGTGCGGCGGTGATCAGCAACGACGAGGTTCCGGCACCGGAGATGCCGTAGGCGATGAGACTGCCGGCGGGCCCAGGCTGCCACCAGTGGGGAGTCTGGCGTTGCTCGTCGGGAAGGTCCGAGAGCCCGACCGGCACGCCCTCACCGTGATGCTCGTCAAGGAACGGGACAAGTGGGAGATGTTCGGGGAGTGGTGGCGGTGCGGGTTGGCGCTGCGAGCTCTGACCGAGGTCGTCGGAGGCACGCCCGATGGCATCGACGAGCCGTTCGAGGTCGGTCTCGCCTTCGGCGGAGCCGACCGGAGCCGGACCGGATCGACCAGCGAGGCGGTCTTCGATCGGTGTCAGGCGACGCCCGACGACGTAGGGCTCGACCGAAAACATGTCGCCGCCCTCGTCGTCTGAATGACCCGTGGCGTAGGCGGACTGGAACTGCGTGAGTTCGCCGGCGGCAAACCGTGCGTAGGCGCGACCGGGTACCTTGCGCGGGAGGTTGGCGGCGTCGCGCGAGCCAATGACGTCGAGCGAGTCGCCGTCGTCCTGCACCCGCAACGCGATCCGCAGGTTGGTGTTCGCCTTGATCTTGTTGTCAACGACGCCCGCAGGGCGTTGCGTGGCAAGAATCATGTGGATGCCGAGGCTTCGACCGCGCTGAGCGATATCGACGAGCGAGGGAAGGAACTCGGGCAGCTCGGCGACCACCGAGGCGAATTCGTCAACGACGAGCACCAACCGGGGCAGCGGCTCGACGCCGTCGAGCTGTTGGTACTCGATGAGTGAGGTCGCACCGGCGGCCCGAAGGACCAGTTCGCGGTGGTGGAGTTCGGCGCGCAGGCACCGCAACACGCGTCCGGCGAGGTGCTCGTCGAGGTCGGTGACCATCCCAACGGTGTGGGGCAGTTCGGCGCAGGCGTCGAATGCTGATCCACCCTTGAAGTCGACCAGCACGAAGTTGATCTCGTCAGGTTGCAGGTTGGCTGCCAACCCGACGATGAGGCTGCGCAGCAGTTCGCTCTTGCCGGCGCCGGTGGTGCCGGCAACGAGACCGTGCGGCCCGTCTTCGACGAGGTCGATCGTCAGCGGACCGCGCTCTGAGATTCCAGCGACCACCGCCGGCGAACTCGCTCGTCTGCCAGGGTTCCACCGTTGACGAATGGTGCCGGCGGTGATCGAGTCAAGCTCGAGGAGCCGTGCGATGGGCACCACACTCGGCAGCGAGGATTCCGCAGCCATCGGGAGGTCGGGGTCGTCGAGCGGAGCCAGTTGACGCGCCACTTGCGACGCCAGTGCTTCGGTCACCATGAACGGTGCGATGCCCGAGGTGGTTCGCCCTCCGAGGAGGTGTTCGACGGTGGCGGTGTTGCCCGGTTCACCGATGACGAGCGTGGTGCAGACAGCCGGAACGTCAGGCACCGATTCGGTGATCGACAAGAACCGCAGCGGAATGGTGCGGTTGCCGAAGAGCGAACGCAGCGGTGCGGTGCGCTGGCGCCACCACTCCGGTTCGTCGACGACCACGAGCGTGATGTGGCTGGGAGCCGATGGTCGGCTTGGGGCCTCCCAACCGTTGGCCGCCGCAACGGCCCACGATCGAATCTGGTCTTCGTTGGAGAGGATGCGCGGTGATCCGCCTGTGCGAATGTGAGGAAGCCACTTGATCCATTCCCATTCGGCGCGACGTTCCGGAGAGGTGAGCAAGATGATGTCGAGGTCGGCGGGACCGTGTGCGCAGCAGGCGTGCAGGATCAGGCCGCGAGCCATTGCGCTCGTGAAGTCGCGGTCGCCGACGACACCGATGCCGCGTTCGGACAGCAAGTCGGCGGTGATCGGTGCAGCCCGCAGCGGACCGAGGTCGGCGATGATCGAATCAGCGGAGGCGAGCGACGAGTTGGATCGGTCGAGCGGCGGCTGCCACGCGATGTCGCCGAGGCCGATGCCGACGCGGAATACGTCGTGATCGCCGGGCCGTCGCGCCCAGAGCTGAGGTGACGCGTCGGCGGCGAGTTCGACGAGGTCGGCGATGTCGAGTTCTCCAGCGGCCAGCCGGTCCCGATCCTGCCGGTGCCGTTCGTGTGCTTCGCGGGTGAAGTCGGCGACCGCCCCGGCGTCGGTGGCGACCGACTTTCCGAGATCGCGCTTGCGCTGACGGCGTTCTGAGATCCATGAGGAGCCGGCCATCACGGGCGACATCAGCCCGAACAGCAGGAACCTCGGACTGCCGAGGAGGACGGCCATGCCGACGGCAATCGGCAGGGGTGCAAGCATGGCAATGAGCGGGAACTTCCGCGCCTCGCGAACTTCTCCGCCGCCGTCGGGCACCTGCAGCGGAGCAGGTTCAGCCGGAGGTGCCGGTCGCGGCGGACGGTTGAATGCCGCCGTACCGTTCGAGCCGATCCCGGAAAAACGGCGGCTTGTCGCCGAGGGCTGGACGTTGCGCCGCAACTCGAACACCCGGCCGCTGAGAGCCAAAGGTCCGCTGACCCAGGCAACGGGTTGCGTCTCGAGGGGGTCGCCGTCGAGATGCGCTTCGACGAGACCTGCGGGCACGTCCGAAGTGGCGTCGTCGTTATCTGGTCGAGGGTCGGTGTCGTGGCCGGTGGGGCCGTGGAGCAGACGAACGGTGACGGTCGTGTCATCAGCGTCGATTTCGACGACTGGTTCGTCGACAGGTGTTTCGGACAGATCGTGGGCGTTTACGCGTCGACTCGGGCCGAGTGCGTAGGTGCCGGCGGACAGCCGGGCGCGAGCTCCGGCGCCTGGGCCGGCGATCTGGACCAGGACCGCCACGGTCGTGTCCTCGGCGAGTGCGGTCGGTTCCCCGAGGTCGATCGTGGACCCGATGAGCGCGCCGCTGCTGCCGAGTGGTGTCGTCGTGGGGACGGTACGCCCGTCGACTCGGGCAGTTGCTGGCGCTCGACCGACGGTGGCCTCGACGACATCGCCGAGCGTGACGTCGACGCCGCTGGTCTCGATGGCGACGTCCGCATCACCGTGTGGAGTCCGAACAACGAGTTGCATGCTGCGTAGAGGTTAGTGGGAGAGAATCGTCGGGAATCGTGTGCCAGAGTCGATGATGCTGTGCGTCGACGCCTTCCACTTGATGTGAATCGGACGAGTCCGCCGTCCCGAGTCAGTTCGAGTCAGGTGTGGCGATGGCGGTCATCGGATGGGTTCAGGTGGGGAGGTCTTGTGGGCGGATGGCGATGATGCTGGTGGTCAGGCCGAGGTCGGC
>Ga0209831_1004387_pt1 | contig 11080 bp, 10 predicted proteins | sample Maine_Asex4_meta_FD_187451 | JGI IMG/M metagenome (GOLD analysis project Ga0209831, IMG submission 187451) | Marine algal microbial communities from Maine, USA - Maine_Asex4_metaG (SPAdes) (version 2) | ecosystem: Host-associated > Algae > Red algae > Unclassified | place: Maine, USA | collected...
GCCATTGTTAGGTGGGTAAGTACCTGTTCCTTCTGGACGACCAGTATTACCACCATTGTTAATTGGTGGGTAAGTACCCGTGCCTCCTGGATTAGTAGCCACTCCACCACCATAAGATTTTGCAATTTTATAAATATCTGTTTTTCCTTTTCCACCTGTTCTATTAGATACTAAATAACCTACATTAGTGGAAGGATTAAAAATATATCCATAATCATCTTTAGGAGAATTGATTTGGGTATCTAAGTTATAGATTCTATCCCAGTTATTGCCGCTTCTAGCTGCTCGGAATATATCAAATCCACCCATACCTTGATGCCAATCAGATGCAAAATGTAAATCTTGGCCATCGAAAAAAGGGGTGATTTCATTTCCTTGTGTATTCACCGTTGGTCCTAAATTTTCTGGTGTAGACCAAGTATTTCCAGTTCTATAGCTGACAAAAATATCAAAACCACCAAACCCATCGGGTCGGTCAGATGCAAAATAAAGCGCATTACCATCTGGAGAAAAAGAAGGAAAACCAGTAGAAAAACTAGAGCCATTAAAAGGAAAGAATTTTTCACTCTGCCACTCTCCATTTTGCAATACTTCTGCTATAAAGATATTTAAATTGAAACCAGAACTAGGTATTTGTCGAATACCATCGACAAAATTATTTTTCGTGAGTGCGACCCAACGGCTATCAGAAGAATACGATAATGGACCTTCATTATAGCCCTTAAACCGTTCGTGGAATATTTGAGGATTACCAAGATTTCCATTAAAATCTCTGGAGGCTATAAATAGTTGATTTAAGTCGTCTCTTTGTTTGTCTGAAGTACTAAAATCGACTCTGGATGAACTATATATGATGCCATCTCCAAAAAAAGCAGGACCAAAATCCGCCGCATCACTACTTAAATATTCATTTGTAACGGTATAAGTAGATGGGGCTGATTGTTTGTCTAAGGCAAGCGTGCAGCTTTCCGCAAAATGGATGCCCACATCAGGGTTCGTTTCTCCATAATCCAAAAACAGTTTTCTTGCTTCGCTATACCTGCCATCTTCTTTCAACGTGAGGGCATGTTGAAACATAAATTCAGGATTTTGCTTACCTGCATAGGCAATGGCCTCATACCACCGTAACGCATCCTTAGACCTACCTAAATGCCTAAAAGAATCGGCTAATTTGCCCATTGCTTCTACATTATTTCTATTGTCTTTAATAAACCGTTGGTAGGTGACTACTGACTCTTTAAAATTGTGGAGTTCGTATTGTTTGTTGGCTTTCTCTAATAATCCTTTTTGGGAAAAACCCGAATTAGGGCATAGTGTAAAACACAATAATACCCCTAGAATGATTTGAGGTAATCTCATAGTATAGTTGTCTGTTGTGTGAAAGAATATTTTTTTGAGGAGTTAGCGTTTTCTCTTCTAACTCGTGTAGTTTTGCATTTAAACTTTTTTTGAGATAAGGAACGAAGGAAAAATAAAATGACCATTTTGTTTTTAAAAAAACAAACCTTATAAGAGTTTGAGTATCAAAAATTGTAAAGTTATTTTATTCCTGTTCCTAAAGGACTAATGCCTAAGAAGATTAATAGCTAAAGCCCAGTTTAGTAACGACGAAAGAATAACTAGTCTAAAAGACCATTTATATATTTTCGTCGCTACCTACTTGTTTGTCGCTACTTGTTTATCTCGAATTCAGATTGATGTGTTGGAAAGGCAATTCTAGGTTAAAAATAAGGGTTTCTAAATGGAAAAAAAAGTTTGTTGCAAAAAAAGAACGATTTTTACGCCATGAAGGAGTTTTTTTTTGATCAATTAGGTAGGAAAATAAATATTGCCAATTCTCCCAAGCGCATTATTTCTTTAGTTCCCTCTATTACAGAGTTAGTTATTGATCTAGGTTTGGAAAAAGCATTAGTAGGTAGAACCAAATTTTGTGTACATCCTAAAAGCAAACTTCAACCTATATTTATGGTGGGCGGTACTAAACAAATTCATTTTGACCGAATAGCTGCCTTAAAACCAGATCTAATTATTGCCAATAAAGAAGAAAATAATAAAGCACAAATAGAGCAACTAGCAAAAGACTATCCGGTATGGATAAGCGATATTGCTGATTTTGAAGCTGCATTAGGCATGATTAAGGACTTAGGGGAAGTACTAAGAAAAGAAGCACAAAGTCTAGCTATTATTAGGCAGTCCAGAGAATTCATAGCCCAATTAAAAACCACTAAACCTAAAAAAGTGGCTTATCTAATCTGGAGAAATCCATACATGACTATTGGCAAGGACACCTATATACATGATATGTTGCGGCTAACAGGTTTTGAAAATATATACGGAGAATGTACTCGGTATCCTACTTTTACAATAGCAGACTTACAAAAAAGACAGCCAGATATGTTACTGCTCTCCTCAGAACCTTTTCCTTTTAAACAAAAACACATTGCAGAATTAGCCATTGATTTCCCAAGTATCCCGATAGTCTTGGTAGATGGAGAGGCTTTTTCTTGGTATGGTACGAGGTTTCTAAAAACTTTTGACTATTTGAAGAATTTATAGAAGGACTGGTAGTATCCCCCTTGAATTCAAACTTTGTACAGGCTTATTTTTAAATGCCAAATGCCAAATGCCAAATGCCAAATGCCAAATGCCAAAGAGACGTAAGCGTACAAAAACCTTTTGTGAAAACTCTTTTGTGCCCTTTTGCTTCTTTTGTGTTTCCAAAAAAAAACTTTTGTAAAGTCCTTTTTGACTATTTTTGTACCCTTTGTATTTCAAAAATAAAATTCAATACTTGAAAAAAGTCGATTACATAATTGTAGGGCAGGGTATAGCAGGAACTTTAATAGCTTGGTTTTTAGCACAAGCAAATAAAACCTTTATCATCCTAGATGACGACCACCAACGCTCTTCTACCAAAATTGCAGCAGGTATTATTAATCCCATCACAGGCAGGCGCTTTGTGAAAAGCTGGAAAATTGAAGAATTGCTTCCTTTTGCTAAACAAACCTATAAAGCAATAGAGCAAGCCACTCAATTGGCACTGTTCAAAGAATACGAGATCGTTCGATTTTTTCAAACCAATGCGGAAGGGAATAATTGGCTAGGGAAAACCACTTATGAAGGCTATGAAGCCTATTTAAGTACCAAAGCATTAACACAAGATTTGACACCTTATATAAAAGATACAGGTGGCTATGGAATTGTCAATGGGGCACAGGTAGCGGTAGGAACTTTAATTCGTTTTTATCAAAAATACTATACAGAAAAAGACCAATTACGCAAAGAAAACTTTGAGTATAAACAACTGGAAATAGGGCAAGGTCAAGTCAATTATAAAGATATTCAGGCACAAAAAGTAATTTTTTGTGAAGGCTACTCCGCTTCCCATAATCCTTGGATGCAGCAGTTACCATTTGAATCGGCTAAAGGAGAAGCCTTTATAGTAAGAATTCCCAATTTTAAAACAGCGTATATTATTAAAAAGACGCAATTTTTAGTCCCTCTAGAGGAAGATATATTTTGGTTCGGTTCCAACTATGAGTGGGATGATTTAACGGACGAACCTACGGAAATTGGAAAAGCCTATTTATTAGAAAGAATCGAAGAAATTTTAAAAGTACCTTATGAAGTATTGGAGCATGTAGCAGCCGTTCGACCCGTTTTAAAAGACAGACGACCTGTTATGGGTTTACATCCACAACACCCAGAAATAGGAATTTTTAATGGCTTAGGAACAAAAGGCACCTCTATTGCCCCTTATTGGGCAGCGAAATATGTACAGTTTTTAGATGGGAATGGGGACATAGAAGCAGAAGTAGATTTTAAACGATTTTTTACGCATTAACCGTAGCTTAGTAGGCTGACCGAGAATAGTCAAGATGTGCCAGATTTTAAAAATCTGGCACATCTAAGTTCCATTAAATCAGTTACTTACAAAATCGTAAAACCTATTTTCTGAGTTTACGGTCAGCCTGTTAGGCATCCTGAGCAGCAACGTCGCTTTTGAAGATAACTTAAAATTTGCTGGACAATTAGAAATTGTCCAGCAAAACAGCGTACTCTTGTTCAGCAATTTCCGATTGCTGGACAAATTTCACGGAAAATAGACTTATCTCTTAAATCGTTTTTTAGCGAGAGCAACTTAGTTTTGTTTGTTTGCAAAAAATCAAAACCAATTTGCTCCCGCTAAAGAGAACTATAAAACATCCTTTTTACTAGCTGCCAAGTTATCTAAACAAATAAACATTATAAACAAATAAACAATTTAAGGAAACTTAGGAAATTTATCAAAATTAGGTTTCCGTTTCTCCAAAAAGGCATTTCGGCCCTCCTTTGCCTCCTCCGTCATATAGCCCAAACGAGTCGCTTCCCCTGCAAAAATCTGTTGCCCAACCAAGCCATCATCAATCAAATTAAAAGAAAACTTCAACATTTTAATGGCCATCGGACTCTTTTGAAGAATTTCCTGTGCCCATTTAAAAGCTGTTTTTTCCAATTTCTTATGCGGAATAACGGCATTCACCATACCCATATCAAAAGCCTCTTGTGCAGAATAATTGCGACCCAAAAAGAAAATTTCCCTAGCTCGTTTTTGCCCAACTTGCCGAGCCAAATAAGCAGAACCATAACCGCCATCATAACTAGCGACATCTGCATCTGTTTGTTTAAAAATAGCATGTTCCTTACTCGCCAAGGTTAAATCGCAAACCACATGCAAGCTATGTCCACCACCGACTGCCCAACCTGGTACTACTGCAATCACTGCTTTATTCATAAAACGTATCAAGCGTTGCACCTCCAAAATATTTAATCGCCCAACGCCATCTTTCCCTTGGTAGCCCGTTTCGCCTCGTACCCGCTGATCCCCACCTGAACAAAATGCATAAACACCATCTTTAGGAGAAGGACCCTCTCCAGACAACAAAACAACACCAATAGATTGATCTTCTCTTGCATCTGTAAAAGCATCTAATAATTCCGAAACAGTCTGCGGTCGAAAAGCATTTCTAACCTCCGGTCTATTAAAGGCAATTCTAGCGACCCCTAATGCTTTTTTATAGGTGATGTCTTGATACTTTTTTGCTTTTTTCCAAGGAATTTTTGCCATGTTGATTAATTATTTTTGTAACTCTTTAGGTAAGTACCCAATGAGTAAATGACGAAATGTGAAAATGATTAAATGGGGGGCTCATCTTTGAAAAATGATCTATTCTTCCGAAGATGCGCCACTTATTTATTTATTCTATTATTTACTCATTGAGTACTAAAATTATGTAGAATAAAGTTTTTAGCTCTCGGTAAGCAGCCTTGAATAGTTCTTTAGAGGGAGCAAATTGGTTTTGTTTTTTTGCAAAAAAACAAAACCAATTTGCTCCCTCTAAAGGAAACATTAAATATACTTTTTACCAAATGCCAAACAGAAACTATTAAAGCCCTCTTCTTATCAAAGAAATGATTTTTAGTTTTTAAATTTAATTTCAGCGAAATGTAAATATCTAACAATAAGTCTTAAATATGGTTGCTAATAAAAAGCCACAAGATTACAAAATACTTATCTAATCTCAAATTTACTATTTTTGCGTTCTTATCCACGCTTAGATTTGAATAGCTTTTTAGAGGGAGCAAATTGGTTTTTTCAAAAAACCAATTTGCTCCCTCTAAAAAAAAATATTAAATATACATTTTACCAGCTGCAAAGCAAAAGTTGGAGAATTTGTAGCACAGAAATATAATAAAATGGCCACAAAAAATACACCTTTCTACAAATACCAAGGCGCAGGCAACGACTTCGTCATGATAGACCACCGAAACGAACAATACTTCGACCCCAAAGATACAAGCACCATAAATAAATTGTGCGATAGACGTTTTGGCATCGGAGGAGATGGCTTAATCCTGCTGCAAAATCATCCAAACTATGATTTCGAGATGATATATTTTAATGCAGATGGAACAGAAGGAAGTATGTGTGGCAATGGCGGTAGATGCATCGTAGCGTTTGCCAAATTCTTAGGCGTAATCCAAGACACCTGTCGCTTTATAGCGATAGATGGACCACATGAAGCGACCATCAATAAAGCAGGAAATTGGGTAGAGTTAAAAATGATAGATGTACAAGAGGTGGCTTGTAATACAGACCATTATGTGATGAATACAGGGTCGCCACATTATGTGAAATTTGTTCCAGAAGTAAAAACGTTGGACGTATTCAGTGATGGTCGAGCGATACGATATTCCGAAACTTACAAAGCAGAAGGCATTAATGTCAATTTTACAGCAACTACACCGAAAGGAATTGAGGTCGTAACCTATGAAAGAGGCGTAGAGGATGAAACTTTTGCATGTGGCACAGGAGTAACAGCAGCAGCGATTTCCTTCTTTATAGACCAACCAAAAAAGGCAATGAATTTTCTAAGAAATGGCGGCATTCCGATACAAGCAAAAGGCGGGAAATTAAAAGTACGCTTTGAGGTGGAGGATAAAGTGTTTTCCAATATTTGGTTATGTGGACCTGCGGAATATGTTTTTAAAGGAACGGCAATGTTGACATAGATCTTATTTGGTCTTTAGCTTTGAGTAATTTTTTAGAGGGAGCAAATTGGGTTTGTTTTTTCAAAAAACAAACCCAATTTGCTCCCTCTAAAGAGAAATATTAAATATACCTATTACCAGATACCAAGCTGCAACTATTAAAACAAGTCTAATACAAATCTAATTGATGAAAAGATTTCCAGATGATTTTGTTTGGGGTACAGCAACGTCCTCCTATCAAATTGAAGGCGCACACGATAAAGACGGAAAAGGACCATCTATTTGGGACGCCTTTTGCACCATACCCGGTAAGATATATAAGGGTGAAACTGGAAACACCGCTTGCGACCATTACCATCGTTTTAAAGAAGATATTCAGTTAATGAAGCAAATGGGGGTTAAAGCCTATCGTTTCTCAATCTCCTGGGCTAGAATTATGCCCACAGGTAAGGACACCATTAATGAGAAGGGAATTCAGTTTTATGATGATATTATTGATGAACTAATAAAAGCGGATATAGAACCTTGGATAACCCTTTATCATTGGGACCTACCCCTAGCACTACAGTTAGAAGATGACGGTTGGTTGGGCAGGTCCATAGTAGATTATTTTGCAGCTTATGCTAAATTGTGTTTTGAACGTTTTGGAGACCGTTGTAAAAACTGGATTACCATAAACGAGGCATGGGTCGTTGCTATTTTAGGCTATGGTCAAGGCGTTTTTGCACCTGGACGTATTTCAAATTCAGAACCATACTTGGCTGCACATCACCTAATTTTGGCACACGCTAAAGCTGTTCAGGAATATCGAAAAATTTTCGCAGCTCAAGACGGACAAATAGGAATGACCAACAATTGTGATTGGCGTGAACCTTTGACGAATAGCAAAGAGGATAAAGTTGCTGCCGAGCGTGCACTGCAATTCTTCTTGTCTTGGTTTGCAGACCCAATTTACAAAGGTGATTATCCTAAAGTGATGAAAGTCCGCTTAGGAGCTCGTTTGCCAAAGTTTACAGCGAGTGAAAAAAAGTTAATTAAAGGAACCTCTGACTTTTTTGGGCTCAATCACTATACAACAATGCTGGCAGCCGAAAATCATGGTATCTTCAAAGACCAAAACGTATATGGTAACGGAGGTATTTCTGAAGACCAAGACGTTGATTTGTCATTAGACCCCAGTTGGAAAACTACCTTAATGAACTGGGCAGTGGTACCATGGGGATGTACCAAGCTTTTGCATTGGATTGCCGAACGTTATGACGACCCAGATATTTATATTACTGAAAATGGTTGTGCCTATCCTGACCAGCTTGTTAAAGGTAAAGTGAAGGATTTAGAACGATTGGACTTCTATAAAACGTATTTACAAGCCTGTCAGCAGGCCATCTCTGAAGGTGTAAAACTCAAAGGATATTTTGCCTGGTCTTTTATGGACAATTTTGAGTGGGCCTCGGGTTACGAAAAACGCTTTGGATTGCACTATGTAGATTTTGACACCTTGGAACGTACTCCAAAGGCATCTGCTAAATGGTTTGCAAAGGCTATTTCTAGCCAAAGTGCAGATGTTTAAATAATTGCTTTTAAAGATTATTTTCTGGATGTTTTTCAGATTAATTGGTTTTATAAATTGAATACAAAATGAAGAATAGGCATCTCCTTATCATTCAATTATTTATAATTTGTTTTGTATGGTCAGCTTGTGATAATAGCAGCTAAAGACCAGTCTATTCTTCCTTCCATTCATTAGGACTTACATCATTATGATTTAACACCCGTTTCGTTTCTCGGTTGATACGCATAATTAGTTGGCAAGCTGGGTCTGGACAAATTACCCGCGAATCTGTTTCCATCCAATCCGCTGGATGACAAATTCGTTGTTTGGCAGGTAATAGCGGAATGGTGGATTGTAAGGCATAGAGACAAAAATCTTTTCCTTCGGGCATAGAAATTTTACCACTTTTTAGATAAAATTTCTAAAAAAGAAAAAGGTAGCTGTTAATTAGCCCGCACTACTAAAAAATGAAATTAAGAAATTTTTTAATATTGATAGGTTATTATTTGTAGATTATCTAACTTTTTTATTGCCTTTGTTCAGAAGTGCATTTTGAAAATAAAGTTTTTTATCAAAAAATGCATGTCACAGTGCTTTTCTTTTTTTATTACCTTTGCATTGTAAACTACTAAAGTAATTTTTCCAATCGTATTTGGCTATTATAGCATAGCCCCCAACAAAACAGGATTTCATAAAGGTTTTCCCTAATCCTGTAGTGGAGGGTTTTACTATTAATATTGATAAGTTTGAAAACAAAACTGGAATTATTACAGTTTACAATATTGATGGTAAGGTAATGACTACTAGACAACTTGCTGTAGATGCTGAATCTACCCAGCAATTTGATGCTAGTAATTACGAAAATGGTACCTATAAAGTATACATGAAACTTGGTTCACAAGTACATTCTACCAAATTTGTTGTTGGCAGATTGTATTAGTAGATACTATTTTAGTTATTAAAGGAGAGTTAACTGGTTTTTTATCAGTTAACTCTTTTTTTTTTCTGAAATGCTATCCGATTCAGTCCCTGAAAGATTTATTATAATAACGAGTTTTTGTCCTATCTACCGTTTTATATCTTTCGTAAATTTCTTCTTCTGACCGAGTGAGAACTTGGTTGATACCAAATTTGGAAACGACTAAATCATTCAAATTTTTGTCTGTTTGAAACGTGGTTGAGTTAACCCGGAACTTTTTAGCAGAATGAATCAATTCTTCGTTTGAATCATAAAACAATAACACTCCATTTCCTCTTAATGCTGTTTGCTTACACTCCGTATATCTATCCTCTTTTAGGAGTATTTTTACTGTTTCTTTGTTTAAGTCAAACCAAAACATGCCATCTAAAAAAGTGTAGCCATGACAATTAAAAGAATCATTATATAGGATTTGGGATATAATCAACTGTTCTTTTTCTTGATCCACCCGAGCGTTATTATCGAAAATAATTTGCTTAGTAGCGGTGCTACCGTTTAATTTTAAATAGGCATAGAAGGGGGTGCCTTTGTCTGTATATACTTTACAAATGTGGTAGGCAGAAAGATGTATTGCTGTTATCCATTCTTCCTTGCCTTCCTTAAACCAATCGTAGTTATATATTTCTGGTAACTCATTAATATGAAATTTTCCTGTCTTCTGGTATTCAATACTATCATTTATTCTTCTCATAAAATAGAATTTTTTTTATAAGTATTTATTGGAAAAGAGGCTTTAGAATAAAAATGTAAAATATTTTAGATGTATTAAAATTTGATAGTCAACGATTAAAATAGGTCTATTTATTTAGCGTAATTATTCTACATTTTCTTTGTAAAAAAAAACTTTACAAAGTAAAGAAAAGCAAAAAAAAAGTCAAGTTTTTACACTAAATTTAGTAAGAATTTAAAGCTTTTTTAATGTAATCTCGATGAGTAGTATTAGTTTGTTAGAGGAGAATAATTGGTGTCGTATTAACTAAGTAGGTGGACAAAATTGCTTGATGGCTTGATTGTTTGATGATTTAGTAATTACTGAAGTGCTATCCGATTCAATAATTGACTACGGTAAGTGCGACCTATCGGTAAAGTTTTATCGCCGAGCTGCACAGTCTCTCTTTCTAACTGTTGAATATGTAATAAAGAGACTGCATAACTTTTATGGATTCTGCAAATATAGGAAGGGAAAATACTTTCTAGTTCACTTAAAGTCTGTCTACTTAAAATGCGTTGCGTTTTCGTGTGGTAAATCACATAGTTCTCGTCTTTCTCTAAATATAGAATCCCTTTCCACGATAATTTATAGGTAATAGGCCCACTCTTTACATAGACCAAATCTGCCAAATATTCAACTTCTTTTTCAATGTCTGTTTGTATTTTATGATGTTTGTGTAGCCGTTCACAAGCCCTTAAAAATCGAGGAAACGGAATCGGTTTTACTAAATAATCTACGGCCTCTAGGTTAAAGCCCTCTACTGCATACTCTGGATAAGCAGTCGTGAAAATTACCTTGGGTGGATGGCTAAGACTTTTAAATAACTCTATGCCAGAAAGAACAGGCATATTAATATCTAAAAATAATACGTCTACTTTATTTTCCTGCAAATAGGAAAAAGCTTTTAAGGGATTGCGAGCAACACCTGCTAATTCTAAAAAATCAATTCGTTGGACATAGGTTTGTAGCAATTCTATTGCTTTTACTTCATCATCTACAAGGTAAGTTGTGAGCATTTTTTTGATAATTGGGTAATTTTAATTTTTTCTGCTTGGTATCTGGATAAACTTGTCGAATATTTTATTCTTCAAAGCGGATTATTAAATCCGTATAATAGTAAGTATCTACCACTTTAGTTTCCAATGTATATTGCGCTGGATAACGCAGTTCTAATCGTTTTTTTACATTCTGTAATCCTATTCCCTTGTGCTTAATGGATTGGCTACTACGCTCGAAAAGCGTATTTTTAATAGTAAAATTTAATTGGCTTTTTTCAACTATTAATTTAATACTTACCAAACATTTT
>Ga0209831_1004388_pt1 | contig 11080 bp, 16 predicted proteins | sample Maine_Asex4_meta_FD_187451 | JGI IMG/M metagenome (GOLD analysis project Ga0209831, IMG submission 187451) | Marine algal microbial communities from Maine, USA - Maine_Asex4_metaG (SPAdes) (version 2) | ecosystem: Host-associated > Algae > Red algae > Unclassified | place: Maine, USA | collected...
GCTGAGGACCCATTCCCTCCTCCCCACCCCCCCACCCCACTGTCACGCCCATTGGGCCGGTGAGCCCCCCTGTCCCCGCTGCAAAAGGTTCTTCCTGCGCCCGCCCCCCCTCCCCCCTTTGTGCCGCCATGCCACCGGTCGGGAACTCGGCGACGGACGCTGGCGCCGCAGACCTCCACGAAGCTAGGCTCGCGAGACTGCGTCTCGTGCGCCAAGGCGGGCTGACGACCAAAGCCTTCGCCGAGCGCTTCAAGATGTCTTACGCGCAGGCACGCTACTTCATCCTAAACAGAGGAGTGAGCTGCCGGAGCGGTCCCAAGCCCTTTTTTTCTCCCGAGGAGGAGTCCCTGCTCGTGAAGTACCTCATCATCAACGCTACGATTGGCCGTGGACTGTCCACCGAGGCGCTCTGCAAAGTTTGTGGTGACTACCTGTCCGAAATGTCGACGGAGCGGCAGGCGGCTGCTCACGCCCTTTTCAACGGCAAGTTGACGCCCGGCCGCAGCTGGGTCACGTGCTTCCTCGGGCGCCACCCGGACTTGAGAAAGTACCGCGTCGGCACCTTGGAAGAAGGACGGGGGCGGAACGCGAGACCGGAGGTTGTGGCTCGCTGGTTTGGCCTCCTGTCGCTGCTGTACCGGGACCTCAGAATCACGTCCCCACGTCAAGTTTGGAGCATGGACGAAGCCCATATCCACGCCCGGACATCGGCGATGACGGGGCGTAGCGAGGTGATTGGCGAGGTCGGGATGACAAAGCCGGAGGTCCTGCTGCCGCCCTTTGCATCCGGGGCGGGGGCGTGCACGGCGGCTTTGTGTGTGTCGGCTGCGGGCGTGGTCGCCCCCTACTTCATTGTCGTCGATGGCAAAGTCGCCGGGCACGGCGTCGTCACAGAGACGTCGCCGGAGGGCATCAAGAAGGAGACGGCGCTCGCCTCGTTTTTTAACGACGCGGCTGTGGTGTGGCGTCGCTCCCCGCCCGGGTTTGACAAGGTCGTCTTTGACGTTTGGGCGGAGCATTTTTCGGCTTTCGCGCGGTCCTATTACCCACAGGAGGATAAACTTTTATCCCTTGACGGCGCCAAGGTACACCTCTCTCCAGCCGGCTTGCTAACCCTCCTGCGCGCAAGTGTGCACGTGATTGCGGAGCCGTCACAGATGTCGCATATATTGCAAGCGCTCGACAACAAGAGTGCGTTTGGACGGTACCAGCCCAAGCTGCGGTCTCGAGTGCGTGAGATTGCTACCGAGTGTCGAGACGCTGGGCGGCAGTTCAACACCCCGGAGTTGATGAGATGTATTGCGGCGGCCGCATCGGACGCTTTGACGGTGACCGCCTTGACGACGGCTTTTCGGCGGGTCGGTATGGGGCCGCTGGAACCGACGGTTGTGACTGGGGAGGAGCTGAGCAAGGGCGCCGACGCTCCGGTCACGAGTGTTGATCTCGAGAAGCTCACGCGTCGTCTCATCCCCTCGGTGCGCAAGGACATGACGTGCGCGCGGGTGGTCAACGGGACTCTGTCGACTGCCGGCCGTGGTACGGTCCTGACCGCGCCCGAGATTTTGGCGGCCCTTGAGGGGGAGGCGGCCGCCAAAGCCGCGGCCAGGAAGGCCAAGGAGGCGGGCAAGCGCGCACGCGAGGCTAAGGCTGAGGAGAGAAAGCCGTTGGCCGCCCAGGTTGAACGAGCTAAGTCGGCTAAGATGCGGGCAGTGCAGGCGGCTGCACGACGTGAGATGTGGGCGGAGTTAGCGTTTGACGCCGCGCGTGAGGGGGCATCTAGAATGCGGGTGATGGGGATGCTCGGCCCCTCCGCTTCCAAGCTGCGGCGACGTGCGGCGGCGGCAAGGGCACGCGGTCCGTCTGCGGCCACACATCCGCTTCCACTGCACATTTTGAGGCGTGTGGTTGCTTTGCAGGCCGCCCGGGCGGCCTCGGGCAGGTAGCAAAGAACTCGTTTCTCTCCACGTGCCCTTTCACTCTACCCCCTTGGCAACCACTCGTGGGATGGGAAGGCGGGACAGTGGAAAGCCGCACTGCCCCCCCCCCATTGTCGACACTAGGAAGGCGGCGCGGTAGGTAATCGTACAGCCCCCCCCCCCCATGCCGAGACCAGTGTTCTGAGGGGGGGCGTGGCGGGACAACAGCCAACCGCACCGGGGCTCAATCAACTGCGCCAGTGCCATGATGGAACCAGTGGGCGGTGGGGGGCGCTTCAAGGGACAGAAAACCGAGATAATCGTGTCGGTGCTCCGACCCGGAAAGCCAAATACTCGATAAAAGCGTAAGTTTTTGTGACTGTAATGTGCGTTTCCAGGCGATCCGCATACGTATATGTAAACGCATTGTGTCAAAGACTGATGCAGGTCGTTTTTGACGTGCATTTTCCAGAACGAGAACAGGAACGCCCCAGGAGAAACGGAGAAGACCGCTGACCTCGTGAGTGTCCCCCGAGCTGAGCCATATTCATTTCTTCTGTGGGGGATAGGATTAAGCCTTCCCAGTGGGCGAGTTGCTAAAGATTGGGGTCAAACGGATAGGTGGCGTTGGCAGGAACCCAGCGGTGCGGGAAGCATGCCGGAGGATCCAAGTGCTAGGTTTGGAATTTCAGTCCGAAATGCTCGCCTCCTTCGGTGGCTTGACACAGCTTTCACAATTTCATCCTGCCAGCCACCGCAGAATCCCACGCCGCCGGCCAGACGCAGCGATCCGTCCGCAGGAGCCGCCATCGCTCGCCAGGTCGACCACAGCCCCCGTGCGCGCTGTCACGATGGCGTTGCCTTCATCTGATCAATATTCGCGCTTTCGAACTGCCAATGGTCGCAATGGACTGACGCAAAGCACAGTATAGGCCATATTCGATCGCAAATGGCCTGGTTAGGGAAGGATCTGACGCATACCTGCTCTCAGGGGCGGTCCGCACTTTTAGGGAACTACCTCTGGGAACGTGCCCTTCACCTAAAACTGACGTTTGCGATCGATTGCGTCGCAAAATCCGCACCACTGGGCTTGCTCTTATGCCCCAACCCAGAGGGGAGTTCCTAAAGCGTCGCGAAGAGACAGATCAACGGCATTGGCATTCCTTTGCGTTCGGGGAGAGGCCATGCTCTTGTGGTGTCGGGCAAAGCGGTGGGGGTCACAGCGGTCCGCGACAAGACGGTGGTGCTTCTGTTTGTCGGAGGCGCCTCGGTGGCGGTCGTGGCGGTGAGTGCCGAGGTGTTCGTGGTAGCGGTGGTTGAGGGCAGGACGGCAGTGATTTTGAGGGTCAGAAAGCAGGCGGCTGTGATCGTGCTAGTAACCAAAGCGGTGCAAGTCGTGAAGATCGGCGTTCGGGTGAGGGTTGAAGGCTCCTGGAAGACCAGCGATCCAGCAGTGTACCCTCCTGGGCTGCGTTACGCCGCAGTTGCGATAGTCAACCACAAGGTATGTCGGTACAAGGTATCAGCCGTCATTGGTGTGCGATTCGAGCAGCTTGAACATTGGCTGCGGTACTGTCGTACCAGCAAGAGCATGTAGCGTGTCCCCGAGCGAGAGAATCGTCATGAGTACTTATCCTGGGAGAAAGACACCCTTCTACGTGCCATCCTGGTGCTGGTCCGCGAACATCCCTTGGCGTTGTCACGGGAGCACGTAGCCATGATGACAGCAATGCGGCCGGTCCCTGAGTATGCCAACCTCAGGGCGTCCAAGAGTACGGTCGACCGCTTGTTGTGCCGACTCGGGGTTCCTCGAAGAGTCATCATTCTTCTGTAACGCGCCACCAACCCTGAGCACCGACGTGAGAATGCCGTGCTACGCCAAGCGGTTGGCAACGTGTGCCTTGTCTCTGTGGTCGAGACCCACACATACGGGAACTACGTCTTGCGTCGACATGGGCGAGCGCCGGCAGCGGAGCGTGTGAACCTCCCTGACATCAGCCCACGTCACATCTACCGCGTCAGTGTGACGGCCGGACACATGGCCCCCACACTTGGGAAGCCAGATCCCTCCCAGTCACGAGGGGACACGTGCACTGGCGTCATGGGCAGTCGAATTCGTTCAGTCCGAAAAGGCCGCTGGCTCTCACGAGAGAAATATGTCCCACTGACACATATTTCGAATCGTTCCGGTGGCGATCCACTTGTGATCACCCCGTGGCTCACCAACCATAACCGCGACTTCGAGACTTCCCTGGGACTAGTAACTCCGCGGGAAAGCCCCGAGTTAAGGGCCTGATTTTGTGTAAACTCGACTTGGACTGTTGACCAGCATTACACCGCGCCCCTGACCCCGGGGCGCCGCGAGGGTGTCACGGAGCACCCTTCCCCCGCCTCTACGCAAGGCGGTATTCGAAGCTTCGGCCGTCCTCCGCTGAGACTGGCCCCATGAGCCCTGAGCGGAGGGTTTTCTGAGGGTCCTTTGAGGGTGTCTGAGGGGGTTTCTTGCAGTTGTCTGAGGAGAACGGACGGGATAAGAGGTCGAGGCGTAAGTGTTGCCTCGAGGCATTCGACGCGGGCAAGAAAACTTCCGGTCACACAACTCGTGTTTGACGCTCGGGGCGTCTCCCCCCTGTCGACGCCATGCGTGTGTGCTCTTCGGGGTTTCCTACCGCGGCGGGTATTCCCTAACAGGACTACCCGGCGACACGGTCTGGCCCACCTCCCCCCCGACTGGGTGGGGTTGGCTAGGCGTGTTGTCACATTTGGTGGAGCAGCAGGGGATAAAGGCGACCCAACCTTCCTCGGGGTGGTGGCGGTGCGTCAACCCGCCTCCGGGGGAACCTAGCTGGTCCTCCTCCCATTGGTGCCTAGCACTGCGGGCGGCGCCCCGCAATGTCAGGTTTGGATGAGTCCTGCCGGGTAGATGTCCGATGGGGGGGGGAATGGAGGCCCAACAGGTGTCGAGGAGCCTGGTGTCGGGGGGGATGGGTCTTCCCCCTCCGGAGGCGGATCGTCGGTGGACGATCGCCACACCAGTGCAGGAACCACGGATGCGGGTGCCCGCGGGCAGCGGACTTTTCTCCAGCCCTTGCCCCCAGGACTCGATCCGACTGGGACTCGCCCCCCGGCGGGCGCCCCCTCGGGTAGTACTCACCCCGAGGCGGCCTTGTCGGGTGCTGGCACTCATTACGCCGTAGGACAGCCGCCCGACGTTACCACGTGGGGCGGTGGGTCTGTGCCTACACAGGCAGAGGAACCTGCGGGTGGGAGCTCTAGTCGTGCTCCCCAAGGGTCACGGAGTGCCAAGGGTGCCCCGGCGCATGAGTACAGCGCCGGGACCCACTGTATCGGTCCTCCGGCCCTCGGGCCCAGTGGGAGATCCCCTCTCGGTGCTTGGGAGGGAGGGCCGATGCCAGACTCGGCACGGGAGCATGCGGGTGGGAGCTCTAGCTGTTGCTAGCCCAGGCTCATGGGGTGCCAGGGATGGCGAGGGTCTCGAATGGCGAGACGCCGTGGCCAAGGTCGTTCGGTCTGAAGTTACCAGATCGCTAGTTACGATGTTGAGTGGCTCTACGCCCAGGCCCGCTGAGCGCCGGGGCAGAGCCCGAAGTTCTTCCCGTCTGCGCGGACGCGACAACTCGTCATCTCCGTCAACCACAGACGTCTCCCGCTCGGGGGATGACTCGGCCTTTGCGGTCCTACTAGGTTCGTTCCGAGCTACCCCCACGCCGTCGACGGTGAGGGAGGGTACTGGGGGTATTGACCCGAGAGCTCAACCAGCTCCTGACTCGGTGGGGGTTGAGCAGGGCGGGGGGGGGGCGCGAGAGTTACTCCGGGGTATTAACCCGAGGTTCCCAACGCAGCTCTCCCCCGCGACCGGCACGAAGGCGGAGGGGTGGCCAACTCAAGCAACGCCGACGCCACCGACTCGGGTGGTGCCGCCCAATATTGTGGTAAACCACCAGTACTACCGAATGATATTCGATTGCGAGACCTACGCGCTGGATAACGAGTCGGTTGTCTACACGCGGCGCCAGGCCCGTACTCTGGGTCGGCGCAACAAGGACGTGGCTAAATACATCGGGGTACTCGACGAGTGGGACGGTTCCCCCCCTGCCAAGGTCTTCCATTTCTTGGGCAAGTTCGCCAAGGCCTGTGGCGGCAACGACATCTCCGAATACAAATCCTTCTACATCCTTCAAGACTTTACGAAGGAACCTCTCAAATCAGAGGTGATGATGGATATGCCGACTCGCCGGGCGGGTAGCCCCGATGAGGTCACCTCCTACCTGGAGCTCATCAACTGGATGCTCCGACGTCACGTCGACGAGGCCTCAGTGGCTACTCTCGTCGGGACCCTTGACGTCGTGGTCCAACGGGACGACGAAGACGAGTTGTCCTTCGCCGCACGTCTCCACCGCCTCAACACCGAGTGCGGGTTCATGTATGGGGAGGGCGCTCTCAATGGGCGCTTTGTGGAACGCGTCCACCGCGCCACGCGCGCCACTATTTGGGAGTGGAACACCCCCAGCATGAATATGGCGGAGTTAGCTCGCGTCGCCCAGACTAAGGGCGACGAGCACCGCTGGCTACGACTTGAGCAGCTTGAGGAGCGGACCAAGGAGCGAGAAGTGATCGCGGAGGAGGCCCGGCTCCGGCGGCAAGCTCGTGCGGCCGCGCTTCCCCGGTTCTCGGGGGGGACTCGGGGTTATTCCCCTCGAGACGCCCCCGTTCGGGGCATCGGGGCCGTGAACGCCCCAATTTTCGGCGCCGGCGCACTGCAGGATGCGTCCTGACCCGGGGCACCGGACGGCTCGACTCTCGGAGGCAGCGAAAACTCACGCCGCCGGTTCCGACAGAGGGATGAGACCTCCCGTCCCAAACTCAGGACAGACAAGTACCCTTGCTGGCAGTGTGGCAAGCTGAGTCATTGGGCCGAGGTGTGTCCCACTTTGGACGCCCGCCTACATGACCGATTGGCGATGGCCAGTCGCTGGTTCCCTCTCGGGGCGCCCTTGGGCTCTTGTGATATCTAGCGGATGGGGCGGCGGGTAGCCGTTGCCATTCTATATGATGAATCCAGCTCAAGCGGCGATGAGTCGACGCCGCTTGAGAAGGGGGAACCGCAGGCCGGGCCCGAGTGCGGACCGCCTACCTACTCTGAGTCAGAGGAGGTAAATGAGTAACCACCGGTGTTGTGCCATCCCCGCGGCGACCGGTGGACTCAACCCGGGGCGTGGATGTGATGCCAGTACGCATCCAATCCCGACCCAAGGGAATCCACCCTCGGGACGCACCCCTCCCTAACGGGCTGGACGGCCGGAATGTGGTGGCCATCCTGACGGGGTCCAACCTTCAGGTGGCCAGCCGCATCTGGTTGGACGCGGGGCGCGAGTTCGCCCTCCACGTCATTGTAGACACGGGGTGGTGCGTCTCCCCAGTACCAGAGGCGCTACTCCCCCCGGTGATGAAGGTGGCGCCCTTAGACGCGGCGAACACCCAGTTGTTTGACGTGAGCGGGGGACTGCTTCCCATCACGGGCACCGTGACTCTTACGGTGCGAATCGGCACCTACTAAACACCAGTCATGTGTAGAGTAGTGCGCGGTATGTCGGTCTCCCTACTCGTAGGGACCGACTACGCTGACGTCCATGTCCCTAACATCTGCGGGCCCAAGAGGTACATCCAGTTACTAGATGGACGTAAGGTCCCCATCCTCCGTCGGGGTAAGACGGTATCGCACTCCACAAGGGCATGGTCCTAGGGCACATGTCGGCCTACTCCGGTACGGTGGCCGCCATATCCCGGGAGGAATGGGCTGCACTCAGTCCCAGTCCGGACACCGCGCCCGACGCGACGGATCCCCTGGAGTAGCCCCATGTTCATACTTCGAACGTGCTCGATGGGTTGCGGCCTCAAGTGCTCGCCCTACTAGAGAAGCACCGGGCCCTATGGAGTGGGCACTTGGGCGCCATCAAGTACAAGGAGCACTGAATCGAGTTAAAGCCGGGCTCCAAGCCCGTCCGGATCAACCCCTACCGGATGGGTCCCCGAACTAGGGAACTCATCAAGGCCCAAGTCGACCGAATGCTCAAGCTCGAAATTAAAGAGCCCAGACAGAGTGAATGTGCTAGCCCGGTGGTACGCATCCCGAAGCCCGACGGGAGTCCCCGGTTCTGCATTGACTATCGGCAATTGAACTAGCGCACAGTACGCGACTCGTATCCGTTACCCCGGATGAACGACTGCCTCGACTCCTTAGGGGATGCCCAGTTCTTCTCCACGTTGGACTGCGACGCAACGTACTGGCAGATCCCTATATCCGAGGAGGATAAGCCCAAGACGGCGATCACCTGCCACTGTGGGACGTACCGGTGTACCCGTCTCCCCTTTCGCCTGTGTAATGTCCTTGCCACTTTCCAGCGGGCTATTGACATGGTCCTATCCGGAGTTAAGTGGCAGAACGTGATTGTGTACTTGGAAGACCTCATAATATTCTCCGCCGATGCCGAGGCCCACCAGTCCCACTTGCACACGGTCCTCACCCTCCTCGGGAAGCATGAGGTCACCCTAAAGGCACAGAAGTGCCACCTCTTTAGTAACGAGGTGGAGGACCTTGGCCATGTAGTGCGGCCAGGACGCTTGGGTGTGAACGAGAAGAATCTCAAGGCCATCAAAATGGCCGTCTTCCCCAAGCCCCAAACACAACTAGTGAGCTTGTTGGGCATGTGCAATGTGCACCGTCGGTTCACGGTAGACTTCGCTAAGACAGCGGAGCCGCTGAATGACCTGAACAGCGTGAATCTTTCGAAGCGCTTGAGCCCCCCCACTCCAGAGGAACAGGCCGCTTTCGACAAATTACGAGAATAGATATGCCACCCGCCCATCCTAGCGATACCGGGCAAGAAGGGGAGAGACATCATCGGTGTGGATGCTAGCAATGAACAGCTGGGGTGCTGCCTACTACAGCAGCAACCCGATCCCCGGTCGCTCCCCGTCACGTCACGTTTTCCTTCCCGGGGGTAACTGGGACGTGGCCTGTCCCGGCCCGATTTCCCTGCCGTCGTCGGCGATACCGCCCGCGGTTCAAGGGTTGTTGTTACGGAAGGAGAATTTTGAGATTGGGGCCTCCTACCAGTTGGCGCCGTGGCAGGGGTGGACCGAGCATGCGTCTCGGACGCCGCCCCGAACTCAAGTGAGTGACGCCTCGGGGCAGCTGCTCAAGGTGAACGTGGAGGTGTCTCTGACCATCTACGTCGGGGGGACCGCCATCGAGTATGAGTTCCTCCTGGTCAAGGAAGTTTCGGTACCGCTCATCCTCGGGTGGGACTTCTAGCGGAGCACCGTGGACACCACCTCCCCCAAGACGCATACGATCAAGTGGGACGAAAGCAGGTCCACGGTTGCCGTGCGGAGTTGGACGGGGAACACGCGACCCGCACTCTCACGTCGAGGAAACAAGCCGAAGGCCCAAATTGGGGCTATCCGGCTTCGACAAGGGGTAACCTTGGGACTGCGGTGTATCCATGCGGTCCAAGTATGCTGCAGCGTCAAGGGGTCCCATCTAGTGCGGGAACGTCCCTTCCAAACGAGCCGACGGAAGATGCTGTTGCACATCGCCGTCGTGGAGTTCTTCCCCAACACCCCGCGGTCCCTCGACCTGACGAATATCGGGGATGTGCCGGTCCACCTGACCAAGGGGTATGTCGTCGGAGCCGCGACGGCCTACAATGGACCGCTGCCCGTCGTCTCGGAGGAAGAGGAACCGGGGGCAGTCCTAACGGTGGGGGTGGACACCCGTGGCAAGCCCGAAGAGGAGGTCAAGACGGGCCAGCAAGCCGAGGAGGGGATCGACGAGGGACAAACCCCGCCTCACCCGCCGGACAAGACGTAACCCAAGCTAGAGGTCCACTGGGACGGTGCCTCCGACACGCTTCGAAGTGAAGTCGATGACCTCCTCGAGGAGTACAAGGCGTTGTGGGGGGGGCAGCTCGGCAAGGTCGACGTCACCCCGCATCGGATCGAGGTCATCCCCAGGGCCCGCCCACGACGGCCCCAACCCGATCGGACGAGCCGTGCTTCGAGGGAAGTCATCGCCAAGGAGGTGCAACGTGAACGGGACCTCGGGGTCATCGAGCCCTCGAGTGCCGAGTGGGCCTTCCCTGTGGTCCTGGTCCCGAAACGCGACGGGACGATGCGGTTTTACGTGGATTACCGCCAACTCAACGAGGAGACGGTACGGGACGAGTACCCGCTGCTACGTATGGACGACTGTATTGACTTCCTCTGGGACGCCAAGGTGTTTTCGACGCGCGACTGCAACTCGGGGTATTGGCAGATCCCCAGGCGGACGAGGACCACGACGAGACGACCTTTGTTTGCAACGAGGGAGCCTATCGCTATGTACGCCTTCCTTTCGGTCTGTCTAACGCCCCGGAGACCTTCCAACTGGCCATCGATATGATCCTCCGGGGACTCAAGTGGAAGAGCTGCCTCGTGTACCTCGACGACATCATCGTCTTCTCGCGGTCGGCGGGGGAGCACGTGGAACACCTCCGGGAGGTCTTCACGGCACTTTGTGGCGCGGGTGTCTCCCTCAAGGCCAAGAAGTGCCACTTGTCTCCAGAGGGGGTGGGGTATTTGGGCCACATCGTAGGCCGGGGCGAGCTGAAGATGGAAGACAAGAACGTCCGCGGACTCAAGGAGGCGTCCCCCCCGCGGAGCAAGAAGGACATACGTACAGTCGTTCCACAAAAAACCTAGCACTCAGCCGAGACCAATAGTACCACCCATATGTTCCTCGTTTCGCGTAAACGTGGCTGAGAACCAGTGACGTGTCAACGAACAATTCTCAAAGGCGCTTTTCTGCTCAAAGCCTTCGGGTGCTCAAACACACGAGGCAGCACATGACAGCAATGAGCCCTCCATCGCTCTTTCTGGCCCCCCACATCGTGGAGCAGGGCCCTTCGGCCATTCTGGCTGGTCGCCCATTGGGGGGCGTGCCAGGGGTCACTCGTCCCGTTGGAATTTCTGATCGCGGAGGCGGGCCCGTCGGCCAATTTAACTGACGGCCCAGTGCGAGGTGGACGGAGACCATAAGATCTCCTTATATTAGCTTGCGAGCTATTTTGGGACGATGGCAAGTCCATTGCGAAATCATCGGG
>Ga0209831_1004391_pt1 | contig 11079 bp, 15 predicted proteins | sample Maine_Asex4_meta_FD_187451 | JGI IMG/M metagenome (GOLD analysis project Ga0209831, IMG submission 187451) | Marine algal microbial communities from Maine, USA - Maine_Asex4_metaG (SPAdes) (version 2) | ecosystem: Host-associated > Algae > Red algae > Unclassified | place: Maine, USA | collected...
AAAGGTCACCACGGCGGCCTTGACCTCGATAGTTGGCGCCGACGAGTGCCATGTCACCAATGCGCTTGATCGCCGGTGACTTGTCCGCCTGACGCCGCTCCTCCTGAAGCAAGCGGCTCTTGACAAAGTCGAGGCTTAGCTCGTCCTCGCCCTTGGCGTCGAGAGCCACCAGCAGGTTCTCGTACTTGGACGTCAGCCCGTTGAGGACGCTCATGACAACGTCCATCTCCGTCACCTCGCCGCCCATGGCCTTGAGGTTCTCGCCGAGGTTGCGCACGCGGTTGATATTGCCCAGCATGCCCTCGCCGACGTTCATCGCGACGGTGTAGAATTCGCGTCGCGCCTTCATCTTGTTCATCAAACTCTTGCGCTGGAAGACGCCTTTCAGGGTCGACCACATTTCCGCCGTCGTCTTGCACACTGACACGTGCTCCAGCTGCTCGGACCCAAGGGTGAGCCCGATGATGGCGCTGGCCTGCGTGTCTCGACGCTTCCACACCGCCAACTCGCGGTCCTCCTCGTCCGTCGGCTTGCCGTCTTCGTCAAGCATGTCGTCCAGATCGCGCAGCGCCAGGATCATCTTGATCCGCTGGCGCCACTCGTGGAACTTCGTCTCTGTCACCTTGTCAATCTTGATGCCGCCCATGCCGGCGGCGCCACCGTCCATGATGCCTGCTTGTCGTAGCGCGTCTCGATCTTGCCGAACCTTGCGCATTGACCGTCCCGTATTTGAACCACCTTGCACTCGTCTTCTTCGCACTGGTCGCGACCGCCGCGACGCCGTCTGGCACACCTTGCCCTTGTCACAGCCCCGGCTCTGGGCCCAAAACCTGTTGAAACGCAGTGGGGATAGGGGATGGGGGACCACGGTGAAGTGGTTGAGTGGCTTGAGCTTGTGTGTATGTGTGCGAACGTGCTTTGTTGGTTATCTCTCCAAAGCGCCCCTCTTCCCATCAAGGGCACTCCTCAAGTAGTCCTAGTCGGAGCACTCAAGCCCACCACGCAGCCCAAGCAGCTCGCCCGCGCACGCGCCCGCCCACACTCTAAATCAAAACGCTCACCAAATCAAAGCATCAGGGATCAAAGCAAAGCCCACGCAAATCAGAGCATCAGAAGCGCAAGAACATAAAAAGGTGAAATCGCAAAAATTTCACTCAAAACCGCACGGGTACAAATGTCGAATGCACCAGCGGCCACCAAACCGCGAGGAAGTCGCATGGGTAGCCTAGTGGGAAGTAAGGCACCCACTCTCATTAGGCGTGACCTTCGGGTCGCGTCCGGGAGTCGGGGGTTCGAACACCGTCAATACCTGGATTCTTGGAATTTGCTGTTTACAGCAGCAGGGCTTACAGCGGCGTTGAGCATGACATTCCAACAGCACCTCCCTGTCGACACCCGCAGCTGCTCTTGCGAGGTAGTCGATCAGCGCCGCGTAGAAGTTCATCAACTCTTCGGTGAGCCACGATTCGCCGCGCAGACGGTGGAACTCGGAGCCGCAGAGCAGGATGCGGGCCTTGTCGGTCGGGCGGACGGCCTTGGAGAGTGGCCGACTGGTGCGCTCGTCCGCGAGCTTGAGTTGCGCCCGCGTGACTGGGCGGGTGTCGAGTACTGCGTGGCGGGTGGGCCGAGTCGCCGCTGAAGCGTTTAATTCCGCCAACAGCAGAGTGTGGCGTAGCACCATCAACCAGTCGGCGTTGTCCACGCCCGGCTTGTCAGTGCGGGCCACCCGCACCGCCGCACCAAAGTCTGCGGTGGAATCGGCCCGAACAAGGACCTCGCCTTCACCCTCCTCGAAGTCCGATGGATTTTGCACTCCCCGATCGGCGGCGGCGGCGGCAGCCGCGTCCGCCTCTTTCCCACTAGGGACTTGTGCGGTCACCGCAACAGCAGTAGACCCTGCTCCTTGGCCGGCGACGTCACTCTGTCCACCTGCAGGCACGGTGCCTTCGTCAACCTGCTGCTCGGAGGCGTCCTTTCCATCATTGTCCGCTGCCGAAGCGCAAGTGCAGACGGAGACGCGCTCGCGCTCGTGCGAACGTTTCTTGTGAAAGAAGGGGGCGAAAGGCACGTGGTCATTCTCGCCCACTCCGCTGCCGTCGTGCAGCCGATGCAGCTTGCGCAGGTTCTTGAAAGCCACCTGCACCATGCGATGGTGCATGTCGGTGGCCGGCGACATGTAGGCGAGGCTTGTCCTGTTGACGACGGCGATCGAGTGGGTGACCTCTGCTGCTTGGGTGGCGACACCGGCGGTTGTCCGAGGCACTCGTCGGGCATGTTGATGGGAGAGCATGACTGTGTGATGGAGTGGGGCCTGTCTAGTATACACCTCACCCCGTGCGCGCGCATCAGCTACCACACCCGCCTAATTGCGTTCTTGTCCAGCTTGCATGCCACGTCCTAAAAGACAGCCGTGGGCAGCTTGCCAACCCGCTTGAGCAAAATAGATAACGCCTCCCCCACGCTCTCGGCGCGGGACAAGCAGCGAACACCCAACGTCATCACGTGTGGACAAACGACATTAAACACGCCTTGGGTCAAGCCCGTCTTCACCGAGAATGCCTTCTTGCAGGCGTCGTCTTCCCCCTCAAAGTCCGCCTGGTGGCGGTCCTTGCCGCGGTACTACACGCGGCGCTTGGCCGCCTCCGAGTCCGTAATACCAGGCCGCACGCGAGGTAGACCAGCGAATAACTCAAAGCTATCGAGTGGGTCGTCCTCGTCTATTTCGCCCAGGTGCTCTTGCTCATCCCTCCACCGCTTATAGTCAGCCGTGGTCGGCCTCCCCTTCCACCGGCTACAGTACGCCGCGTTTTTCCATCCGGCCGCCAACGTCCCCTCGTTGCTAGCCAGCGCCTTGAACGTGTCGTCGACATATTCCTCAACGTCGACTATGGCGAGAAGCAGCACCCCGACGGCCTTCCTCATGCTTGGCTCCTCATCGATGAGGTTGGCGGACCAGCCGAGAAAGCCGGCCACAAAGCGGACGCCGTCGACTGCCTCGGTCAGCGACCTCCACGCGCCGCGCCGCATCAGGCGGAGCGTTCTGGCACGCAACCGTACCGCTCGTTCGTCAACAGACTGGAACATCCCACTCACCGTCTCCGGGAGAATCGCTTGCAGGAAGGGGCGCACGCGAATCCAGAGGCCGTAGTCGTCGCTGGCATAGCAATCAAACGCAGGGCCACAGTGCTCCAACCGGTTACGCCATGTGACCGTCAGCATCTTTTCCAGCGGCTCCCTGCCACCGAGCACCAAAGCACCGTCCCTGTCCAAACGCAGGGCAGCTTCCAAGCAGCCGGCCTCGCCAGGCCTGCCGCGCTTTGTCGGCCGCTCACCCTCAGCAAGCGTCTCAGCAGCACTGCTTGGCGCGCTACTGCCGCTTGCACATGGAACACCACCCGGCATGGGCGCATTGGCATGCTGGTCGCGTCCAACTGGGAAGAACCGGAAGAACAGCTCCGCCGCCGCCGCTTCCGGCGTGGAGCGGCCGGGAGCGCCAATTGTTTCGTGCCACGACCGGAGAAGATCTACTTGCGGGGTTGTCAATGGCGTCACCGTGCGGAGCACCTTGAATATGGTCGCCCGGAGAGGGGCCCGCTCAGTAGCGCACAGCTCGGGCGCCGGGATGTTCAGGACCGCGCAGTCTTCCGTGGGGCGGACCGGGGTGGTGTCATCTGGGTTGGAGCACCCGAGCGCCTGAGCGTCAATCACAATGAACTCAGGGCTCGTGCCGTTCACGTGAGGATGCGAAACGTCTTGATTGCCGCCTCACCGAGCTTCACCACGTCCCGGCGCCTGAGGCGAAACGACATCACGTCCGCAAAAAGATGGCGGGTCACCGCAGTGTACGTGGTCCGCCCCGAAATGATGAAGGACAGCCGCTTGTCGATCAATCCCCGGGTGAACAGCAGCCACCTCCCGTTTTTTTTTGCGCCGCTGCATAGAGAAGAGGCCGTCTGCAGACCCGTCGTGTTCAACCGTGCGCTTGCACGTTGGCGGGCCTGAGAGCCGCTGGGGTGCTTGTCTTGCTCATGCCTCCCTACTCGAGCGACTTCTACCCCATTGAACATGTCATCATTGTGTGAAGCAGCAGGCAACGTTGCTGGTCAGCGCCAGACCAGTTCAACTTGTGGTCCATGACCGCAATTGACGCCATTCTTCTTCATATCATAGGCGACATGCGTCGCGGGTTTGTGAATGCGGCCGTTCGGCGCTCCAACCTCTACATACTCAAGTACAATAAAGCCCGAGAGCACAGCAGAAAAGAGCGTCCCTTCAACAGCGGTTACTAGGAATCCAGACACAATGACTAGCCCACGACTCTTCCTGCAAGAAAAAGAGGCTACAAACACATGTAACAACTCATAAAGAACCACGAGGGATCTCGCACTATTTATCCATAGCGTCAGTTCCAGGCGTCAGATACTTGATTGGGTGATTGTCGCGTAAGTTCGACTCGGAAAGCGGCATAACTCTGAATTTGGGCTGCTCCAGGCGGTCGTTGTGGGCTCATCTGAGAGCCAAGAGTTCCCGCTGTTAAACTCTTAAGACACGATAGCACGGCGAGCTCCCAACGAAAACGTAGTCCAGGTGCCAATTCGGCCCTACTTCTGACGTACATTGGGGTGGGGCGCATGGAAGACGCGCTGACAAACGCGTTTTGAGCGCAGAAATGGGCTCAGCACCCGTTTTATTTGTTTGCAGATACAGGGGGACCTTCTAAATATGCGACAGAGGGACCGCCCAAAGCGTCGGTCACTTTGTCCGATGTGTCTTGCGCGCGGCAGAACAGTAATTGTTTTAACTCTTTTTCGCGCCCCAAAAGGGCCATCATTGGAAACGCTGCTGAAAGTGAGGCGCCTGATTGCGCACAGCCAGAATAAGGCGATATACGCGGAAGCCGTTCGAGCAACCGCTACGACACATGTGAGGGACGTCCATCCATGTCGACAAGAACAGCAAGACGTGTGCTAAGCCAGCTTCTGCTCTCAAAACGCGCTTTTCAGCTCGTCTTCCATGCGCCCCACCCAGATGTACGTCATAAATGGGACCGAATGGGCCCCTGGACTACTTTTTCGTTGAGAGCTCGCAGTCCTATTTTTTCTTTAGAGTAAACTAGAGGCACCTTTTGGCTCCAATATGAGCCCACAACCACCACCAGTAGCAGCCCACATCCAGAATTATGCTGATTTCCCGTCCGAACATCCGCGACCGACATCCGACCAAGCGACCGACGCTTTCGGCGGTCCCTAGTGTCTATTCCCCTGAGAGGATCAATTGATCCTCAGAGGATCAATTGATCCCATTTCTTGAGCGCGTGTAGCTTCGCTTCGCGCCATAACTGCTCAATCCTGACACGAGAAATGGACTCAGCGGCGCCTGTTTACCCGTCGGAGTACGTGGGCGTCCGAAAAATGGCGGGGTTGCTCAGATATGGCGCTTTCCCTGAGCGGCGGGGGCTCCCCCACTAGAAGCTCTCCCGTCCGCCCCACCTCTTTGTTCCCTCCTCTCCTCCCCCTCCCCCCACCTTCCATTCCTCACTGCGAAGACTCGTGTGCTCGTCCCCAACATGGGACGGTCTGCTGACCCCCGCCTGGTGGTCGGAGCCTCGGTTCATGCCAAGGCCGTGCACATTAAGCACTTTTCGGAATGCGCCCGGTTGTATGGGTCGTGCGCCAGTGCGACGTTCGTGACCGGGGTGGTCACGAGTGTGACTCAGGAGGTCAAGAACGGGCGTTCTATGACGGGCGTCAATGCAACGTGGCAACTGAATAGCGGACAAGTCGACGAGCACCTGATGCTGCTGAACGTGAAGTGTGGTGCTGCTCCGCCGATGACCCAGGCGCCTGTGGAGCCCGCCTCCCAGGCGTCTGCGCCGGTGCCTCTGGGATCGATGCTGCAAGGTTCTCCCGCGCCGCTTACCTCTCGTTCGCTTCCGTCTCACCCAGACGCACCCACCCAGCAAATGACGTCCACTCCGACACGATGACGGCGCCCGGCAGCGCAGGAGAGCCCACAGTGGCCCCTGTGACCGTCCATGACTACACCTGGTCTGCGGAGGCAGGGACGCTTTCCATCGGTGGCGTCGTCCCGCGCCGGTCGTGGTCCGTCCGTCTGCTGTCGGGCGAGACCATTGCGGAGGAGGGTGACGCCATGGGCCCAGGGCGCACGCGTCGCGCTCTCGATTACTCTTTGGCGATGCTTCCTCTCGACCAACTTATTCGGATGGTCAGGCTGACCTCCGTCAAGCTTTCTGCTCGCCGGCTGCGCGCAACTACCGCTGGAGAAGTCCTCAAGTTCGTTCGGGTCCTGTTGTTGGGCACCCGGTACGAGTTCGGGTCTCGGTCCGAGTTTTCTAGTACGACAGCACGCAACAAGTACATCCCGGCGCCTGGCTTTGGCCACCTCACACGTATGTCACGAGACCCTTTTGACTCGCTGTGGTCTTGCATGGCATATAGTGAGGTGTGTACGGACCCTGCTGTGAGCTCCGAGCGTCGCAGATGGTCGCTGGTGGATGACTTTGTGACATCTTTCAACGCTCACCGCGCGGCACACGTGAGACCGAGCGACCTGCTCTGTGTTAATGAGTCCATAAGCAAATGGTACGGCCAGGCGGGCGGATGGAGCGACCGGGGGGTACCCATGTATGTGGCGATCGATCGTAAGCCTAAAAATGGCTGTGACATCCCAAACACAGCATGTGTGGGCGAAGTGGCATTATGCTATACCTCCAACTCGTGACTACTGCAGGGGACCAGCGGCAGCGACTTAAACCCACTGAGAGCCGCCTGCTTCACGGGACTGTCGTCCTGAAGCACCTAGTTTCCAACTGGGCTGGTACGGATCGAGTTGTGTCTGGAGATTCGTACTTTGCCAGCGTCGAGGCGGCCCTGCAGCTGAAAAGTATGGGCTTGCGCTTCGTCGGTGTGGTCAAGAACTCCACGACACGGTACCCAATGGCTGCTCTCTCCACGCTGGAGGTGCCGACTCGTGGCTCGAGCGACTCGCTGTACCATCGAAATGCGGCCGGCCAAATCGACCTGATGGCCGCGATGTGGGTGGATCGTGACCGTCGCTACTTTATTTCGACAACATCTACCTGTCTCGACGGGGCCTCGATTGAGCGGCTGCGGTGGAGAACCGGAGCGGAGGAGTCGGAACGTGTGCCCCTGACTATCCGTCAGCCGCAAGTTGCGGAGGTTTACTATCAGTCATGTGCCCAAATCGATCGCCACAATCGCTGCCGACAGGACGATCTACGTATTGAGCACGCGTATGGCACCCACGATTGGTCGACGCGAGTGAATATGTCTATCCTAGGCATTTGTGTGTTGTGGACTCCTGGATACTTTACGCTGGGGCTCATGGTCCCCTGGGTCGCGAGACTCAAGCGCACTTCTACGAGGACCTGGCAGCGGACCTAATCGAGAATCGCTACGATTCGACAGGCTTGCGAGATCGTGCCGTGTCGGCATCGGCGGCTGGGCCTCCTGAGGCCGCACCATCTTACGGCGTGGGCACGCATCTGACGCCCACGTTGAAGCGCAAGAAGCTGACTGATTCCTCGATATCTGCATTCCTGGCGCAGCGCAACTGCCGAGTCTGCAAGACTCGGCGCACGACATTGGTGTGTTCGACTCGCCGCGAGTGTGGTGGAGAGGAGGTCTTTTTGTGTCCACCGCGGGAGGACCGCCTGTGCTTTTCGCAGCATCTGCGGGCCACTCACAATCTCGAGGGGTAGTAGATTGAGCGCACAGTGTGGGTGCCGATGCAGGCGCGTTGTTTGTGGAGGTCAGAGCTGCGAGCTCTCTTAGGTCTGCAGATGCGAGCGTTTTTTGTGTAGAGAGGGAATGTGCGATGAGCCAGTTTTGACGATATGTGGAGGCCCTCGTGTCTGCCTGCATCAGACATGGTGCTGGAGTGGTTACGGAGTGCCCCTTTGCTACAGACAGAGAATGGGATGAGTCGTGAGCCGTCGGAAGCCCATTCTCATATGCAAACAGCTCAGAATCGACGATTTTCGGTGAGGTTCAATTGATCCTCAAGAGAGGATCTATTGATTCTTGCGATCAGGCTAATAAACACTAGAGTACCGGTAATATCAGTGTTGGATCGTGGATAAGTAGGGTTGGATCGTGTATTAAGCACCACTATCAGAGCGTGTGGCAAAAAAGCTGCGGGTTCGAACCCGGGGTCGCCCGCAAACGCGCACTTTTTGGGCGCCCCGCACGCTCAGCGGGGACGCCTGTGCATTGTTTTCCGGGGCGATCCTAGAGGCAGCCACGCTCCGCTCTGCGCGAAAAACGCAGTGTCATCTCAGCACCCTCGGGGCTCGGCTCCGGCGATCCGAGCCTACGCTCGGGCACCTAGGGTGCCTCGCTGACAGTGCATTTTTCGCCGCAGTACTCGCTGCCAAATTCATATGGAAAGATAACCCGTACATTCCGGGACATGTGATTGGTTTGGCGGCGTGCTGAGATTAGACACGAAGCCTTGGATCGATATTCATCGCATCAAACCCCCCTTTCCAATGCTGGCATTATCTGTGTTGGTCTCTATGCCGCATATGTGGGAGGTCCCCCTGTGTCAGGAAGGACATTAAAAGTGTGCTGAGTCCAGTTCTGCTCTCAAACTTGGGGTTTTGTGCACTTCTTTCATGCGCCATCGCTCGATATGGACCTGGCATGCCGTCGGTGTGCTCTGTCTGCGCGAACCTTAACATCCACGCGGAACCTGATTGCTGTTCCCGCACTGTCTCTTGAGGTTGGTCGCCTGGCACCTTTCGTGCTCCTGTGGTGCTTGGCTACACTTTCGGAGCCTTGTTTGCCTGCGGTATGTTATATCTCGAGAGAGGAATGGTTGTTTTGCTCGTTTCAACAGGTGGACATTGCGCAGCTTCTTCTGTAGCGGCCGAGTGGTAGGAATCTATCTGCTTGAAGGGCGAGGCTGTTCCCCACTCCAGTCGAGCAACTGATCATCCAAATCGTGGCTGATGTCGTTGGCGCCTAGGCGCAGTTCAGGAATGAACTGGCGCTTAGAGGCAAGCACGACCGGCACGGTTAGACACACACTTTCCGCACACCCCATCAGCTCGTTGCACACGTGCTCTCAGGTAAGCTATCGACACGCGACCGAGGCACCCGTGTACATCCTCTCCGGCCCGATATACTGTGTCATGGCCGCCTTCACTTTCGACAGCCCGGGGCAGTCATGGAGAGCTACGTAACGCTGAGTGGCCCGCCTCAGTTCCTTGTCTTTGACGTAGTACAAAGGGCTTGAGCCGCCCAAAACTTCCTCAGCAGCCACCGAGCGCCCGCCGCTCATCCCGGCCTCCTTGTTGCGGCGCCGGGCGCCTGAGCCAGTTCTCGCCGAGTACTTTGGCGCGTTCTTGAACGCCTCCTCCAGGGACTTACAGACAATTGCTGCCCGGCCCCCTACCGCAACATCTCACCCCGGACGGGATGAACCCTCGACCTGCAGCACGGCCGCAACGCGTCCCTCCATCAGCACCACCGGAAGAGCGGCCGCTCCGCCCAATCCCGTCAAATCGATAAAGTCTGATTGCGGGGTGTGCAAATCCAGACGATCGCATTCTTTGGGCGTCATTTCAGCAAGCGTGCGCTTGTGCCCGTGGATTGCATCGGTCCGCTCGCGTACGATGGTGACGCTCCCCCGCAGATTCGGCTGCAGGTGCGCACGCATGTAGCCCATTTCAAATGACGAGCACGACCAGCGAGGGGCCGCATCTCCTTGAATTAAAACTTCAACGTTGTCCGGCTCATGCCCAGCCTCCTCGCGCACATGGCGGGCGGCCGAGCACCTCCCGCACAAGCGCTCCTTGCAACCGCACTTGACGTTGCTTCTGCACTTGATTGGGCGTCGCGGGGCTACGAGACCATCGAGACGGCAGACCCTACACTGCCGCACGACTTTACGCGCTGCTGTCAGGCGCAAGAACACCGACATTCAATCAATCAGAAAAAACACAAGAAATACAGCGCCACAAGAATGGGCCAAAATCATGGCAGAACCAGTTAGACAACGTCCAACATGAAGCGAGTGACGAGCTGTCAAGCCGCGCGACAATGCGGTTGCGAGCCACAGCAGTCTGAAGGCCATACATGCACGGTGATGAAGGTGCAATCGGGGATGTGCTTACCTGCATTGCCTGCTCCTGCAGCAGAGGCCGTGTCGGCGTCATTGGAAGACATGGTGCGACACGGAAAAACGCACGACTGCGTGGATGGTGCGACGCGCGAGTCTGTGGCACGCTTCGGGGGGGGGGCGCGGCTCGTGGCGGTGGTCGTCGGCGGTGTCGATGAGCGCCGACGTCGAGCGCCGACGACGAGCGCGGTCTGGTTTTGCCGGCAGACCACTCTGTTTGTCGCCTCAATTGGGATGCAGGCTTTTTAGGGACTTACATGAAACATGGAAGCTTTTTTGAAAATGAAACTACCGATCCTGTTCTTGTTATTGTTCTGGAACGGCAAAATTAGGCATAGTGCAATACTTCGTGTGGGCTTGACGAGAATGATGCACAACTCTGGAAGCGGCTTCGCAGTCGCAGTCTCAATCGAACACCATTGTCGTTTGCAGTGCCGCCCCAGGTGCAGCCCGGCGCCATGCGTCTGTCGACTGACAGGATGCCATTTCCATAGGCGCCCTTGTGCGGGGGGGTGCTATCCACGACGATATCTCTAGCTGTTCCACCCGCGCACCCGCAGCGGAGATAGCGTGCGCACACCACCACCCAATCTTCTGCCTGCCGCCGCAGCCACCCGTTCCTTGACCTTGCATACGCCGACAGCGATCTCCCTCGCACTTCCAAAGGGGGAGTGGACGGGCCACGGAGTGCCTCAGAAGCCGCCTCCGTCAGCACAGGGGCTTGCGGCGGGCGGCGGACCGTGTACCAGCTGTGGCTGCACCGTGCGCGCCCGCGACCAACGAAGCGGCGCCGCGGCTGCCGCCGCGGGGCCGCACCGCCGCGGCGGACACGCCGCTCGAAAAGGCGTGGGGGTTGGCCGTTTTTGGTTGCCTCCCGCGGTTGCTGCCGCTGCGCCCGGCCGGCCGCCGCCGTGC
>Ga0209831_1004397_pt1 | contig 11065 bp, 9 predicted proteins | sample Maine_Asex4_meta_FD_187451 | JGI IMG/M metagenome (GOLD analysis project Ga0209831, IMG submission 187451) | Marine algal microbial communities from Maine, USA - Maine_Asex4_metaG (SPAdes) (version 2) | ecosystem: Host-associated > Algae > Red algae > Unclassified | place: Maine, USA | collected...
CTGAGCAGTAATATTCGAAGCAACCCACTTAAAAGGTGTATATAATAAATGAAAAAATTCGTAGAACTTTGTCGTAATGGTTGCAATAGGAGCAGTCTGAAAATCAGGTGAGAAGTTACCAAGAATTTCACCATTTGTAGTTTTACTATAGGCATTCTTGGCTGTATCATAAAGATATGAATTAGCAGTTGCTAGAATAACTGTAATTACTAGAAGGCAAGAGAAAAGTGCCGTGATCCATTTATTCTTACGTCTAAAATAAATGATAAACAACAATGGTAAAAACATAAAATAGAGAAAACCGTAGTCTACAAAATTTCCTCTTTCATTAATATTCATTGTGGAGTCATAGGGCAGACTAAGATATCTAAACAACAATTCCTCATAACCAATATATCTTTGAATCTCCTCTTTCTTACTGTCACTTTGATTCACAAAAGCCATGTCTTCCTTCGTGGGCTTTTTCTCTTCTTGTGCATTTATTTCACTACTAAAGAATGAAATAAAAAACAGGGCAGAAATTATATGGATTATTATTCCTCTATTCATTACCCTTCTTTGACTTGTTATAATTTTCAATAATTTCCCAAATGGTAATCTCTGGTCCTGGGTTATTACCTATAATCAAACTATTAATGTTTGTCGTTTTACTTTCGGTATAGTGTTTCAATACCCATGGCATAAAAACCAAGAGACTAATCACACTGACAATAACACTCGTTTTCAAAGAGGCTAGAAAAGCTTCTCGATATTTCACAAAGGAAAGAGCACCAAAAACAAAGGTTGAAGCCAGGAGAATATATTTTAAATAATAGCTTCCTATATGATAGCTTCCCATCCCACTCACATCATCAAGATGCCCGAATAGAATCAATGAAAAAATAGCTGAAAAGCAAGCAAGAAATCCATAGAACTGGCAATAAACAGTCCACAAGAACATCATGATCGCAAATATCATATACAAATGAGTAGCCTTTATACCCAGTGCAAAACCAAAGAAAACACCCAACAATATTAGAAGCTTGTATAGATCAGAATCAAAGCGGAATTTATCCCCTTTGGTAATGTTATCAACTGTATCGATAAGCAGTAGTAGGTTACAAACCTGAACAAACAATAATCCAAAGTCCACCTTCAACTCAATGTACATCTGATTAAAAAAAGCAGGCATAAGAGAGACTATTAGTATTGCGGCCAATGATTGATTGATGCGTAAGTGGATATAATTTCTAGCCAATTCCCACAGTGCCCAAAGTGATAGCAAAATACCTGAAAAGGAAAGTAAGAGGGTTAATGTCATACTCTTAAAGGCAATGTTACCAATGGCCATAAAAATTGACCATGAATATGATTGAAAACCCTTCACTACTCCATTATAATCTTCAAGTAACTTCGATATGTTTACATAATAATTTCTAGAATCAAAGCCTAAAGGGAATGGCGACATCGCTCCTAGAAAATTAATAGTCAAAAATAGAATTAGCGTTGATAGTAAAACTCCAGTTAAGAAATTTAAATTCTTAAATTTTGGAGCCAATGGACTTATAAATAAAGTTTTTACAAGTTTTATATTTGACTTATAATTTATAATTATTGGGAGTAGAATAAAAGCAAGGACTGTAATCTGGTTTAAAACTGCCAGCATTGCCAGAAGGAACATTATCAATGTAATGACCATTATTCCAAAAACTACTTCATAGATGGATCGACTTGATTCTCTTATATCAAAGTTTACTAATTGAAATGTAAGATTTCCAATAGAAGAAACTGAAATAAAAATTAATACCAAGGCAGCTAAATACTTTATGGCATTCCCAGCGAAAACCATTGCTGAACCAAAATTATTAACTCCGTCAGAAAAATTTATATAAGAATAAGTAGTAGCAACTGCAGCTACAAAGATGGAAGCAGTCACACCCAAACCGTTAAATAAATACTTGCCTAATTTTTCCTTTCCAAAGTGGAATATTGTTCCATGTATAAGAACATAAACAATTATAAATAACGCATAATTCCTAAATTGGAAATGCTCAACTGAAATGCCATAAAATGGATGTTTATTGATATAATCACTAAACACGAAGACCATCCAAAACAGCCCAAATAGCAAAAGTAATATGTCTGAAATCTTAGATTTTAACATTAATTCTGTGGAACGTGAAGTATTCTAGGAAAGACCGAAGCTTATTGTAAGCACACAAAAATAGCGATTATTGTCACCAACTAAAATAATTTCCATGGTTGTATTTAGTTAATTTTAGGCCCATATCGCCTATTTTAAATTCAGCATAGAACGAATATTTTAATTATATTTGCAACAATGTTGCATTTATGATTGGTGTATTGGAAAAATTTGGTTTAGGCTTGTCTGTAGTTTGCATGTTTCATTGCATAGCAACTCCTATAGTTATGGTCGCTTTTGGAGGTATATTGCAATCTCATGAGTCACATATATTATTTGACATATTTATTCTAACAACTGCCTCCATTGTGATGCTTTTAAGTGTCATTAATTCTGAATCTAGAAACAGTTCTCTGGCGATAATAGGCCTAGGATTCCTTTTATTTTGCTTTTCCTTTTTTGTCCCCAATCCTTTCAATCATATCTTTTTTGTCTTGGGATCCTCTATTTGGTTCTTTGTTCACTTTAGAAACCTTCGATCTGGTAGTGGCAATCACCTAGCCTGATGTTTAGTAGCTATCTACAGTTAGGTTTTGAGCATATTATCGACGTTCAGGGACTTGATCATGTTTTATTTATCCTTTCGTTGTGCCTTTCGGCAAATTCAAAGTCCCTCAAATACCTACTGGTCTTAGTAACGGCATTTACCATTGGCCATTCAATTACACTAGCTGCAAGTGCTTTTAATATTCTGAAATTATCAAGTTCAATGGTAGAAACTGCCATTCCATTGACTATAATATTCTCCTGTCTATTAAATATTTATCAAGAACTAAAAAATAGCAGCGCTAAAGCAAATTATCTATTGGTGTTAATATTCGGCTTTATCCATGGCATGGGCTTCTCCAACTTCTTCCGATCCATACTAGGCAAGGAAGATAGCATCGTCGGGCCCCTCTTTGCCTTTAATATTGGTGTAGAACTTGCACAAGCAGCCATCGTTAGTTTCGTTTTTGTCATTCTATTGATCTTATCGAAAATATTTAAATCATTGAAATGGATCAATATAAGTGGTTCAATAATAATTATAGCCTTGACAATTCATCTGATTTTGTCCTAAAACCGTCCTAAAAGGATCAAAAGAACATATTAATAAAATTTAATATGTAAAACTTTTGTAATGTATCTTCCTTTGTATAGATTTGCAAAATAATAATCGTCCTAAAAAATTATTTGTCCTAAAGAACCTACTGCTCTGCAGTAGGTTTTTTTATTTTTAATAAATAAGGATGCCTCATGCGTAATTTGCTTCATACCCTATTATGTTGTCTGACTACTTGCTTAGTACTAGGGCAAGGATTGGAATTTAGGCTTCCAATCAAGGATGCTATAAAAATACTCCCTCATCCAAGCCACTCCATCCTTCTCCTAAATAATAATGGAAAATCTCAATTATACAACGGTTCAACGACCTCAACCCCTTCCAAAGACCACAACTTACTATACGCAGACAAAGAGATTTCAATTCATTTCATGGATCAAACGATTAGAGTTAAAAGGCTTTCAGATAAGAAAGAAACCACCATTGGTAAAAACCTATTAATTTCTCAAATACGAAAAATCCAAAGATTAGAAAATGAATTGCTTATCGCATATGCAATGGACCTTTGGAAGGTAGATTTGAACGATTTTACAAAGACAACCATCATAGAGAATAACCTTTACAATTCTTCAAATATGTCCTGCGCAGATGTCTGTGTATTGGCATTAGGAAAGCTTCTATTAAATCCATTGACAATCTCAGAGGTAATATATTCTGCTGAGCACACGATAGATAAAATTGTTGTAAATCCCGATCGTGGAATTCTATATTTATCAAATAACAATCTTTGGATTCACGCAGAGGGGAAGTCTAAAATTATTTCTCCAGCAGAAGGTCAGATTCCCTCCAAACCAATAGATCTTAAGAGCACCAAACGATATCTATATCTAGTTACTGATAATGAAGTACATGTCTTTGATTGGTTAACTTCCTCCATAGATAAAGTGGGGTCATTCTATGGAAACTATTATACTTCAATGTCTGATGATTGGGGATGTTTATGGATTACGACCAGTGAAGGAATATGGAATTATACACCTGGTTCAGTTAAAGAAAAAGCTTACCTCAACATTAAGAAAATTGAAGATGATCAATCCATGAGCTATTCGAAACAGGGAATAAGTCTAAAACCTGAAGTGAACCATATTCACCTTGAAAGTGAATTAGTCTACCTTCCAAACAAAATGACCTTGGAAACAGAATGGTCATTGGACGGAAATGATTGGAAAAAATTTAACAAGGACTTAATCATTCCTGCTTCCATGTTTAATGTTGGAGACAATCAATTATTTTTTAGAGTCATCGTAGATCAGATTAAAAAATTCTCTATTGAACACAAATTGAATGTTAGTAAATCCAAAAATTCAAAAAACATACTTGCATGGATTCTTTTTCCCTTACTCGCTCTTTTGTCACTTATCTCGCTGATCAGTTTGCGTAACTCAAGAAAAGAGCGGGAGAAAATGAAAATTGAAATTTCAAAAATAAGGGCAGAGTCTCAATTGATTCAGACTGAACTTAAAAATGATCAGCTCAAAATGAATCCACATTTTTTATTTAATGCCCTTGCCTCAGTCAATGGACTTCTGGCTCAACAAAAAATTCCTGAGGCTAGACGAGCAATAAACTCTTTCTCTAAATTTCTTAGAGAATTTCTTTATTCCTCAGACAATGATGAAATTTCACTTGAAGCAGAATGTTCTCTGCTTGAAAATTATCTTAAAATCGAGAAAATATGTAGAGGAAATTCTTTTGATTATAAGATCGAAAAGATTGATGATGAATTACTAGAAGATGTAGTTATTCCCAACATGATATTACAACCCTTTGTTGAGAACGCCATAGTACACGGAGTATCAACAGTTGAGCATCAGGGTTTAATAAAACTTAGATTTTATATAGAAGATTCTTTTCTAATTGCTGAGGTTGAAGATAATGGACCTGGATTTGCGCCAGCGAAACCAAATAAAGAACATAAAAGTATGGCCATAAACCTAATTAAGAAAAGATTGCATAGGCTGGGAGTGGGATCAAGAAAAGAGTATGTAGAATATGAAAATATAAACCCTGGAACTAGAGTAAAAGTATATCTAAGAAAATTCTAATAAAATACATCCTTCAGATGCTTTAGATCATAATTCTTGTATTCTGTTACTTCAATTAAATGAATAGAAATAATGTCAAATCTAATTTCCCAATCGTAGTTTATTTTTTCCATATACCTCTGCGCCGCCCCAAATACTAAATGCTGTTTTTGTTCATCGACCATTTCTTCTGGTAATCCATAATACAAGGAATTTCTAGCTTTAACCTCAATGAAAATGAGGCAATTATTTTTTTTGGCTATGATATCAATCTCGGCTCTACTATACCGCCAATTTTTCTCCAGTATTTCATAACCTTCATCCAATAAGTAATTTTTGGCAATTTCCTCACATTTATGGCCTATAGTATTGGTGTTATCCATATAGATTTAATGATTATTAGCTTAGATATTAATACTTTTGGGCTTAAATTATAAGAGTTATGATGGATCAATTGATCGAACGCTTTCCTGCACAATTAATAGAGGCTTTGGAGATCGGAGAAGCTGCCTCGATCACAGCAGCAGAAAATGAAATTACTAAAGTTTACGTTGCTGGATTAGGTGGTTCTGGGATTGGAGGAAACTTTGTCGCATCTTTCATACGTGACGAATGTCGCATTCCATACAATGTTGGTAAAGGATATACCATACCAAAATATGTAGATAAAAATACCTTAGCAATTGCTTCTTCTTATTCTGGCAACACAGAAGAGACCCTTATTTCTTTTGAAGCGATGAAAAAGACTGGAGCTAAAATAGTAGTTGTCAGTTCGGGAGGTAAATTGATTGAATTTGCCAAAGAGCTTGGGTTGGACTACATTCAGGTTCCGGGAGGCTGGCCTTCTCCAAGAGCCTGTTTAGGATTTTCATTGGTTCAACAATTGTTTATTTTAAAGAAGCTTAGTTTCATTTCTAATGAATCAATCCTTTCTGTAAAATCTAGTATTGATTTAATAAAATACAATCAGGAAGATATAAAAGAAGAGGCAAAGAAAATCGCTAATTTCCTTCACGGAAAAATGCCAATAATTTATTCTACTTCAAGAATGGAGCCTGTTGCTATCAGATTTAGACAACAGATCAACGAAAATGCAAAACAATTATGCTGGCACCATGTCATTCCAGAAATGAATCATAATGAGCTGGTAGGTTGGAAAGATGCAAATGAAAATCTTGCCGTTGTCTATTTAAGAAACAACGATGACTATAGCAGGAACCAACTTCGAATGGACATCAATAAACAGATCATTGGGAAGTTAACTCCACACATCTATGAAGCTCAGTCGAAAGGTAAAAATCATATTGAAAAATCAATTTACCTTGTTCATTTAGTCGATTGGACAAGCTGGTATTTGTCACAGCTGAGAGGCGTCGATTCAATTGAAATTGATGTGATTGATTATCTAAAAAATGAATTATCCAAGATTTAATAAATGACTAAATTCTCCTACAAAAATAATAGGAAGAAGCCACCTTATAAATCAATACTATCCTATGTGTTTGTTGGGTTATTATTTATTTGGCTCTTAATTTCAATTTACTTTGAAGTAAGTCCCATTGATATATTAAAAAAGGGGGTTGTATCTATTGGAAGTGTAGGAACTACCAAAACCATTGAATCTTTGGAACTAGAATTGAAACAAAAAGATTCTATCATTAATATATTAGAAAGACAATTAAATAAGACAAGTACAGATGGCTTAAAAAAAGCCATTGTAAAGGTTTCAAGTAGTACTCTCAATATGAGAGACAAACCATCTTTAGCTTCTGATATTGTCCTTCAAATACCTGTTGAAAGTGAAGTAGACATACTTTTTTATGACACTGAAACCTATTACCTTGAGGGCAAGCAGGGTAAGTGGTGTAAAATAAAGTATGCAGGAGAAGAAGGTTGGGTATGGGGAAACTTCTTACTAGTCACTCAATAGCTTTATTCTTTTCTCTTACGTGTTTTAAATAATTATTCAGCTCTGAATTAACCTTTGGAAAAAGTAGCAAAAGTCCGATCATATTAGGAAAGACTAAGGCTAGAATCATTGCATCGGAAAATTTTATCACAGCCTCCATGGTTATCGGAGATCCTAATACCGTAAACAGTAAAAAGATACATTTAAAGCTTATATCGCTTATGGGGCTTTTGCCAAATAAATATATCCATGATTGTAAGCCATAATAAGACCAAGACAACATGGTTGAAACGGCAAATAGGACAACAGCTACCATCAATACGTAAGAATATCCAGGTAGAAAGGACTCAAAAGCTAAAGAGGTTAGATTCACTCCACCTATTCTTTCAGAGCTATTCAAAAGCAAAACCTCATCATTCAATACATCACCATAAATAAATGAATCATTTATGTTGAAGATGATAATAACCAAAGCCGTCATTGTACATATCAGAACGGTATCGATAAATGGTTCTAGCAAGGCTACAAGACCTTCTGAGGCTGGATGTTTCGTTATCACTGCTGAGTGAGCTATGGCTGCAGAACCTGCACCCGCTTCATTTGAAAAAGCGGCTCTTCTAAAACCTTGAATCATTACTGCTACAATTCCTCCAGTAATTCCTGCCCTCGGTTCGAAGGCTTGATTCAAAATTTGCAATAGCGCGTCATCTAATAATCGCCAATTCATCATCAATATTATAAATGCAGAACCAACATAGATGATCGCCATAAAGGGTACGACTTTCTCTGTTACTTTACCTATTCTCTTTATCCCTCCGATAATAATTATGCCCACTACAAAGGCAAAGATTAATCCGATGAAAGTTCCAATAGATTGACCGGTCAAGCCGAAAGTAGTAATAATTTGTGCCGTAGCTTGATTTGACTGAAACGCGTTCCCTCCGCCGAATGAAGCACCAACGCATAGTATTGCAAAACTGACAGCTAAAATTTTCCCAAGCAAGCCTTTTCCATCCTCCTTCAATCCTTTAGATAAATAGTACATCGGTCCTCCATAAACTTTCCTGTTATGAATTTCTCGATACTTTACACCAAGCGTACACTCAACAAATTTCGTTGACATAGCCAACAATCCTGCAAGAATCATCCAGAAGGTAGCTCCAGGACCGCCGATAGAGATGGCCACAGCAACCAAAGCAATATTTCCTAAACCTACCGTGCCTGAAACAGCCGTTGATAACGCTTGAAAGTGATTTACCTCACCTTCAATGGACTCATCTTTTATTGTACCCGAAATATCCATTTTAGTCTCTACAGTATGATCTTCTAGATCATCATAAATTCCACGAACAATCTTTACAGAAAGACCCATTTTCCTAATATTAATAAATCGAAAATAGATTGTAAAGAATAGAGCTCCTCCAAGAAGTAAAATTAAAACTATAGGAATATTAATGTTACCTATAGAAATTGGAGTGAGGATTAAATTCTCCCAAGCTATTGCAATAGGCATAAACAACTCATTGATCTTTTCATCTAGTCCTATTTCTTGGCTAAATACTTTAGGCTTATAACAACTAAAGAATAGAAGAACTAGAAGTATTTTCTTGAGGATATAACTTTTACTCAGAATCATGGCTATTTATTTTAGCTCCAATGTCTATTCTTACTTTTCGAAGAATGAGAAAAGTCAGAAATAAAATCTAAATGTCAGTAATACCGTTACTGACAAACGAAACAATAATTGGTTTAGGAATCTATGTTTAAGTTTTCAGGTAATAACCTTAAACGTATTTTCCTTTCCCTCTTAGGGGATAATTCAAACAGGGCGTGGCGCAGAGGTGCCTCGTGAATTTCTTTATTCCAATTGCCTTTGCCAAAAATACCATCCAACATACTATGTAATAATCTTTTGACCTCATTGTGATCATTAATCTCGTAACTCAAGTTTTTTAATGGATTTGACTTAGGCTTTATTTCTAACCAATCATCTTTTGAAATACGCTTCGAAGCAAATAATTCGAGGAGATCGAAATTGGATTTTGAAATACTAAACATTCTTGGTTCGCCTGGCAGGCCCTTCAGGCATATATTATAATTCCATTTTTTATCCATATCCATTTTACGATTGAGGCTCAGAGATAGAAACTTATAATCCGGAATTACATTCTCCGCTATTTCCTTTACCCAACTTAAGGCCAAGGCAAAGAATATCATTATCAAACATGATTTAAAGATGGCTGAAAATAAAATTAGGTTTTGAGTATTTCCATTCAGTTTAAGTACCTGAGCAAGGAAGGTTATCATGATACAAATGACTGAAAGGTAGGCTAGTGTTTTCAATTTTCGTTTGGCAAATGATTCCCACAAAACTGCTCCGAGAAATAACAAAGTAAATGTTGAGTAGTAAACATCTAGTTCGCTGACTAAAGTCGGAGAATGAGACATGTAAATTTTACTTATGGTCGGGAGTAGACTAAACAAAAATGGTAAGCCTATAATCCAAATCCAAAACTTAGAATGAATCAAATTTTTGATAAACTCAGGTAGATATTTAAACCACGGAAGGGCTAGTAAAATGAGTAGACTGTTTAGTAGGGATAAAATACTCAGTGAGCCTTCGAAGATCATTTGCGATTGACTGGTTTCAATATTCGGAAGGAAAATAATAGTTATCAAACCAGAGATAGACCAACACAATATGGAAAATGCTAAATATACTTGACCTCGATCTTTTAGTTTTCTTCCAATATGAAACCAAATACTGAGCAGGGCGACGAATGCAAAAAAGCAGACACTCATTTGCCACCAGCCGTAAAAGTATAGTAAGTCTAAATCTTGCATATCCTATACACTAAGATAGTCTAGTGTCATAAGATTTAGATTATGAATTGGAAATTTAGCTGTCTTTTATGTGGTATATAAAAAAAGCCACGTGATTACTCACGCGGCTTTGATTTTTCTTCTTTCTTGGTCCTTTGATCTAGTGCTGCTTATACGTTACTCTAAGCTAATTAGTCAAAAGATAAAGAAAAAAGAGGCGGCGACCTACTCTCCCACAAACGTAGTACCATCGGCGCTAAAGGGCTTAACTTCTCTGTTCGGAATGGGAAGAGGTGATCCCCTTTGCTATAGCCACCATTTTCTTTAAGATCTTGTATGTCTGTGTAGATACTGCTATCTACCATGCAAGTCTTCTTGTTTTTTTTGATAAGGACTTACTTGTTATTTAAAATTAACAAGTAGGGCGATAACGTAAGATTATCGATACTAAATATTTACAAACAATATTAAAGACTTTATTAATAAGTATTGAGTAGAGCATAATATCTATCTCTGTTATTAATAAAATAAAAAAGCTTCCGGGTAATTAGTACTACTTGGCTCCATACATCACTGTACTTCCACCTATAGCCTATCTACGTAGTAATCTTCTACGACCCTATAGAGTACTCATCTTGAAGTTGGCTTCGCGCTTAGATGCTTTCAGCGCTTATCCATTCCATACATAGCTACTCAGCAATGCACCTGGCGGCACAACTGATACACTAGAGGTATGTCCAACACGGTCCTCTCGTACTAGTGTCAGATCTTCTCAATACTCTAACGCCCACAACAGATAGAGACCGAACTGTCTTGCGACGTTCTGAACCCAGCTCGCGTGCCACTTTAATGGGCGAACAGCCCAACCCTTGGGACCTTCTCCAGCCCCAGGATGTGACGAGCCGACATCGAGGTGCCAAACCTCCCCGTCGATATGAGCTCTTGGGGGAGATCAGCCTGTTATCCCCGGAGTACCTTTTATCCTTTGAGCGATGGCCCTTCCATACGGAACCACCGGATCACTT
>Ga0209831_1004398_pt1 | contig 11062 bp, 8 predicted proteins | sample Maine_Asex4_meta_FD_187451 | JGI IMG/M metagenome (GOLD analysis project Ga0209831, IMG submission 187451) | Marine algal microbial communities from Maine, USA - Maine_Asex4_metaG (SPAdes) (version 2) | ecosystem: Host-associated > Algae > Red algae > Unclassified | place: Maine, USA | collected...
AAAGCGAAAAAAAAAATGGACACGCACTGCAACCGCCGAGCGCCTCAAACCGCGCCGCCAATGCTATACGTGGAGCTCGACCCAGAGAGCGGCGTGCCGACGGCGTTGAAGCTCGCGCTGCTGGCGCCGCTGCGGCCGCTCTGCTTGAGGAGGAACACGGCTTGCTCCTTGTCCTCAATGGCGGTCGCCAGCTGCACCTTGATGACCTTGAGCTGCTCGACGACCTTTAGGAACTCGGGCTCCCGCCCGAGCTTCTGCGTCAGGTCTTGGATCTCCGACACCAGCGCCGCGTTCTTCTGGTTGAGCCGCTCAATAGCCGACGCGCTCGACGCGTCCTCATCGTCTGCGCAGCGCTCCTCAATCTCCTCAAGCAAGCCCGCGTTCTCGAGCGTGAGCGTGTGCACCTCCCGTTGCAGGGCCTTGATGGTGTCTTTTTGCTTCTTGGCCTCGGCCGCGGCCTTGGACCCGGTTACCTCTGACGTGGTCGCCGCCTCCAGCTCGGCTTGGAGCGCGTCCATCTCCGTGTTGGCGTCCTTGAGGTCAATCTGCAGCCGCCCATTGGCCTTTTCGAGCGTCGTGATGCGCTTGCGGAGCTCTGCCACCAGCGGCGCCGAGTCCTTCTCGGCGTGTGCCCGCACATTGTCCGAGGAGGCGACCGCAGAAGTGCCCGAGCCGCCGTCGGCCATCGCTCCCGCCGCCGCCGCCGCTGACGCCGCCGCTGCTGCACTCTTCTTCGACTTTTTCTCAATGCCGGCGATGCTTCCGCTCCTCTCGGATTTCTTGGCTATCTTGGAGAGGATCCGCTTGGACGACGACTTGGTCGGGCCCTCGCCCTTGTCGCTGGCGGCCTCTTTGGCGGCCTCCTTGGCCTCCTTGGCGGCCGCCTTGGACGACTCCTTGGCCGCCTTGGCCGCCTTCTTCTTGTCCTTCCGCTCCTCCTTTTTAGACGACGGCGATTCTGCAGACGCAGAGGCACTAAGGGAGGACAAGGACGGCGACGCGGCGCCACTGGCGGAGCCGGTAGGGGATGGCGGGACGGCGGTGCCCTTGCCGGCGGCCGCACGGGCCGTCTCCTCCAAGTCGTTGAGGTCGTCCAAGTCGCCGTCGTCAAAGATGGAATCGTCATCACCAATGGAGCTGTCCACGTCGTTGAGCCCCCCAGAGCCCGTGGTCATGGCCGACATCTTGGAGCTCGCCCCGTCGCCGCCGCCCTTGCCCTTCCCCGAGGAGAGGAGGGTGGCCTCCACCTTGGACGCCATGGTCATCCCGTTGGACAGCTTCACGTCAGCAAACATCGCGCCTGACGTGCCCTGCACGTAGTCGGCGAGGTTGAGGTGCACTTTGGCCAGCGTCTTGCCGTCCGCGTCGTTTTTCTTGAGCGCAAACTTGGCCTTCTTCTCATCAAACTTGGGGCCGTCCCCGCCGCCGTCGGCGCGGCGAAAGAGGGTCACCTGCAGCGCCATATTCTCCCGAAAGACCGCCTTGCCGTCCTTGGCCATCACCGCCTTGGTCACCAGCGTCGTGTCCCGCCGCTCATACACGACGCACACCCCATCGTCACAGCTGACGCCGTCGACGTACTGGACGAAAAAATCGATGCGGAACTTGGAGGGGGTGCTCCCAATGTGGGCGATGGAGCCCTTGCCGGCGCCGAGCTTGGAGGAACTCCGCTTGATGACGCCCTTGATGGACGCGGAGGGCATGGTGACGGACCGCCCCCACTCGGGCGCGGGGCGCCGCGGCACGCACGGGCGGTACAGCCGCAACTCACCGTACGACCGTCCTGCAACGGCGGGGGTGTAGACAGCGACGGTGCCCACGTCCGAACGCGCCCCCGCCGATGGCAGCCACCACCACCCCACGACGCGGGGGACCGAGCGCGCGGCACCGACCCGCCGCCGGGGAGGGCGAGCGCGGTGCCGGACAGACGCGGCTCGCGTGTCGCCGCGGGACAAAGGGGCGTACCCCGCCGCCGCCACCGTCGCCGGCCGTCACCACCCCCACCGACGGACCGCCAGGTGCCGTCAGGGAGGCGCGCCGACGCCCCCCGCCCGTGGCGGCTGCGCCCAGCAGACGGCGTCCCGGCACCCGCCGGGGGCGCGGGGGCAAGAGCACGCGCGGTCGCCCGTGACCCTGCCCGTGACCCTGCCGCCGCACCTGCGTCTGCCGGCGCGCTCGCCTGCTTGTGCGAGCAAAAAAAAAAAAAGAAAGAAAGAAACAAGCAGCGCACGGGGGAAAGCGCCGCCGCAGGCCGAGGGACGTCCCGCCCCCATCGTCGGGTGAAATGCGGGCAGCCGGCCGTCTGGCAAATGCATGCACGGCAGGCGTGCTCTTCAATAGGAGTCGTTGGGGAGTCGTTGCAGAGTCGTTAAGAGTCGTTGGAGAGTCGTTGGCGCGGCCGCTTGCCGCAGACAACCACAAGGACCCCTCAGACAGCGGCGGCACGGCCCCAGGCCGTGGTGGGCCGACGCCCGTCCTGCTGGCGGGGACGCACCGTCGGGGTCAGACGACCATCGCCGCGACCCCCGCCCCATCGCCCCGTGCATTCACGTCGCGAGTGGGTGAGGAGCAGCGAGTTGCCACGCAAGCGCGTTCAACGGACATTCTGAGGCACCCCATCGGGACTTGAAAGCCGCTGATTATTTTGATCATTTTTTCCATTGTATGTTAGTATCAAACATGCTATACTTTGTCTAAATACGCACATTGCTCGGGAGACAGCACGACCAAATGAAAAGGTCAGCACAAAGCAGTTCAAATGTGCTCTCCGCTACACACAACCAGAAGGCACACCTTTATCGCGGTGTCCAACAGGCTCATGGGCCGTGCATCAGGAAAACAGTACTGCATCGAGCCCTGTGACAACGCGTGAACAGCCCTCGGACGACTCGTATGTATCACGGTCCACATCCGTACCCGGGTCGGCATTGCATCGGGCTGCGGAGACATGCGCTCGGTACGGATTTCGAGCTTGGCGGCCCCCGCGCCCAGCGTTCGTCAGAGGGCTGCGTTGCAGTCCAACGCCTGAGCCACTCCATTGCAGGTGTCGTTCGGGAAAGTGCATGACGTGCATGAGCAAGAGCCGGCGGCGGACCGACTGGCCCTACAGGCGGCCGGGATTGCATCTTAAAGGGATCCCTGACCTCATCGTCACCTGCAGAGCTGCTCGAGCACCGATGCCCACAACTCTGATCCGACCGCCGCGGGCAGGTTGCCGCCAGCCAATCGTGTGCTGGGGGATGCTCCGACCCGCCTGCCGGAGCTTCCGTGGTTGGTACACTCGCAAGGTTCATCAACTGGCTGGCTGCGACATGCCTCGCGGAAACAAGTGGCGCTCTGCTCAGTCCAGAGCCGGGGCGGAGTCACGCCAGCGCAAAGCCAGGAGGGATAAACAGTCGTGAAGCAACGACGACAGCATCTAGTCACAGACAGGCAAACGACAAAGGCAAGAAGAAAAGCAACAGATCGGCTCCCACAGAAAAAAAAACCGCCGGCCAGCACACACGGCTGCGCAATAAATACAAGCCCTAGCGCTCCTGATGACACAAGGTGCCCAGGGTCTGCACCAGCTCGGAGAACCGCGGCCGCTTGTCGGGCACGTCCGCAAAGCAGATGCCGATAAGCTGGCGGAGCTGTTGCAACGCTGGTGGACACCCCGGCTCCGCAGGCGGGAGCTCCAGCTTCTCGTTCCTGCTGCCGACCTTGAAGACCACCTGCATTGGATGATCATCGCGCCACGGCTTCTCGCACATGACCAGCTCCCACAGGATGACGCCAAAGGAAAAGACGTCGCTCTGCTCATCAAACGGATCTTGGCGCAGTAGCTCCGGCGCCATCCATTCCGGCGTCCCGCCCGGCCCCGTATTGACGTAGGTGGCCACGCGTAGGCGGGAGAGGCCAAAGTCCGTAATCTTGACCTCGCGCACGTTCGTGCCCAGCAGGATGTTGGGCGACTTGAGATCCCGATGGATGACGACAGGGTACTGCGCGTGCAGGTACTCCATGCCCTTCGCCACCCCGAAGGCAATCCACAGCGACTTGAGCAGTGGGAAGGGACCGAGATTGTTTCGCCGCCGCCTGTGGATGGCGCGGTACAGCGAGCCGCCCGGCATGAACTCAAGGATGATCGCCAGGGAGGGGGCCTGGATGCTGGCCCCCAAGAAGGACACGACGTTGGGGTGACTCAGCTTGCTCATCAGCTTCATCTCCACCATAAACTCGGCCATGACCGCCTGCGGGTCGTCGTCCTCCACCTTCTGCAGGGTCTTGACCGCCACCATCTGATTCTCCCACTTGCACTTGTACACCTCCCCAAAGCCGCCAGCACCGATGCGGGGCCCAAACACGATCGACGAGAAGCCCATCGCCCATTCCTCGCGCCAAACCTTGTCAAAGAACATATTCTCGACAGAGTCCTCTGCCGACTGCACTGCCGGTGCGGCTGCCGCTGCCGCGTCCGCCGCCGCCGCCACCGTGGCCTCGTCCTCATCCTCACGGAACATGGTGCGGTTGTTGCCATTCTCCTTTTTCATCAGCAGCTTGTCGGCAAGCAGCAGCTTGCCTCCACCCGCCGCCCCGGCCGCGCCCGGCCCGGCGCTGGAGCTGTCGGTACCCTCAGCAAAGGCGTCTGGCTCCGCCGCATCGGCAGGCCCGGCCGACAGGCCCGACAGCGCCGACAAGATCTCGTCAAGTAGCATCGTCGCCGACTCAAAGGCCGCCTCGCGACAATCCACACCCTCCGTGGCGACCAGCCGACGCGCGAGCGGCGTCAAGTCGCAGCTCCGCCAGAAGAGGGGGATAATGAAGTTACCCTGCGACTCGAAATCCCGGCAATAGGCAAGAGAAAAGGCCTCTGTACACTCCACCGAATGGAAGTAGTCGTCCGACAGCAGCGACAGGAAGATGCGCGACGTATTGAGCGCGCCCATAGCAGCCTCGTTGACAACCCCCCGAGCACGCACGGAAACCTCACGCGGCTCCGCGTCGTACACCCGGATGTTCTCGTTCTTGGACCGCAGGTACGCCATCATCTGCTGCGCCGACGGTCGGTCCGCCTCGGCGTACGAGAAGAAGACGTCGTGGCGGATCTCCATCGAAGCCGCCGCCGCCGCCGCCGCCGCAGCGGCGGTCTTTGACTTGACCTTGGCAAACGTCTCAATGTCCTTACTGATATCCGTCTCTGGCAGCAGGATCTTGACCGTCTTGAGCGGCAGGCCCATCTGCATCCAGCCGACCGACACATCCACCGCCGCCTTCACAAAGTGCTTTCGGAGGCTCGGGCTCAGCAGCGCACCCGACAGCGGCAGCAAGACCGAGCTGATCTGCACATCACCACCTAGCACAGTCGTCAAACACTTCATGATGTCGAGCACAATGTTGTCGTCGCGCGTCAGCTCCTCACCCGGGTCTTCGTAGACCAGCAGGCGCTTGAACTCAAAACCACGGGGGCGGGGCTTGGGCAGCGGCCGGCTCAACCAGCAGTGGTAGTGCCGGCGGTAACTGGGCTGCGGCTTGGTCTCCTTCTCCAGCTGCGCGAGCGACAGGCCCGAGCGGTTCAGGGCGGCCAGCGCAGAGTCACGGTTGCCCTTGTATACGCCGCGCTCGCGCAAGTACACTACCATCAGGTCCGTCTCGTCCTCGGGGGCGAGGCCCTCCACCGACCCCTGCATCAGCTCAATCCGGCCCGTAAAGTCCTTACGGTGGACGTTGATGAAGTCGAGCCGCTTCAGGCCGAGCTTCTCTGGCGGCGAGTACTTGCCAGAGGCAGTGCCCTCGCCGGCGGCAGCAGCTGCAGCACCCCCAGCAACAGCTACAGCGCTGCTGCCAGCCGCCTCAACGACGGCCTTCGGGACGCTACCCGCTGGCGGCACCTCGGGCGTCTTGGATGAGCCGATCGCACCCGCCGAGCCACGGCGCGCAGAGCGGCCAGACATGGCACGCTGGAGGAGCCCCTTCGGCGCGGTGCCCGTGCTCGACACGTTGCCCGCCGCTCCGTTGCCAACGCTGCTGTTGGTCGATGTCGGGCCGGCCTTGCTGCTCCCGGCAGAGGACAAAGGCACTGTGCTGCTGCTGTCCGGCGAAGACATGGGCGGCGATGACGACGGCGAGCTCGACGCCGGCGACACACTCGAGCCAGTCGCGTCCGACGCAGCAGCAGCAGCTGCTGCTTTTCTATTCGACCGCTCCGACCGAATCTTCACGCGCTTGTCTGAACCAAGAGAAAAACAGAGAGGAAGAGGGCGGTAGATAGATGAAATCACCGGGCAGGGAGGCAAGCAAGAATCAACATATCGATACAAGCGACCCAACAAGTCAGTATATGCACCTCCATGTGGCACGAACGGCCAATGCCGCCGCACCAAGCCAGCGACCGCTCACAGCGGGCTAACTCAACCAGGCGGGACGCCTCGCGGGACACCTTCGGGTTAGCCGCGACCGTTGCGCCTTTCCCACCCTGCCTCCCACCTTGTAGATCTCCGAGGCACTCAAGAATTGCAGGCAAGGAGAGGGACTGCAAACAACCAGCAGCATGCAAGAACCATCCGCATCAACTGCAGCACTTGCCCGCTTCACCCACCCACTCCCCGCCCCAGGATCGAAATCGGTGCACCACCAACGTACCTCGCACCTTGTCCACCACCGAGGACTGATTGGCACCCATAGTGCCTCTGGTCCGGCCACGCGCCGCAGCAGCTCCTGCCTGTCACAGCTGCCGACAGGTCGGCAGTACCGCCTACAAGTCGTGAGGTGCGAGGGCGTCTCGCTCACACCCTCCCAACGTCGTCCGCCGCCTACAGTCACACTGGCCAGGCGAGAACGGATAGCCCCCCCGTGCACACCGCGGCGATACCCACCGTGTCGCGTCCGACAACGCGGCCGTGCTCGCCCACAGTCGCACTCACAAGCACCACGGCGTCTTCTGCCGGCGCGTCACGCGGCGGTCGTCCGCACCACCTGCCCCGCGGCGTCAACACACCCGACGTCGGCGGCGCGGCAACAACGACAGCGCGGCGACGGAGCGGTCGACGGGGCGGCCGGCGGTTGCGAAAGTAAGGGTATGCCGCCGACACCCCCGCGCGACCGAGTGGTCGGAAAGCAACCGACGCGCCGGCCGCGTGACACGAGACGTCAGCACACTGCCACACAGGTCAATGACGGAAGGGGGGGCGCTCTAGGGGAGCACAATTAGGGCCACGCCGGAGGAGCAACGAGCACGGCGAGAGCGCACAGCAGCACGCGCACGGGGCAGGTGGCAGGCATGCAGAGCAGTCGGCGACGGCACGGCCGCTTGCTGCCTCCACACGACACACGGGCAATCGCCGTCGGTCCCCCCGCCGCGACCGGCCGCTGGCTGGTATGGCGGCCTGTACTGCAGCGCACAGGGCGCAGCGCCAGTCAGCACTTCCCTTCCCCCCGCCTGTCGGGCGCGTTATCAGTCGTGGTAACAGGAGGGTAGCGGAAGAGTCGGGGGGAGCGAGGGGGAAGCAGGTAGAGGAGACAAGCAACGGACGAGAAAAAGCCACGCCGCGTCGGCTGCAGGCGCCTACGCCACGACCCGGTGACCGACGGCCGCTCGTACGAGCGGACCAAGGTAGCAGCAACGACCGCCAGGCCCTGCCGTCAGGGACGACCGAGCCGTGACACCACGGTCCAATTCGAGGGGGGGCCGACCGGGGCGGCGCTAAAGATTGGGAGCGTACCCGATTCACGCCGTGCACCACGCGTCGCGGCGATCGGCTGCGGGTCGTCGCCGCGCAGGCGCGGGCGCGCCCGCCACCGTCGCACGTGTTGGTGACAAAGGCACACCGGGCGCCAAATAAAGGCACCCCCGCCCTGCCCAGCGTCTAGAAGGCGGGACGACAGCGTGGGACGCCACTCTGGCTGCGAAAGCGGAGAATGGGGTCGGCAGCGCCGCTCCGTGCAGGGTCGCGGTGGGAGGAGGGCAGGACGGGATTCGAAGGTCCGCCAACCGCCAGGTCCTGGCCCAGACTGAACAGAGAGCGCGCTCGACGCCTCGCTGAGCACCAGGTGTCCCGCCCGTGGCCCTCTGTCCGCGTGTGTCGCTGCGTGCCCGCCCCAGCGTACAGACCGTGTCGGCGTTGCCTCAATGGGGCCGCCGCACCGAGGTCGCCGACGACAGTAACAGCCACCAGGGCCTTCCCGTGGCACGGTCCTGCTCCTTCAAGCCCCCACCGGGTGCCCCCTGCCTCACCTCCCAGGGGCGGGTCGGCGGCGCTGACCGGGTTTCTTTCGAGCGCGGACGGCCCGTCAGTCGGCAGGTACAGGAGATGAAAGCAGGAGTGCCGGGCTCGTCCACCCGTGCGGAGGCCACGCGCAGTCCGGCCAAGGGCGCCTGGGAGAGTCAGCCGAGTGGCGCACGACACCCCCTCTGAGCACCGCCTGGCGCGGAACAACAGGGAGACAATAATTCCACAAAGATCCTTGCACAAGACACGCCCGCACAGCTGAACAGAGCGGGTGCCCACAAGCGCGGGTTCGAGGCGGGTTCTGCTTTTCCCGCGCCCCAGTGACCAGCACGACACCAAATGGTGGCGCGGTTGACTGCCACGACCGCCCTTGCCGAATGGGAGAGCGGGGGGCAGCCGTGCTCGGGGCAGCAAACGCGGCTGCCGTGCTCATCACTCGTGGCGGCCGCACAGCCAATCCAGTTGCAGGCGGTACCGGGCCTCAGTGAGCGAGCGAGTCGTGGCCTTCTGGCGTGGCGCCCCAGGTCAGGGCCACCCGATAGGCTCGATCGCCGGTTTTTTCAGTTGCCATTTCTCGCAGTCGTCAAAGACGCTGGACAGTAACCCCGGATCTGACAACGCGGATCAAGCAATCCGCTGATCCAGGAGGTGATTTCGTTGCTTACAGAAAGCTCCACAGTCAACGGTGCTGACTGTGCCCACCCAGGCTCTCTGAAAACGACGCGCCGGGGCCATCTTCCGCAACCATCCTCTGAACTACAAAGGAAGGCGTATGTAGCGTCGTACGGTATAGCCTTCTCTGTGCTCCGCGATGCTCCCTGCCGTGAAGTCCACTTTCTGTTGCTATTCTGACGCACCACAAACGTCGTTCTTTGTCGACTGCAGAGACAGCAGGGAGAGATGAAGGCCTCACCAAGAGATGTTCCATTGGCCATTGCCAGGTACAGTGAGTCCCCGCCAAGACAATGGGGGAAAGGGGCTAATGATCCTGCGAAGAACAGCAAAAAAATCTCCATGCCGACAAGAAAACACCGGCAAGTATACAACTACATTGTGCCAGCCAATCTAACTGATGAACTCACAATATTCCCGGGAATGTGAAAAAGTACTTTTTGACAGTTACGCAACACTCGTTGGGTGTCCAGGGACAGGGTAGTTGCATACTGCATGGCACAGGCCTTGATACAGTACTGCACGCATGTGCACTTGTGAATACAAAAGTCTGGCCACCGTCAGCCAGAGCGTCAACCTGGCGCACGGTGTGATGGGGGGCCTTATTGTGCTTCTCACAAAAACTGGATCCGCAACATCCGCTTCAGCATCATTTACCGCACCCTGAGCCAATGAAACAGTGATTTTGCAACGGAAGCTGATGCACCGAGGTCCAGTTTTTTTGAGAAGCACAATAACGGTGGCCAATGAGAAGCCGCGGCGGTGTGGTGCGACCGCGCGCGGAGCTCGATTGGCTGGATTGAGTGCTGGTGGGCCGGGCGGCCCCACGTTTCTGTTGTGGTATGATATGAAATTTCGCACCTGGAAAGTCTGCGTGGCAGGTCCATATATGCCATGCGAGGAAAACATGTCGACTCCTGACGTCCGAGGACACAAGGATGACAAGGTTGAGAGGGGATAACTATAGTCGGATGAATACAGCTGAAATTTTCACTGTATTATTGCAAACCGTGGATCGGCAGACTATAATTATGCAACGTGTACACCACGTTTTTCTAAACGCGAAAAAGACACCCATGTAGCCCCACGTGAGGAAAACACGATTTGGGACACCCCTCATCGAAGCTCCAGTGAGCACATGAGCTTTGGCGTTGCAAACCTTTATGGTGCGTGTCCCAAAAATGAGACATGCGCGTTTTCTGAAGGGCTGACACATCACTACACGGGGGCAGGCGGCGTGGGGTACGAGAAATTTCTCGACTGGCCTCCATGGAAAGAGCCTCTCCCGACGCGTGCTTGGCTGACAACTCCTGAATACCCGCCTGTGGGCCCTGTTCTGTGGACCTCTCAGATAGCCCCGATCTTGGAGCCAGTCTTTGTCAGGTTCTTGGGGTTAACGGTTTGCAACGCCAAAGCGCATGTGCTAACTGGAGCTTCGATGAGGGGTGTCCCAAATCGTGTTTTCCTCACAGGGGGCTACATGGGTGTCTTTTTCACGTTTTTATTGGTAAGGTGGTGCCCTTTTCTTGTTGCACAGATTGTCAGCACATGCCTGCTCTAGTATCTGTGCATTTGATTGGGCCGCGTGATCGTCGTCACCTGTCGAAGTTGCAATGAATGACACTTTCCCCCATGACACGTCAGGATGTGCCGCCTCTGCTAACACTGTCAGGGGCTGTTCTGGAAGCATAGTGGGACCGAGTGGGTCACATTACATTATCGGACCGTTGCAGAAGGCCAGTGGGCCGGGAAAATAAGAAAAAACCGCCATGTCTCATTTTTGGGACACGCACTATACTCCCAAGAACCTGACAAAGACTGGCTCCAAGATCGGGGCTATCTGAGAGGTCCACAGAACAGGGCCCACAGGCGGGTACAGTATTAAGGAGTTGTCAGCCAAGCACGCGTCGGGAGAGGCTCTTTCCATGGCGGCCAGTCGAGAAATTTCTCGTACCCCACGCCGCCTGCCCCCGTGCAGTGATGTGTCAGTCCTTCAGAAAACGCGCATGTCTCATCTTCGGGACACGCACCGTAACTTAAATATATCAGAAAAGTCCAATGTGCCAACCTTTAACTAATTCCAGGCACCTACGTGCAATACCCTGGCCTTCAGGGCGGTGGCGCGCTCGGCGACGCATAGATACCGGGAAGCCGGCCGGCTCCATGGCCGCGAGCACGCACGG
>Ga0209831_1004400_pt1 | contig 11059 bp, 8 predicted proteins | sample Maine_Asex4_meta_FD_187451 | JGI IMG/M metagenome (GOLD analysis project Ga0209831, IMG submission 187451) | Marine algal microbial communities from Maine, USA - Maine_Asex4_metaG (SPAdes) (version 2) | ecosystem: Host-associated > Algae > Red algae > Unclassified | place: Maine, USA | collected...
CGAGGAAGACGCCATCGCCATCGCCAACGACACCCCCTACGGCCTGACGAACTACGTCCAGACGACCGACATGGACAAGGCGCGCCGCGTCGCCCGCCGTCTGCGCACCGGCATGGTCGACATGAACGGCAAGGCCCGCGCGTCCGGCTCGCCCTTCGGCGGGATGAAGGCGTCGGGCAACGGGCGCGAAGGCGGGCCGTGGGGTCTGGAAGAATTCATGGAGGTCAAGGCGGTCGGCGGTTGGGAATAGGCGTGGAGTAGCCACAGGCGTCGTCACGATACAGACGACGCTGCTTTTCGGACACAAGGAGCGAATACAGGGAACGGTGTCAGACCTTGACAGCATCCGCCCCGCTCCGCATCCGTCTGCATACCCCTCAATTCCCCCGACCCGGAGATCCGCCATGAAGACCCTCCTCGCCGCCGCCCTGTGCTGGCTCTGCCTTTCCGTGACCGCCTTCGCCGATGACCTCGGGGACGTGACGGACCAAGTCTATTTCGACATCACCATCGACGGCCAGCCCGAGGGCCGCATCGTCATCGGCCTGCTGGGCAACGCCGTGCCGCGCACGGTGCGCAACTTCCGCGAACTGGCGACGGGGGAGAACGGGTTCGGGTTCGAGGGATCGGTCATTCACCGCATCATCCCCGGCTTCATGATGCAGGGCGGCGATTTTACCGACGGCAACGGCACGGGCGGCAAGTCGATCTACGGCGAGAAGTTCGCGGACGAGGACTTCCTCTTCACCCACGAGGGACGCGGGCTGATGTCGATGGCCAATAGCGGGCCGGACACGAACGGATCGCAGTTCTTCATCACTTTCGACGATGCGACATGGCTCGACGGCAAGCACGTCGTCTTCGGCATGGTGGTCGAGGGCATGGACGTGCTCGACACGATCGAGAGCTTGCAGACCGACGGTCGCGACCGCCCGCTGCGCGAGGTCGTGATCGCCGGAAGCGGCGCCCTCTGATCGAACGCGGGAGGCGACCATGAGCGCATCGACGGACCCTGCGACACCCCCCGGCCGCCCCGGCGAGTGGAACCACGCGCCCGACGTCCTGCCAATCGCCGTGTCGCCCTTCTTCGTCTGGCCACCCGAGCCGCGCCGCATGATCGCGTGGGTCGGCGACCGATGGTTCGCCCTCGCCGAAAACGCCATCATCGCCGTGCTCGCGACCCTCGTCTGGGCCGTCGCGCAGCCGTCGCCGGAGACGACCGCGACCCTCGCGCCGGGCTGGATCGCCGGGATATGGCTGCGCAACATGGTGCTGATGGTCGTCGTGGCGGGGGGGCTGCACCTCTGGTTCCACCGGCACAAGCGGCAGGGCGACCGCCTGAAGTTCGACCCGCGCGATCTGGCATCGAGGGGCCGGATGTTCACCTTCGGCGGTCAGACCCTAGACAACATGTTCTGGACGCTGGCCAGCGGCGTGACGTTCTGGACCGCCTACGAAGTGCTGATGTTCTGGGCCATGGCCAACGGCTACGCCCCCGTCCTGCTGCCCGCCGAGAACCCGGTGGCCTTCGCGCTCATCCTGTTCCTGACGCCGGTGTGGATCAGCTTCCACTTCTACTGGATCCACCGCGCGCTGCACTGGCCCCCGCTCTATCGCCTCGCCCACGCGCTGCATCATCGCAACGTGAATGTCGGGCCGTGGTCGGGCCTGTCGATGCATCCGGTCGAGCATGCCCTGTTCTTCAGCTCGGTGCTGATCCACTTCGTCATCCCGGCGCACCCGATCCACATCCTCTTCCACATGCAGCACCAGTCGCTGACGGCGGCCACCTCGCATACGGGGTTCGAGGGACTGGTGGTCAGGGACCGCAACCGCCTCGCGCTCGGCACCTTTCACCACCAACTCCATCACCGCTATTTCGAGTGCAACTACGGCAATCTCGAAGTGCCGTGGGACAAGTGGTTCGGTTCCTTCCACGACGGCACTCAGGACGCGCATGTCGCGATGAAGGACCGCCGCAAGCGCATCGCCAACGGCTGACCCGCTCTCGCCGCGCGGCCTGCTGCGCCCGATCCATGCCGCTCCGCCCCCCGATACCGTCGTTACACGGTTGTCATCCGCCCACGGCAAGGTCTAGGCTGTGACCCGAACCACAAAGCCGGTCGGCATGATAGGGCCTTCTTTCCCCTTATGATCGACCGGGAACAAAAGAACCGGGAGATACGATGACCGACGTGAACCAGACGATCGAAGCCATGCTGGCCGACAAGAAGGCCAACCGCCGCGACTTCATGGTCGGCGCCACCGCGCTGGGCGTGACCGCCACTTCCGCCTCGGCCCTGTGGTCCAGCCGCGCCCACGCATCCGAACCGGTCAAGGGCGGGCACATGCGCGCCGGCCTCAACGATTCGAACACCGTCGATTCGCTCGACCCCGCGACGTTCAACGCCACGACGATGATCGTCATCAGCCGCGCCTTCCGCGACAGCCTCGTGGAAGTCGGACAGGACGACACGGCGCAGCCCGCCCTCGCCGAAAGCTGGGAAGCCAGCGAGGACGCCAAGGAATGGCGCTTCGCCCTGCGTCCCGGCGTCGAGTTCTCGAACGGCAAGAGCCTGACGACCGAAGACGTGATCGCCTCGATCAACGTGCATCGCGGCGAGGATTCCAAGTCGGGCGCGAAAGGCGTGTTCGAGGGGATCGAGGACGTGACGGCGGACGGCAACACCGTCGTGGTCAAGCTGGCCGACGGGAACGCCGACTTCCCGTTCCTGATGACCGACTATCACATGAACATCGTCCCCTCGAAGGACGGCGTCGCCGACGTCTTCTCGCGTCACGGCACGGGGTGCTACAACCTCACCGAGTTCGAGCCGGGCCTGCGCGCCGCGTTCGAGCGCAACCCCAACAGCTGGCAGTCGGGCGAGTTCGGCCATGTCGACACGGCCGAGCTGGTCACGATCCTCGACGACACGGCCCGCGTCAACGCGCTGATGACCAATGACGTCGACGTGATCAACCGGCCCGAGATGAAGACCATCAGCCGCCTCAAGCGCGTGAAGTCGGTCAACATCATCGACGTGGAGTCGAACCTCGCCTTCACGCACCCGATGCGCACCGAGGCGTCGCCCTTCGACAACCTCGATTTCCGCCTCGCGCTCAAGCACGCGACGAACCGCCAAGCCTTCGTCGACAACGTCCTCTTCGGCTACGGCACGGTCGGCAACGACCAGCCCATCGGCCCGAAGATGGCCAGCTACGACCCCGACCTGACGGTCGATTTCGACCTCGACAAGGCCGCGTACCACCTCAAGCAGTCGGGCATCGCCGACGCGGCGATCAAGTACCAGTTCGCCGACACCGCCTATAGCGGCGCAGGCGACGCGGCCCAGATCTTCCTCGAAGACTGGCAGAAGGCGGGCATCAATGTCGGCCTCCAGAAGGAGCCGAAGGACGGCTACTGGACCAACGTCTGGAACGTCCAGCCGTTCTGCGCCTGCTACTGGGGTCCGCGTCCGGTCGAGGACATGATCCTGTCCATCGCCTATCTCGGCGGCGCGAAGTGGAACGACACGAACATCGACATCGCCCGCGCCAACGAACTGATCGTCGCGGCCCGCGCCGAACTGGACCAGGCCAAGCGGACCGAGATGTACCGCGAGGTGCAGATGCTCATCTCGACCGAAGGCGCGACCATCGTGCCCGCGTTCGGCAAGGACATCGCGGCGGCCAACGTCAAGGTCGGCATCCCCGCCAAGCTGGGCGGCGGCTGGGAAATGGACGGCGGCCACTTCATCAAGCGCTGGTGGATGAACGCCTGATCGGGCATCTCGCTCCTAGAGTGAAACGCGATCAAGTTGGGTCATGAATTGCGCCAAGAGCCGCGCATTTAATGACACTCTTTGGCTCAACCTGATCGCGTTTCACACTAACCGAATGACGACGCGCCACCCGGATCGCTCCGGGTGGCGCTTTTCGTTGCGGGCGTCAGGCCGCCCCCTCCTCCCGCATCCACCGCGCCGCCTTCTCCGCGATCATCAGGGTCGGGCCGTTGGTATTGCCGCTCGTGATCGTCGGCATGGCCGAGGCGTCGACCACGCGCAGCCCCGCCACCCCGCGCACCCGCAGGCGCGGGTCGAGCACGGCATCGGGGTCGCCATCCGCCCCCATCTTCGCGGTGCCGACGGGGTGAAAGATCGTCGTCGCGATATCCCCCGCCAGCCGCCACAGCTCCTGGTCGGTCCGGTACTGCGCCCCGGGGCGAAACTCCTCCGGCTCGTACCGCGCCAGCGCCGGCTGCGCCGCGATCCCGCGCACTTGGCGCAGGCTCAGGGCGGCGATGCGGCGGTCCTCGTCGGTCGCCAGATAGTTGGGCGCGATGACCGGCGCGCCCCCGGGGTCGCCCGCGCGCAGGCGGATCGTTCCCCGGCTCGTCGGATTGAGATTGCACACGCTGACGGTGAAGGCCGGGAAGGGGTGCAGGTCCTCGCCGAAAGCGTCGAGCGAAAGCGGCTGCACGTGGTATTGCAGGTTCGGATGTGCCTGTCCGGGGTCGGAGCGGGTGAAGGCGCCGAGCTGGCTGGGCGCCATGCTCATCGGCCCGGTGCGGCGCAGGAGGTATTCGAGACCAATCCGCGCCTTGCCCGCCAGCGAATTGGCCAATGTGTTCAGCGTTTTGGCGTTCCTCACCTTGAACACCGCGCGAATTTGCAGGTGGTCCTGAAGATTGCCGCCGACCCCCGGCGCATCGCGCACGACATCCACCCCATGCTCGCGCAGATGCCCGCCCGGCCCGATGCCGGAGCGCAGCAGCAGATGCGGCGAGCCGACCGCCCCGGCGCACAGGACCGTCCCGCGCCGCGCCGTCAGCGTCTCGCCATCCCGCAGCACGACGCCGGTGCAGCGCGGCGGGCCTTCCTCCGCAAACATCAGCCGCACCACCTCCGCCCCCGTGCGCACCGTCAGGTTGGGGCGGTCGGCGGCAGGGCGCAGGAAGGCTTTCGACGCGTTCCACCGCCATCCCTTGCGCTGGGTCACGTCGAAATAGCCGATCCCCGCATTGTCGCCGGTGTTGAAGTCGTCCGTCCGCTCGATCCCCGCCTCGGTCGCGGCGGTCGCGAAGGCGTCGAGGATGTCCCAGCGCAGCCGCTGCTTTTCCACCCGCCACTCGCCGCCCGATCCGTGGAAATCGGAAAAGCGGCTGTTGTCGCCCGTCTTCGGGTCCGCCCCGCCGTCCAGACGGTAATGGTCCTCATGCGCCATGAAGTCGGGCAGTGCGTTCTCCCATCGCCAGCCGTCCTCGCCCGTCGCCGCCGCCCAGCCGTCGTAGTCGCGCGCCTGTCCGCGCATGTAGATCATGCCGTTGATCGAGGAGCATCCGCCCAGCACGCGCCCGCGCGGATAGATCAGCGAGCGCCCGTTCAGCCCTGCCTCGGCCTCGGTGCGAAACATCCAGTCGGTGCGCGGATTGCCGATGCAGTAGAGGTAGCCGACGGGGATATGGATCCAGTGGAAGTTGTCCTTACCGCCCGCCTCCAGCAGCAGGACGCGCATGTCCGGGTCGGCGCTCAGGCGATTGGCGAGCAGGCACCCGGCGGTGCCCGCGCCGACGATGATGTGGTCGTATTCCATCCCGCCACGCTCGCCCGGTCGCGGCCCGTTCCGCAACGAAAATCGGCCCCGCGCTAGTTCGCGGCGGTCACCGCGCCGGTCCCGCGTCGCGACAGGACCAGCAGGTTGGACAGCTTGCCCGTCTGCGCCGGGGCCAGCGCGCCGCAGTCGCGGGCCGCGCCCTCCGCCCCCTCGATCCGGCAGAAATCGTAGCTGCCCATATCGAGGTTGAGCGCCATGACCGGGTCCAGCGCCGCCTCGATCGCCAGCGCGGCATCGTGCAGCGTCAGGGGCGGCGTCTCGTAGAGGCCGACGGTGCCATCGGCGAGGGTATAGAGCAGGCGGCGCGCGAACCGGGGCGCGCCCGCCCGCGCGCGCGTGTCGACCCGCCCGTCGATCACGAGCATATGGCTCTGGAACGCCGACCATCCGCCCGCCCGCGCCGCCTGCGCGAAGGCCGTGCGCGAGGAGGCACGGCGCAGGTCGAAGCGTTCCTTTCCGACGTCGATCCGCTCGGCGTAGTGCAGCGACAGGTTGCCGTCGCCGTCGATCAGCGCCACGCCGTCCCATCCCTGCGGATAGGGGTCGAGCGCCTCGCCGCCGACGATGAACAGGCCCTCCGGCTCGCGCTTCTCGCCGCTGGTATAGGCACCCGTTACCGTGACGCGGGGTGTCGAGGGGGCGGCATCGGCGGCCCCCACGCCCCCTTCGCCGACGAGGACGAGCCGCGCGGTCGCCTCCCCGGGGCAGGCGGCGAAGAGCACGCCGGGCATCGACGCTCCGCATTCCTGCGCGGCGGCAGGAAGGGCCGGGAGTATCGCAAGAGCGATGGAAGCCGCCAGACATCTGATGAACAACACGATTCTCCGTCCAAACGGCGCTTTCCCGCCCTGCCCGACCATCATGACCCCTGCGGCATGAATAAGGCGTTGACCATGCGCGGTCTCCTTCGCGATGCTGCACGCGGACGGTGGAACGAAACAGGATGGCAGGGCCGCATGGGCGCTTTTTTTCGGGGCTGTGTCCTTTTGGTCTTGTGCGCTGCGATACCCTCGCGCGCGCTGGGCCATGCGGCCGATAGCGGGATCGTGCTGCTGTTGCCGACGGGATACTACCTGATCGGCGGAACGCTGGCCGTGGCCGCGACCGTGGCAATCGCCGCCGCCCTGCCCGCGCGATGGGCGAGCGCGCTGTTCCGCCCCGCGACGCTCCGGGCCGGTCCGCTGCCCCGCATCGAGATCGTCACCAGCCTGATCGGCGCGGCGGTGCTGGCGACCCTCCTCCATGCCGGGTTCACCGGCACGCGCGATCCGCTGGAGAATCCGCTTCCGCTGGCGGTCTGGACGCTGTGGTGGGTCGCGCTCCCGCTGCTCTGCGCCGTGGTCGGCAACCTCTGGACGCTCGTCAATCCGTGGTCGGGGGTCTTCGCGCTGACGGGGAACGGGGGGGTCGTGGCCCTGCCCAAAGCGATGGGGACGATGCCCGCGACGCTCCTCTTTCTCGGCTTCGCATGGTTCGAGCTGGTATCGCTCTCGCCCGAAGACCCCGAGGGGCTGGCCCGGGTCGTCACGCTCTACGTCGTGCTGACATTCGTCGCCGGGGCGCTTTTCGGCTGGCGCGAGTGGTCGGAGCGGGGGGAGTGCTTCTCGGTCTTCTTCCGCTTCGTCTCGCGCCTCGCCCCGCTTCAATGGACGCGCGAGGGCGGCGCGGTGACGGTGCGCGCGGGTTTCCCCGGTTTCGGCGTGCTGCACGGCCCGGCGATCACGGTCAGCGCCGCGCTCTTCATTCTCCTCGCGCTGGCGACCGTGTCCTTCGACGGGTTGTCCAGGACCTTCGCGTGGCTCGGCCTCATCGGCGTCAATCCGCTCCAGTTTCCGGGGCGGTCGGGGGTGGTGATGCCCAACACCTTCGGCCTCGTCTGGTCTTGGGCCGTGCTTGCCAGCGCCTTCTTCGCCTGCATCGTCGTCGGGCGATGGATGGCGAGCGAGGAAGGGAGCGCGCCGATGGCCGGGCGGCTGGCGCTGACGATCCTGCCGATTTCGCTCGCCTATCACGCCTCGCACTACCTGACGGCGCTGATGGTCAACGGGCAGTATGCGCGGGCGGCGGGGCAGCGGATGCTCGGCCTGCCCGAGACGGAGGTGACGACCTCGTTTCTCAACCACCTGCCCGATGTCGAGCGGATATGGCAGGCGCAGTCGGGGGCCATCGTCGCGGGGCATATCCTCGCCGTCCTCCTCGCCCATGCCAGCATCCTGCGCGTGGAGCCGGATGCGCGCGAGGCGACCCTGCGCGGGGCGCCCCTCGCCGCGCTGATGGTGGCGTACACCGCCTTCGGCCTGTGGCTGCTCGCGGCACCGGCGGGGGCGTAGGAGCGCGTTTTCGCTGGACATTCGCCCCCGCCCGCGAAACCATCGCGATACCCCATTTCAGACCCGCGAGGATGCCATGGCGACCGATGAAAACCGCAAGACCGACCGCCGCACGCTGCTCAAGGGTGCCGCCGCCATCGGCGCGGTCGCCGCGGGCGCGCAGCTTCTGCCCGGCGTCTCCGGCTTCGCGCAGGCGCAGAGTTCGGCCCCCATCAAGATCGGGTTCCAGGTGCACCGCACCGGCATCGGCGCCGCCTACGGCCGCTGGTACGACCGCACGACCAAGGCGGCGGCCAAGCTGATCAACGAGGGCGGCGGCATCAACGGGCGACCCGTCGAGATCGTCGCCGAGGATGACGGAACCGACCCCAAGCGCGGCGCCGAGGTCATCGAGAAATTCGCCAACCGGCACGAATGCGACGTGGCCTTCGGCACCCTCTTCTCGCACGTCGTCATCGGCTCGGCCCCCCGCGCGGGCGAGTTGAAACTGCCCTATTTCGTCGTCTCCGAAGGGCACCACGTCGCGAGCGGGATGCTCAATCGCTGGACGCTGCAACCCGGCATCACCGACGTGAAATCGCAGGTCCAGTCCATGGCCCCGTGGATCGCGAACAACATCGGCAAAAAGGTGACGATGGTCTACCCCGACTTCGCCTTCGGCCACGATCACCGCGACTTCTTCGGCGAGGCGATCGAGCGGCAGGGCGGCGAGGTCATCGCCAAGATCGCCATCCCGCCCAGCGAGACGTCGTTCTTCAAGTACCTGCCCAAGATCCCCAAGGAAACCGAGGTCCTGTACCACGTCATGGTCGGCCCCGGCGTCCTGACATTCGTCAAGGAGATGGGCGAGTATTTCGGCAAGGACCGGCCCGAGATCTTCGGCTTCATCGACTCGCTCGAAGCGGTCGACATCGCCTCCCCCGGCCTCGAATTCCTCGAAGGGTCGCATTTCTGGGAAGGCTATCCGCGCTATGCCGGGCCGAACCAGAGCGAGCATGACAGGTTCTTCCGCGAGGCGGTTGGCGTCGACAACAATGGCGCGTCGCTGTCGGACCCGAAAGACGTGTCGACCTACGCCCACATGTTCGGCTGCTGGGAGACGCTGCATATCCTCAAGGCGGGGATGGAGGCGGCGGACTATACCGGGCCGAAGGACCGTCAGGCACTGATCGAGGCGGTCGAGAGCATGGACGTCCTCCCCGAAAGCCGCGCCCATCCGCAGGGGTCGAAACTGTTCAACGGACGCACGCATCAGGTCTTCGGCCACCAGCACATCAGCAAGGTCGAGGGCGGCAAGCTGGTGCCGGTCCACCGCACGTCGATCTTTGACACGGTGTATGCGGACGAGGTGGATTATACGAAGATGTCGTTCTGAATCATTGTCGTTCCGCGACTTGATCGCGGAATCCATCGTCCCGCATTTGCTGAAACATGGGTCCCGCGATCAAGTCGCGGGATGACCTCCTGAAAAGGCGTCCGATCCCCCGTGGACCTTCTCCAATACCTCCCCTTCGACCTCCCCCACCCTGCCCTGCTCGCCGCCGGGCTGCTGGAAGGGACGGTCCTCGCCGCCGTGCTCGCGCTCACCGCGCTGGGCCTGTCGATCGTGTTCGGCATCATGCGGGTGGTGAACGTGGCGCATGGTGAGTTCTACATGCTCGGCGCGGTGCTGGCGTGGTTCGTGACGCATACCGTGACGGGCACGGTCGGCGGCCCGCCATGGCTCGGCTTCGCCATCGCCCTGATCGTCGCGCCGCTGGTCGTCGCGGTCATCGCGGCGGCGACCGACTGGCTGGTGCTCAAGCGGCTCGACTACGACCCCGAAGCGACCATCGTCGCGACCATCGGTCTTCTCTACATCCTCCAGCAACTCGCGCTCACCTTCTACGGCCCCGATGCGCGGCCCGTGCCGGCCCCCTTCGATTTCCGGGTGCAACTGCCGTGGTTCGGGTATTCGGGCTACAAGCTCTGCGTCGTCGGCGCCGCCATCGTGCTGATGCTCGCCGTCTGGCTGATCCTGACCCGCACGAGGATCGGGCTGGTCATGCGCGCCACGCAATACGACCGGGAGACGGCGCAGGCGTTCGGGATTCCCGTCGACAAGGTCTATGCGGGCGTCTTCGCGCTCGGTGCGGGGCTGGCCGCCATCGGCGCGGTGCTGATCGTCCCGATCCAGCAGGCGCATTACCTCATGGGCGGCGATCCGCTGCTTCTCTCCTTCATCGTCGTGATCCTCGGGGGCCTCGGCTCGCTCAAGGGCACCGTCGTCGCCGCCCTCTTCATCGGCCTGTCCGACGGGTTGATCTCCACCCTCTACGAGCCGACATTGGCCAAGATTCTCGCGACCCTCCTCGTCGCCATGGTTCTCGTCTTCCGTCCGCAGGGCCTGTTCGGGGCGCGGGCGGCATGATCCGCACGGTCCTCCTGCACGGCTTCGCCATCGCCCTGCTGATCGCGCTGGAGCCGATGCTCTCGGCCTATCACCACGGCAACCTCGCGCGGATCATGGTGCTGGCCACCTATGCCGCCGGGTACAACATGCTGTTCGGCTATACGGGCCTCCTCAGCCTCGGCCACGCGATGTTCTTCGCCGCCGGGATGTACGGCTGCGCGCTGACGGTGCGGCTCGCCGAGTGGGGCGTGGCTCCGGCCTTCGCGGTCGGGGTGCTCTGCGCGCTGGTCTTCGGGGTGGCGGTCGGGCTGCTCGCCCTGCGCACCATCGGGGTCGGCTTCATGATCGTGACGCTGATGTTCGCGCAGGCAACCTATCTGACGATCCTGTACTACAACGAATACACGCGCGGGGATGAGGGGTTCACGATTCCACAGGCCGTGCGCAGCGTCGCGGGCCTCGACCTGTCGGACAGCACGACCCGCTACTTCGCGGCGCTCGCCCTCTTCGCTACCGGGTTGATCATCACCGCCGCCATCGTGCAGTCGCGCATGGGCCGCGTGCTGGTCGCCATCCGCGAGAACGAGGACCGGGTGCGGATGCTGGGGTTCGACCCGTTCCGCTACAAGCTGTTCGCGCTGGTCGTCTCGGCCACACTCGCCGGGGCGGCGGGGGCGGCCTATGCGGTCCTGTTCGGCTATGCGGGGGCGAGTTTCGCGGGGGT
>Ga0209831_1004401_pt1 | contig 11058 bp, 17 predicted proteins | sample Maine_Asex4_meta_FD_187451 | JGI IMG/M metagenome (GOLD analysis project Ga0209831, IMG submission 187451) | Marine algal microbial communities from Maine, USA - Maine_Asex4_metaG (SPAdes) (version 2) | ecosystem: Host-associated > Algae > Red algae > Unclassified | place: Maine, USA | collected...
ACGGCCGTGCCGGCAGCGACACGGTGGTCGCCACCGCCGACATGGGGCGAGCGGGGGACGGGCGGCTGGCCGGGGTTGTTGTGGCCGCGGAAGTGGTGGCGGCGTCGGCGGCGGCGGCGGCGGCTGCGGTTGCCGCGCTATCGGGGAGCAGCGCAGCGGCCACTCTTCGGACCCTGCGATAGCCACCGCCGCCGCGACGGCGGCTGGGGGGCGGCACAGCCGCGCCGCCCAGCGGGACGGTCGCCGCCGCGGCCGACGAGGGGCAAGAGGGGGACAGACGGCGGGCGGAAGCGTTGGTGGTGGCGGCGGCGGCGAGAGGGGGAGGGCGGCCGTGCTGGCGGGGGGACGGCGCGGCCGCGCAGCCCAGCGGGACGGTCGACGCGCCGTGTTGGTGGCGGCGGCGGTGGCGGTCTCCGTGACGGCAGCTGTCGACGTGCTGGCCGGGGGGTCGCGGGTGCCTTCTTGGGGAGAACGGCGGCTGTGTGGACGGCCGCGCGGCGGCCGCCGCCGTCAAGATATCGGCGTGGGGGGGTACGGCCGAGTCGCCTGTAGCCCGTTAACCGCCGCCACTGATGTGGTGCGGGTGGGGAACAGGAGGATCGTGGCGGCATCGGCGGCGGCGGCGCCGGTCGCCGAGCTGGCTGGACGGGGGGCGAGTGCCGTCAAGGGGGGCGCGGCGGCTTGGCGAGCGGCCGCGCGGCGGCGGCCGCCGCCGTGATGTCGGAGTGGGGGGGGACGGCCGTGTCGCCGGTGGCTCGTTAACCACCGCCTTCGATGCAGGCCGAGTGGGGAACAGGCGTATCCCGGCGGCGTCGGCCGCGGCGGCGCCGATAGCCTTTCTGGCGGTAGGGGGCGTGGGTGCCGTCGGGGGGGGCTCGGCGTTTAGGCGGAGGCGGCGGCGAAGTCCCGGCTGCCCCCGCGATCGCCGAGACGTTCTCGCTCCGCCAACCCCCCCCAATGACATGGCACAAGTCGTGGCGCCTCCCGGCGGCGGTCCTCACCGGCGGCAAGCCGATGCCCGGCGGCCCGCTCAGCCGAGAGCACCCCCACCCGCCGTCAACAGTGGCTTCTTTGGTGAGGTGCCGCCGGCCGCCGCCGGCAGCACGCCCAACTCCCCCCTCCCCCCAACCGGCCCAGGCGCTACTCCTATCCGGGAGGCCTTCCCGCCGCCTTCAATCTCATCCGCGTTGGCGCAGGCCGTCGCTGACGTTTTGCTGCCGCCGTTCGGGCTACCACCGGTGCCGCTGCGTCGGGTGGCACCCGTGGTGGCTCGCCGCGGCTCAGCGCCGAACGGACGGCCACCGAATCGCGCCCCTGCCTCTCAGCGTTGGGGATCGCCGACGTCTCGGGTCGCGGTGGCTCTTCACAGCCGCCAGTGCCGCCAGTTCCGCTGGAGGTGAGGGCGGAGCGCTGTCACCCCCGCTGCCGCAAAAACGTTTGCCGACCGCGCCACAGGAGACGGCCTCGCCGTTGCCGACACCGCCGCCATCACCTTTGGGGCGGATGTCGCCGTCCGGCTCAGCCACCGCACCGCACGCCGTCGCGCGGGCGGCGGCAGCCGCCGCAGACTCGCTGCTCGGGCAGCCGCCGCACCGCGGCGCTTCGCCACCCGCCGTCACTGCCATGTCGCCGGTTGGCGGCGACACTCACCGTCAATGCCGCCGCCAATCGCTGCCGTCCCCGACGCCGCAACCCCCGCCCCCACGCCGCCCCTCGCGTCGGTCGCGGCAGCGGTGGGGGTGGTGGCGACGGCAGCGGCGGCGGCGGATGTCGTGGCCACTGTCGAGGAGGTGGCGGCGGTGGCAGCTGAGGGCGCTTCTGGTTCTACCTATTCGCCTTCCGGCGGCGGGGGGGGGGGGGGGGGGGGGGGCTGCAGGTGGGAGATGTCGGTGGGACGTGGGAGACCCGTCAGGTAGGAAGACAAACAGCGAAAGACGCACTCGGTTCTTTATCTACAAATGACCTTCGCCAGGAACTTAGAGTGGTGTCTTTGAGCAGGGTGAACTCCGAGAAACCCTCAGACAAGAGGTACACATGCATACGCCAGTGGCACTGGGAATATGGGTTCCCAGCACCAGCGTGGACTGCATCCCTTCGAAAAACGACATAGCAGCCTATCAGCACACGCAGAACAAAGCAGTCGTCCTCCGTCGCAGCACACGTTGCCTCGTTCTGCACGACCGCATCAAGCGCCTTCTTCCTCCCTCCCGTCCTCTTTCTCCCCCGCCTCCAATGTAAGCCAATGGCTCCCGCAGGCCGCCTCTCAGAAACTTTCTTTGGACGAGGATCAGCCAATGAAGCTCTGTCAAGCTGTAGGCTATGTGCCTGCATTGGGGACAGGTCCAATGACCGCACATGGTGCCGTACTCAAGTCCTTCGCGGCGCTTCAAAATGGGACGAGGCCATCCAGATGGCTGTCAGTGGGTTTCTTGGACTGCTGTGAGCCAGCCGGTCCCACGGGATGCCAGACGAAGAATATGTAGACGCCTCTGAGCCCATCCGGTACTGTCAGGTGGCATATGCGTGCTCCTGGTCGGTTGACTCTGTTTTTCTCCCCTGTCCTAGAGCAGTGCCTGTCCGTCGTCTCCATGATTTTATCACCCTTCCTGTCGTCGGACGTGGTCGGCTGGCGGTCCGCACGGTGGCTTCTCTTGCCGCCTGCGCTGTGGCGGCCAGCCCAATGGCGTAACCGTCACAAAGCATACCGCCTACCCAACCCAATTTTCCAGTGCGGGCAGGAGGTGGGCAGGGGGCAGGTGCGGGGTCTCCTTGACGGCATCCGACAGAACGTGTGGCACATCTGACGCGCCTCAGCTCCCCCCCCGCTGGCGCGACCGACCAAAGGCACGCAAAAGAAGTTGCCACCCTCATCAAAGAGGTAAACTGAAGAATGAAAAAACATCAACAAGCAGAAAGCCAGATGCCCTCACTGGCAATGAGAGCGCTGTGATTATCAATACAAAGTCCCTGTACACATAGAAGGCACTCCATGTTTCTTGCTGGACTGCCTTGCGCGCGACTATCCGTTCCAAATAGCCGGGTACGTCAACAGCAAGAAGTGATGAAGAAAAAAAATGGAAGTGTAGACATGCAGAGAAAACTCAGATATTGGCGCAGCAAAAAAATGAAAAAACGAACAGCTCACTCTCCATCCACGTAGTCCTCGTCTGCTCCACCGTGATGAAACCCCTCGTCTTTTCCTTGCTCATGGTTGTCGTCCTCTTCTCCCTCGCCGTCCCCACCGCCGCCATCGCCCGCAAAATCTGCGTCTTGACGAAGCCACTCCCAGTAAAACTGCCAAACCTGGCTCGCACACTGCGCCATCGTCAACGACCCCAACCCCACCCAACAATCAATCCAACATGCTTGCTCATGCGCTCCCCATTGGGGATGATAACACCATTCAACTTGTCCTCCGACGACTCGGCCGTTATCCACTGCTTCAGGATCGAGAAGACACCCTCCACTGGAGCAAAGTCCCGTGAGTACGGAGGGAGACGCAGCACGAGGATGCCGTACTCGCGCGCCAAGTCTTCCGCCTCGTCGGAGTGGATGGTGGCGTTGTCGATGAATAGGACGGAGCGAGCATGCTGCGCCTCCCAATCTTCGGCAGAAATGTCTGGATTCCACTTGCCCATTGACGGCGCGAGTTGGTGCATGAAGAGCGTGTAGTCTAGCGCGGTGTAGGTTGGCGGCACGGCGCAGGTCATCGTCTCCACGACTCCATCGATGCTCACAGCGGACATCACAGAGTAGCGGGGGCTCTTTCGTGGGTCTGAAACGAGCACCTCATCTTGAACGCCACGCAGCGCCCAGCCGTAGCGACGGTAGCTGGAAGAGCCGTCCTTGAGCACCTCGTCCATGCTCAAGATGCACTTGATGGGCAAACGGCGTATCTGCCTGGCAAACTCCCGACGTCGATGGGCGCAGCGCTCGCGGAAGTGGGTGGTGATACGCTTGTGGGTGTACCCAACAGCACGCAGCACGCGTGACACGGTCGACGCCGAGTGCGCCAGCCCTTCCCAGCCGGGAAGTTCCGACAGTTGCCGCAACGTCTCAGAAATATCACGCAAGAGGGCCTCTAGCGAGTCTACAATCAGCGACGTCACGGCTGCGAGAAATTTGGGGTTGAAAAGGGCATTGTCGTAGTGCTGTTGACCGAGGGCATCATCAGGCCAAAAGGCTCCTGTGCGACGGAACACCTGGTACCACCGCCCCACGGTCGCAACGCTCACACCCCCCAGCTCGGCAGCGTCCTCCCAAGTCATCCTGCCCCCAACCAACCAGTATATAACAAGCACGCGTCGGTCCTCCGCAAACGTCATGCCGGCGGCTAAAATTCCTGACGGACGCGCAGTCCACTGCAACACTGCATGGACGCGCACATGCAAAATTCCGGCACCACCAGACAGGAGGACACCCGTCACTGCAATTAGGCCCGCTCTCCACTACGTCAGTACCAAGCCTGTGACAGCAAGAAATCCGAAGTAGACGGCCGCCGGAGATAACAGCGGTCATGCGGGAATGACGTGTTGCATGCGCACGTCAGCGGGCGGGCTCAGGCCGAGGTGGTCTGACGCGCAGACACCCAGACCTCCCCGCTGCCCACGCATTCGACCAACAAATGACAAGCGTACGAGATCCCGCATAAATGGAGAACCTAAGGGGTATCCTCAGAAGATGCGTATAAGCGAGTTGCCAAAACACACAGAACGCCCCCGCACGCCGCCTTACCCGATCGCCCACCGCCAAGCTCCACGCCGCAAGCACAGGTAGCGGCTCAACAGGTTTTTGCCTCTAAGACAGAACGGAGTGCATCCAGCGCGGGACGGTGCCGCCCTTCTGTCACCAGTCTCGCTGCGAAAGACATGTGCTGCTGTACTCAAAACTCTACAGTTTTATCTGCTGTCGACGACGCACCTGCCACACCAGTTCATGGAGGATGCGAAGGTCAGTGCTACAGACTCACAGGAGCTACAAATGATCCCAGACCTGAATGATACGCGGTCAGCGCACCGCAGTGGCGGTGGCACATGTTGGAGCGAGACCCAGGATGCGTCGGCAGGAGCGGGATGTGAAAATCAGCGAAGAAAGCAAGTAAAGCGTCAGGAGTACTACAAGATATTACAAGGGCGGGGAAACCAGCACAATGAAAAGACACGGGAGACAAAGCAACCCCACTGCTCTTAGTATTAGTCTCACTTCACAGCAATATGCCAATGACCCATAGAATCAATAAAGAACAAGAGCATTAGATGCTGATGTGACCTCAATCGCTCTCCCCTCGGCTGAAGAAGAGAGGCCTGCCCCCTCGCCCTTCTTTCCCACGGTTCCTAAAGTTGTACAGGTGCTCAATGATGACCGCCTCTATGGCGGCCGTCTCTGCCCCTACCACCAAAGCCACAGCCGCAGCCGCACCTGAGGCGGTCAGCACGTGTTCCCAACTATCGCATGCAAATCAAAAACACCGATTGCGAAAACCACCCCCGCCCTGCTGGTGCAGCCGTGCATGAAAAGGTGATAGATGATACTCTCGTGTCTTGTCTCATACCTGTGTTCGCCCGATCAGGGGTCGGCGTACCCGAGCACACGTGAATTTCATGGTGTTGGTGACGGTAGTCATAGGATAGCGGTCAACATGATACGAGGGAGGATCGGGGGTCGAACAGCGCCTCGACGGAGGCGCGTACTCGGAGAATGGACGCCATGACGATGGTAGATGGTGATGGGATGGGCATGGAGCGCTGTCAACGCATGGCACGGGGCCATGAGGCAGAATTCGCGGTTTGCAATGCCGTCAGAGAGGATTGCCTGGCACAAATGCCGGCCCTGAGAGGGTGCAAGGAGACGTGGTGTCAGACAGCACGTTCACAGGCTGATTTCGTTGGCCATCGGTTGCGCTGGCACACCACCACGCAATTCATGTGCGGTGTGGGGCCATCGGGCCTGCAACTGACTCGTCTGGACGGGATGTGCCAGTCGTGACCCACAGGGCCATCTTCGTGGCGCACGTGTGACACCGTCTGCCAGAAGTCAACCGGTCATTCTTGTTGGGCCTGTCTGCTGTTCCCGTAGTGCCTCCTGATCAGCTCTGGGCTTCTTTCACAAGCGCGGCTGTCCGAGAGTCGCTTGCCTTTCCAGGAAAGAGGGCAGGAATCAAGCCGAAGGGCCCTTTTCCGTCAAAAGAAATCCGCATCTTGGTGCAGCTTGCTAGCTTTCGTAGTCAGAGGCGAGTTTTTCGTGGCCCTCCAAAATAAACGGGAACCAAGTTCAATCAGCTGTCGTGGCTCACCCGTCAGCGTCCTTCGACTTGGAAAAAGCAGAGAGAATGAGAGCAGTGGGACGCTTACAGACTCTCGCAGTGAGCCTGGTGACAGAAGGGCGGCACCGTCCCGCGCTGGATGCACTGGGTTTCGAAAGTGAGACCGAGCTCCGAAACCAGACGTGCGCGCTTTTTCGGGTTTCTTTCCGTTGGTGCCCTGTCGCCCACGTATGGAGCTTTTGTGCTCGTCTGTGGTCCTGCTGGCTGTGAGAGGCGAGCGGGCGCCGCTGTGCATGCCGTTGTGACGTCTGCCGACGTCGTCGGAGTGTCGTGCTCCGCCTGGTTGTTTTCTGTCTTTGTGCTGCGCCGTCTCGAGCACGAGGGCTCTGCAACCGCCGATACGTCGGCACCAGAAGGCTTGTCGACAGCAGTCGCCGGCAGCGGGGGCTTGCCGAGTGCAAGTTTTCTGGCTACCAGTCGCAGGAGGGCTGTGCCAAGCACGATGCTCGCAATTGCGACATGGTCACCATCGAGTGTCCGTGCCTGTTGAGCCCGAAGAGCCCCCTATTTGAGACGCCCCCGCGCCACATCAATTCGTGCAAGATTCAAGCAAGTGGTCCTCCTACGCCGCACTGTGACCTTTGCGTCCAGGAGGGGCACACGGCCATGACGATCAAATACGACTCGCTCTGCGAAAAGGTAAGCGTTGACGCCCCTTCTATTCCAGGAGAAGACGAGCGGAGAACACGTGGACTGCCATGGTTCCCGTTGCTGTTTTTGTCTTTACTCTAATGTGCGACCTTTTTTAGAACTTCTCCAATTCTCTTCTGGCCCTTCTACGTCTGGATTGTGGATGGCCGGCCCCCCGTCATGTTTTTCTCTTTCAGGCCACCGAGAAAGGCAAAGTCGTTTACCGCCACAAACGGAATTTCGTGATGTCTGCCTCGGTGATGGTTTGCAAGGCGGCCACTATGACGGACGAGTACGTCACGTGCGCGCGGGAGGCCGCTCAGAAGCGGTATGCGGAGAAGGACAACAACCACCGCAAAGAGAAGGCCGCCAACAAGGCGTACCACACTGTCCACCCATTGGTAGTCTAACGCGACGGTGCAGCAGCGGGCTCAAGTGCCGCCGGGGCCTCCGCGGAGCCGGGCTGCGCCGACGTGGACATGGGCAACCTCATGGCCATCGCCAGCCGCCGAGGCAAGGCCACGGCTGCTACGCACGAGAAGAACAAAGAGAAGCTGCGGGCGGCCTTTGCCTACCGTGGGGCGGGGTACTCTTCCGCAAGCGCGAAGATTTTGGCGGCGGCGGACCAGGCGGGTGGTTTGCCAGCATTGCCGGACGGCGGCCCTCGTCGTCGACGTGACGTCCTGCTTGCCGTTAACACGCCGCTGAAGAAAATCCAGACCGCGTTGTCTGTGCATGGGTCAGCCCGCTCAACCTCGCGGGCGCTGGCGCTCGCGGCCTCCCCCATGCGCCTGCGCGCGCCGACAGCGTCGCCCGGTAGTCGGCTAGTGGCTAACGGCGTTTTCAACACCATTGACGCAGACCAAGAGCCGTCTGCTTCCGCACAAGATGCAGCGGTCGTGCGGCCCGCGGTGAACGCGGCAGGCCTGCTGAACCCAAGCGGTGTCTTCGACTTGCTTCAGAAGCAGTACACGATCAAGGACGACGCTGTCCACCTCGGTTTGGTCAAGAAGGTGCTTGTGGAGTAGGGCATATCAGGGGCAGTCGTGATTAATGAGGACACCCCCGTTTGAGAGCTCGTCGGAATTTTTGAGGGTACGCTGAAAGACGCCAACCAGTGGTCCTTTGGACACAAGCGGTCCATGGATATCTTTTTCCGCCACTGCCGTAAGGGCGTCGCACTGTGATGCTGTGTTGTTTGCTTGCATGTCTTCGTTCTTTTCTGATCTTTTTCCCAACAGCTGATGGGCGCCTGTGGTGCCATGGTTATGCACTTGCGGAGTGTCCACGCGCAGAGCGTTATAGAGGTGAGGCATACAAGGCAGTGCCGCAATATTAAGAAGCAAGTCAAGGAGCTCGCTGCCGCCGACGCTAGAATCCGACGGCATACTCCTTACCTCCCCATGCGATGCTCGCTGCCCCATCGGGATCTCTTGCGACCTCCGCCCACCTGGCGGTGGACAGCAGCGCCCGCCACGTGCGCGCTCCCCCAGCAACGGGCATCGCTTTCCCGTGACCAGGTTCTGCTCCATGCGGGCAGCCCGCTCCCCCGGCCTCCCCCGGGCCCTACTGGCCTCCCCCATCCCGGCGTCCTCTCACAACCGATGGCGCGGAAAGGGTCAGTTTTCGTCTGTTGTTCTCTGTTTTCCCTCGCTTGCACGAGTATGATACGGGAACCACATGTCGGGGATCCTGCGCTGCTGTCATGCCTCTACGAGTCGTACATTGGCACGAGGCCTGGTGAACACTGTGATTCTCGCGACCGGCATCGAGCGGCTGAGATTGAACGGCACCGAATTACAGTGCCTCGCCCGAACTTGCTGTGACTTGCTGTGACTTGCTGTGAGCTTTTCTCAGATCCGATCACTCTTAGGCGACGCGCCATACATAGTATAGTTCACAGTGTCCGAATATTCAGACCGCTGGAGATCAAAAGAAGGCACCCAGGAAATCAAACAAACCGCGAGGACCCCCAACCCATGGTTAGGCGGCCCGGGGTGAGACCCTTCTTGCGCACATCTGCGCGACATGCCTGACAAAATGCCCGGTTTTCTGCGGGGAGAAAAACACATTGTGAAGGGGGGGTGGGGATATGTTGCATGCAAACTCCAAGCAGGGAACCTGCGCCATGGGGCTCGTTGCAGGATCCACGACGAGGCCCTTTTTCCTCGATTCCGCGACGAGAAACCTGTCAAGCTGGTGAAAAAAAAACCTTGAAGGCCCTTGTGAGAGCTTTTCTCGTCGAATTCCATATTCTGCTTGTCTGTGGCTACGTATTTGCATTTTTCACACTATTCTTGGATGCTTCAGGACCGTCACTGAGAGCGCCTTCAAGTGATGTAGAACAGCATGGTGTGAGATGGAGCATGAGGAAGGTGACAAGGGACAACGAGGCCTCATCGAGCAAGCGAGTAGGGTCGCAACGATGTTTGAACATAAAGCTCGTTGAGCTCTTAAACCCCGCTGCTAGCAAGCTGTCATATTAAGTCGATCACAGGGTGCGGAGATACTGCGAAGACGACTGTCCGTGCGAGTTGCACCTGGATTCAAGCGAGCAATATGGAATTGATACGCCCGTTGTGGATGCCAGCTGTCATGGATCTGAGGAGTCAAAGAATGGAAACACAACTGAACTAAGAATTAATGAGTCCCATCGACCGAGCTGAAGCGGGATGCATCCGGAGGCGAACGACGCGGGTTGCCAATGTCCAAGAACGGGGCTGAGAGCGCGTTCCGATCCGCCCGTGACCCTGGCTGAATACGCGAATTCCACGCGACCCCGACGCCTTCGTTGAGCGAGTCAAGTCGATGTGCAGCGCAATGCTTCCATGCAGCGCCATCGCTGCCGCTATTCGATCTGAAGGGGATCCTTCCGCAGCCTTTTGCAGGTATTGCCGGCTGACGCGGGTGCCACAGTCTTGGGAGAACGGGGAGATGCTGGACCCCGGGGGCACGAGGTCGCGACCAGCACCGGGGATATCTGCGGTGCCGGGGTCTGCCTGATTGGTGGTCGAACGGGAAGCAGAGGCGATAGTTGCCGCTTTGAAACGCGTGCGGATGAGTGGGTCCGCGCATGGCACGCCGCATGGCCGCCCCCGAGGGCAGGTTCCCCGTGTTCGCGTCGTCACCGCGTTCGTACCAAGTCGTTGTGAAAAACACTCGGTGACACTTCTGAGGCAATGCAACATGTGTCTTTTGTTAGCCACGATGGTTGTTCGTGGCTGCCAACCGCCGCGCTGCGGAATGGCGGGAAAACAAGGAGGAGGCCATGTGCGGCCGAATCATGCGCTGTTGTGTAAGTCATTGGCCGGCACTTGAGTCTGTTTTTCTCCTACTTGTGGAGCTCTTTCTCTCTCTTGTACGAATTTTCGCAACTTGCGCGTAGCCCTACATTGTCTACTTGTCAGGACTTCGGAGCATTTAAATGACCTATAATACAGGCCAAGAGCTGATATTTTCGAAGTCGAGAATCTCGATCAGGCATATCATAACCGAGTGACGAGGTTTTGACGAGAAAAGTACCCTCGTCAACGAGCAAAAACGAGCGATCGGGGGGAAAAAACGCCCTCGTCGTGGATCCTGCAACGAGCCCCACTGCGCTGGTTGGTAAGACCCACTGTGCTGCTGGACACACCGTCCAGCAGGCGCCACGTGCGCTGCCTCGTCAGCATGCATGATGCGGTCCTGATCTAGCCGACAGCCAATACTTTTAAAGATTCGGCCCACCCTTTGCGCCAATCAACGTTTGCCATCCGGGGTAAAACGCCACGTGTTCCGACAGCAGCATAGAAGCTTCGCTAAAATCTCGAGCGTATACAACCGGATATAGACTGTACAGTCATTATTCGCTTATGTGCCATTCACTTGGAGAGCATGCTCTACAAGTGAATGGCCCCTAGTGTCTATTCTACTGCTCCCGAGGCTCAAATGAGGCTCAGATGAGGCTCAAATGAGGCTCCCTCTCATATGGCCTGGAAACGCGCCCTTTTTGGGGTGTCTGGGGCACCCCCTCCGAGTTTTCATCGTACACAGCCGCCGAGTTGGCCCATAGGTGAGTGGACTGCGCCGAGTCCAGATCTATTCTCAGAAAGAGCAGCCGAGGCCGG
>Ga0209831_1004402_pt1 | contig 11055 bp, 16 predicted proteins | sample Maine_Asex4_meta_FD_187451 | JGI IMG/M metagenome (GOLD analysis project Ga0209831, IMG submission 187451) | Marine algal microbial communities from Maine, USA - Maine_Asex4_metaG (SPAdes) (version 2) | ecosystem: Host-associated > Algae > Red algae > Unclassified | place: Maine, USA | collected...
GCTTCTAAGCATAGTGAGCCGTGCTGGCGCCCGCGCGCATTGACGTGCCGTGGTACGTGGCGACAGGGGTGTTGTTCTCGTCCCGCTCCAAGAATCTTTAGGCGACGCCGCGCATGGTGGACGCTGCGAATGGAGTACTCGACGATGGCGAACGTCACTGAAGACAGCGGGCCGGCTGCGAGTAAACATCCATGGTGCCAGCCGACGGCCCGCGGCGAAAAAACGTTGTAGCTCCGTGTTGCAATTGCGAACAAGTGCTGGGGGCTGCCCACAATCTGTCGTCAGTTGAGGGGCCAAAAGTCTCAGTGCATTTGTGGGAATGAATATCTCGTGGCCATGGCGTCCCCACAAAGAACCCACAAAAGGTGCCGATAAAAGAACTGCCAAAAGTCCCTATTATTGGAGTGATCGGGTGACCCGCGCACGAACGGACTTACCGTCCGAAACCGGCCGAAACGGATCGATTCGGGCCGATCCGGGCCGAGCACGTTCACGAGTGCGAGAATTTTCAAAAATCTCGCACACGTGAACGTGCTCGGAAAGGAAAGAGCCTGTTGAGAGGCCCTTGATCCGGCGCGCATGATTGGACGAGAGCACCATCCGGATCGTGACGCGCGGATCAACGGATGCAAGGACACTGGCTGCACTCCAAGGCTGGCGAATTCCCACTGGACGTACGCTGGCTACGTCATGACATGGTGACGGCCGCCGCTGTGTCCACGTCACGCAGGCTCGGCCAGGAGCGAAGCGCGTGCGCTAGAGGGGGCTCCGTGAGAGCATGAGGTGGCACACGTCGCTCGAGCCACCGCGTGTCCTCAAACATGGCCGATCGCTGGCACAGTGTGAGGTGGGGGCGTACCGCTGCTGCAGGTGCCTGCCCGCAATCAGGGCCGCTGACCCTTGTCACAGTGAGAGGTGGAGGCGCGCCGTTGGAGTCACCGCGTGCGCACACGCGACCTCCGCCACCGGGCGGCACGTATGGGAGGACAACGCGCCACTGTATGCACCGCACACGCGGTTTACGGCGCAGTTGGTTTGGGGTGCGGGCGGCGTGGGTCCTGGCAGGCAAACCACTGCAGATGCCAGGTACACTTGCGTGGGTACATCAACACTCCGCTCATCACAGATGCGACGTTCCCACCGTACAGCGGTACCACATCTGCCTGCCTCCTGACCAACCCCTCCCATCTTCACGTGCAGCACTGTGCCCTGTTCGCTTCCAAGATTTTGACAGCCAACGAGCCTATTCACCATGGCCATCCCAACCCCTCCTCCCACTACCCGGTTCTCTGCGTCGAGCCCGGCCGCCGATCTCACGGGCAACGATGACGACGTGTTTCGCGTTAGCCTGGCGCCGCAGCGGGAGTTCACCCCCGCTACCACGCCCACCACGCCCGCGGCAGCTCCGTCGGTGTCTGTCGTGGCTGACGGAGCCGGCTCGGCTACGGCCCTTACTGCTTTTGATCTCGAAAAGGCGTCTATCTTCCTCCAGAAGCTGTCAGCAGCAGAGCTGCGCACCGTCCTCCGCGTGCTGCACATCAAGGGCCGCATGCAAGCTAACATGGCGGACAAGCGCGCCGTCACGCTGTCGTCCATGGAGGACCAGCGGGTCGGCGATGAGGAGCTCGAGTCCATGATGGACGCCGCGGATCTGGCGTCTCTGTCCACGCCCTCGATGGCCTCTCGGGCTCACACGGGTGCCAGGGCCCCGGCACTGTCGCCGTCGGGTGGCTCAACCGCACGGGCTGCCCTGTCGTCACCGGCAGCGCCTGGGCCTGTTGTCCGCGGCCCGGCCTTTAGCGCCAACGACATGGCCCGCCTGTCACACGTTGCGACCGACCCCCGCCATTTTGAAGAGGTACAAGCGGAAAACCAGCCCCTGGCGCGCACGGAGCTTGACAAGCCTCGGGGAAGCCCATAAGAAACCGTCCTCGCCCCCGCGTTTAACAACCCCGATTACAAGCCGGCCCGCGCGACGCCTGTTGACGGCGTGCTGATGTCGGATTTACGTGGAATGGATCCATCGAGCATCACCTGCAGCCGCGACGCATCCAAACTCGAGAAAATCTACCGAGCGTTACGCTCTAAGTACACTAAGGCGTACTCCAACTACACGCGCAGCGGCCAGCTGAAGGGGGGCATTTTTAAGGACTACGTCAACGGGGACTACCAACTCTTGTACCTGCACTGCCTACTTCATGACAATCCGGCGGTTGACTTTGTGCTCCGATCGTTGCCGCAAGCCGCGCAGGCGGAAGTGGGTCTGCCCGGCAGTGGGGCCGTAGGTCGTGGATCGGGGCACCCTGGCTCTGCTCCGCCCTCCTCCTCCCGCAAGCGAGTCCGTCAGGCCGATGTAACCATCGGAGGGATGGAGAACTTGAAGGCGGCGCTGGTGTCCCTGGGAAACTCCGATGGGTCCAATGGCCGCGACGCTACTGGGCTCCGCTCAGCAGATGCGTTTGACAACGCCGAAGCGATGGGCGCCGTTTGGACGCAGCCCAAGGCCACTCGCACCGCTGTCGCAGAGGACTCCACTGACGCGTTAGCAATTTCTATGCGCGCCCACTTTGAGCAGCAGCTTGAGAACCTGATGAAGACAGTGTAGCCGTCCCTCGCTGATGTGTCTGTTGGAGGAGATAGAAGTATGTGGACAGGCGATTGTCTCTCTCATATAGATGTAAAACAACGCATTCTCTTTGGCAGCACCTTGAGTTGTTTCCGCTCAAAGCGTAGTGTCTGGTAGGCGATGACGAGGGTGGCGGGCTGGTACTGGCTGTGGCGTAGGTGGAAGCGGTGCTTAGATTGCCGCTAGCGGTGGCCGGGCGGGGCGTGCAGTGGGTATTGCTGGGCACTACCGTGGCAGCCTGGGTTGTCAAGGCATCTTCGTGTCCGTCCCCTCTACCGACGTCGATACACCCCGTGGGGATCTCGCATGCTCTGCAAATTTTCCGCACGGCTGCCCCGACGCCGCTCAACACTGAATACGTGGTCGGCGCGGGCGAGCGGTAGCTTTCGGAGTGTCCCCCCCCATCGACTGATCCATAAAACTCGTCTGGGGTCCCGACTTGCTGCAAATTTGTGGCACGGCGGCCGCCCCGCCCATAACAAGCAGGCATGTGGTCGGTGCCGGGACGCGACGGGCGCTCTTTTTGGGTGTGCCGTCGGGGGGGGTGTTGCTGTTGCCGTTGGCGGCGGTCGGGCGGTGCGCACGGTGGGTGCTGAGCGGAGTGGTCGTTGCTACCCTAGTTGATGGCCGGGTGTGGTGACACTTAAGTGGCCGATGAGGCAGGTTTGTACAAAATCCAATGATATACTACATGAAAGCGCGAGTCAGGCGGGTCGGCGGTACTGCAACCGCTTCAGTCGGCGAGACAGCGCCACTCACAAAGGACAAGGCTCTCTGTCACGCCGGCGCACACGGAGGCGGTCATCCAGGTCGCACTGGTCTTGCATAATCACCTCCCCGGTCCCGCAAGATCCGTCTTCCGGGAGCAAGGCGGGTGGCGGGGGGCTCCTCTCACACAAAAAGTTGTGCAGACGCACGCATACACGCATGATTACAGAAGCACGATACACAGAGAAGCGAATCGACCTCCACAAGATACCCCACCGACCAACAATCTGACCAAACACTTGCTCAACAAAGGTGCGGGAGGAGCTGTGGTAATAGTTGAAGGAGTTTTTCTCCCAAGGGAGGTTGTTCCCCGGCCAGGGAGTTAGCAGACGCAAGCTGGCGACGTAGGCATCATCCCCTGCCACCCAGTACCCCTGAGGTAGGCCGTCCCCCCCATCCAGCAGCTCGGCCAGCCCGCAGGCCGAGAAGGCCGTGCTGTCGTGGCACGACCCTGCCGTCACCGTCAACAGAAACTGGACCTTGTAGTTTCCACCAACAGCAGCCTGCAAATTGATAGCGAAGTAGCCCTTGCGCGTCCAGTAGGACGACGGGTTGGGCACCTCCGCGACTTGAGGCCCGCGGATGCGTATGGCGATGCCATCAACGGCAGATACGCACCCGCGCAGAGGATTGTGCCCGCCACGCGAAAACAACTCGCTTTGTGCAGCAAACTGTTCGGGGGTGGACGGGAAGTGGATGTTGTCCAAAAAGGGATCGTTGTCGAGCGCATTTACAACCTGCAACAAAAAAGATGACAACCACGAGCACACCCACAAGCAAGAAGGCGAGCAACGAAAAATGTCGACACCGAGAGTTCGAGAGCAAGCAACAAGTGGCGATATCGTTACGGTGTTAGCTAGTTGCCCAGAGCCAAACTTGAGCCACAAAGTCGCGGAATGCTTAAGAGGATACAAGCCGGTCGCAAGGGACCGGGCCTGCACGCAGTAAGGCAGCTCAACACAAAGACAAGTGGCGCACATACCTGATGAAAAATAGCATACACCATGGAACGACTAACCCCAAATGCAAGCATGCAGTCCAGGTACGACGCCCCCGCTAGCATACGCAACCCGAGGGCAAGTCGACATTCTGAAGGGATGCGCCACCCGCTCGAGAGCGTCGCCATTCCCTCTTCCATCGCCAGGCGGTGCTCCACCGCCGCATGCAAAGCCCAAAACTCCTCCGCCGCCATACGAAAAAGTAATCGAAAGTCATCCTCCAACACATGGTTGAGACCAGAGTTTGTGCACAATCGCGCACGGGCACCAAGGGTGTGCACGCGGGGTGGCGTCGCACAAGCCGCTGTCGCCACTTGCGGCAAAATGTCAGCGACGAAGGCGGCCGCGAAGAAGGCCGAACACCGCGTGGCAACAGCGTGCCCACGTCGGCTCATCATTCTTGACTGCCGGCTTCCGCGGCCAACGGCGAGACCGCGACTCTCCTCCAGGGCCGAACCACGCGGAGCCATGGTGGGCGGTGTTGGTGAAGGCACGAGAGGCGGGCAGGTGGTACCAGGTAGAGTGGAGGGGCCCAGACACACCGACTGGAGAGAGACGGAAAGTACAGCGACGAGGTTGGTAGGTAGTAAGCACCACTGCGACGCAGAGGTCATGAGGCGGACCAAGACGACTCACCTCGGAGGGCGGGTGGAGCGAAACAACTCAGGCCGTCGCCACTCGTCGACGCACCCGCTAGGATGCGGCAGCTGTTGCAGTCGAGGGACACCTGGCGGCGAGTCGTATGAGCGGCGGGGCGGAGGAGAGTGGCCCATCAAAAGAGGTACGGCACTTGTGTTGAGCCGTCAGGCCCACACTGTCCGAGGAAAACGCGCTTCCTACCCTACCCTCGCGGTTGTCGCCAGTACTTTACCCACACAGCCTGATGGATTGCTACGGGGGGGGGGTGGCTGCCACAGCCCACCCCTCCGGCCTGGATGCCAGCAGGCGCCGCCGGCCGCGGCGTCCGCATGGCATTCCGTGCGCCTGCAGGTTCAATATGTAAGACCCAATGGGATTGTGACATATTGCATCACGTCGGGGCTGGGTTTGCCACGGTGGGCTGCTGACAGCACCCTGACGGATCCTGTCGGGTGAGGCCCATCACTCCTTTAAGAGCAGTGCTGGGGCGGTCCGTCCTACCTGGTGCTACGCACCTTTAGTGGCCACATGACAGCAATGTGGCGGATCGTGTCCGGTGGGGCCCGCTCCGGAATGTGTGGTTGCAGCAACGTAGCAGGCGTGCTGTGTCCGAAAATTTCCTTGCGATAGATGGGAGATGCGATCTGCCCACTCCAGTTGCTGCGTTTCAAACAATCTAATCATGACAGTTGTGGTGGCCCGTCAAGACAGCGGTTGTCGAATCACGCGTGCTCGACGGACTTATATCCATATTCGGACCCAATCACGTGCACGAGCACGCGCCTTCAAGACACAGCCTAAGCATGGTTCGTTGAATGACTGCGACCGCTTTTTTAGCGCTCTTTGAACATCAAGCGCACGCTCTTCTGGGAGCGTCATGCTCGAGATATTTGTGACCTCCAAAAATCGGCGGTTGCAGAGTGGTTGCAATCATTCAACAGCGTACGTGGACCAATGGAAAGGCTAGGAATCATGTGAGTTCCTGACATAGTCTCCTCATGCAGCTCTGCGCCCTGGAACGCACATCAGGATCTCAAGAAATTTGAAGAAATTTGCTGATCTCATGAGATATCACAGGTCTGGCCCAGAACCCTCTCGATGCCCTCTTCAGGCCCAAGCAAGCGGCCCAAAAATCTCAGGAAATCTCATTGTGGGTTGCAATGGCTCTGCGTGACCCCTGAAAGACACGCTGATTGGCTTGCAAGACTACTGGCGGCAACTCCCAGCCGAAAGTACGATCGTGGCTTATCGAACAGCCATTCCGACTTCATTTCTATGCTGCGTCGTCGGCTCTGCCTCCCTTCTCTCTGCAACCGCCATTTTTTGGAGGTTAGCAATACAGACGACGGTTTTGGCCGCTCACTGCTCGATTCTGGAAACTGAAGGACTGGTCTGGAAGTCTGTGACCGTGACACGCTTTCAAGAACCCCGGACGGAGACGAACGCGCAAGGACTCATCACCCTATCGCGCGTCTCGGTCCAGCGATTTTACCTGGACAGAGAGCGAGGGGAAGGCGTGGAGGGCACTGCGCTTTGTTGGCGGCATGGGGGCGATGCGGTGCGGCCATTTCTTGCCTGAATCGATTTCAAAGCCGCCGAGCGTCCCGACATCTCCCCCGGCCATTCCCTCTCCTTTTATGTGCTGCAGTGTGTGCCTCATCCCTCCTCGACCTTTTTCCCTACATGAATGGTTCTCCGGAGGTAGGCTAGTGCCCAGAATCTCTCGTCCCCGCCGGTTCTCTTTCTGATTGAAGCCCACGACTTAGGCCCCGCCCGCGCTCGCCGCAGCCCACGCTCGTCCGCTGTGGTGGTGGGTTATTGCGCTCGGGCCGCGTGGGTTAACATCATCCCGGCAAATGGTCTCAACGAGTATAATGCGTGGACCTGGAGGTGGGAGTGATCATGTGGGTGCGATGGTCGCTACGGAGTCTTGCGCGGGTAGCGATCGCGACGACGCGGCTGCGATGGTTGGTACGTGTTGCGAGATTGGGACGGACAATTACGACTGGGCCGACAACGTCGTCAGGATTGTCAGAAAGAAGGCCAACAAGAACTCCGTGTGGGGCCACTGCACAAGTACAAAAGCCACCGACAAGGCCAGAATTCCGTCACACATGTCGCTCATAAAATACTGCTGCAACAACGGCATTCTTGTCATCCTCAACGGGAGGGCAAAGGCGATGACAATTCACATGCTCGAGAGCCGGTATGCGCCATTTGAAGTCAAGCGGTGCCTTTGAAAGAGCGAGAGGAGGCACTCGCATGGCGCCAAGAGCGCTTTTTCAGCTCAAGCTTGCTGTCACCCGGTCGGGTCCCATAAACGCCTTTTGCAGTGCCAAGCCGATGAGAATCAAGAAGAGGCCAAATTTTCCGAGTACGTGCTGCACGTCCTGATCACCTTCAACATCACGTTCAACTGCATGCTGTCGCCGTCGATGGTCAACCTGCTGTTCTGGTGGGCTCCCGGCCTTGACCGCGTGCTGTCACGTCGAGACCTCAGCGGCAAGGTCCTGGACGAACGGTTCATCACTTCTCGTGTTCTGCTGTCCAAAAAATACCGAAATGTAAATCTACGTGATCAGTACAATGGAAGAGTGGAAGAGCAGAGCTGAAACCATGCTCCTGGGAGTCTTGCTCAACAGCACCCACCAGACAGATCGCAGCTTCACGAATGACTTTAGGGGCACGGTAGGCATCACGAGCATCTCTGCGACTGCAAAGCGCGTGCTAGACGGGATCAAATGTACCATTGAGGATGGAAAAGAAGAGGGCCTCTCTTCTGTCGCCGGCGTCACCTCTTCCAACATGCCGCTTTCATCGACGACCGTCTGGGTCGTGATCGAACTGCCATCTTCAAGGCTTAGGAAAAGAAGCAACTCTCATGTACCAACCCGGCCCTGATGACGAGGCCGTGCTTTGCACACCCACTTAGCCACACCATGGGGCACATCCTGACCAGCCCTGTCACGAAGACTGCGGATGTACAGTACTAGATCCCCCCGAGGGTGACTTTCGTCGTGACGTCCGCAAAACACTGTGGGATGCTCTAAAATTAAATGCTGGAGTTTTTCGGACAGAATCTCTGCTTTGGCTGAGTGCTCTAATCTGGGCAAAGGAGATACGCAGAATATTGTGTTCGAGAACCATACTTTATACGCTAGTAAGAAAATGCATGTCTTTCTCTCCTCGGATTTCACTTATACCTCAACACGAGCTTGTCCTACAGCCGTCCAGAATGCCCCGGTTCAGAGAGGATTGGCACAGCCGCAGGTGGCAGCTGCGCACCATCGGCATGCCATGTGTGGCGGCTGGGGCCGACAGGTGGCTGAGCAACACCTGGGGTGGCTAACGTGGCCTTGCGGATCGGACTCGATGGGGGCTGGACGGCTGTCGTGGGCCTTATGTTGGCCCCACGGCGCGGGCGGATCGTGTCCCAGATGGCGCCCTGTGATTGGCCGGCGTGTGCCTGGATATCTTGGCCGCTGATGTTGGCGGTTGTGGGATTCGATTTTTCTTTGCTTGTATTTGGCATCGTTTGAAGCGACTTGCTTGTCGTTTTCTGAGTGGCATGCATTGGCCGACCCCGATTGGTGGCCGAGCCACGGACTGCCGAGGGTCTTTTGCTTCCACATATCTCCACAATACGGACAGACGCAAGTTGGACCACAAGGTGGTCGGCCCGTTCGAGGTTGTCCACACGGACGGGCACACCTACACGGTCCTCGTGGACGGGCTGCCCGACACTGTTAGTAGTGACCACATGACGTGGGCGCCTCCCCCGACGGGACAAGGACCGAACGTTGACGGCTGGACAGTCCCAGATGCACTCGTCCCGGGCGGACATGGGCCAGACGGGCCAGCGTTCGTGTGGGATCGCTTCCTCACCCACTAGTTGGACGACGACGGTGAACTATGGCTGAAGGTCCGTTGGTGGGGCTATGAGCCCGAGGAGGATACCTGGGAACGCGCACTCAAGTTTGATGCCCGCAAGGTCCGCCAGTACTGCCGGCGCAAGCGCCTGCCAGACCCGACTGGACAGGCGGCCTTCCTGAGTTGGTGACGCCACCGAGGTCCCGGGGGATAGTGTCCTGTCCTGGCCCTGCCTCTCACAAGACCGGCTCGCAGTGACGGCAAGAATCGGACTACTCACAGCGGAACTGTCTTTCTCTTGCCCAGGACCTGCTGTGTGTAGGCCTCCTACCTTGAGACCTGTGTGGCCTGCATGCCCTTTCTGGGAATCGCCACGGTCTCGTGACTCCTGGTTGAGTCTCGTGACTCTCGGGCTCGGTCTCGCTAGGCGTAACGGTCGTACGCTTCACAGAACAAGCCTCTCGAGATTGGGTCTCGAGATCACCGCGATATATTGGGACTGAAGTCTTCAACGAGAACGGATTGGTGGTACAAGAACGCAAGAAGGTTTTTTGACGAGAAGACAAGGGCGCAAGACACAAGAAGATCACTCGCGACACGACGGACGCTAGGGACCCTCCACCCGGCGGTTCAACACCAAGAAGGGAGCCCCGAACCGTATCGCTGCTGGGGCCCGCCTTGTACCTCCGCCACGTCGTCCCCCTCACACGAACCTGTCCACGCGCAGACGGGTCCCCCGTGTTCGCTCGGCGTGAGTTCCCGGCATCCGCAGTGTCCACCTCTCGAAGGACCACCTCGCGAAGGGCATCACGACTACAGCGGTCCAGGATCTCGGCTTCCCCATGAGTACTCATCCCTGCCTGCTCCTCCGTCCACAGACGGACTGAATCCCCCTGAAGGAACAACGTGTGAAGGAGCGCCGCCAATATGGGGCCAATGTGCAACCGGTCAACCGCCCGCTGGTCCACGCCCAAGAGAGGAACCAACACGTCAAGAAGGGCCGGCGGGGGTGCGTGCCACAAGGCGTCCAACGTGTGGTCCTGGACGTCCCGATGGGTCGGCAATCTCACCGTGACGATGCGCGGTCCCGTCGCGGCAGGGAGGAGACTCTCGTTGATCATCCTCTGCGACAGCGACGGGATGATCGACCCCGCTTGCTCCGCCCCACTTGGCCCTCGTTCCGGCGGGCGCGAGCATACAACGGCCCGGTCCCACCCGGTCGCTTCTTGGGCCAGGGCCCGACGCTCGAGGTTGTCCGCCGAGTACGGCGATACCAAAGGGTGTAGCTCCTCATCCACCTTGGCCTCCGTCACGGTCCCGTCGGTCGTCACGACGAAGGAAACCTAGGAAGAGCGGTCCCGTCGCTCGGAGGACGCGCGGCCGAGGCGGTGCGTCAAGATTGGATTGACGGGTAGTATTTCCAGCAAGGCCAAAAGGGCACCCAACCCCTCGACAGCCCGGTCATCCGTTCCGGCCGGACCTCGACAGATGGCCCGCAAGCTAACACGGAGGATCCAGGTGCGGAGGGCCTTCGGGTACAACCACAAGATGCCCCGCGTCAAGAAGCAGTCCAACAAGTAAACTCCCGTTATGACGGCCCACTAGCTACGGAGGACCTTGCCAGCAAAGTCGTCGCAGCTCGACATGTCCGACGACATGTAGGCTTGAACCGGCGACAGAAGGCCAAGGTACGGTGGGGACATCACGACTCACTCTCACGCCAGCGCCGTGTTGGACGACACGGCCATCGCCGTCCGCCGTTGGCGGTAGGTCCGCATGTAGCCAACCTCCGAAGGACGACGAACCACCGTGATAAATTCCAACCGGTCCTTCGCCGTGGGGCCAACGCGTCCGGCAAGAGCCGCATCTGCTTGAGGAAGGCGTTTCCGGCGGTCCTCTCATCGAGGTCCCGGAAGAGGGAGTGGACACGCGTGCTTTGAGTCCAATCTCGCGCCTCCCCCCGCTCCCACGCCGCCTCCCAGTCAGCCAAATCGGACACGTCAGGGATCTCCCCTACGACCTTGATGTACCGCTGATCCCCGCCGAGGTCCGCCGCCATCTTGGTGGGCCGAACACACGCGACGAACCGACGCCGCAAGGCCGACCGCGACACACAACGGCAAGAGCGGAGAACCCTGGCAGGGGGGGGGGGGC
>Ga0209831_1004404_pt1 | contig 11051 bp, 6 predicted proteins | sample Maine_Asex4_meta_FD_187451 | JGI IMG/M metagenome (GOLD analysis project Ga0209831, IMG submission 187451) | Marine algal microbial communities from Maine, USA - Maine_Asex4_metaG (SPAdes) (version 2) | ecosystem: Host-associated > Algae > Red algae > Unclassified | place: Maine, USA | collected...
CTTCGATACCGCTTCTTCCGGCTGTACTTGAAGGCCACCGCGTAGCCGTCGAGCATCAGCGTGTTGAGAAACCAGTCACCACGCTCGCGCTGCACGTGGCTGGTCACCTTGACCGCGTCCAGCTGATTGAGCCGGGCGTGCTTGCTCAGCAGCTTGTCCGGTTCGGATTTCATGGATCGGGTGCGGATCGGTGTGTCATTTCGTTCCCTGATCGGTGCCGGTGGGCCGAGAGGTCCGACGCGTGCGGGTCGTCGGTCGTGCGTTCACCGGGTCGTCGGGCCAGAGGTGCTTCGGGTAGCGTCCGGCCATGTCCTTTCTGACGGCGGGGTAGCTGTTGGTCCAGAAGTTCTTCAGGTCGGTCGTGATCTGTACCGGTCGGCGTGCCGGTGACAGCAGTTCGACCTTCAATGGAATCCGACCCTTCGCCACGGCGGGGTTCTCGGCACAGCCGAGCATCTCCTGAAGGCGGACGGAGAGTACCGGAGCGCCGGGCTGCAGATAGCTCAAGGCGATTCTGGAGCCACTGGGTACCGTGTAGCGCGTGGGCAGCCATTCGTCCAGACGCTGTTGCTGGCGATGGTCGAGCATGGCGTTCAGCGCCTGCTGCAGGTTCAGCTGCCGGAGCGCCCTGATCGAACCGACCCCGCTCAGCCATGGCAGCAGCCAGTCTTCCAGCGACGCCATCAGGGTGTCATCGTCGACGGTCGGCCACGCCGGCGCCTGCCCATCGATGGACAGCGTGCTCATGCGCTCGACGCGTGCCTGCCATTCCCGGCAAGGGGCATCCCATGGCAGACAGGACGGGCCGGATCGGCGGACGCCCGACAGAAGGCTGGTGGCGCGATCATCGTTCGAGATGTCGTGCAGGGGTCGTGCATCGACGACCAGCTGCCCCAGCATCCGGCGATGCTCGGCGACCACACGCTGTCGGCTGTCGTCCCAGTCGACGTGCTTGACGGTGACGAGGCATTCCGGCGAGTAGCGCTGAAGTTCGTCGATGTCCAGTGCCAGCGCCTTGAAGATGCGCAGCTGCCGACCGCTGCCGCCGAGCTCCGCCACCACCAGCCAGGGAGCGTGAGCCAGTGCGTCGTCGGCCGACATGACGACACCGGCACCGCACGCCAGTCGGTAGGTCGGCGTGTTGCCCGGCCTGCGCTGCGCGATCCAGTCCGGGTAGGCCCGAGCCAGCAGCACGGCGGCAGGCATCGATTGCCCGGGCGTGTCGCCACGGCCGAGCAGACGCTCGAGCTGATGCGCTCGCCGATCCTGGTTCGAGCTCAGCGTGCCGCTCAACAGCGGCTCCAGATCGACCGAGTTCATGCCGCGCGCCTGATCGTCCAGTATCGCGGCCATCCGACAGGCCAGGCGGCCGGATCCACGGTCAGCGCCCCAGACGAGCATGTTTCCCAGTCTCGGGTGCACCGGCAAGGCAGCCACCGTGCGTCCGGCCGAGGTCGGTCGTCCCTTGCACCACAGGCCCAGCTGCGTCAGCAGGCCTTGCGCCCTGGCGACGCTTGCCGGTGGTGGGGGTTCCAGCCAAGGGAGATCGTCGGTACCGGCTGCCCCCCACAGGCCGAGCTCGAGCACCAGCGGTGCGAGATCCGCGCGATGGATCTCCGCCTGCCAGTGCGCGGCCCGGCGCGCGTGTCCGGACTCGCCCCACAAGCGATAGCAGAGCCCGGGAGATGTGCGGCCGGCACGGCCCGCGCGCTGCGTGGCACTCGCCTGGCTGGCCATCACGGTCTCCAGACGTTGGCCACCGGTGGTGGTGTCGATGGCGCCGCGTCTCTCCAGACCCGAATCCACCACGATGCGCACGCCGTCTATGGTGATGGAGGTTTCCGCAAGGCTCGTGGACAGGATGACCCGACGGCGCTCCGGTACGGCCGGCGCGGTGGCGCGGCCCTGCTCGGCGGCACCGACGCCGCTGTGCAGCACGTGCACATCGACGGCCGTGGGGAGCCGCGGGCTCAGTACTCGGGCGCAACGCATGATCTCCGCCACACCCGGCAGGAATACCAGGATATCGCCGGCATGCCGATCCAGCGCGTTCAGGACCGCGTCCTGAACGCGTATCTCGAGCGCACCCGACGACTCGCCTGCCCACAGGATATCGACCGGGTGCTGCCGAACGGCGCACTCGAAGCGAGCCACGTCCTGAAGTCGTTCCGATAGCGGAGCGGCATCCAGCGTGGCCGACATCAACAGCAGTCGCAGATCGCTGCGCAAGGCCTGCTGCACCTCGAGCGTCAACGCCAGGCCGACATCGGCATGCAGGCTGCGCTCGTGGAACTCGTCGAAGATGACCAGTGCGATACCGGTGAGTTCGGGGTCGCCCTGGAGAATCCGTGTCAGTACCCCTTCGGTGACCACGGTCAGCCGGGTGTGTTCGGATACCCGCGTGTCGGCACGCATGCGCAGTCCGATGCGCTGCCCCGTCTTCTCACCGAGGTGGGCGGCCAGGCGAGCGGCGACCGATCGAGCCGCCAGACGGCGGGGTTCGAGCAGGAGGATCTGGCCGGCGAGGGTGTCGCCCAGCAGCAATGCCAGCGGCAAGCCGGTACTTTTCCCGGCGCCGGGCTCGGCGAGCAGCAGCACGTCCCGCGTCGACAGGGCCTCGGCGATGTCGCTCGCCAGCGCCATGACGGGCAGGTCGGTGACGGCGCGGGGAAGGGCGTGGATAGGGTGCTGTCCCATGGCGTGCGAGGGTAACCGTGTCGCCGGTGCGTTGCACCGGATGCGGTGCATGGACTCGGCGCTCGGCCGCCGCGCCACGCTTGCGCCGTTCCTCGACCCCGCCCTCGTGGAACCGACTGCATCGTTCACCAGATCGGCATCGAGGGTGCACGGGTACCTGCCGATACACGGCTGGGTGCGGGAACGGCTGCTCGCACACGATCCCCACGCCGACAAGCGGCACGATGATGTCGAGCGCTTCACGAAACGAGCTCTCGAGCGATCCGATTGCCGTGTGTGGGGCCAGAACCGTGATCTGGACGTTGGTACAGTGTGAGATAGCAGGCACAACGTCCGCTGCGGAGTTAAAGTGAAAGGCGGTACTTCGAGGATCGGCGTGAACGGATTCACCGCCCTCGACGAACGTGTTCGCGCCAACGCGAGGACGAACCGCCGGACACGCCGTCGCGGATCGATGGGTGCCCGGCCACCGATTGGCGCCCTGGAGCTTGCTCCCGAGCGCGAAGCAGCCGGATAGTTGCCATTCACAGGGAACGTTCAACGCACATGACAATCTTCAGTCGGTCAACGCTGACACCCTACGAAGGGCACGCGCGTGCCTTCTCCAACTCGACCCTCGCAACGGTCTGGTCGAGACCTCGCCGTCGCCATGCCGTGTTCGCAGTGCTCCTTCTGTCGTCGTTCGTGGTCGCCACGTTCAGTCCGACGACGATGGCCCAGGACTCCACGGTCGTCGACATCGGCAGCGGAACCCTCGATGCCGACAAGCAAGCCGGGCCACGTTGGGTGCGGCTCGCCTTCGACTCGCTGGGGACGGCAGTCCACACCGTCACCGTGTCCTGGGACTCCGGTGCCGATGTCCGATTCAAGGTACAGGAGGTCGGCGGCAGTTCCGTCAGCCCGACCGTCCGGGACGATAACCCGGGTGTCTGGGAAGGCGAACTCGAGGCCGATGGCCAGTACTACGTCGGTCTCTGGTCCACCGATGGCATCGCGAACTACACGGCGACCGTGGAGGCGCCCGTCGACCCGGTTGACCCGGTCGACCCGGTTGACCCGGTTGACCCGGTTGACCCTGCCGGTCCGTCCATCACGACTCAGCCCGCCGACCTGACCGTCGCCGAGGGCGACAACGCCAACTTCGATGTCGTCGCCAGCGGCAGCGGCAGCGGCACGCTCGCCTACCAGTGGTCCGCCGACGGCACACCGATCCCCGACGCCTTCTTCAGCACGCTGATCGTCGCCGACGCCACCCTTGCCGAGTCCGGCACCGTCTACACGGTCGAGATCACCGACGGCGACGGCTCGGTGGTCTCCGACGGCGCGACCCTCACCGTCGAGGACACGCCCGCCCCGCTCGCCATCACCGCCCAGCCCGCCGATGTGACCGTCGCCGAGGGCCAGGATGCCACCTTCGGCGTCACCGCCACGGGCAGCGGCCCGCTCGGCTACCAGTGGTCCGCCGACGGCACGCCGATCCCCGGTGCCACGGGCAGCACGCTGACCGTCGTCGACCCCACCCTCGACGACTCCGGCACCGTCTACACGGTCGAGATCAGCGACGACAACGACACGGTCGTCTCCGACGGCGCGACGCTGGACGTGACGCCGGTGAACATCGCCATCATCGGCCAGGGCACCCTCGACGCCGACAAGCAGGCCGGACCCCGTTGGGTGCGGCTCGATTTCGACTCGCTGGGGGCGGCGGTCCACACCGTCACCGTCTCCTGGAACGACGATGCCGATGCCGATGTCCGGTTCAAGGTGCAGGAGGCAGGTGGCGGTTCCGTCAGCTCGACCGTCAAGGGGATGAACCCCGGCACGTGGCAGGGTCTGCTCGCGGCGAACGAGGAGTACTACATCGGCGTCTGGTCCACCGATGGCATCGCCAACTACATCGCGACCGTGGAAGCGTCCGCCGACCCCGCCGACCCCGCCGACCCCGCCGACCCCGTCGACCCCGCCGCTCTCGCCATCACGGCCCAACCCGACGACCTGACCGTCGCCGAGGGCGAGGACGCCATGTTCGCCGTCACCGCCACGGGAAGCGGCACGCTCGGCTACCAGTGGCTCGCCGACGGCACGCCGATCCCTGGCGCCACCGACAGCACGCTGACCCTGGACGGGGTCACCCTCGGCGACTCCGGGAACGTCTACTCGGTCGAGGTCAGCGACGGTGGCGGCACCGTCCTCTCCGACGGCGCGACGCTGACCGTCGACGAAGCTCCCGTACCCGGCGGGTTCGTGGCCCGATGGACGATGAACGAGCCTGCCGGCGCGTCCAGCATGAGCGACGCGAGCGGCAACGGCCACGTCGGATCGGTCGACTCGGGTGTCGTCACCGGCGTCGCGGACCAGGGAGCCACGGCGTACCGCTGGGAGTTCACGTCGCCGACGGGGTCCTACCAGCCGGAGCGCATCATCAATGTCGACCACGATTCCGACTTGAACCCGGGATCCGGCGACTACTCGATCACGATGCGGTATCGCACCAACGTGTCGTTCGGAAACATCATCCAGAAGGGTCAGGGCGGCGCGCCGGGCGGCTACTGGAAGATCGAGAACCCGGGCGGCTACCTCACCTGCGTGTTCCGAGGCGTCGCACGCTCCGGCGGCGGTTGGAACCGCAAGGAAGTCGTGTCCTCGCGTCCGCTCAACGACGGCCAGTACCACACGATCACCTGCGAGCGGGTCGGCAGCACGCTGCGGCTGATCGTCGACGGTGTGCTCGACGATACCGCCGGCAACTCGACCGGCTCGATCTCCAACAACCAGCCCATGAGCATCGGCGGCAAGACGAACTGCGACAACGTGGGGACAAGCTGCGACTACTTCTCCGGCTGGATCGACGAGATCTCGATCGGCGCCCCGGGATCGGCGGCGAAGCGCCTCTCGGCGCCGTCCGATCCGGAGCAGGATCTCTTCGCCGACGACTTCTCCAGCGCAGACTTCCTGGCCTGGAACGAGGAACAGTCGCTGTTGATCGATGAAACCGACGGCGCCGCCGCTGTCCCGAGCGCGCTCGCCGAGCTGTACGGAACGCCCGGATTCGCGTTCGCCGATATCGTCCCCGACACCTCGGTGTGCGCGGAGGCGTCGGTTCGGTTCACCCCGGGATCGGCGGTGGGCGCGGTCGACCTGCTGGGGATGAGCAGCGCCGCCGACGGCAGGATTGCCGCCGTGCATCTCGACGACGACGGTCAGCTCGTGCTGAGGAGCGACGTCTCGGGCGAGACCCGGGCTACCGGCGTGACGCTCGACGGTACCTGGCATCGGCTGCGATGGTGCGGCACGATCGGTGGTGCCTGGAGTCTCGCGGTCGACGGCGTCGATGCCGTGACCGGCTGGAGCCCGGACACCGGCATCGATCCGATCGGCCGCTTCCAGATCGGGACATCCCGGGCCGCGACGATCACGGTGCGCTTCGACGACGTCGCCGTGATCTCCAACTGACCGGGTTGTCGGCATGCCGTCGATCGACGGCCCCCACCCCCACCTGCCGGGCCGAGCGCCCTGCCGTCTTCAGCGGCAGACCTCGATGCGCCACACTGCGAGCCGGAAGGGCGCGTCCCGCGCATCGGACAGGATGAGGCCCATCGACCGGGCCCGGTTCGCCTCCCACGCCGCTCCGGGGACGGGGCGGCCCCTGACGGAAGGTTCGGGGTCGTCCATCGACACGGTGGCGTGATCGGCATGTCGGAAGCACCGTCCGAGGGTGCCGGGAACGGGTGCGGATCGGAACGCCATCGCGGAGTCTGCGGTGCTGCGGATCCCGCGACGACGCTCAAGCCGGGGCGCCGCGTGCCGATCCCCGTTGCATGACCCGATGCGAGCACCCGGGATCCGCCGGCGGCCGCGGCGGTTCCGCCACCGTCCGATCCGTTCGCCGAACGCGTGCGCGTTCGCTCGCGGCCAGTGCGCTGCTGGCGTGGTCGGTCGGCCCGCTCGCCGGAGCGGAGGGGCAGGGCGGGCGCAGTCTGCCCTTTCTGGTGACCTCGGTGACGTTGCAGCAGCAGGAGCTCGAGAACCTGCTGGGTGAATACGTCCGCTGGGGCGGCGAGACGTCACACCTCCAGGTCCTCGAGGCCCTCGACCGGTTCGGCGCCGGTGCAACCGAGCTCGCCGTGCGGACGGACCGCACGGCCCTTCTGTTCGAGGAATACCTGGATCTGATGGGCTCGGACGCATCCGGTGCGGACACGTCCCTGCCGGTCGCGTTCGAGCGCACGGAGCGGTTGCTGCGCCGCTGGAAGGACCGGTCTGGCACCATCCTGGCGCGGATCGCGCCCGACATCGAACGGCTCGAGGAGGGCGACGCGATCGTGCAGCACGGCATCCGACGTCAACTGGACTCGCTCGGCAGCGACCTGCTGGCGTTGCAGCTCGCAGCGTTCGAGCGCCAGGATCGGATGGATGCCGCGCTCGAGCGCAGCGAGAGCCGGCTGGCGCGACAGGTGCGTTCGGCCTATACCGTGCTCGGCATCGGGATCGTGGTGGCGCTGTCGATGCTCGGCTACCTCTTCCTTCTTAAGACGCGTGCCGCCGGCATACTGGCCGGCAGGAACGCGCTGCTGCACAGCAAGGTCGAGGAGGCCCGCCGATTGGCCGAGCAGCTGGAGTTCAACGCCAGCCACGACCAGCTGACCGGGCTGCACAATCGACACGGTTTCGTCGCCGAGCTCGAGGCGGTGTTTGCCGACGTCGATGCTCCGCACGGCATCGTGTTCATCGACCTGGACAAGTTCAAGACGGTCAACGATACCTGCGGTCACGGGACCGGGGACTCGCTGCTCGAGCGCATCGGCCGGCTGCTGGCCGAACAGGTCCGCAGCCGGGGCACCGCGGCACGCTTCGGTGGCGACGAGTTCGTCCTGCTGCTGCCGCGGTGCAACGCGGGCACGCTGCGCGGCGTCGCCATCAGCACCTGCCGCCGGCTGGCGGACCTGGATTTCAGGCACGACGGCCGGCGCTTCAAGGTCGGCGGCAGCGTCGGGGCCGTGCTGTTCGAGGCGACCGGCACGACGCCGGACGCGCTCATGCAGATCGTCGACGAGGCGAGCTACGAATCCAAGCGCGAGGGCGGGGGGCGCGTGACGCTGCGCGACCTGCGCCGGTGTTCCGCCAGCTCCGGCACCGAGTCGAACATCACGTCTTTCAGGAAAGCGGGCTGATGCACGGACACGACGATGTGCGGCACGACGGTGCACCCTCCGGCCACGCCTGTCACGATGCGCGGCGCCGGCGCGCGCTGTTCGGACTGGCCGGCACGTCGGTGCTCGGTGCCGGTGGTGCGCTCGGTCGCACCGCCGTGGCCGGGACGTCCTTCACGGGCCGCCCCCGCACGCTGCGGCTGGCCTCGAGCTGGCCGGCCGATCTGCCGGTGTTCGGCGAAGCGATGCGCCTGTTCGCCGAGCTGGTCGACCAGCTGACCGGCGGGGCGGTGCGGATCGACGTGGTGAGCCCGGACCGGCACGGGCAGCCGCTCGCCACGTTCGATCTCGTACGCTCCGGCAAGTACGAGATCGCCCACACCGCCTCGTACTACCACATCGCGACCGAGCCGGACGCGATGTACCTGACCACCATGCCGTTCGGCATGACGGCGACCGAGCTGTCGGCGTTCTACCGCCACGGCGGCGGGATACGCCTGCTCGACGAGCTGTACGGCCGGCACGGGATCGAGGCGATGCCGGGTGGCAACTCCGGCATGCAGATGGGGGGCTGGTTCCGCCAGCGCATCGACACCGTGGAGGACCTTCGCGGCCTGAAGATGCGCATGCCCGGAGCGGGTGGCAGGGTCCTGCGCAAGCTCGGCGTGCAGACCGTCACGATGCCGGCCGGAGCGCTCTACGATGCGCTGCTCTCGGGCGAGCTGGACGCGGCGGAGTTCGTCGGCCCGGCGGTGGACCTGGGACTCGGCCTGCATCGCATCGCGCCCTACTACTACACCGGATGGCAGGAACCGGGCTCGGAGATGTTCTTCCTGTTCGACGCCGCCCGGCTCGCCGAGCTGGCGCCGCCGCACGCCGCCGCCCTGCGCGTGGCCGCCGAGCTGACCGGCACGCGCTTCACCTCCTCGTTCAACCACGCCAACGCGGAGGCCTGGGCCCGGGTGAGGCTGGAATATCCGGACATCCGCGTCACCAGCTTTCCGGTCGAGGTGGTCGACGGACTGCGTCTGGCCCACGAGGCGGTCATGCGCGAGGAGCGTGCGCGCAGCGCGTTCGCCGCCAAGGTGCTCGACGCGATGCACGCCTACATCCGCACCGCACGCCGCTGGACGGAGATGGGTGACTGGTCCTACCTGGCGAACGCCTCGCGATAGGACCCGTTCAGCCCTCGGGCGCCTTCGCCAGCCTGAACACCACCACGCCCGCGAACACCAGGGCGATGCCGGCCAGGCGCACCGGGTCGATCGGGCGTACCGGCGTACCGAACCAGCCGAAGTGATCGATCAGCGCCGCGACCACGAGCTGTCCGGCGATCACCGAGCCGAAGAACAGCACCACACCGATGCGCGGCGCCAGTACCAGCCCGCAGCCCACCAGCGCCGCGCCGGCCAGGCCGCCGCACCAGATCCACCACGGGGCCGCGGCGATGGTGTCGGTGCGCACCGTCAGTCCGGTCGTCAGCGCCACCGGGAGCACGCACAGCGCGCTGATGCCCAGCGAGATCAGGGTGGCCGTCACCGGCGATCCGATCGTGGCCGCCAGGCGCGCGTTGACCACCGGCTGCATGCCCACCAGCATGCCCGCGCCTACGCACGTCAACACCACGAGAATCGCGCCCACGACCCGTCAGTCCTCCGTCGACGCGCAAGGGATGCCCGCCCGGCTCGACACGCGGTGAGGCGAGTCGCCGGGCCGGCCGGCAGGGCCGGCGTGCAGATCGGCCACGGTGGGTGTGGCAGCGGGTGAGGTCGTCGTCTTCATCGGGTTCGAACATAGCGCACCGCGCCTGTCGGTACGATCGGCCCGTGCCGGCACGGATGGCTGCGACGCTTGCCCGGGTCTCGAACGCCACGGTCACCACGCCGCCACCGGGCCGCCACCGGGCCACATAGGTTGCACGGTTCACATCCTGGTGCGAATCAGAAAATTCCGAGGCGTATCCGGCCGCTTTTCCCATGGATTGCCGCGGAGTGCGCAGGGATACTGGCGTTGCGCTGAAGGAGTGGCGCAGCAGCGGGACGGCAGGAGGCCGTGACACGTGAGGGATCGCGACGAGGCAGGATGCCACGCCGTTCGTGCTCGCTGCCGTCAGGGAGGGCGGTCACCCCGGTACGCGGAGCGTATCGGGGTGTTTCTGCGTGGGCCATCGAGGATGATCGCGTTCGAACCGGCACGATCCGCCGGTACCGCCGCCGGTACCGCCGTCGGTCAGCGCGAAATGGTGCGCCGGCCAGCGCAGGCCGGCCGCCGCCGTCTCGATGCCGTCTCGATGCCGTGCCGGCGCGACAGATCGGCGAAGCGTGCGATGACCTCGAGGTGGTCCGGCTTCCAGTAGCGTGCCCGGCAGGCCTCGGCGCGCTACGCCTCGACGGTCCGCGCGACGCCCGTTCCGACGGTACCGCTCGCGACGCGCGGCTCGCGAGGCCGCTCCACCAGGGCGGCGTCGAGCGCTTCGGCGTAGCGACCGATCGCGGCGGCGCTCCGGCGCTCGGGTCCCTCGCGCCGGGCGGCGCGGTGCGCGCGTGCCAGTGCGATCACCGGTGCCATCAGCGCCGCGGCACCGCGCGTTCGGCGGCACTCGAGCACATCGGCGCGCTCGTCGCCGTGAAAGTGGCGCACCAGCGTATCGAGCATCCGGCGCGACACGCCGTTCGGCAGCCGGCACATGCCGTCCAGCGTGTCGGCCACCGTGCGCAGCGTGACATCGGTCAGCGCGATCGACGGCGCGCCGGGCGCCCCGTTGGTGGCGTGCACCAGGGCGTCCAGCCGTTCGGCACCGGCGTGGTCGCGAACGCCGTCGAGAAGGTCGGCATCGATGCCCAGCAGGTGGGCGATGTGCTGCCAGTAGCCGTAGGTCTGCTCGATCGACACGGCATCCTGCCCGAAGCCGAGCGAGGCCTGCGCACGCATGCTGGTCAGCGTGAAACCGAGCCAGGTCCGCGCCAGATCCACCTGGTTGATGGCGGTGCCGAACCGTCGCTCGTCGTGCCCGCGTCGGCGGGCGGCCTGGCGAGCCCGGGCGTGCAGGATGCGCAGTTGCACGGTCGCCACGTAGCCCGCCTCGCCGGGTGCCAGCGAGCCCGGCAGCATCGTCGTGGCCAGCCAGCGGGCGGTGTCGCGCAGGCGTCGCTCGGTATGGTCGGTGAGCTGACCCGTGGCGCTGAGCACGCTGGCGATCGACGG
>Ga0209831_1004410_pt1 | contig 11042 bp, 7 predicted proteins | sample Maine_Asex4_meta_FD_187451 | JGI IMG/M metagenome (GOLD analysis project Ga0209831, IMG submission 187451) | Marine algal microbial communities from Maine, USA - Maine_Asex4_metaG (SPAdes) (version 2) | ecosystem: Host-associated > Algae > Red algae > Unclassified | place: Maine, USA | collected...
TCCATAGAGCCACTCGATAAGGTGATGCTCTTCATCTCTTCTCATGGTTTCACCATGCGCAACAATAGTAAATTTCGAATCGCTTGCTCAGACTTTAATATGAAGGCAAAGCTCAAGTCTCTTGATTTTGAAGCTGATATAGTCGACTGGCTATCAGAGATGATAGAGAATGACATTTACATTTTTGTAGATGCCTGCCATAGTGGTGCCATAGGTAACTCAGATCTTGCCATCGGTGAGGACGAAAAGATAGGAAAGTCTACGATCTCTAATACGGTCAATAACATTGTCCAGGCTAAGCAAGACATCTTCACCGTCGTCTCTTCGGGTCAGGGAGAACTATCCTATGAGGATGACAACTGGAAGAATGGGGCGTTCACTTTAGCCATCACAGAAGCATTGTCTAATAATATGGTTATGTCTGATAGTGGAATCATGCAGGCAGACGGTGATGGTGATACAAAAATCACCATTCAGGAATTATTTGAATTTGTCAAAGTTAGAGTACCAGATATCGTAAAGACCAAGAAGCCTAAGAGCGATACACCTCAGAATCCATTTGTCCCAGAAGCTCAGTTAGAGCAGCCGAGCAAGTTTATTTATCAGATTGAAAAAGAATAGGATGAGACGACTTGTAACTATTACGGTATGGCTGTGCTTATTGCCTCTTTTCTGTGTTGCTCAGTGCGATCGGGAGAGAGATTCATTGGCGTTGGTCGATTTATATACATCTACTCATGAGAACGGTCCTTGGACTAATGAATGGGACTTAAATCAATCGATTGATACTTGGTTTGGTATAGAATTGAATGATAGTGGATGTGTATCTAAAATAGAATTATGTACTAATTGCAGTGATTATTTGGTTGGAGGAGAGGGTAATAATTTGCAAGGAACGCTCCCTTCTTCTATTGGAAGTTTAAGTGAATTAAATACTTTAAGCATTAGTAGAAACAGATTAAATGGAGAAATACCATTGGAAATTGGAAACCTATTGAAATTAGATACCCTACAGTTAAATTCAAATTTATTGACTGGTACAATACCATCTGAACTAGGGGAATTAGGTGAACTTATAGTGTTGTCTATATCTGGAAATAGATTAGAAGGACAAATTCCAGTTGAAATTGTAAAAATATCTAATCTAAAAACTTTATACATATATAATAATAATATAACAGGGAGCTTACCAAGTGAAATAGGGCTATTAAGTAGACTAAGAAATTTTCATGCATTTCAAAATTCCATTAATGGGGTTATTCCAGAATCATTTACAAATTTAACTGAGCTTTCGTCTCTAAATTTATGCTGTAATAATTTCACCGACCCATTACCATCTTTATTTGGTAATCTTTCCATGTTAAATACTTTAATTTTAGCAGATAATGGTTTTGAAAGCCCATTACCAGAATCTCTGAGTTCACTAAGTCGCTTATCTCAATTAAATCTAAGTAATAATAATTTTTCAGAGCCAATTCCGGAATCCATTTTACAGATGGAAATTCTGCGTATTCTAAACTTGTCTTCAAATAAATTTTCAGGAGAAATATTTAGTAGATTGTCAGAATTAACAAGGCTCAGGTTGGTAGACTTATCAAATAATCAATTAGAGGGCTGTTTTGCAGAAGAGCTAAGGACTTTATGTGCATTAGAATCTATTACCGATACCAATCAATTTGGATATAATTTTGCTAATAATATAGAATTATCATGGGAAGGAGACTTTTCAAAATTTTGTGCCGGAGAAGACCAGACTGAAACGCAATGTGTGACCTCATCTTCTACTCAAATGCGCCCTTTCATTACCAAATGGAAAACTGATAACCCTGGCTTTACTTGTGATTCATGCATCGAAATTCCTACGACTGGTGATGGATATAGTTATGATGTGGACTGGGAGAATGATGGCGTCTTTGATGAGTTTGGGATTACTGGTAATGCCTTTCATCAGTATGATGTGCCTGGTGAATATGAAGTTGCCATACAAGGCGATTTTCCAAGGATTTATTTTTCAGAACTAGAACAAGAAACAGATCATGAAAAAATTATAGATATCCTTCAATGGGGTGATATCCAATGGTCTTCTATGGCTGATGCATTTATTGAGTGCGACTCACTTGAAATGACTGCTTTAGATATACCTGACTTATCAGATGTAAATTCTTTACAATCTATGTTTCAAGGGTGTATTATATTCAATGGAGATTTAAGTAATTGGAATGTTTCTAATGTTACAGACATGTCAAGTATGTTTCGCGGCGCATCTTCTTTCAATCAGGACTTAAATAATTGGGACGTCTCTAGTGTTAAAGATATGTCGAGTATGTTTTCAGTATCACCCTTTAATGGTGATATAAGTGAATGGGATGTCTCAAATGTTATGAATATGTTCGGAATGTTTACGGATGCCAAAAATTTTGATAGAGATTTAAGCCAATGGGATGTTTCGAACGTAATAAATATGAAATCGATGTTTATTGGCTGTGACAACTTCAAAAGTGACTTAGCAAATTGGAATGTTTCGAATGTTACAGATATGTCAGGAATGTTTGCACTGACAGATAACTTTAATGGAAATATATCTGATTGGGATGTTTCGAATGTTAAAACAATGGGTGGAATGTTTAACAAAGCTATATTATTTAATAGAAGTTTAGAAAGATGGAATCTTTTCAAAATAGAAATTAGTGAAGATGAATTTACACTTAACTTCATGTTAGAAAATTCAGGCATGTCTCAAAAAACTTACGAAGCTACATTACTTGGTTGGGCTCAAAATCCCAATACTCCAGATAATCTTGATTTAGGTGCACTCAATATTGAGTATTGTGACGAGGAAGGAAGAGATATATTGATCATTGAAAAAGGCTGGACAATCGAAGGAGACATCAAACTAAATACAGGCGACTCTTGCGACGATGGCGATCCCAATACAGATAATGAACAAATCCAAGAAGACTGTTCCTGTGGAACAGCTTGTGCATCTAATTCTAATCAAGTATTAACCATCTGCGAAGGAGAATTCATAAACATAGGAGAATCAAATTTCACACAGTCAGGACAATTTAGCGTGGCCCTTACTTCTGAACAAGGCTGTGACAGCATCATTAATCTTGATTTAACTGTAATACCTCGTAGAAATATATTTATTCTGATTGCTGATCAATTTTTGTGTCCGAATGAAACAGACTTTCATTCTATAGAATTAGATGATTCATTATATAGTTTTAGCTGGGAAAGTGCAACTGCTGAATTTACTGATCCAGATAAAAATATGACTGAGATAATAAATTTAGCTTCTGGACAAAATATAATTCAATATACCTACACAACATTAGATGATTGCTCATTTGTTTATTCAATAGATTTTACCATTTTCGTAGACGATCTCCCGGTGTTACAAGAAGACCTTATAGAAGCCATCTACGGCCAGCCAGTGAGTATATCAGATCCACTAATCAATGATGATTTATCTGCTATCTCAGATGATTATACGATCAAGGTAGATCAAGCAAGCTTACCAGGTGATCTAGAATCGACAGGCCAGAATCAATGGAACTGGATACCAGCACCAGGCTGCTTAGGCGAGTTTAGACTGCCTTATACAGTCTGTAATGAAGCTTGTACTGATCTATGCAGCACATCTGAAATCATCATCAATATCACCCCTGCTGCTGGAGATGCAGCGGCTCTCATACCCACAGGCATATCACCTAATGGTGATGGGGTCAATGATTCATTCGTCATCCCCATCTTAAAGTCCTTTCCACAGAACTACCAAAATAATCAATTGAGAATCATCAATCGATGGGGACAGACCCTTTACAACGCTCAGCCATACACTAATGACTGGGAAGGCACGTATAGGTCTGGGAGTCCTTTAGTACAAGGCACTTATTACTATCACTGGGATCCTGGCAATGGGGAAGAGGTGGTGACTGGAAGGGTTTCTATCCTTCGATAAAGAAGTACTTTATAAAATTTTCATTGAGCTGATCACAAATCGAAAGATACTACACTAATTGGTGTAGTTCTTTGACATATTCTTTATATCTGGATTTAACAAATCACATGAAAGACGTAAAGATGAATGCCTGCCAGGGGTGGTTCCTTCACAGTCCGACGTTATCAAAAGCGACGGTATCCACTTTAACAAAAAGAAGGCGATGGACAATTCTATTAGTTATTGTTTAGTAGCAATTCAAGAATTGGACTTGGTGTAAGACATCGATAAGGGCTTACACACAATCAGAGGTATCGAGCGAATATAGACCGCGAAGACGTACACTACTACTCTGATGTTTAAGTATAGATTTTGTGCCTTAGACTAAATCTGAAATTATTTTTCAACTACAAATTTAAACAAGATGTACAAACACGTCAATCAATCGAAAGGATTGATTCCAACATGGGTATTATGCTTAAAGCTTTTGCCCATTATTTTATTAGTTATTGTCTGGGTAGCTAGTTGATAAATCATTTTTCGCTCGGCACCAGATTAGCCGAGCACTCACCAAAATTTATAAATATGATCAGATTGATGATAATAATCATCTTTTATTGTGGTATCCAATACCCAATAATTTATTCTCAATCACCTTCAGGGTTGCAAGGGATTGAGCAACCAGTTCAGGATCTAATTGAAATGAGTGAAGAAGCTGGAGCTAGAGATGCAGAGTTAGATGGTGTACGCCAAACAATTTTTCAAAAATTAGAACCAGCGATTGAAGCAGCGCGCAAAACAGATGAGTTCATAAAATCCAGAAATGGAAATATGAGCGCAGCTGATAAAGCCAAAGTAGTTCAAATTGTTGAAAAAATTCATGAGGTTTTCTATGAGTTGAGTTTGGACAAAGAAGGTCTTAAAAATGAATTAGAAGAAACCTATGACAGTACAGTGGACTTGCTACGAACTGGAGCTAATAAAGCAAAAGAGTATGACAAGGATGCTGTGAAGGAGCAAAGGAGATATGAGGAAGCGGTAAGAGCTGGAGAGGCTTCAGAAGGAAGACTATCTCTAATGCAGACCAATGTAGAGCTTAAAAAAGTCCTCTCTCAAAGATTTGCAGACTTCTTTCAAGGCATTCAGCAATTTAGCGATATAAGTGAAGGAGCTAAAGATAAAATCAACGAATTTCTTGACACTATATCTGAAGCGAGTAATGTTACCAAGTCAATGTTAGCATTGCTTCACATAGATGCAGAATCAGACAGGCTACTGAATAACCTAGAAGGCATCATGAATATCGAACAGAAAACTCATGAAATAAATGAGGTACTACAAAACCTTGGAGAATCTTTAATGGATTTGCAGCGACAAGCTGACCAAGTGGCTTTATAGAATTTACTAACGGCATAGCTCGACAGTCTGAGCTATGCTGTTATTGAATTAGCAATTTTAACCAAAAAAATTATATGTAAATGAAATTAAAAATCATGATATTGCTATGTTTCATTTTGATGATTCAAGCCAATAGTATATCACAACAAACAAACTATGTGATAAATTATCGAGCGGTCAATTTTAGATCAGGCCCTGGACTTTACCAACATAAAATTGGCCTACTTACTCCAAAAGATACAGTTTGTTTACTTGAAAAGACAAAGGTAGGCTTCAGATATTCCGATGGCGTGTACTACCATTGGATTAAAGTAAAACAATTATCATCACAGACGATTGGATATGTCTATGGAAAGTATTTGACTAAAATCAGTGCGGAATTTGAAGACAGTCAAATTGAAAACTTCGTAGTTAATAATATCCCTACATATTTAAGCATACTGTATGAGCAAGATGAATTTGATGATATTGATAATAGAGACGAAATAGAGAATCTATCTTCCTATAAACCCAAGACTTATGTTATAAGTATTGGTATATCAAAATATGAAGAATCAGAATCGAGTCCCAAAAATTTGCAATACGCACATCGGGACGCAATCGATTTTGCAAAAATATTCTCACGAGACTCATCAAATTCGAAATCAATCATCTTGACTGATGAAGACGCGACTAGTGAAAATTTGAAAGGTGCTATTACGGCACAATTGAAACACGCTAATCCACTCGACATTTTTATCCTAAACTTTTCAGGACATGGCAATAAAAATAGCCTTTGCATGATTGATCGAAGTATCAACATCTTGACTGAATTATTTCCATTGTTGAAAGAAGAAAATAGAGCTGTTAAGAAGTTGTTGTTTTTAGATAGTTGTCATTCGGGTAAAGAAGTAAATCAGTCAAATGACTTTGATACTGCAGTGCAAGAATTTGCTGATAATATCAGCATCTTCTCTTCCTCTGGATTTGAGGATTACTCCTATGAATCCACCCTTTTTAGAAATGGCGTATTCACTGAATATTTACTTCTTGGATTAAGAGGGAGTGCTGATAAAAATAGAAATTCAATTATAGAATATGGTGAGCTTGTCAGTTATACAACGAGAAGGGTTCATTCATACACATCTAAAAATTATGAGTTTCCACAAGTACCGCAAACATCTGGCAATGATTTATCTAATTTACCATTAGTGCAGTCTACAGGTATTCTCTGATTTAAAAGATTAAGTAATAAAGTATAAGATTAAAAGCAGAAATCTATACAAATAGACTTTACACACTCTGCATTTTATAACCACTAAGGGTCCAAGTATTTAATTGCTTGGGCCCTTTTAATTAAACTTAATTATGAAAAATTCAATAAGTCGAATTAAGAGACTATTTATAAAAATAGGAAGATTTGACGAAGAAGTTATTTCGCGTGTCCCTTCAAATGTTGTAAACAAAATGTCAGTCCTAGGAGGTGCACTACTCATTCCAGTTATTGTGGCAACATTTTCCTTTGGTTTTGCAGGCACGTATATATTTGATGAAGTGTGGCAAGCGATACTCTTTGGATGTGTGGTAGGCTTTCTAGTGTTGTTGGCTGAACAAGCTTTAGCAAATATTGGAGAACCTGGAAAATTCGATTTACCTATGGCAGCAAGAATTATCAGTATAGTTGTTGCTTCATTCCTCTTTGGAGAATTTCTAGTATTAGAATGGTTTGATAGTGAAATTGAAGAAATCTTATATAAAGATCTAAAGATTGAAATTGACTCAATAGATCTTGTTTATGATGCACATTTAGCTGACCAAGATTTGAAACTGTCCTTAGCTCAATCCAGAGTTGACGATAAATGGAAAATATTGCAAGATGAAATAGATGGTAGAGCAGCTTCTGGAATTCGAGGTTTAGGTCCAGTAGGTATTGAAAAGCAAAAGCAGTTCAATATTGAAACTAATGCATTCAAGGTAGCTAAAGAACAAATTGATTTGGAGAAACATGTTATCCAAGTGTCAAGAGAATCAGATATAAAGAACTTAACTGAGGCGACTGGAACAGGATTATTGAGTCGCATTAGAGCTTTACATTCTATTAAAGATCCTGCCGTAATCTGGGTCTCATGGGGACTAAGATTATTCTTGGTGTTTTTTGAATTGACGCCTGTTTTGCTAAAAATGAGTAGGTACTCTAGAAGTGTTTATCATGATATAGCAGCCATGGAAAATAATTTAGCACAAGAAGCTGAGCTTGAAAATTCTTCTTTTAGAATGGAGATATTGAGAATGAGGGCAGATACAATCGCAGTGAAAGAGCGAGAGGAGGAAAAACTGAGGCAATTGAAACTTGTACTGTCAGGACAAAAGGAGCGAAGTTCATTTCTTATAAATGAGATGAAGTCTTCTGTAGAGGATAAATTAAAACTTATATCAGAAATGGAAAATTCCAACATGAGTACATCGGACAAAGATGAAATTCTTAGGAAATTAAATGAGCTCTTCAAAGGCATATCAGACAATATTGATATCCTAATTCGAAACAACAGTGCTGGGCCAAACCCAGCAAATATTTAATCACTTATTAAACAATTTAATTTATGAAGTATTTGGTAATGCTTTTCATTGCCCTGGCTAACCCTATGACAGGGTTAGCTACTGGCACATTAGACACATTGAATAACATTATTTACAATGAGGATTACCCTATCCTTGATGGAATGGAAATGATGTGTAAACTAGACATTTTTATACCAGACAAAGATGATGAACGAAATGTAATTCCAGTATTCCTTATTCATGGTTGCGCATATACAGTATGGTATGATAAGGGATCTATGGAACCTATTTGTCAATATTTGCGACACAAAGGGTACACCGTATTTAACATTGAATACGAAGGACGAGGTTTTCTCCCATTAGGATTAAGGAAAAAGGGATATAAAGCTACGCAGTCTATTGCCGCAGCAATTAAGTATGTCCTTACGATGAGCGATGAGTTTGCAATTAATCCCGATCAAGCAACCTTGATTGGTGTTAGTGCTGGAGGCATATCGTCGCTTTTCTTAGGCTTATACGACGAGTTAAATGATCAGGAATACTCATTATTTAAGGATCTTGAAGATCAGTTTGGTGGTATTTATAGCAACAGTCCATTTATTTCTACTGAGGTAAAACCAGCTGCAGTTGTCAGTATTGGTTCAGCATTGCCTTCTTTAGACATAATTGATTTTACTGATTTAGAGGAGACTAGTTTTTTAATGATCCATGGAGAAGAGGATGAAATGGTAAGCATAGATGAGGACACCCCATTTGGTGCTATAGGGGATTCATTTAATGAAGGGTTGAGAAGATTTCGATCAAACTATTCTAATAGAAATAGGACAGAATTGACAGAAGCTTTGGTTGATCTGTTTGAACCGGATAAGCTTGCTGAAGATTTAATCATACCCGATATTTTTGGATCTAGAGCGATTGTAAATAGAATGGTAAGTATAAATCCTGAAGCTGTGGATTCACTCTTTCTGAATAATGAAGATCATTCTATGTTATTCGGAGAAAGAAGAAATATTCCTAAACGGGCATTTATTAACATTATGGAGAAGATAGATGTATTTATACAAGAGTCTACCTTAAAGTATCGGAAACGATTCACTGCAGGCGATTTCATTTTACATCCAACGACGAGGGTGGTGGCGACATCCATCATTGGATTAGGGTTAGTTATATTATTCATTAAAGCCCTAATACTGTAATTCCAGAATCCCCCAGTTTAATCGAGCACTATTTTTAATTAAATAAATAGAAATATAAAAATGGAAACACAAAAAGAATTTCAACAAGTAGACTTTAAAAATATTTTTGAATCTCAAAATCAAAAAAGAACAAATTTAATCAGAAGAACCAAGTCTGAACTTGCTACTCAATCTTCAACAGTTGATCAAGAAACAGCAGAATTGAACCAGATTGAGCGCAATACAAATGAGGTTGATCGTATTTATCAAGCTCAAATTGATAAGAAGTGGAGTTTCATGGACAAATTCAAAGACAGAGGTATGTTCGAACAGGTAAGTGCTGTGAAGTCTGATTTAATCAAACAATCTGGACATTTCAGAATCGCCTATTACTCAACCGTTTTAGAAGCCCGATTGGAAAGTTTATCAGAAAAAGCAAATGCTGGATTGAAAATGATGAAAGGGCATTACAGAAAAGAAGTCAGTTCTTTTTTGATGCAAAAGATGGAAGAGATGGCTATAGAAGTAAAAGACAGGCAATTCAGATTTGCTTCGATGATGCTAGACAAGTACGATTTTTTGGAAACCTTGACGAAGTCAGCAACACTCTATCAACGATTTGAGGATCAATTAGTCACTGAAGAGCATCGGTATCTTGACTTTCTTGATCGACAGTTGGTCCATTTTGAATCAATCGTCACAGAGCAAATTCGTAAATATCATTAAGATGAAGAAGCGAGTTTGATTAACACATGCTTTTATTTCATTTAATTGGAGGGAGTCTGATTTAGGCTTCTTCCATTTTTTTTGATTTAAACTTATAAAAACAGATGTTATACTGATCACAATCTCTATTTGAACGCACTTATAAGAAAAAATATATACAAAATGAAAGACAGAATATTTATAAAAGTAAGAGATTACTATGAACTGATCCTTATCAAGGATATTATATACATAGAAGCAGCTGGCCCTAATACAATGCTATATACTGTAAACAGAAGATTAACTACTTCATGTAATCTTCAAGTATTACTTACCAAGATTAATAGGGCTGAAATAGTAAGAATTCATAGATCTTACGCAGTAAACTTGAATTGGATAATTGCCTTAAATCTTAGATCTCTACGTATAAAAGGTGCACTTAAAAAGAATGTTCCTTTACCAATTTCAAAGAAATACCAAAAGAGTGTGCAAAGTAAAGTGACAGTTATCTAATTCTTTAAAGAGCGATTTCTATTCATTCATACTGAATATCATACCATTCGAAAATAAATTGAACATAGATTTTTATAATATTATAAATTGAATTTTAATTTCAAACACAATAAATAACATGAAGAATTCAAACATATTTATAGTCGTATTTCTAATTGGCTTCAGTTATATTGGTGGCTATTCACAGGACTTTTGTCCAACTTGTTCTGATCCATCAAACCTTAGTTGGAGCACAGCTCCAATGCATAGAATAGATCTAGCAAATTCTGTTGTAGCTGTTCAACTAGATAATTGCACTCAGGATTGGACTAATCAACCACATGGATCAGCAGTATTAATCAATAATTCAAAAGACCCTGGCATACCATATTTGCTTTCGGCCAGACATAATTTTGACTTAAAGGACTCTAGCTGCAATGACATATGCAACCCATCTAATAATCCAATCATATCTGCTGGTAATATTATCGAAGGATTTTCATTTTGGTTTGGATATAACGATGATGAAGTTAATGTAACTAAAATTACTTCCTCAGCTGAAATTTTGTACGAAAGCGAGCAATATGATATCATTTTATTAAAACTAAGCGAACTCCCACCAGACCGATATGCTTACGCTGGTTATAAATACACTAGTACCTCATATGGACAAACATATGATTATTGTGTAGACAGTTCCAACCCAATTTTGGTTAGCTCAGAATTAAATGATGATTATTCGAATGTATATTCATTTCACCATCCGGGTGGATCTTTAAAAAAATATATAG
>Ga0209831_1004415_pt1 | contig 11032 bp, 10 predicted proteins | sample Maine_Asex4_meta_FD_187451 | JGI IMG/M metagenome (GOLD analysis project Ga0209831, IMG submission 187451) | Marine algal microbial communities from Maine, USA - Maine_Asex4_metaG (SPAdes) (version 2) | ecosystem: Host-associated > Algae > Red algae > Unclassified | place: Maine, USA | collected...
GTTGATATGCACGATCAGCACGTCGCGGCATTTCGCGCCGTAGATCAGCGGATAGATCGCCGGGTTCCCCATGTACCCGCCGTCCCAATACGCCTCCCCGTCGATCTCGATCGCCTGGAACACCGAGGGCAGGCAGGCGGAGGCGAGCAGCGCCTCGGTCGTGATCTCGGTCCCCGTGAAGACCCGCGCGCGTCCCTTTCGCACATTGGTCGCGTTGACGTAGAGGGTCGGCCCGTCGCCCTGGCACACCTCGTCGAAATCGATCATGTCGGCGAGCACGTCGCGCAGGGGGTTCAGGTTCATGGGGTTGAGCTGGTACGGCGAGAACGTGCGCGTCAACCACTCCCCCGCGACATAGGCGGGCGACATGGAGTAGAACGCGTTCAGCACTTCGGGGTCCGGCGGCAGGGCGAACATCGCGAAGGGCGAGCGCGGACCGGCGGCCTCTTCCGTTATGCGGTTCCAGAATTCGGCGAGCAGATCCTTGGCTCCCTGCCGCCCCCCGCGCGCCAGCCCCGTGACCAGCATCGCCGCATTCATCGCCCCCGCGCTGGTGGCGGTGATCGAGTCGAAGGCGATGTCTTCCTCGTCCAGCAGCCGGTCGAGCGCGCCCCAGGTATAGGCACCATGCGCGCCGCCGCCCTGGAGGGCGAGGTTGAGGGTCTGGGTCACGGGCGGCATCCTTATGGGGTTCGGGAACGTCATATGGTTCCCGGACGGGTCGGGACCATCGTTCTGACGCGGAACATGCTGCATTGCAACAAACGAGGCGCTGCAAACGACCCGGCGCCAGATCGAGCGCGTTGCGCGGGGCGGCGACCTCGACCGCCGCGCCGCCCCCGATGCGGCGGTCGAGCCGACGGGCCGAGAACGTGTCGTTTCGTCCTGTCCATCCGGTCCCTAACCCTGATCGCGGGTCAAGGGACGATGCACCCCGGCCCTCTCGAAAGAAGCAGCAGGACGATGCGGACGAATAGCCCTTTTCCCGACGAACGCGCCTCGCGCGCCTCGCCGGGGCGCTCACGGCTTCGTGTGGATGGCTGTTCTCCGAGCCATCGGGGCGCCATATTGACGACATATCGCTTCGCGCGAACCCGATACAGGAGACGCAACCATGACACTTCCCGCCACCGACCGCCGCTCCCTGATCCTCGGCGCCGGGGCCGCGCTCGTGCTGCCCGGTCTCACGGTGCCCGCCCGGGCGCGCGGCGCGTTCGAGCCGACGCAGACGATGCGCGGGGGCAGCAACAACTATCGCCCCAATGCCCCGCTGGTCGCCGATATGGGCACCGGCTTCCTCGTCTACGGCACGGTGCTCAGGGCCGGAACGGGCGAGCCTCTGCCGAACACGCGCATCCAGGTCTGGGCCGCGACCCCGCGCGGGGGCGAGCGTGAGCCGTCGAACCATGGGTCGGTGATGACCGCCGCCGACGGGTCGTATCGCATGGAGATGATCCAGATCGTGCCGAACTTCGGCCAGCCGCACGGGCACCTCGCCTATGACGACGGCGATTTCCGGACCGTCTTCCTGCGCCCCGTGATGGCGAGTCCGAGCGATACGTCGCTGGAAGCCAATTTCATCCTCGCCCCGGCCTGATCGACGCGTGCGGGGCGTCCTCGTCTGGGCCGCGCTGGCGCTGGCCGTGGGGGTCCCCGTGGCCGTCGCGGCGACCAGCCCGTGGCTGGCGGGGCGGAGCGTCGTCTATATCGTCGCCGGATTCGCGGGCATCCTCGGGCTGGCGCTGCTGCTGGTGCAGCCGCTGCTGGCGGGCGGATACCTGCCCGGTCCGGGGCCGGTGGCGGCGCGGCGGTGGCACCGGGGTCTCGGCGCGGGGCTGGTCGCCTGCGTCCTCGTGCACGTCATCGGCCTCTACATCACCAGCCCGCAGGACGCGCTCGACGCGCTGCTGCTCGTCTCGCCGACGCCCTTCTCGGTCTACGGCGTCATCGGGTTGTGGAGCGTGATCGCGACGGCCCTACTGGTCGCCTTTCGCAGGCGGTTGCGCCTGCGTCCCGCGACGTGGCGGATCGTGCATAATGCGCTGGCGGCGGTCGTCGTCGTCTCGACCGTGGTGCATGCCCTGATGATCGAGGGGACGATGGGGGCGGTGTCGAAAGGGGCGCTGTGCGTTGCGGTGCTGGTCGTGACGGCGGGGACGCTGATTCATTTGCGCATTATCGGGCCAATTAAAGCGTTTCGTGATTGATCTGAACCGCATCGCGTCAGGTTTTGCGCGGCTCTTGGCGCGAAACCTGACTCGGGATGATCGCGAAACGCTGTAGGCGGGGCCGTTGATCCTGCGCCGGACCCGTGTATAGGTCCGGGGGAAATCCGTATGGAGACGATTATCGTGCGCATCCTCGCCCTCTGCCTCGCCCTGTTCGCCCTCCCCGCCGCCGCCGACCCGGCGCATGAGGCGTTCGGCGCGGTGTCCTCCCCCGCGCCGGGCACGGCGCAGGTGTTCGGCTCCTACGCCAAGGGGTGCCATGCGGGGGCAGTGCTCTTCCCCGCCGACGGGCCGGACTGGGCGGCGATGCGCCTGTCGCGGGACCGGCGCTGGGCGCAGCCGGAACTGGCGCAGTTCCTCGTGCGGCTCGCGTCGCGGGCGCGGGGGGCGGGTCTGGACGGCCTGCTGATCGGCGACATGGGACAGGCGCGGGGCGGGCCGATGAAGAGCGGGCACCGCTCGCATCAGACGGGCCTCGACGTCGATATCTGGCTGCGCCCCCTGACGACGCGGCCCAGCGTGTCGGAGCGCGAGACGGTCTCTTCCTATGACGTGGTGAAGGGACGCCGGACGCTCGACAAAGCGCTCTGGGCCAAGTCCTCCGCCCGCGCGATCCCGCTGGCCGCCGCCGACCCGGCAGTCGCGCGCATCTTCGTCCACCCGGTCATCAAGCGCGCGCTGTGCGAGGCGACTGAGGCGAGCGCGCGCCCGTGGATGGGCAAGATCCGCCCGTGGTGGGGCCATGACGCTCATTTCCACGTGCGCCTCGCCTGCCCCGCCGGATCGCCCGGATGCGAGAACCAGAAACCCCCGCCCCCCGGCGACGGATGCGGCAAGGCGCTCGACTGGTGGTTCACCGACGGACCCTACGAGAGCACCGGCCCGTCCAAACCGCGCAAGGACCTGACGCTGGCCGACCTGCCCGCCGCCTGCCGCGCCGTGGTGGCCGCAGATTAGGGCGCTCGGCCGCCTCGCCTGCCTGTGCGCCGCCGTCGCGGTGCTGGCCGCCTGCGCCGTCTTCGCGCAGCAGGAGGGGGCGGCGCGCGCGGCGCGGGTGCCGGTCCCGCTGGGCGAGCGGTTCGGGGCGCTGACCCTGACCGGGGCGGTGGAATGGCGCGCGACCCGACCTGATTTCGGCGGCTTCTCGGGGCTGGCACTGGAGGAGGACGGCGCGTTCGTCGCCCTGACCGACAAGGCGCATTGGGCGCGGGCGACCATGGTGCTGGATGCGGGCGGCGCGCTGACCGGCATCGACGGGCTGGAGGTGGACCGGCTCAAGGACGCGGAGGGCACCAACCTGATGGACGCCTTCACCGATTCCGAGGCCTTGACCCGCGCGCCGGATGGCGCATGGCTCATCGGGTTCGAGAGGCGGCACCGCATCGGGCGCTTCGCCACCCTGCGCGCGCCGGAGGAGACGCTTGCGCCGCTCCCCGGCGTCGACGCCCTGCCCCTCAACGGCTCGCTCGAAAGCGTGCTGGCCTTGCCGGACGGGCGCATCGTGGCGCTGGCCGAGGAGGGGGATGAAGGCGGCTTCCCCGGCTGGATCGTGGAGGGCAAGGCGGTCGCCCGCTTCACTGTGGCGAAGGAAGGCTGGTTCGTCCCGACCGACCTCGCGCTCGGGCCGGACGGAGACTGGGTCTATCTGCTGGAGCGGCGCTTCACGCTCATCGGCGGCTTCGGCGCGCGGGTGCGGCGCTTTCCCCTCGCGGCGCTGGAAGAGGGCGCGCGGATCGAGGCCGAGTTGCTGGCCGAGATCGTCCGCGCCCCGCTGGCCGAGAATTACGAGGGGCTGGCCGTCACGCGCGATGCGGCGGGGCGGCAAATCGTCTATATGATCTCCGACGACAATTTCAGGGCGCTGCAACGGACGCTGTTGTTGCAGTTCGTGCTTGAGGACTAGGGGAGCGAAGAATGCCGCAGGTATCGCTGGACGAGATCGAAGAGACGACGCGCATGGCGCTGGCGAAGCACGGGGCCGCGCCGTGGGTGGCCGCCGAAGTGGCCCGGGCGGTGCGCGAGGCCGAGGGGGTGGGCAACCGCATCTGCGGTCTCTACTACCTCGAAAGCTACTGCAAGCAGTTGCGAACCGGGCGGGTGAAGGGCGATGCGGAGCCGGATGTCACGCGCCCCCGCCCCGGTGCGGTGCAGGTCGATGCCCGCTTCGGCTTCGCCCAGCCCGCCTTTGCCCGCGCCCTGCCCGTGGCGCTCGACGCCGCACGGGAATGCGGGGTGGCGAGCCTTGCGGTCGGCCATGCGCACACCTGCACGTCGCTGGGCTTCTTCACGCGTCAGATCGCGCAGGCGGGGATGATCGCGCTCGGGATGACCAACGCCTCGCCCATCGTCGCCCCGCCGGGGGGCCGGACGCGCGTGCTCGGCACCAACCCGGTCGCCTTCTCTGTGCCCGACGGGCAGGGGGGCGTCGCGATGCAGTTCGACCAGTCGACCACCACCGTCGCGCTGGGCAAGATCACGATGGCGAAGGCGGCGGGCGAGAGCATTCCCGAAGGCTGGGCGCTCGACGCGAACGGCAATCCCACGACCGACCCCGAGGCGGCGCTGGCCGGATCGCTGGTCAGCATGGGCGGCTACAAGGGCTGGGGTTTCGGCCTGATGGCCGAGTTGCTGGCCGCCGGGATGACGGGCGGCGTGGTCAGCCGCGACGTGAAACCGCTGAAGGTCCCCGACGGCCCTCCCCACGATCTGGGGCAATATTACCTCATCATGGATCCCGGCGCCTCCCCCGCCTTCTTCGACCGGCTGGAACAGGTCGTGGCGGGCGTGGCACTGGACGAGGGCGCGCGGATGCCGGGGCAGGGCAAGGCCCCGAGCGACCCGGTGACGCTGGAAGAGGCGGTCTGGGCGCAGGCGCGGGAACTGGCAGGGGTGGCGTAACAATCTTCCGCCAATCCGCGTCATGACGACGCTTTGTTACGTTGCTTGTTGACCGCCGCCGCGCTGCGGTATACCTGTTCGCACCCGCAATATCCCTCCCGCCGGAGAGCCGCCATGAGTGCCGAAGCCGCCCAGAAGACCCGCCTCGACGACATCCTGATCCCCGACCTGATCGGCACCTGCGCCGAGGCGCTCAGATCCGCCGAAACGGTGATGGGCGCGGCGAAGCAGGGGATGACGGCGCGAATCGGTCGCGACGAGCGGGGGCGCGTGTCGGGCGCGGCGCTGGAGCGCGAGCAGCACGCGGCCCATTCGCTCGCGTGGCTGGCCACCTATGTCGAGAGCCTGCGTCAGATGCATGCCTGGGCCGAGCGGCTGACGGCGGAGGACCGTTTCGGCGATCTCGAAGCCCTGATCCTGCAAGCGGCCTTCGGCGAATACCTCGCTCAGATCGCGGGCGGCATCCCCATGAGCCAGGGCGAATACGCCCGCCTCGAAGACATGGGCGCGGGGGAGACGGCGCGGCGGGCGCTCGACTCGGCCCCCGTCCGGGCGCTGGTGGCGGGCGGCGCGACGACCGCCATCCGCGAGCGCATCGCCCATGTGCTGGCCGAGCGCGAGGGCGTCTCGACCTTCGGCGATTGCGGGCTGGACGAGGATTACGAGATGATCCGCGAGCAGTTCCGCCGCTTTGCCGACGACAAGGTCATCCCCCATGCGCATGAATGGCACCTGAAGGACGAGCTGATCCCCGATGCGATCATCGCGGAGATGGCGGAACTCGGCGTCTTCGGCCTGACCATTCCCGAGAATCTCGGCGGTTTCGGCATGTCGAAGACGGCGATGTGCGTCGTCTCCGAAGAGCTTTCGCGCGGCTATATCGGTGTCGGGTCGCTCGGCACGCGGTCCGAAATCGCCGCCGAACTGATCCTCGGCGGCGGGACGGACGAGCAGCGCGAGGAATGGCTGCCGAAGCTGGCCAGCGGGGAAATCCTGCCCACGGCCGTCTTCACCGAACCCAACACCGGCTCAGATCTAGGCGCGCTCAAGACCCGCGCGACGCAGGGGGAGGATGGCGACGGCGAAGGCTGGACGCTGACCGGGAACAAGACCTGGATCACCCACGCCGCCCGCGCCGACATCATGACCGTCCTCGCCCGCACGGTGCCCGGCACCGACGACCATCGCGGCCTCTCCATGTTCATCGCCCCCAAGACGCGCGGCGATTGCGCGAACCCCTTCCCGAACCCCGAGATTTCGGGTGGCGAGATCGAGGTGCTCGGCTATCGCGGAATGAAGGAATATACCGTCGCCTTCGACGACTACACGATCCCCAAGGATGCCCTGCTCGGCGGGGTCGAGGGGCAGGGCTTCAAGCAGTTGATGAAGACGTTCGAGTCCGCGCGCATCCAGACGGCGGCGCGGGCCATCGGCGTGGCGCAGAACGCGCTGGAACTGGGCCTGAAATACGCGCAGGACCGGGTGCAGTTCGGGAAACCCCTCCTCGCCTTCCCCCGCGTCTCCGGCAAGCTGGGGATGATGGCGGTCGAGATCATGGTCGCGCGCCAGCTCACCTATCACTCGGCCCGCGAGAAGGACGCCGACCGGCGCTGCGACCTCGAAGCCGGGATGGCGAAGTTGCTCGGCGCGCGGGTGGCGTGGTCGGCGGCGGATAACGCGCTCCAGATCCACGGCGGCAACGGGTTCGCGCTCGAATACCCGATCAGTCGGGTCCTGTGCGATTCGCGTATCCTCAACATCTTCGAGGGTGCGGCGGAGATACAGGCCGGGGTCATCGCCCGGCGCGTGCTCGAAAGCTGATGCGGTTCGCGTGACTTTCGCCCGCCCGCTCCTATCCTGTACGCGGATCGTAATTCGCGGAGAAAACCCATGAAGGCACTCGTTCTGGCGGCGCTGGTCGCCGCAACCGCGCTGACGGGGTGCGAGGCGCCGGGTGCCGGGGCGCCCAACGCGTATCGCACGCCGACCTCCGCCTACAACCCGACCAGTGCGGAGGTGCAGCGCGCCACCGCCCTGCACCAGAAGGTGAGCGAGGGCGGCAAGGTCGTCGCGCCCGGCGAGAATCCGGCGGCGACGCAGTACCTCGACGCCGTGACCGCGCGGGTATCCTCGACGCGCCCGCCGGGGGCCGTGCCGCTGCGCTCCTTCATCGTCAAGGATGACGGCATCAACGCTTTCACCACCGGCGCGGGGTATCTCTATTTCAATCGCGGGTTGCTCAAGGCGCTGGAGAACGAGGCGCAGCTGGCCATGATCGTCGGCCACGAGGCCGCGCATGTGGATGCGGGCCATATCGCGCAGGGCGCCGCCGACGAGGCGCGGGTCGATGCGCTGCGGCAGCTCGGCGGGGCGCTGCTCGACGGGGTCGGCGGGCTTGCGGGGACGGTGGGTCAGCTGGGCGTGGGCCTCGCCGGGCAACGGGCCAGCGCCTTCTACAGCCAGGGCGCGGAACTGGAGGCCGACGATATCGGCCTCGGCTACGCCATGCGCGCCGGGTATGACGGGATACAGGCGGCGAACACGTTCCGGGTGCTGAGTCAGGCGAACGGGCCGCGCGGCAGGATCGCCGATTTCTTCGCCTCGCACCCCAACAGCGAGGGCCGCCTGCGCACCATCGCCGCCAAGGCGGCGGCGACGGGCCAGCCCGCCTATATCGGCGCAGAAGAATACCGCGCGATGCTCGCGGCGCTCAGGTAAACCGGTCGGTGATCGGCACCCACGCGATCCGCGCACCGAAGCCGACCGCCTCGCCCGGGGCGGGCAGGGCGATGCCGTCGGCGAGGGCGAGCCGGGTCATCATGCCGCCATCGCTTTCCGTCACCGTCTCCAGCGTCGGCACGCTCCCCGTCCCGGCGATCCGCACAAGGGGATAGTCCGCGCAAGCGGGATCGGCGGGCAGCGAGAAGGCCGCGATCCCCGCCCGGGGCACCGCCCGCGAGCGCGCGATTCCCGCCCGGCGGCGCAGCATCGGCCACCCGAGGATCGCCATCGCCGTCATCGCGTCGACCGGCGCGGGGGGCACGACAATGACGACGGTCTCGCCGAGGAGGGCTAGCCTGACCCCGCCCCCCGGCCGCATCGCGATGCCTTCCAGCACGAAGCGCCCGCCTGCCGTTTCGATGGCGTTGTCCAGCCCCGCCCGGTCGATCGCGAGGATCGCGTCGGCATTCGTCGCCGCGCTGCGCAGGGTTCCCGCGAGCGCGCCGCTCGCCACGGTGCCCAGATCGGTGCGGGCGATCCAGCGGCGGTCGAGTGCGGCGAGCAGCAGCGCGGCGCTGGCGGGGACGTCCTGACGGTTGGCGCCCACTGCGAGCACGGCAACGCGCAGGGTGCGACGCACTTTCACACTGGCGCGGCGTATGCCGGCCAGGCCGGCGATGTCGCGCGCGTCGAGCAAACGGTGGCTGTCGGCGATCACTTCGCCGCACAAAGCCGCCGAGCCGCGCGGTTGGATGGCGGCGACGGCGTCGGGCAGGGCGTCCAGCACGATGTAATCGCCCTCGCGCCTGGCGTCTCCTTCGGCCACCACCCGGTCGAGCGGGACGGGGATGCTGGCCCCGGCGGCGATGCGCACGGCTTCGCGCGCGGGAAAGGCGTTGTCGAGGGCGAGGTTGCGCGCCACGGCGAGGCGCCCGGTCAGGCGCAGGCGCCACGGTCCCGGCCCCCGGCACGCGGCCCCCGCGAAAGCGTATCCGTCTACGGCGGCGCTGTCCCGGGGCGGCATGTCCGCCTCGGCCCGCACCCGTTCGGCCAGCACGCGGTCGTGGCAGACCGCGAGCGGGGCCGCGCGCATGGGCAGATCGGGCAGGCCCGCGATCCGGTCGAGCGCGAGGCGCACGGCCCGGTCGGGCGGCGGCGCGGAGGGCAGCGCACCCGGCACAGGGGCGGTGTCGCAGTCATCATGCGGGGCGGCGGTGGCGCTGGCTGCGGGCATCGTCGCGGTCCTTCTTCCCGGGGAGTGTCGGGGAGGAGGACGGGTGGCGGTGGCGGGAGTTCACGAGGATCACGAAACCGTGACCGCCTACCCCCGCAACGTACCCGCCAAACCCAGCAACCGGGACGCGGATACCGGCCCGACGAGGCCGAGCGCCAGCCCCCGGTCGCGCCAGAACGCCCCCTGCAACCCGTCGCGCCCCGATGCCACCGGCCCGGCACCCTCGTCCAACAGCCCCGTCAACCCGTCGGCCCCGGCGACGTAGAGGCCGATCCGCGCGTCGTCCACCTCGAAGCTGAACGCCGCGAGCCGCCGCCCGATCAGCCAGCACAATCGCCCGCCCAGCAGGCGCGTCCCCTCCGGCGTCACCCGTCCGGGCAGGACGAAGGGCACGCGCGCCGAAACCCACGGCACGACGCGCGCCGTATCCGACCCTTCGATATCGAGGGGGCGGTCGGCGACGATATGGGTCGCGAAATCGCCCAGCACCGCCGTACGAAAATCCGTCGCCGCGAGGGAATCGGGCGAATCCGGCGCGCTGGACGGGCGCAGCATCAGCCCCAGCCCCGCCGCACAGGCCGCTACCCCCAATCCGCCGAGCAGCATCCGCCGCCGGTCGGGCCGCGCCCCTGCCCCGGGCGAGGGACCGAACAGCCGCGCTTCCAGCGCCGGATCCGGGGCATCGCCCCGCGCGGCGCGGCGCAGGAGGGCGTCGTTGCGGCGAATATCGTCGCGGTAGGCGCGGCAGGCGGGGCAGGCGCGGATATGGCGCTCGATCGTCGCCGCGTCCTCCCCGGCCTCCCCGTCGATCAGGGCATCGACATCGATCATGCGGTCGCATTCGCTCATCATGGTCTTCTCCCCGGTCGGATGGTGTCGTGCGGGGCGCGCCCGGCCCCGTCCAGCCTGTCGCGCAGGTCCCGCCGCGCCCGGTTGAGGCGCGAGCGCACGGTGCCGACGGGTATCTCCAGCACCGACGCCGCCTCGCGATAGCTCATCCCCTCGATCACCACGAGGGTGAGGATTTCGGCCAGATCGCGCGGCATCCGTTCCATCGCCGCCCGCGTCCGCGCGAGGGTATCGGCGGCTTCCGCCGCGTCGTCGGCCCGTGCGGTGCCGGTGGCCGATGCGGGCAGGGTGTCGATATCGATATCCGTGCTGACGATGCGCAGATGCGTGCGCCGGGCGCGCAACCGGTCGATGCACAGGTTGCGCAGGATGCGGAACATCCAGCCGCGCGGATGGCGCACCGCTCCCTCCGCCTGCCCCTCCCCGGCCCGCGCAACGCGCAGCCATGCGTCCTGCACCGCGTCCTCCGCCTCCTCGCGCTGGCGCAGCAGCGTGTAGGCGAGGCGGTACAGCGCGGGCAGGTTCTCGCGAAAGACGCGGTCATGCGGTCTGGTCTCGTCGTCGGGTCGCGGCATCGGCGGCTCCGGATTCCGGTCGTCGGGTGATGGCATGAATGGGACGGGAGCGGGGGCGGCAAGTTCATGGGATCACGCGACCGTGACGATTCGCGGTAGGGGGGGGACGAGAGCAAGCGATTGAATCGACGCAATTCTCCCTGTGGTTGTTGAAACCGCGCCACAGCAGCGAGAAAAATGGGGACTTCAGTCGCCACGGCGTACCACCATGATACGCTCGGTCATCGCAATCGTTAACGGAGAGGCGAGATGAGAGTTGCATGGGCTGTTCTGGCGCTGGGCATGGTCGGGTCGGGGGCCGCGCTGGCGGACGGGCTGGACTGTCAGGCCAATATTCTCTACGGCGACAACCCCACGGTCCGCGACGCGATCACGGGCGAGAGCGTCACCATCGTTCCCGAGCCGTATCTCCCCCGGACGCAGGTCTACGGAAGCTACGGTTTCGATCTGGCCGGTGGCGGATACGAGCTGACGCCGCCCCCCGCGCCCTACACGCCGCCCGTCGTCGCGCCCTACGTCCCGCCCGC